>Ga0310839_100159_pt1 | contig 62214 bp, 53 predicted proteins | sample SM_ome_7_FD_201305 | JGI IMG/M metagenome (GOLD analysis project Ga0310839, IMG submission 201305) | Sorghum-adapted microbial communities enriched on stacked mutant (SM) sorghum from Joint BioEnergy Institute, Emeryville, California... ...
GCAAGACCCGCTATTCCCTGATCGCCGCGGAGCGGCAGGGCGGCTGGGTGAACATCGACTCGCAGGCGCCGAACGCGGTCATCCACGAGGCGCTTCAGGCCGGACGCATCGTTGAGCTGCCTTCCGTCCGGTCGCTGCGCAGGGAGGCGGCGTTCGGCGGGTCGCGCTTCGATTTTCATTTCGATGACGGCGTTCGCGAAGGATTCATCGAAGTGAAAGGGGTGACGCTGGAGCGCGGCGGCACCGCCCTGTTCCCGGACGCCCCGACGGCGCGCGGCGCCCGGCATCTGGAGGAGCTGGCGAAGGCGGCGGAGTGCGGATATGCCGCCTTCGTCATTTTCCTCGTGCAGATGGAGGGGTGCCTGCGGTTTGCGCCCCATGAAGCGGAGGACCCGCGCTTTGCCGAAGCGTTGAGGCAGGCGGCGCGGGCCGGCGTGCGCATCCTGGCCTATGACTCCGTCGTGTCGGCGGACGAGATCGTCATCGGCGGGCCGCTGCCGGTTACAGGCGTCCCCCCGCCTCCCTGAGTCCGCGGCGGGCCTGCCGCCGGTATTCGCCGGGCGATTTGCCCGTCCATTTCTTGAACGCGTTCTGGAAGGCGCTCGGTTCGGTGTAATGGAGCAGGAACGCGATTTCCCCGATGGAAATGCCGTCCTGTCTCAGCAGGCGGATGGCCGTCTCCTGGCGCAGTTGCGTGACGAGTTCGCTGTAGGTCGCACCTTCCGCCCGCAATTTCAATTGCAGCGTGCGCTCGCTGACGCCGAAATGATCCGCCGCCTGGGAGAGCGTCGGCAGGCCGGTCGGAAGGGAGGCGCGCAGCCACTCCAGCACCCGCCCGGTGAACGCGCCTTCGGCATCGCCCGCTCTGGCCTGCATATCCTCCGCAACCGTCTCGAACATCGCCCGCAGACGCTCGTCCGCATAGAGAATCGGCCAATCCAGCACCTGACGGTCCAGGCGGACGGCATTTTCCCCGGCGCGGAAAAGGGGCATCACGCCGAACGTCTCGAGATACGGCGCGGTGTCCGGCGGAGGTTCGTGCATGAACCGGACCTCCCGGACGGCCGCCCGCCGGCCTCCGAACCGCCGCAACATGGCGAGGACGGAAACGGCCATGTCCTCTGCGCAGTGGCGTACGGCCAAGGCAGGGGCGTCGAAGGTGAAGCGGATGGTCAGCACTTCGCCTTCCGCCTCCCAGGCCAGGCTGAACCCGTCGGACAAGATCGCATAGTACCGGACATAGGCGTCCAGCGCTTCCCGGATCGTCCCGGCGTGCATCATCACATAGCCGAGCACGCCGAGATCCGCCGGTTCCATGTATTCCTCCATATGAAGGCCGATGTGGTCATCGCCCGTCAGCGCCGCCGCTTCATTCATCAGCCGGGACAATTCGGCCGCGGGAATCCGGGCATCCGCGTCCCGCAGCAGACCGCTGTCGAACGACGCCGCCCGGCAGAACGCTTCGGGATCGAATCCCCTGTCCGCCACATATTTCAGGATCGGAAACACCATCGACACCGCCGTATAGCCGCGCCGCAACCGCCGTCCCCCCTCTTCTTTTGCGCCAATTCACAATTCTGTTGCGCTTCCCATCATCGCGCGTTCATCGGTGACGGGATATGCTTGAAAACAGCAAGTTCCATATAGCATAGCATCAGACGATGCGAACGCCAAGGAGGGCAAGATGGGCAAACGAATCTTGTTGATCGTCGGTCATCCCGATCCGGAGAGCTACTGCGCTGCGCTGGCCGCGCGCTACGCGGCGGGAGCGGAGAGAAGCGGCGCGGATGTCCGCGTGCTGGAACTCGGGAGGCTGGCTTTCGATCCGGTGCTGAAATTCGGTTACCGGCAGCGCATGGAATGGGAAGACGATCTGGCCGGCGCGCAGGAGGCGATCCGCTGGGCCGAGCATCTGGTGTTCGTCTATCCGAACTGGTGGGGCACGATGCCGGCGCTGCTGAAAGGCTTCATCGACCGCGTTTTACTGCCGGGATTCGCTTTCCGCTACCGGGAGCGCGGCAAACTGTGGGATAAGCTGCTGAAAGGCCGGTCCGCCCGCCTGATCGTGACGATGGACACGCCGCCCCTGATCAACCGGTGGATGTACGGGCACGCCGGCCACAAGGTCATGAAGCGGAACATTCTGCAATTCTGCGGCATCCGCCCCGTCAGGGTCACCGAGATCGGCCCGGTGCGGGGTTCGACGGAGCAGAAGCGCAGCGCCTGGTTGGACAAGGCGGAACGCCTCGGCGAACGCCAGGCCTAGACGGACGGTTCGTGGGCGGCCTCAGCCTCGGCCTTCGTGCGATGGACCGTGCCGAACCGGTGCTCGGGCGGCGCGTAGATGGTGTACAGTTTCAGCGGCCGCGGGCCGATGTTCGTGACGTTGTGCCAGGTGCCGGCCGGAATCATGATGGCGTCGTCCTCGGACACGCGCCTTGTGAAGTTGAGGTTGTCTCTCCGGGGACCCATTTGCACCAGGGCGAATCCTTCCTCAATCCGGATGAACTGGTCGACATTCGGGTGCACCTCGAGGCCGATGTCGCTTCCCGGCTCAATGCTCATCAGGACAACCTGCAGATGCCGTCCCGTCCAGATCGCTCTGCGGAAGTCGGTATTCCATTCGGCGGCCTTCTCAATGTTGATCACATGGGGGTTGCCGCCGTAATCCCGCAGATCGGGGCGCTGCCTGTCTTCCTGCCGGCCGCCGCCGGAGCTGCCGGAGCCTCCGCAGAGACACGGACGCTCGTACGCCGGATAGGCCGGGTAGAACCCGCTGTAGGACCATGCATGCGGCCACTGCGCGCCGTAGTAGGGATGATGAGAGTAATAATAGGCCAATTTCGCTCACACACTCCTTTGTTGACAGGGATCGGTGTCGGAATCTGCAAGCATCATATGCATCTGCCCAGATGGGTGTGAGCGGAAGATGAGATTACCTTGGAAAAGCTCCATCTGGTGCAGAAATGCACCACATTTCGACCGAGACCTGCTCCATCGCTCCGCATCTGGTGCAAATATGCACCAGATTGGGGCCCCAAATTGCCGGTAAAGCTTCATCTGGTGCAGAAATGCACCATATTCGAAGAAACCCGTTCAATCGCTCCGGATCTGGTGCAAATATGCACCAGATCGGGCCAGTTTGCCGCTGACTACGCCGGTACGCGCCGCCAGCCGCTCATGCCGTTAACCCTCCACCGCGCTCCCGGCCGCGCTCTGCGCCGCCGGTGCGGTGAACCGCATCCGCGACGCGACCAGCGCACACACGATGAGCAGCGCCCCCGCAAGGCCGTACGCGGCGAACAGCGTCGCCTGCTTCACGAGCAGTCCGGAGCAGCCGGTGCCGATGAGCACGCCGGCCATCATGAGCGGCAGCATGATGCCGTTCGTCCGCCCGATGTAGGCCTCCTCGACTTCCTTGATCATCAACGCGCTGAGCACGACCTGGAAGAACGTCATCGTCACGCCGGTCAGCAGCCTGACGCTTCCCGTCAACACCGGCCACAGCGACAGCACTTCGACGAAGGTGCCGATGCCGAAAATGACGAGCGTCCATGGCACGATCCGGCTTCTGTGCCGATCGATCCAGCCGGAGAGCCCCGCCGCCAATCCGCCGCCGATCAGCAGCCCCGCACCCTCGAGCATAGCGAACCATTGCACCGCTTCCTTCTGCAGCCCGAGCCGCTCCATGATGACGAACACATCAAGCGGCGCGACGATGCCGGAGGAGATGCCGACAAGCAGGAACATGGCGGCCGCCAGTTTCAGCGTATGGTGCCCGGTTACGTAGCGGAAACCATCCCTGACGTCCTTGAGCGGCGACGTTTTCGGCCCGCCGTCCTGCACGCGCGGCGTGGAAGGCAGCAGAAGCTGCACGGCCGACGCCGCCGCGAACACGAAGGCGAGCGCCGCAAGCGACCAGTCGATGCCGAGGCGCGTATAGACCAGGGTGCCGACCATCGGCCCGATGATCATGAACAATGCCGACATGCTCTTGGTGAAGCCGATCGCCGCTTCGACATGCTGCTCCGGCACATGCCGCTTGAACAGCACCGCCGAGGAAGGTTGCGAGAATTGACTGACGACGGCGGACACGACCGTGGCCGCGAACGCGGCCTGCCACCACCCGGCCGCCACCATCCCCAGGATGGACAGGACGGATACGGCGCTCAGCGCGTCGCCGATGACGACGGTCCGCTTCGGATTCCACCGGTCCGCGAACGTGCCGCCGATCAGCGAGAAGACGAAGATCGGCAAATATTCGAACGTGGTCAGCAGCGCGACGGCCGCCGGATTGTTGTTCGTCTGCTCCATGATGTAGAACAGCAGCGCCATGTTCCGGATCCAGATGCCGGCCTGCTGCAGCAGATCGGCGCCGGCCACGACAAGAAACACGCGGTTGCGGAACAAATGTGCCATGCGGCATTCTCCTTTTGTCCAAGAATATAATCCGACCGGTCAGTTTAATTAAAGGCATAAAGGCGGACCAACGCGCTGCGGGCAGGCAGCCGCCGGCCGGCGGCCGCGCGTCGACACCTGCCGGTGCCGGCGTGCCGGCGCCGGCGACAGCCGCGAGCCGGAACCCGCCGCCCTACTTCGCTCTGATCCCGCGGATGAACAGCTCCGCCGCTTTCCGATAGATCGCCCGCGCCCGTTCGCGGGGCACCTTCTCGTAGTAGGTCATGCCAAGCCCGCCCATCGTGCTGGCGAAAATATACGTCAGCTCCGCCGGATCGTCCCGCTTGAACTCGCCCGAAGCGATGCCCTCCTCGATGATCGACTGGATGACGGGATATTGCATCTGCACGAGCTCGATCATTTTCTCGAACGTGCCGGTATCGACGCCCTGGCTGGTGAGGAACTCGTCGACGACTTTCAGGAACGGGTCGTCGAAATCTTCCAGCCAATAGTCGGCGAGGGCGTACAGCTTCTCGACCGGCGTCATGCCCGGCTTCACGATTTTCTGCCAGCCTTCGATCCACTCGATCGTCTTCTGCTCGAAAATCTCCATGAGAAGCTGATGCTTGCTCTTGAAGTGGTAGTAGATGCTGCCCTTGCTTACGTTCGCGTGCTTGCGGATGTCTTCCATCGATGCCGCGTTGTACCCTTTGCGGATGAACAGATCCCTGGCGCCTTTCAGGATCTGCTGCCGCGTGCGCTCGGTTTCTTCGGCGGTTTTCCTGGCCACTGTTTTGTCCGCTCCTTAATAATCTGACCGTTCGGTTTAATTAATGTATACTACAGACCCGCCGTCCGGCGCAAGCGGCCAACGCGGCAGGTCCCGGGATTTCCGCAGCCTTGCGCAGCGTGGCTCCGCAATCCCCCAAGACTGCCGCTGTTCCTGCGGCTGCGCGTCCCAACCAAAAATGAAAAGCCGCACACGGGTACGGTCTCCCGTTCCCTGTACGGCTCTTCCCCTGACTCCCGCAGGCATCATCCCGGCAGCACGATCGTGTTGAACGACTCCGGTTCCATCTCGAACACGTGCACATGCGCGCCGTCCGACAGCCGGAGCGTGCGGGCGTCCTTGAACGGATTGGAGATGACGACGACCCGTTCCCCGTTCGGCGCTGCGAAAGCGATGGCGTTGCCGGTCCACATGCCTTTGAGCCCCAGCCGAACCGAACCCGGCGCGACGAAATGCGAGTAATGCTTCATGACGTAATACTCCGGATTGAACACCGGCTGCGCGGTCTCCGGATCGGCGGTGATCATCGCGTTCTGCTCCCAGCCCCACGTGCTGCGGCCCTTCGGCTCCAGCACCATGTTCCAGTAAACATAGCTGCTTACGCCGTTGAAGAAATAATGCTGGAACAGATTGAAGACGTACCGGGCGTACTCCCACGTGTTGTTGCCGTCGCCGCATTCATTCTCGGTCTGCATGTAGCGCAGTTCCGGATAGCTGGCCACCGTGCGCTGGATCGCGTTTTTGCCGGCCCACTGATAACCGACGCCCTTGATGTATTTGTACGCCCCGGGGTCGCTGAGCACGGTGTGGGCATAGTCATCGTAGTCCGTCGATATTTTTTTGGTGTAGATGTCCCACATGTCCGGCGCGTTGATCGTGCCGAGCCAGATCTCGGTCTCGAGGCCGTGCCGCTCGAAGGCCGGCCCAAGATAGTCGCGGATGAAGTCGCGCAGCTGCTCGCCCGTCCAGACGCAGGACGGGAACTTCTGGTCCGCGGCCACTTCGTTCTGCACATGGATCTGGTGAATCGTGATGCCTTCTTCCCGATACGCCTGGACGAACTTGACGAAATAGAGCGCATAAGCCTCCAGAATCTCCGGCTCCCACCGCAGCGTGCCGTAGTTGTAGGCGCGCGGATGCTTCATCCACGTCGGCGGGCTCCACGGCGAAGCGAACAGCTTGAGCCCGGGATTGCGCTTCAGCGCTTCCCGGATGTACGGGATCAAATATTTGCGGTCCCGCTCGATCGAGAAATGCGCCATCGCCAGATCGCCGTCGGTCTCGTTCAGGCTGTACCATTCAAGCGCGTAATCGCTGGCGCCGATCGGCAGGCGGCACATCTGAAGCTTCAGCTCGCCGTCGGGCGCGAACAGCGCGTCCAGCACCCGGTTCCGCTGCGCTTCGGACAGCCGGTTCAGGGCGACATAGCCTAGTTCGTTGAAACAGCCGCCGAACCCTTCTACAGTCTGGAACGTCTCGCCCGTAATCGTCAGGTTGGGATTCCCGGCTTCCGCCGCCTGCACGCCGCTCCCGGCCGTCTTCTCCTGCCACATCGCCTGTCTGGTGCTTGAAAACCACCGAATCTTGCTTCGTTCCATGCCCGGTCTCCTCTCTGTTCAGTCCTTCCCCTGCTGCTCTTCGAGGATCAGCACGCCCCATGGTTCTGCAGTGACGCGCTCGCCCGTCCGCACCGTCCGGCCGGACAGCAGCTCGACCGCATCGGCGTGCGGATAGTCAAACGCCGCGGCTTCGCCGGAATAGTTCATCACATACCGGATGGCCCGCCCGTGCCGGTTCACGCCGGATTTCACGATCAGCGGGAAGCGCAGCTCCTGATCCTTGCCCCACAGCCCGGCTTCCTTCACGGCCTGCTCCAGCAAGCCGGCCATGACCGCTTCGCCGGCCATGCATCCGATATAGTAAGCGATGCCTTCGCCATAGCGGTTCCGGGTAATCGCCGCATAGCCGCCCCAATACGGATGATCGTAATACGCCAGCACTTCCGCCGTCGTCGGCTGAATCAGCTCCATCCATGATTCGATGCCGTGCTCGTCCCGGCCGACACCGAACGGTTCGCCCTTGAACGCCGCGCCGCCCGGCTCGACGAACAGGCTGTAGCCGATGCCGCAAGCTTCGCCGATAATGCCCGGCTGCACGCTCATCCTGACCTTCAGACACTCGTCGGCAAAACCGCTCTTGAACGTATAGACGACGCGCCCGCCGCCGGCCGCATACGCATTCAGACGATGCAGCAGCTCATCCGAAGCGGCGTACAGCGCCGGGACGACGATGAGCTTGTAACGCTCAAGATCCTCGCTGCCGGGATGGATGAAATCGACGCCGACGTTCATCTTGTACAGCGCGTCGTACATCCGCCGGACGATATCGTTGTACTTGATCTTCCCGCCGGGCATCGGGAACCATTCCAGCGCCGTCAGCGACTCGTTGCTGACCAGGATGGCAACCCGATTCCTCACCCTCAGCCCCGCCAGCCGGTCGGACAATCGCGCGAAATCCCGCCCGATCGTCTGCGCTTCCCGGTATACGGGATTCGGCTCGAAATCGTGGCTGAGCAGCCCTTTCCAGTACGTCTCGAACGAGTTGTGGATCGAATGCCAGTGCCAGTAGGACACCATGTTCGCGCCCGAAGCGAGATGGCTGAACGCCTGCAGCCTGAGCTGCCCCGGATAGGGCACCCATTGGGGGAAGCCTTGCGCCTGCGTCTCCATCACGAGATAATTCCCGCCCCCGGCCATCGAACGGGCCATGTCGCCGCAGAACGAAATCTCGGCGCCCGTAAGCTGATCCTGCGACGGGTGGTAAATATCGACCGCCACGACGTCGAAGGGACGCACCGCCTCGAAATGGTCCACATCCGGCTGCACGCCGTAAGAATACCCGCGCCATTCAAAATCGAAGTTCTGCGTCACGAACTGGTCCGGCCGCTTGTATTCATTCACGATGCCGACCTGCCAGGCGAGAAAATCCGTGACGAGCTTTCTCTGGAATTTCGCAAATTCCGCCCCCAGGCTGCCGTTGATCGTGCCGATGACGGAGGGGAAATCCTCCCAGCTGTCCACGCGGTTGCTCCAATAGTCGAGCCCGAACCGGCGGTTGATCTCGTCCAGCGAGCCGAACTTCTCGCGCAGGTACTTCACGAACTGCAATTGCACATTCGGCCCGGCCGTATGGTAATGTTTCGTCTCGTTGTCCGTCTGGTACCCGATGACCGCCGGATGATCCTTCACCCGCTCCAGCAGCTTGCGGATGATGCGCTCGCCGTAATACAGATACGCCGGATGCGTGATGTCCATGATCTGCCTGGGGCCGTACTTGCCTCGGCCGCGCGGCGTCTCCGCCAGCACGTCGGGATATTCCTTCACCAGCCATGCCGGCACCGCGTACGTCGGCGTGCCGACGATGACGCGGATGCCCGCTTCGTGCATCGCGTCCAGCACCCGGTCCACGGAGCTGAAATTAAAGACGCCCTTCTGCGGCTCGTACGTGCTCCACGTCGATTCGGCGATCCGGACGACGTTGATCCCGGCTGCTTTCATCATCTCGATGTCCTGCTGCAACCGTTCATAAGGCATATACTCGTCATAATAGGCGACACCGTACAACAGCCGGTCCATCAAACCATCCTCCCCGTCCATTCTAGCCTTTGATCGCGCCTTCCGTGATGCCTTGCATGATGTACTTCTGGAAGAACGCATAGAAGATGACGACCGGAATCGCCGTCAGCACCAGCGAAGACAGGATCAGCGACCAGTCGTTGTTGTACTCGCCGAACAGCATGCTCGTCGACAGAATGAGCGTGTACCGCTGCACGTCCGTCAGCATGAGCAGCGGCAGCAGGAAGTCGTTCCAGATCCAGAGCAGGTCCAGAATCGCGATCGTGACCGTAATCGGCAGGAGCAGCGGGAAAATGATCCGCGCGAACGTCTGCAGCTCGCCGCACCCGTCCATGCGCGCCGATTCCTCCAGCTCCCGCGGCACCGACTTGACGAACCCGTGATAGAGGAACACGGCCATGTTGACCCCGAGGCCGATGTAGATGAACGCCAGCCCCCAGGTCGTGCCCTGGAAACCGAGATTTTTGGCCATCCGGGTAAGCGGGATCATGATCGAGTGGAACGGCACGAGCATCGACGCGATGAACAGGAAGAAAATGAACTGGCTCAGCTTCCCCGGCGTGCGGGACAGCTTGTAGCCTGCCAGCGACGCGCAGACGATGATGCCGGCGATGCCGATCACCGTCACGACCACCGTGTTCAGCGCGCTTTGCAGCATGTTGATTTCATGGAAGGCATTCGAGTAGTTTTCAAAGTGCAATTTCACCGGAAGCGTCAGCACCGATTTGAGCATCTCGCCCTGCGTCTTGAACGAGTTGACGACCGCCATGTAAATCGGAAACACCGCATACACCGCGCAGACGGCCAGGAAAAGCGTGATGGCCAGATTGCCGTATTTTCGCCGTTTCACGCTTCCACCTCCCGTTTCTTCAGCACGTTGACCTGGATGACGGTAATGATCAGCACCATGAGGAACAGAATGATGGCCTTGGCGCTTGCATATCCGTAGCGGAAGTTGTTCGAGAACGCTTCTTCATAAATGTTGAGCGCCATGACCTGGGTGCTTCTGCCCGGTCCTCCGCCCGTCAGGCCGTACACGACTTCGAACACTTTGAATGCGCTGTTGAGCGTCATGAACAGGCAGATCGTGATCGCGTGGGTAATCATCGGCAGCGTCACCTTGAAGAAGGTCTGCAGCGGTGTCGCGCCGTCGATCATCGCCGCTTCCTTCACCTGCTCCGGCACGCCCTGCAGCCCGGCCATGTAAATGATCATCATATAGCCGACGCCGTTCCAGAGCGACACGGCCAGAATGGAGAAGAACGAATATTTCGGATCGCCGATCCACGACTGGTCCAGAAACGTCAGACCCGTCTTGACCGCAAGCTGGGGCAGCACCTGGGAGAAGACGAACGTCCACATGAAGGCGCTGATGATGACGCTGATCATGTTCGGCATGAAGAAGATGGTGCGGAAAAAGGTTTTCAGCCTTTTTCTCGATTCGATGAACACCGCGAACAGAAGGGCAAATGCGTTCTGCAGGACAACCATGAAGAGGACATATTTCAGCGTGAACCAGATCGAGTCCGTGAAGTACCGGTCATCCCGCAGCGCTTCGACAAAGTTGCCCAGGCCGACAAAGCTGTACGTGCGGTTCAACCCGTTCCAATCCGTAAGACTGTAATACATGCCTCCGAAAGTGGGGATCAGGAGGAACACCAGGTAACAGATGAAGGCGGGCGCCACGAACAACAGCAGAGACACGGCGGATTGATATTTTTTGATCATCTTGAACGCTCACCTTTTCCGGTTGGTTTCGAGAAATAAAGACAGCGCGAGGCTGTCTTTATTTCCCTTATTCCGCTTGCGGGCCCAACCGCTTATTTGTTGATCTTGTTGAAATCCTTCCATGCTTTGTCCAGCGAGGAAATGACGTCATCCTGCTTGGCCTGGCCGGTGTAGTATGCCTGCAGCACTTTGCCGGACTCGTCCTTGACGGCCTGCGGGATGGACGGGTCCTGATAAGCCTTGCCGGCCTTCACATATTCGGCTGCGTCGTTCACCCACGGATAGCTTTCGAACGTATGGTTCTTCGCCACCGGGTTGAACTTCAGGCTTTGATAGAACTCGTTCGTCACCTCGTCATCGAGGATGAAGTTGATGAAATCAAGCGCGACGTCCTTGTTCTTGCTTTCGGGCGACACGACGAACGTCGTCGACGTCGACAGGTTGATCATGGTCGCTTCCGGATTATCGTTGACCGGCAGCGGCGCGACGCCGATCTCGAAGTTCTCGTCGGCCGACAGAATCGTCTCCGCATGCCACGGCCCGTTCACCCACATGGCCGCCTTGCCTTGGGCGAATTGGGCCGAACCTTCGTCCGGACCGATCTCCATGGCGCGGTCGGTGCCATTGGCGTTGACCAGATCGATGATTTCGAACATGCCCTTCATTTCGGAGAACGAGCCGTTGTCCTGGTACATCCGGTCGATGAAGTCCTCGTTTTCCGAATTCGTCAGAGCGCCCACCGTCAGCGGCACGAACAGCTGCGGCATCCAGGCTTCCTTGTAGGTGAGCAGGAACGGCGTAATGTTGTTTTGCTTCAGAATTTCGATCGTTTCCTTCATTTCGCTGATCGTCGTCGGCGGCGTCAGGCCCAGATCGGCGAAAATTTTCTTGTTGTAGAGGTAGCCCCACATCAGCGTTTCCATCGGCACGCCGACCACTTTGCCGTCGATCGTGACGGACTCCTTCACGCTGTCGAGCAGCTTGTCGACGAACGGCTGATCCGACAAATCTTCCAGATAGCCCGCCTTGTAGAACGTCGGAATTTCGTTGATGGCATGGACGGTGAACACGTCCGGCGCATCGTTGGAAGCGAGGCGGGTTTTCAGAATTTGCGGCGCATTGTCGGCGTTGGGCATTTCAAGCTGGATTTTGACGTCGATGTTTTTCTCCGCTTTCTCTTTCTCGACGAACTTCTGGATGAAAGCGTTATACTCGTCCTTCAGACGGGGCTGCGGGATGAACAGCTTGAGCGTAACCTCGCGGGCCTTCTCGCCCTCTCCGCCCCCTTGCGACGATGAGGAAGAAGAATTGCCGTTGTCCGCATTGCTTCCTCCGCAAGCGGCCAGAAGCACGCTCATCAGAAGGAGCAGGCTTGCGACAACCAGGCTGCTTTTCTTCATTTCCGGTGACCTCCCTGTTTGATGTATGGTTGACTGCATGTTCCAGTATAGAAGCCGGAAGCGGTCACGTAATTCAAGAAAATTAACCGCTTTCATTGGACTTTGTTAACCTGGACGACGGCACCGGATTTGCGAATCTCGCCGGGCGTGACGCCGAATTGCTTCTTGAACAGACGGTAGAAATACGCGACGTCCTCGTATCCGACCAGCCCGGCCACCGCCTTGATCGGCAGGTTGTCCTCCGCAAGCAGCGACATCGCCCGTTCCATCCGCAGCTTCAGAATGTAATCGGTTACGTTCCACCCGGTCTCCTGCTTGAACGCCCGGCTCAAATATTCTTTGCTGACGAAAAAGCGCCTGGCGATGGATTCCAGCGCCAGCGGCTCCGCGTAGTGCTGTTCGATATACTGCCGGACATCGCGCAGGTTGATCTTGTTCCGATACTTGCGTTCTTCCTGCAGCTTGTCAAAGGCCTGCTCATAGAGCTCCCGCAGCGCATCGACGGTGGTGCGCCAATCGGCGGAAGCGGGATCCCAGCGGCGATTCGGCTCGCGGATCTCGAGCCCGTGCAGCACGATCGTCTCTTCCCACTGTTTCCACAATTCGTGATAGACGCGATGGATGAGCGCCCGCGAATGTTCATGATCCAGGAACTTCCGGTACAGCTCTTCGAACGCCCCGCGCAGCGCCTCCCGCTCCCCTTCGGTCAGCAGCGCGGCCATTCGCTTGGCGGCCGCGTCGATGGCGGCGACCGTCTCGCGGTCCAGGACGCCCGGCGTCTGCCACTCCAGCCGTGCGGCAATCTCTTCGCGGCATTTGCCCAGGGCCGTGTTCAACTCCTGCGGATCGATCGGTTTCAGCAAATATTCGTGCACCTTGCTGCGGATCGCCTGCCGGGTATAGACGAAATCGTCATACCCGCTGATGACGATGACTTTCGTGCCGCCGCAATGTTCATCCAGGTATTGCAGCAGCTGCACTCCGTCAACGCCGGGCATGTGCATGTCCGTAATGACCAGCTGCGGCTGATGGCAGCGGATGATCTCCATCGCCTTCCGCCCGTTGTCCGCTTCGCCGATGATCTCCATGCCGAACTCTTCCCAGCGGCCGAATTGCTTGATGACTTCCAGCGTCCAGGGTTCGTCATCGACCAGAAGTGTTTTGATCACCGTTCATCCCGCCCTTCCGTACTGTAAGGAATCGTGACCGTCACCGTTGTCCCTTCGCCCCGTAGGCTGTCGATCCAGACGCCGTACGGCGGTCCGAAATGCATCCTGATGCGCGCGTTCACATTCCGGAGTCCGATTCGCTCTTCGTTCTCCCATACCGGGTCATGGCTGGCCTGAAGCTGCCGCTGTAACTGCGACAATCGCTCCGGCGCAATGCCCGCTCCGTTGTCCCGCACCGTGATGACGACCGTCTCCCCGCTTCTTGCGCAGATGGCCCGGACATGCCAGTCGTCGCCGATTTCCGCTTCAAGGCCGTATTTCACCGCATTTTCGACGATCGGCTGAAGCGACAGTTTCGGAATGGCGCAGCCTTCAAGCCCCGGTTCGACTTCGACGGTGAACCGCAGTTTGTTCGGAAAACGCCGCTCCTGGATATACATGAAGTTGCCGACATGCGCGAGCTCTTTGCCCAGCGTCGACAGATCCGACTCCCGGACGATATAGCGGAACATTTCGCTGAGCGCGCGGATGACCTGATAGATTTCATGCGGCGGTTTGGACATCGCCATGCCGCCGATCATCTGCAGCGTATTGTGCAGAAAGTGAGGATTGATCTGGGCCTGAAGCGCTTTCAACTGGGCCGTTTGCCGCTGCAGATTGAGCACATACTCCGTCGTGATATGATCCCGGAGCCGCTCGGTCATGCTGGCGAACTTCGCTTCCAGCATGCCGATCTCGTCAATTCTGGATTTGCCGGGGCGAACATCCGCAGGCCCCGTCGGCGCCAGCACATTGAACCGCTGCATCGACTTGGCCAGCCGGACGATCGGCTTGGAGGTCTGCAAAGCGATGAAGACGGCCATGCCGGCGGACACGAGCACGGAGATGAGGCCGATGACCAGTCCATATTGGCCGGTCTTGTTGGCGCTTGCATTGATCAGACTGGCCGGCACGATCTTGACGACGAAAAGCGGCCACGAGGGAGCCGCGCTGTAGAACACGTAATATTCGCCGTGTTCGACGACGCCCGCTTCGCCCGTCGCTGCCGCGTCGCGAAGAATGCCGGCGAACGCGGCCGGTTCAAGATCCGCGTCGCCGTATCGGTAGAGCGGATTGCCTTCTCCGTCGGCAATGTACACCAGGCTCTCGTCCTCCGGATTGGCCATGTTCAGCACGCCGCCGAGCATGTCCCAGCGCACATCAAGCAGGATACCGCCCTGCTTGCTCCGGTCTTCGAACCGGTTGATCGTCCGCATCAGATAGAACCGGCCGGGCTGCGACGGATGGTTCACGATCTGCACGTCCAGCCGGTTCTCGAACATCTGCTGCCACGGTTCGGGGATCGACTCGGTGTTGGTGATGGCGAACTCCTGGTTGCTGACATAGAACAGTTTGTTCTTCGTCATCGTGTACAGCTCGATGCCGTGCAGACTGTCAATCTCCGAATACAGCGTGGAAGTAAGCAGATCCATCAGGGCACTCTGCGCCGAGAACTGCCGGCCGAGCGAATCGGAATCGAGCAGGTCGATATTGTCCACGTACGCGGGGCTGTAGAGGATGGAATAGATCAGATTGTTCAGCCGCCGCAGCCGTTCGTCCAAATATTCGCCGACCCAGGTCAGCCTGGAACGGTTGGACTGGATGATTTCCTCCTCCATCGAATCGTGGGCATTCCGCATGGCCAGCAGCGTGACCACGATGACCGGAATGGCCGCGATGAGTACCATGCCCAGCATCAGTTTGTTGCGTATGCTTTTCCTGAAAGGCTGCACCAGCCATCGGAACATGTTCCGCACCGCCTGTCTTTGCCGCATTCAGCCCCTTCATTATACGAGGATTTTCGACTCCGGTGGATACTCCTTTTTATGACTTGGCAGCGCTCAATTTCCGGTTCAGCCCGGCAATCCAGTCATCCAGCTGCCGCTCGGTCAGCTTGCCTCCGCTGAACGACAAGAGATTGCGCAGCGGCAAATACCGGATGATCGCCTCGAACATGCCGCCCGCATCCTGCTCCGCGGCCCCGCCGAACGGATTGAACGCGTCCAGCAGCTGCCGCGCAGCCACGGTCCAGGGCTTCGCCTGTTTCACCGCCCCCTCGAAGCTCGCCAGATAGATTTCCCTCAGCGTCCGCTCGTCAAGGACGGCGTCGACCGACATCCGGCGATGCTCCTGGTTGTTGACGGCGAAATGCTTCAGCGAGGTGCCGACTCCCTGGCTCTGCACGCCGCGAATGTGGCTGGCCGCCATTTCGGAAGACAGGTAAGGATCCTCCGAGAAATATTCGAAATTGCGGCCGCACAGCGGGGAACTCTTCGCACATTCCCCCATCCTGGATATTAACTTCCAGTGTAGGGGAAAACCGGCGGCCGGTCATTTCATTAGATTAACCGCTTTCATTGGATAATGTTTACCTGATGCTTTGCGACGCACGCCGGTTCATTCAGCTCGCCGATGCATGCGCCCCCTGTCACCCCGTTACGGCATCCCGGCCCTTGAGCCCGCGGACGGACCAGGCGGCGAAGAGCAGCCCGTACCCCGCATTCATCGTCCAGAACAGCGCCTCCTGCAGCGGATCAAGCGCATCCCGGCTCAGCACATGCATGCCGATCGTCAGCAGCGAGTACGGAAAACAGATCCCCCATTTCGCCACATACAGCCCCAAGCCGATGAGCACCGCCGCCAGACTGAAACCGACGGGCACCGCGAAACTGCGAATCCGGAGCGACAAGCCGAGCTGCAAGGCGCTGATGGACAGGCAGGCGTACCATCCGCGCAACGCCCACCCGATCGTCTCCGCCGGGAACGGCCCGGGCAGCGCAAGCAGCAGGCCCGCGATCCCGTACAGTCCCATGAACAGCGCCTGGACAAACAGGATCAGCAGCGAGGCGGTGAGCCATTTCGCCATGAAGACGGCGGCGACCGGCACCGGAGCGGTCAGGACCAGGTTCCAGTTGCGGTTCAGATGCTCCAGCCGGCACACCCAGGCGCATACGATGGCGACGAGGACGGGCAAAAAAAATACGCCGTAGAACAGGCTGACCTGCGTCCACAGGCTGTACCAGCCGTTCGTCAACACTCCCCGGTTGAGCGCGTAGTTCGCGCATCCGATCAGCAAACTGATGACCGGCAGCACCGCAAGGACAATGCCGATCCGGGAATGCCGCAGTTTGAGCCATTCGGCCGACAAACTCTGTCTCATCGCACTCGCTCCTCAAATTTCTTTCCGGGCAACATGCAGGTTGCCGAAGATGAAGCACAGAAAGGCCGTCCCCAGCGCCGCCGCCGCGATGCGGCCGTCCCAGGGCTGCGCCGCGAACGTCCCCGCGGATTCGGCATACCGGTACGTCACCGGGGCAAGGTCCAGATAGTACGACCAGATCAGCCACCGCCGGACGCCCGCCGGAAACAGCGGCGCGGTGAGCCCGATGAAGCCGCCGAGCATTCCCAGGCACAGTGCGGACGCCTGGTTCTTGGCGGCCATGGCGATCCATTGCTGGATGGCCGCCGCGGCGAGCGTCGCCAGCATCGTCCCGCCGATGAACCGGAGCAGCCATGCAGCGGGCAGCCCGCCCGAAAACCCCTGCGCCAGACCGTAGACCGCCATCACCGCCGCCTGCACCGCAATGGCGAGCAGCAGCAGGCTGCCTGCGCACCCAAATTTCGCCGCATACAGGCGGCTGCGGCCCACATGGAGCGCGGCGAGCAGCTTCCACGTGGAGCCTTTGTGCTCCATGTCGCACATCCGGGAGATGACGATGGCGGTGATGAGCGGCATGAACAGCCCGTTCAGGGAAGCGGTCATGAACAGGATCGACGCCCACACGGCCTGGTCCGGATTGCGGGAGATCGACAGGCTGTTGGACATGCACGCCCACAGCATTTCCGCCGCGAGCAGGAGCAGGATCATGGGAACGATTTTCTTGCGGCAAATTTTGTAGTATTCGAGCTTGAGCACCCGCATCACAGGCTCCGCTCCCTTCCGGTCAGCTCCAGGAAAATATCCTCCAGACTGCGCCTGCGCTCCTCGATCCGGGTGACCGGAATGTCCCGGGCCACCAGCAGCCGGTTGATCTCCGCCACTTCCCGGTCCGCGAGCGGGCCGAACACGAGCCGGCCGCCGCCTGGGACCGGGCGATAGCCGTGAGCGGCAAGCAGCCGTTCCGCCAGGGCATGATCCCCGGTATGGAACCGGATTTCGCCCCGGCTTCGGGATCGCAGGCTGTCGAGACTGCCCTGGAACACCATCCGGCCTTCGTTGATGATGCCGACCGAAGTTGCGATCTGCTCGATTTCCGCCAGCAGGTGGCTGGACAGCAGCACCGTCATGCCGTAGCGCCCGGGGAGCGTCTTGATCAGTTCCCGGATTTCCTCCATCCCCGCCGGGTCGAGGCCGTTCGTCGGCTCGTCGAGGATGAGCAGCCGGGGAAACGCGAGCAGCGCCATGGCGATGCCCAGCCGCTGCTTCATGCCGAGCGAATAGGCCTCCGCTTTCTTGTCCCGGTGTTTCTCCAGCCGGACGATCCGCAGCGCTTCCTCCACATTGCGGTCCGGCAGGCCCCGCAGCCGCTGCACGACTCTGAGGTTCTCCAGACCCGTCAGATGGCCGTAGTACGAAGGCGATTCGATGAGCGAGCCCGTCTGCCGCAGAATCGCGGAACGTTTTTCGCCCAGGCTTTCCCCGAAGATCCGGATGGCCCCCGCGGACGGCTTCACCAATCCGAGCAGCATTTTCAGGGTCGTCGTCTTCCCGGCGCCGTTCGGCCCGAGAAAGCCGTAAATTTCCCCTTCGCGCACCTCCAGATCGAGCTCGTGGACGCGGTTCTTCTTCGTCAGTTTGCGGGTTTGAATGACAGCAGCACGCATGCGCGATCCTCCGTTCCGTTTTCGATGTTCCGGCTTCTGCCGCCACTGTATCAGGTCCGCCTTACGTTCTTCTGAACCCAACCTTACGGCAGCCTTAAATGATCCGGCGCGCGCCTCGCTCCGCCCGCGCTTCATGTATAATCTCTGGTAGAACCGACAACGGGTGACGCAGATGGACAACGTGAAGGACCGAAAAATTCTCATCGTCGACGACGAACCGGAGATCCGCGCGATGGTCGAGCGGTTTCTGCGCAGGGAAGGGTTCTATCGCATCCACACCGCCGGAGACTGCGCCTCGGCGCTGTCGTTGTGCCGGTCGGTACGGCCGGACATGGCGATTCTGGATGTCATGCTGCCCGACGGGGACGGTTTTTCCCTCCTGTCCGCGATCCGGCAGTTCTCGGACATGCCCGTACTGCTTCTGACCGCGCGGGGGGAAGACGAGGATCGGCTGCTGGGACTCGGACTGGGGGCGGACGACTATATGGTGAAGCCTTTTCTGCCTCGGGAGCTGGTGCTGCGGCTGACGGCGATTTTGAAACGGGTCTATTCTTCTCCGGCGGAGAAGCGGCTGGCTGCGTTTCGGCTCGGGGATGTGCTGGTCGATCTGGACAGCGCCGTCGTGCGCGGACCGCGGGGAGAGCAAGCCCTTACCGCCAAGGAGCATGCCCTTCTGGCGAAGCTGCATCAGGAGCGGAACCGGATCGTCACCAGCGATGCGCTGTGCCAGGCCGTCTGGGGCGATGACAGTTACGGCTATGAGAATACCCTCATGGTCCATATCCGGCGAATCCGCGAGAAAATCGAGCCCGATCCTTCGAACCCCGTTCATCTGCTTACGGTGCGGGGACTCGGCTACAAACTGCTGGTGAAGGAGACGGGCTGACGTGGACGGCATGATTCGCATACTACGCCGCTATGTCGCCGGGGCCATCCTGCTCTCCGTCCTGCTGCTCCTCTTCAACTTCATCCTGCTCGGCACGCTGGTGTTCAAGGAATTTCGCCGGCAACCATCGCCGGAGGGCGTGGTCAGGGAAGTGGCGGAGCGCTTGACGCGCGAAGGCGGCCGTTATGCGCTTGGAGATGAAGCCGCCCGGCTGCTTCGGCGTCATCGGGCCTGGGCGATGCTGCTCGGCGAGGACGGCGGCGTGAAGTGGGGAGAGCGGCTGCCCGACGATGTGCCGAGAACCTATCGTTTGACCGACGTGGCCAAGTTTTCGCGCTATTATTTGGCGGAATATCCGGTCTATATTTGGGAGCATGCGGACGGACTGGTGGTCGTGGGCTTCCCGAAGAACAGCTACGGGAAGTATCAGTTTAATTGGGATGCGGACTGGGTGCGCTCGGTGCCGTGGCGGCTGCTGGCGCTGCTCTTGCTCAACGCGGCGGTGGCGCTGCTGCTCTCCGTCCTCATGGGGCTGCGTCTGGTGCGGAGCATCCGCCCGCTCGTCACGGGCGTCCACAAGCTGGCCCGGGAGGAGCCGGTCCGCCTGGACACGCGCGGCCTGCTCGGGGATGTGGCCGGCAGCATCAATACGGCCTCGGCGATTCTGCAGGAGAAAAACGCCGCATTGAAGGCGCGGGACGAGGCGCGCTCGAACTGGATCGCCGGCATCTCCCACGACATCCGCACGCCGCTCTCGATGATTCTCGGCTACGCCAGCGAACTGGAGGAAAGCCCGGAAATTCCGGAGGAGCATCGGCGGCAGGCCGGCATCATCCGGCGCCAGGGCGAGAAACTGCGCTCCCTCGTCCGCGACCTGAACCTGGTCTCGATGCTGGAGTACGACATGCAGCCGCTCCACCTGGAACGCGTCCGCCTGTCGGCGCTCGCGCGGCAGGCGGCGGCGGACATGCTGAACGGCGGGCCGGACGAGCGGTATGCGATCGAGCTCAGGCTCGCTGACGAAGAGGCGCTGATCAACGGGGACAAGAAGCTGCTGCTCCGGGCGATCGGCAATCTCCTGCAGAACAGCGTGAATCACAACCCGGAAGGCTGCCGCATCGCCATCGAGACATTCCTGTCCGAAGACCGGACCCTCTGCCGTCTCGTGGTTCGGGATGACGGGCGCGGCATCCCGCGGGAGCAGTTGGCGGAATTGACGGAGCTTCCGTATTCGTCCAAGCGGAAGCAGCCTCCCCGGCACGGGCACGGCCTGGGTCTGCCGATGGTCGCCCGAATCGCGAAGGCCCACCACGGCAGACTTCTGCTCGACAGCCCGGATGGGGGTGGCTTGACCGCGGCGATGGAATTTCCCGCGGAGGGGGCGTGAGGCCGGATGCGGCCGTCAGGGCGCCACGCCGATCCGGCCCCCGCTCGGCGCCAATAACGGCACGGCGTGCCGTTAATCGGCCTGCGCCTGCCGTGCGCACAGGCAATAACGGCAAAATCTGCCGTTATTGGACGCAGTCAGGCCGATCCGGCGCCCGTTCGGCGCCAATAACGGCACGGCGTGCCGTTATTCGCCCTGCGCCGCCCGCACGCACGGGCATTAACGGCAAATTATGCCGTTAATTGCCCGCATCCTTGCCTTCGGCAAGTCAACCGCCCGCTTCCGCTTCCCCGTTGATCGCCGACACCGCGATGGCTTCGATCCGGATTTCCCCGCCGGACAGGTGCCGCAGCTCGATCGTCCGGGACTCGCCCGGGAACAGGTCGAAGAAATTGTCCGAGCAGACGACTTCCTCCTGCGGAATATCGAGCATGACGAAGCGCGCGAGCCGGTCGGCCGTCACCGTGATCGTCCGCCGTTCGGCGGATCGCTCAACAGACAGCTGCGCCGGCGGGAAGCGGAGATCCTTGAAATCCCGCAGGTAATACACATTGTCCGGGAACCGGCCGCCGTGCGACCTGAGCCGGACGGCGACCGCATCCGGCGCGGCGCCGCCGAGCAGCTCTTCCTCGGCATATTCCGCGAGCTTCCGGGCTTCATTGGGCCCGACGGAAACCGCGACCGCTTCGGTCCGCACCACCCTGCCTTCAAACGTGACGACTTCCAGCACCAGCTCGTCTTCCACCGCCTCCTGCAAATCGTTGACCAGCCAGACGGCCAGCGGCTTGCCGGGATCGTGATCGATCGATGCCGCGACCGGAGCGAAAAATTTCCGCGCGTAGTAATAGGACGCTTTCGGCAGCAGACCGTAATCGATCAGCGACCAGCTCGTTCCCGGCCAGCAGTCGTTCAGTTGCCAGATGAGCGCGCCGGCGGTGAACGGCTTCCGGCGCCGGTAATGCTCGATGCCGTATTTCAGCCCTTCCGCCTGCGTCAGCATGGAGTAGCGGATGTACTGGTCCAGATCGCGGGGAACGCCGGTGTACCCTTCCATCAGCAGCATGCCTTTTTCATGGAAGATGTCCTTGTTGCGGTACGCCATCTCCTCGCTCTGCCAGTAAAACTCGCCTTCCGGAATGTACCGTTCGAGCGTATGGCGGTTGGACGAGGCGTGCATGCCGAATTCGTTGGAGAAGCGCGTGCGGTCCTTCTTGTAGTTTTTGAACGACACGCCTTCCACCGAAATATTCTGCAGCGCGGGTTCCCCGAACTTCCGCGGCTCCACGTTGCCGTGCCAGACCTGCCAATTGTGGCGGTTGCCGACATCCTCCGCGTTATGGTCGCTGCCGCCGTAAGGGGTGCTCGGCCGGTAGATCCGCGCGGGGTCCAGCTCATGCAGCAGTTCCGGAATAAGCTCGTGCCAGATTTTCCGCCCGTACAGCGGCGTCGTGATGCGGCCCGCCGTCTTCTCCCGCTCGTAGAGCCAGTCGATTTCATTGTTGCCGCACCAGAGGGCGAGGCAGGTGTATTTCCGGAGCCTGCGGATCGCCTTGACGGCCTCGTCGCGCACGTTCGCCATGAAGCTGCGGTTGTAGTCCGGGTACAGCGCGTTCGCGAACATGAAATCCTGCCAGACGAGGAGGCCCAGCCGGTCGCATTCGCGGTAGAAGATATCCTTCTCGTAAATGCCGCCGGCCCAGACGCGCAGCATGTTCATCCCCGCGTCCCGCGCGAGTTCGAGAAGCTTCACATACCGGCCGTCCTCCGCCGCGCCGATGAAGCTGTGCACGGGAATCCAGTTGGCCCCCTTGGCGAAAAGGCGGACACCGTTCAGGCGGAAACAGAACAGGTTCTCCCCGCTTTCATGCCGCTCCTCCAGCACGATCTCCCGGATGCCGAAATCGTGTTCCGCCCGGTCGAGAACCCGGCCTTCGGCGTCTTTCAGCGCAACCGCCAGCCGGTACAGGTACGGTTCGCCCAGATCGTGCGTCCACCACAGCTTCGGCCGGTCCACCTCGAAGACGACCCTTGCCTTCTGCTCCGGCAGATGGGCGCTGGAGAGCGAACGCCCATCCGCCGTGAGGACGGCGCATCCGCTGACGGACCGTCCGTCCCCCGTCAGGCTGATCTCCAAGGTCAGCGGTTCTTCGACGCCCGGCCGGCGCGCGATCTCCGCGTCCACTTCCACGACAGCTTTCCCATCCCGTACGGCGGCCGTGCGGGGAAAAACGGAGGAAATGCGCGCCTTCTTCCATTTCCGCAGATGAACGTCCTTCCAGATGCCGACCGTCGCGAGGCGCGGCCCCCAGTCCCAGCCGAAGTTCATGGCGGCCTTCCGCACCCAGATGCGGTCTTTCTCGAATCCGCACCAATAGGATTTCTCTTTGTCCTTGACCGGAAGATGCACCGGATCGAACCGGACCGCGAGGACATTCTCCCCTTGGCGCAGCAGCCCGGTGACGTCGAACGCGTGCTCCACCAGCATGTTCTCCGTGCGGCCGAGTTCCAGGCCGTTCAGGTAAACGGTCGCAAACGTGTCGAGCCCTTCGAACAGCAGCTCGACCGCCTCGTCATCCTCCGGCTCCCCGTCCCAGGCGAATCGGGTCCGGTACCACCATTCCTTGTCCTCCACCCAGCGGCATTTCATGTCGTTGTGCCCGACGAACGGATCGTCAATCACTTTCTTTCGGACCAGGGTGGAGTGCACGTCTCCCGGAACCTTCGCGTCGAGCCAGAAATAATCGGTAAAATCGGGCGAGGCGATTTCCAGAGGCGCCCGGGTTCCCGGTTCAAACCACTGCAGCTTCCAATTGCCCGCCAGTTTCATTCCCATTCCCTCCGCGTTCCTCCGTTTGACGACTCGCATTCACACGCCGCCGGCATACCGCCGCAGCACCCGGTCGACGGCGGCCCCGTACGCTTCGCCGAACAGGATCAGGTGCACCAGCAGATGGTACAGTTGATAGATCGGTTTGCGCTCCTCGTATTCGGGGGCGACGGGGTACGCTTCCCGGTAGGCGGCGTAGAATCGGGGCGGGAACCCCCCGAACAGCTCCGAGAACGCCAGATCGCACTCCCGGTCGCCGTAATAGACCGCCGGATCGATCAGCCAGGGGCGTCCGTCCGCGCCGGCCAGCCAGTTGCCGCTCCACAGATCGCCGTGCAGCAGCGACGGGGCGGGCCGGGCCGGCAGCCACCGGTCCAGACGGTCCATCAGCTTGTGCAGCCCGTCCCGCCTGCCGGTCGGCAGCAGTCCGCGCGCTTCCGCCAGCTTCGCCAGCGGCAGCAGGCGTGAGTCCCGGTAGAAGGCCGCCCAGGAACTGTCCGGCGTGTTCACCTGCGGCAGCAGCCCGATGTAATTGTCCGTGCGAAGCCCGTACCGCCCGTCCGGGCTCGTCTTGCGGTGCTGCGCGGCGAGGCCGGCGCCGAGCGCTTCGATCGTCTCCGGGCGGGCCGGGCCGGTCTCGATCCACTCCAGCACGATCATGCCGCCCGTGCCCGTCTGTCCGGGAATCTCCCCGGCGTAGAGCGGCTCCGGAACGGCCAGCGCTTCCGCTTGCCCGAGCAGCGCCAGCCCTTCCGCTTCCCGCTGAAACATGAGCGCCGGCATGTCCCGGCGCACCTTCACGAAGAGCCGCCGCCGCTCCGTGTCGATGCGGTAAGACTCCCCGATATCGCCGCCCCTCGCCTCCCGGACGGACACGATCCGCTCGTCCGCCATTCCGGGTACGGCCCGGGCGACGGCTGCCTGGAGTTCGTCATCATTCATCCGCGCATCCCTCCTGTCGCGCCTCTTCACGCCGTGCGGACGATGTCTGCGGCGTCTCGATGGCGTGGTGAAACGCAATGCACGCTTCGCCGGTTTCGGCATTGTACGCCCTGGCCGCCCCGCCCATCTTCGCCGCAAGCTGCCGCACGATGTAGAGCCCCAGCCCGGCATGGCTGCCTTTGCTGCCGCGGGCTTCCGCGCCGCGATAGAACCTGCGGAACAGGTTCTCCAGATCTTTCTTGCTGAACGGCGGCCCCGTATTGCAGATTTCATACTCGGCCCGGTCGGGGCGGACACGGACGGCGATCCGGATCCGGCCGCCCGGAGGCGTATGCTCCAGACTGTTCGTAATCACATTGTCCAGTATCCGCTCCGCCATTTCCGCATCGAACCGGACCGGCGCATCGGCATCGCCGCGGATGTCCGCCTCGATGCGGATCCGGCGCTGCCGCGCCTCCAATTCATAGTGAGACAGCTTCTGCCTCAGGAACGGGCCGATCCGGACCTCGACCGGCCGGACTTGCAGGCCGGGGCCTTCCAGTTCGGCGATGTACAGCATCCGCCGGACGAGGGCGGAGCATTTCTCCGCATTCTCACGGATAATGTCCAGGTATCGGGCCTGTTTCGCCGTGCGCGCCGCTTCGGGATCGTCCAGCAGCGCTTCCGCATAGCCGAGAATGAGCGACAGCGGCGTCTTCAGATCGTGGGCCAGCGCCTCGGTCATGCTGCGCCGCTCTTCCTCCATTCGCCACTGGGCGGACAGGGAGCGCTTCAGTTCGTCCTTCATCTCGGAGAACGCGGCGCTCAGCCGCCCGAGCTCATTGTCGGCGCGGTAATCGAGCTCGAAGTCGAGATTCTTGTTCTTGATCTGATGGGCAGCCGCCATCAGCATCTGCAGCGGCTTGTTCACGCGGGCGGCAAAACGTTTCGTGAAGAACAGAATCGCCAGCACGAAATAGATGAACGGCGTCGCGATCATGACGATAAGCAGCGCCGCGATCCAGTAGCGCCCGCTGTCGCTTGCCGGCGACACCTTCAGCTCATAGGCAAGCAGCACGGCGCCGGACAGCCCGTCCTGACCGCTCACGACGGGCACGGCCCGGACGAATCTGCCCCTGGCCGGGAAGGTCGTGTTGAGCCGGCGGATCAAGTCTTCCGGCTGCGCGACGTAGGCCGCATCGCTCGAACCGTACACCCGGTTCCCGGCCGCGTCGAACACCTGATAGTCCATGCCGTCCCGCGGAATGACCCGCTCCAGCCGTTCCCGGGCGGCCGGATCGATCAGCGCCCCGCCCTGCTCCCGGATGTACGCTTCAATGCCCGGTATTTGAGCCTCATAATAATTTGCGGGGTTAATCTTTTTGTACAGCAAATAACTGAACAGCCAGATCCCCGCCGCATACGTCACGATCGTCGCCAGCAGGCTGGAGACGACGATCAGCACGATGGTCAGCCGGATTTGCGATTTGAGCGGTTTGTCCTTCACGAGTGCGCGCTCCTTCAGCAGGCATTCAACGTTTGTTCCACTTGTAGCCGATCCCCCACACCGTGGCGATGTACTCCGTATCCGGGTCGACGGCTGCGAGCTTGGCGCGGATTTTTTTTACATGTTCGACGACGGTGGACGAATCGCCTTCCGCATCGAAGCCCCACACTTTCTCGTAAATTTGCTCGCGGGAGAACACCTGCCCGCTGTGCGTGGCGAGCAGTTCAACCAGGTCGTATTCCCGCCGGGTCAGCGGGACGGGCTTGCCGCCGATCGAGAGGGTCCGCTCTTTCAGATCCAGCCCCAGATCGCCGAAGTACAGCTTCGACCGCTTCCGCTCGGCGTTCAGATACTGGGCCCGCCGCTCCCGGCGCAGATTGGCTTCGATGCGCGCCATCAGTTCACGCAGGCCGAACGGCTTCAGTACGTAATCGTCGCCGCCGAGGTTGAATGCGGTGATCCGGTCCATCTCCGACTGCTTGGCGCTCAGGAAAATGATCGGGCACATCACCTCGTCCCGGATCGCCCGGCACACCTCGTAACCGTTCAGATTCGGCATCATGATGTCGAGAATGATCAGATCCGGCTGCTTCCGGGCCTGCCGCACCCCTGCCTCGCCGTCGCTCGCGGTGAGCACCGTGTGCCCCCGCGCCTCCAGCTCCTCCCGCAGCAGGGAGACCAGGTCTTCTTCATCGTCGATGATCAAAATGCAGGCCATCCCCTCACCCCTCAACATCGAAAAAGCTTGCGTCCGTCCCCATCATCAGTCTTCGCCGCGCCGCCCTTCCCATCGGCCGAACCACGCTGCGCCGCCCATCGCAAGTACGGCGAAGAGCAGCAGGGCCGGCAGCAGTCCGCGGGTCAACGCATCCGGCTCCGCCGGGAACTGCGCCAATCTGACCGGCCATGCCCACGGCACAAGCGGCCAGATCCGATCCCCGACGCCGGTTGCGCCGACGATCGCCGCCGTCAGCAGCCCGGCTCCTCCGATGCCGACGCTCGCGCCCCATCCGAGGGCGAGGCCGAGCCACTGGTGCAGCGCGATCTGCGGCAGCGCGCCGGCGAAGGCAAGCAGCACGCCGCCATGGAACAGCCCGGCATCCGCCGCGGCAAGCCCGGGGATCAACCGCATGCCGAGCAGCAGCATCGTCGCCGCGCACAGCAGGCCGCCCGCGTTGATGAGCACAAGCAGCAGCAATCTGGCGGCATAGACGACCGGTCTGGATGCGGTGGAACCGAGCAGTGCGCTGTAATGCCCCGCATGTTCCTCCTGCAGGCTGAGCAGTCCGGCCAGCGCTCCGATGGCCAGCGGGAACAGCACGGTCCAGACTTCGAGGAAAACGCCGGGCATCCGCTGCGCCGCGTTGACCGGCAATTGCGACATATACCAGAGGAAGAGCAGCGCGTACGCCGCGGGAGCGGTCATGACGGCCCAGCGGAGCGGCGTCCGCCTCGTCTTCATCCAATCCGCCCGCATCAGGCGCAGCATCGTCACGGCCGGCATGCTTCGATACGGTTTCCTTCGGCGCAGTTCCGTCATGGTCACCGCACCTCTCGGCCCGCGAACCAGCCGGCGGTCAGCGCGGAAGATGCGGCGAGAAACAGCAGCGATGCCGCGATGCCGAGCGGGATGGTAGAAGGCTCAAGCATCGGATCGCCCGGCTGAAGCGGCACGCCGTTCGGATGCACGCCGATGAGCGGCGCCATGAGCCGGGTCGGCCAGCTCCACGGCACGGCGATCCAGTACGGCTTGGCCGCCGCAAGCACGCCGGCCGGCATCGCCGCGATGCCGAGCGCAAGGCCCCCGAAGGCGCCGAAACGGGCCGCCGCAAACAGGTGGATCGGAATAAGGCTGAGCGAGACCAGCCAGATCAGCAGACTGGCCGCCGCGATCTTCATCAGCGGAACGCTTCCGCCTGCCGTCAGGAGACCGGCCGCTGCGGCCGCGATGATCAGCACGACGGACGACAGCAACTGATAATAGCCTAGCACAACAATTTTGCTCAGCCAAAGCTTCCCGGGATTGATCGGGTTGGCGCGGAGGCTGCGGTAGTTCCCCGCTTTCTTCTCCCGGTTTTCCGCAAGCACGCAGAGCAGCGAAACCCCGATCGGGACGAACAGCACCGGCCACCAGTTGAAGATCATGGCGAGCAGCGCGCGCCAGGGCAGCATGGTCTGATCCGGCAGGTAGAAGCGGATGACGGCGCCGTACAGCGCGAAGAAGAGCGGTGCGGCCAGCGCAAGTTTCTTGGCGAAGCTGCGCTTGTATTTCAGCCGTTCGGCGGCAATCAGGTTCTTCATCTTGCGCCCGCCCTCCTGTCGGAGGCGCGGACGACTTCCATGAACAGCGCCTCCAGATCGGCGTTTTTGTCCAACGGTCCCTGATAGCGCAGTTTCCCGCCGCTGATGATGCCGATGTCGTCGACGATCTGCTCGACTTCGTTCAGCGCATGGCTCGACAGCAGCACGGTGATGCCCTGCGCGGGGAACGAACGGATCAGTTCGCGAAGCTCCTGGATGCCGAGCGGGTCGAGGCCGTTCGTCGGCTCGTCGAGAATGAGCAGCCGGGGCCGCTTCAGCAGCGCGATCGCGATGCCGAGCCGCTGTTTCATGCCGAGCGAGAAATGCGCGGCGCGCTTCTTGCCGGTGTCCGTCAGATCCACCGTCTCCAGCACTTCATCAATGCGGCGCTCCGGCAAACCCAGCATCATCGTGTGGACGTTCAAATTCTCCCGCGCGGTCAGGTTGCCGTACAGCGCGGGCGATTCGATCAGCGCCCCGATCTGTTCGAGGCTGCTTCGGCTCCACGGCTTGCCGTCGAACCACATGGCCCCGCCGGTCGGGCGCAGCAGCCCGGCGATCATTTTGAGCAGCGTCGTCTTGCCGGCGCCGTTCGGCCCCAGCAGGCCGTACACGGTGCCTTCGCGGACGGCGAGCGATACTTCGTCGACGGCCGCCGCATGTTTGAACCGCTTGCTGATGCGGTCGGTTCGCAGGATGCAGGTTTCGTTCATGCGCATCATCCCTCGTTTCATCGATGTTCCGTGCCATGAACGAAGCGTATCAGGGAAAAATAAAGAAACGCTAAAGTGTGCGGAAAATTGTGCGGATGCGGATCGGCGGGCAACGGGAAAAAGGGCGCGGAAGCGCGGGAACGAAAGTCGGCGGGACGACGGCGCCGACTTGGAGCGGACGCGGGAGCTGGAACGGAACCGCGTTCCGTAACCGCCCCGCCCGCGCACGGCAACTCAACACCGCAGCCAGACGCTCATCTCGCCGGGCTCCCGGTTCCCCCACAAGTAGTACGGGATCGCCTTAAGCCGCATCGGCCGCGACGCGTTCCGGAGCGGCCGGTACGGCGCATCCTCCGGCCAGTCCATATCGGCCGGCACCTCGCCGCTCCCCTCGACGACGACGCAGCCGCCCAGCAGATCCGGCACGAACGCAGCGCTCAGCGCGGGATCGTCCGCCAGCGACAGCGCGGCGAGCGGCGCGCCGTTGTCCGCCTCCTCGACGCAATACACGAGCGGGCCGCGCTGGATCGCCGCCTTGCCGGCGTTCGCGCGAATCTCCGGACGCGCGCCGATCAACACCGTCTCCATCGGCAGCAGCCATTCCACACGATCGCCGTCCGACCATTCCCTCTCCACGACCGCATAGCCATTTTCCACGCGGTACGGGCAGGCTGCTCCGTTCACCGCAAGCCGCGGCTCAGCCGTCTGGAACCAGTTCGGCACGCGCAGCGCCAGCGCGAACCGCGCTCCGCCCGCTTCCCCGGGAACGGACAATTCGAACTTCACCGTGCCGTCCCACGGCAGCCCCGAGCGCTGGCGCAGCGTCACGGCACGTCCCGCCATTTCAAACCCGGCTTCGCTGCCGATGTACAGGTGAACGTACACCTTGCCGGCCGCCTCGTCGATATCGTAAATGTAATCGTCCAGCGAGCAGAGCAGCCGCGCCACGTTCGGCGGACAGCACGAGCAGCCGAACCATTTCTGGCGCACCGGCTTCACGTGGCGGCGGTCCGGATTCCGCATGCTCGCCTCCGGCCACACCTCCAGCGGATTGACGTAGAAGAAATGCTTCCCGTCCCGGGCCATGCTGCCGAGCACGTTGTTGTACAGCGCCCGTTCCATCACATCGGCGTACTCGCTCCGCGCTTCCAGCCGGAGCATCCGCCGCGCCCAGAAGATTATGCCGATCGAAGCGCACGTCTCCGCATATGCGAGATCGTTCGGCAGGTCGTAGTCGAACGTGAACGCCTCGCCGAGATGCGTCGACCCGATGCCGCCCGTGATATACATCTGCTTCTTCGTCGTGTTGAACCAGAGCCGTTCGCACGCTTCGCGCAGCCGAACGTCGCCGGTCAGCCGGGCCAGATCCGCCATCGCGCTGTACAGGTAAACGGCGCGGACCGCGTGGCCGACGGCCGCCGTCTGCTCGCGCACGGGCAGATGGGCCTGATACACCTCCAGATCCGGCATCCCGGGGTTCCAGATCGGCGTGCGGCCTCGTTTCCATTCCGCGATAAAATAATTCGGCTGTTTCCCGCGCTCATCGACGAAAAACTTGCTCAGTTTCAGATACCGCTCCTCGCCCGTTGCCCCGTACAGCTTCACGAGCGCCAGCTCGATCTCGGGATGCCCGCAGTACGCCCGAAGCTGCCCTTCGCCGGGCCCGAACGTGCGGTCGATCAGATCGGCGAACCGGCAAGCGATGTCGAGCAGCCTCCGCTTGCCCGTCGTCTCGAAATAGGCGACCGCGGCCTCGAACAGATGCCCCGCGCAGTACAGCTCGTGCGCTTCATACAGGTTCGTCCAACGCTTGTCCGGTTCACGAATCGTGAAATACGTGTTCAAATACCCGTCTGCCTGCTGGGCTTTCCCGATCAGCCCGATCACATCGTCCGCGATGCGCTCCAGCTCGGGATCGGGCTTGAGGCGCAGCGCGTACGCCGCCGCCTCCAGCCATTTGTAGAGATCGCTGTCCTGAAAAACAAACCCGCCGAACTCGCCTTCCTCCAGCCCGGCCGCGATGCGGAAATTGCGGATCGCATGGCTCGGCTCCGCTCCTTCGATCCGGTCGTTCAGCGCTTCCCACTGATAGGGAATGACCGTGCCCGTCACCAGCTCCTGATAAGCGCTCCAGAAGTCGTCGCGAATCCGAATGGCTGCTCTGCTCATACCGGCTCACCTCGGGGATGATAAATTTTGACTCTTCACGACCACGAGTATATGCGGTATTGTCAAGAAGGAACAGCATAAGAACGCGCTTATTCTTATAAAAAATGAGACTGAATCCGGAGAGATCCATGAGCGAGACAACCGTCATCGAACTTGCGACTCCGCCGCTGCCTTATTATTGGGAGTCCGGCTGCGCGGTGTACCAGGCCGGAGACCGGCATCCGAACCGCGCCGATTTCGGGCTGTTCGATCTGCTCGTCGTCGCATCCGGCACGCTGCACATCGGGGAGAACGGGCGGGAATGGAGCCTGAGCGAAGGGGATACGCTGCTGCTGCTGCCGAAGGGAGCGCACTATGCGGTAAGGCCGTGCGAGGAGGAGACGATGTTCTATTGGCTGCATTTCGAACATGCGGACTGGCGTGAAGTTCCCGCGCTGCCCGAAGCGGAAGCGCCCGCTCCTTCGTCGCCCTTCGACCGGCCGAAGACGATCCGGCTGCCGAAGCATGCGCCGCTGTCCGATCCGCGGCTCGCGTTCGACAAGATCCGGCGGCTGCTGGCGCTGCCGATCGGAGAAAGCTTCTGGGAGAAGCAGCAGCTCCTGTTCCAGCTGCTCGCCCTGCTCGAACGGGAACAGGCCGGGTCCGCCGAGACGCCGGCCGCGCGGGTCGCCGAGCGCGCCGCATTCTGCCTGCAGCAGCGCTACAGGGAAGCGATCACGAACGAGACGCTCGGCGAATGGCTGCACTATCACCCCAGCTACATCGTCCGCTGCATGAAAAAAGTCTACGGCGTCTCGCCCGCCCGCTACCTGCAGCAATATCGCATCGAACAGGCCAAACGGCTGCTCATCTCGACCGCATGGCCGGTCGAACGAATCGCGGACGAGGTCGGTTTCCGCCATGCCCCGTACTTCTCGGCCTGCTTCAAGCGCGGTACGGGCATGACCCCGCAGGAGTACCGGAGAAGCGCGCATAGACGCGGCGCGCTGCGAAAATAGGCTTGTCCGGCGGCAGCCGGCTGACCGCTCATAATGCGGCAGCCGCTTCGCGGAGCAGCCGTGCCAGCAGCCCGGCATCGACCGGCTGCCCTTCCCTGATTTTCATCATTTTCCGTTCCGGCGTGAATACTCCTCCTCCATTTATTTGTCCCGCGTATCAGCACCCGCGCCGAGCATCCGCAGAATGTACACCATGCTCAGCGGAATGACGGACATGTTCTTCAGGAAGAACAGCGCGGCGGTGTACACCTGATCGTAGTCGTACTCCTCCATGCCGAGCAGCACCATGTATCCCTTCATGAAGGCCGGATTCAGCAGCCATTCGAGCGTGGTGTTCATGAGCACGTACAGCCCGATGATGAAAACCGCGATCTGGGCGAGGAACGTCACGGGCCAGTTCCGCTCCAGTTCGATCTTCAGGCTGCGTTGCCATCGCTGCCACAGCGCGGAATCGAACACGTCCCGAAATCCGGAGCGGTGCATGAGCGCGAGGATGAGCAGAAAAAGCACCACCCGGGCCGATTCGACGGCGATTTCCATCCACAGCGGCGTATTCAGGTCGTTCCACATCTGGATGAAACGGAACATCGAAGGAATCAGCGACAGCAGCACGAGGCTGAGATGCCGGTAGAAAAATCCGATACTCCAGACAAACAAACGGACTCCGTCAGATACGGCATTACGGATTGTCCTGTCCATGAGTCAACTCCCGGGCGGAAAGTATTTCTGGCACCCAAGATAACGTCAAGCGAGCCTGGTGTATTGTAAGAATCGGAACAGCACTTCCCCGCGCATCCGAACACTGTTCAATCCATGGAACACGTGCTATATTTCGTCATAAGCAGAATGCCCTGGAACGAATGGAGGCGAGATCCGGTGAGCAGGCTGACCGTCAGACGTTTGACGCCGCGGATGGAATTGCGGAAATGCGTGAAAGACATCTGGGTGTTCGAAAGCGCCGGAGGCCTGTCCGAGGAGGAGCTGCAGGTCGTGGTTCCCAACGGCTCCGCCAAGCTGATGCTGTATTACAAGGGAGATTTCACGGGGCTGGTGTGTCAGCGCGCGTACAAGCTGCCGGAACACAAGCTGTTCATCCTGGGGGTGTCCGACTGCGCCGCGGTTGCCGAGTTCGACCGGGACAAGCCGTTCGGCTGCATCTGCTTCGAGCTTCATCCCGCCGGCGCCTACAGGCTTCTCGCCGTTTCGCATCATGAGCTGCGCAACAACCTCGTGCCGTTCGAGGAAATCGACGGCGGACCGGTCTACCGCATGTTCGAAGAGCGGATTGTCCTGGCGTCCGACCCGGCGCAGAAAGCGATTTTGCTGCAGGATTATCTGATCAGGCTGCTCTCCCTGACGGAGCCGGACGCGAAATTCGAATACAGCATCCATGCCATCCGGAACTCGTGCGGTCTCCTGCCGATCGCGGATCTGTCGCAGGATCCGGGGGTAAGCGACCGGTGGCTGCGCGCGAAATACGCCGAGCGGCTCGGCATCAGCCCGAAAACGTTCGCTTCCATCGTTCGTTTCCAGCATTGCTTCCAGGCCTTGATGCGCGACAAGCGCGGCTTCATGGAGAACCGGCAGTTCCAGGATTATTACTACGATCAGGCGCATTTCATCAAGGAATTCAAGCGCTTCATCGGCCACTCGCCGGCCAGGTATTCCTCGCTGCAGAACGAGGTGGGCGAGATTATTTATACGGACAATCCGTGACTCCCTCGGCCAAGACGCGTTCATTCAATACGGCGAAGAGCTGGCCGCCTCGAGATGAAGAAAAGCAACGTCTACAACATCCTCTCCCGCGCCCGTTCGAAAATGAAGGCGACGGAGTGGTATTCGGACTTGGAACGAACTTCACGATCCGTTCGGCGGCCTGCCGTCCATCGCGATGGATCCGGGCGCCGATCTGCTGTTTGACGACGGCCGGCTCAGCGACTCGACGGCGGTTGTCGATCCGGACAGCGGCTCCGCCATCCACGCAAAGCCGCTCGCCGTTCTGGAAGCGCCGGACCTTTCTGCCATTCACGCGTACCTGCGCGGCAAGAACGTCCCGGTTTCCGGGATTGCGGACAATTGGGGCAGCCGGTATTTCAGCTTCGTCGATCCCGACGGCAACGGCGTCATCGTGCGGGAAGCCGCGGGCTGAGCCGCTTTTTCTCATCTGTTTTTAATGTACGCGGCGTACAATGGGGGCAGCCATTCCTGTGAAAAAGGAGGGTTGCCCCCATGCGCGTTTTGGCCGTGGAAGACGACCGCCGTCTGCTGGCGACGATCGTGAACATTTTGCGGGAGGAAGGCTATGAGGCCGACGGGGCGGAGACGGGCGACGACGGACTGTATCTGGCGCAGCAGGGCATCTACGATCTGCTGGTCGTGGACATCATGCTGCCCGGCATGAGCGGGCTCGACATCGTCCGAACGCTGCGCGCGGAAGGCGCCGCCACTCCCCTGCTGCTGCTGACGGCCAAAGACAGCGTCGAGGATCTGGTCCGGGGCCTCGACACGGGCGCGGACGACTACCTGACGAAGCCGTTTGAGATCCGCGAATTCGCGGCGCGGGTGCGCGCGCTGCTGCGCCGCCACGGAGCGGCCGAACCGAACGGGGATGTGCGCTACAACCGCCTGACCCTGAACACGAAGAAACGGGAAGCCGCCGTCGACGGCGAGCCGCTCGAACTGACGCACAAGGAATTCGAGCTGCTGCTTTTTCTGCTGCGGAACCGGGAGCAAATTTTGACGCGGGACCAGCTGTTCTCGCGGGTGTGGGGGCTCGATACGGAGATCGGCTGCAACGTCGTCGATGTGTACATCTACTATCTGCGCAGGAAGCTGAAGCCGCACGGTTACGACCACGTCATTCAGACGGTTCGGAACGTCGGCTACATGCTGAAGGAGAGCAGGCCATGTTCGCCAAAACCCGGGCCCGGCTGACGCTGCTCAATGCGGCCGTGTTCCTTGTCGTGCTGGCGGTGATCGGGACGGTCGTCTATGCGCTACTGCGCGCGCAAATTTATGACCGGCTGGATGCCGGGCTCATGGCCGCGGCGCAGCGGTTCGCCCCGGCGGATGAGCCGAGCCGCCGCTACGAGCAGCAGCTGGGCGCGCCGGCGGGCGAAGCCGGCACGGCGGCACGTCCGCCCCTGGAGCGCGGCCCCGTCGTGCTGCTCTGGGACGGACAGGGCGTGCCGTATCCCGCTTCGCTGGCGGATGCGGGGTACGAATCGTTCTATGCGCAATTCGGCGCGCACCGGTCGGCGGAAAGGCCGGTTACGGTGCAGATCGGCGGCCATTATTACCGCACCTTGTTCCTGGCGCTGCCCTCCCCGTTGCTGCTGCATCGGAGCCACAGGCCGCCGGGCGGGGCGGAAGCGGACGGCGGCGCAAACGGCGGGACGGGTTCGGCGTTTGTCTACGGCAGCGATTCCGGCGGGACGGGTTCGGCGTCCGGTAGCGGCTCCGGCGCGGCGGACCCGGCGTCGTCCTCATCACCGGCAGCGCCGATCCCGATCATGCACGTTCAGGCCGTCGTCAATATGGATGCCGAGCAGGCGATGCTGAACAGGCTCGCCGACTGGTTCCTGATCGGGCTCGGACTGGGCGGCGCGCTGACCGTTCTGGCCGGCCTGTACCTCGCCAATCAGGCGCTCAGGCCGATTCGCCGCTCCTGGGAGCAGCAGCGCCGGTTCACCGCCGACGCTTCCCACGAGCTGCGCATGCCGCTGTCGATCATCCAGGCGAACGCGGAGCTGATGCTGATGCACCCGGATCGCTCCGCGCTGGAACACAGCGAGCAGATCTCGATGGTGCTCGCGGAAGCGAAGCGGATGGCCAAGCTGACGGACCAGCTGCTGCTGCTCGCCAGGTCCGATTCCGGCCGGGAAGAGCTGCTGCTCGGCGACGTGCGGCTTGACGAGCTGATCCGCCATGTGATGCGGCTGTTCGAACCGCTGGCGGAACTGAACGGGGTGCGGCTCGAGGCGGAGCTCGCCTCCGGCGTCGAGCTGACGGGAGACCGCGACAAGCTGCAGCAGCTGCTCGTCATCCTGCTCGACAACAGTTTGAAGCACACGCCCGCCGGCGGCGCGATCCGGGTCGCGCTGACAAGACGCGGCCAGCAGGCGGTCATGGTGGTGGAAGATACGGGCGAAGGCATTGCCGGGGAGGACTTGCCGCACATTTTCGAGCGGTTCTATCGCGGGGACCGGTCGAGAAGCCGCGGCGACGGCGGCACGGGCCTTGGCCTCTCCATCGCCCGCTGGATCGCGGAGAAGCACGGCGGCGCGATCACGGCGGCAAGTCAGCCCGAGCGCGGCACGACGATGACGGTCCGCCTGCCGGCCGCGCCCGCGGGAAAGCGGATCGGGCGGTTCAAGTAGGTTTATAATCTGATTTTTATTTGCCGCTCCCATAATGGTCTCCGAAATCTGCGATTCAGGAGGCCATGAACGATGAAGCTTGTGTTGAAACACCGACGGATGCGGAAAATCGCCGGCATGCTGCTCATTGCCGCAGCGATCGCCGGATGCGAGTCCGGGGCCGCGCGAGGCGGGCAGGCCGCGGGAGAGCCCCTTGCGACCGGCGCGGGGCCCGGTCCGGCGAGTCCGGCCGTGCAGCTCGACGCCGCCGTGCGCAGGCAGGTGGCGGAGGCGTTGGCGCAAGCGCTGACGGAGCATTATGTCTACGAAGAGATCGGCCGTGAGATGGCCGAGGCGATCCGGAACAGGCTGCAAGAAGGCGCGTATGACGGCATCCGCTCGCCGGTCGAATTCGCCGACGCCCTGCAGGCCGATCTGCGGGAGATATCCCGCGACGGGCATCTCGGCGTCCGGTATGAGCCGATGCCGCCCGCGCCGGGGGCTGCGCCGGACGGTCCCGCGCCGAGGGCGGCGGAGCCGGGCGGACCTGCGCCGGGCAGTCCCGTGCCGAGGGCCGCGGTTCCAGGGCCGGCCGTCCCGCTTCCGCGCGATGCGGGACCGATGGCGCCGGGCCTGACCGCGCCCGAGCCGGATGGTCCCGCCAAGCCGATCGGTCCGGCTCCGAAGGCTCCGCTCGCTCCGGCGCCCCGGGCGGCCGGGCCGGACGCGGCGGCGCTGCCCGACGTGCGCATCCTCGACGGCAACATCGGCTACATGGCGGTGAACGCGATGCCGCCGACCGAAACGGCCATGCGGGCGATCGCGGCGGCGTTCGCCCTGCTGAACGGGACCGACGCGCTCATCCTCGACCTGCGCGGGAACACCGGCGGATCGCCGGCCGTCGTCGGCCTGATCGAAGGATATTTGAGCGAAGGCTCGCCCTATACGACGAACACGGTGCACTGGCGCAACGGCGACCGGCCCGAGCGGCTGCGCACCGCCGATGTCGGCGATCTCGCCTACGGCAGCCGGAAGCCGGTCTACGTGCTCACTTCGCCGGCGACCTTCTCCGCGGCCGAACAGCTCAGCTACGATCTGCAGGCGTTCAAGCGGGCGACGATCGTCGGCGAGACGACCGGCGGCGGCTCGCACACGTCGAACATCGGGCCCGTCCCGCTCGGCCACGGCTTCGTCGCGAATATCCCGACCGGCTATCTGGTCAACGCCGTCACCGGCACGAACTGGGAAGGGACCGGGGTGCAGCCGGACGTCGAAGTCCCCGCCGAAGAAGCGCTCGCTGCAGCCTGGTCGCTGGCGGCCCGGACGCTGGCGGACAGCGCGCCCGACCCGGCGGCCCGCGCCGGGCTGGAGCTGCTCGCCGAGGCAAAGCTGAGCGGCGAACCCGATCTCGAGTTCGCCGCTCTGGAAGGCGAATATGCGCCGGTCCAAGGCGGAGGCCCCGGCATGCCGGCGGCGATCCGCCGGGAGGACGGCGCGCTGCGCATCCGGATGCGGGCCGGCTCCGGCGTCCGGGACGCCGCCCTCGTCCACGCCGGCGGCAACCGCTACACGCTGGATGGCTATCCGAGCGGCTTCTCCTGCGTCTTCGTCAAGCGGGAAGACGGCATCCGGCTGCTCGTGTCGGACGCCGGCCGTCTGACCGTCCTCGGCAAGCCCGGGCCCGGGCGGTAACGTCAGCGGTCGGACACCGCCCCCGTCAGCGCGTAAAAATAAGCGGCCTCGCCCGTGCTGTAGTAATTGTACCAGGCTTCCAGCGCTTCTCCGGACATGACGTCCAGCCGCCGCATCACCTCGCGCGCCAGCAGCAGCGCGCCCGCCGAACCGGTCGTGATCAACCGGCCGTCGACCACGACCGGTTCGTCCCTGTAGAACGAAGCGCCCCGGTAGTTCGGGCAGAAAAACGTCAGAAACTCGAGGCTATTGCTGGTGTGCGGGCGGTTGTCCAACAGGCCCGCTTCGGCGAGCGCGGCGGTCGCGCCGCATATGGCGGCCACGAGGCAGCCGCTGTCCAGCAGTTCGGCCGTTTTGGCCAGAATCGGTCTGTGCCGCGGATCCTGCCAGGTGTCAGCGCAGGGCAGGAGCAGCACGGCGCACGTCTCGGGACGAATTTCTTCGACGGTGAGATCGGGCACAATGGTGAAGCCGCCCTTGGTGACCACCGATTCCCCGGACGCGCCGACGGTTCTGACCGGAACGCGCCCGCCCGGACGCTTGAAATATTGGCCCGAGTTGAGCTCCGCCGTCACGTGGCCGAGCTCCCAGTCCGCGAGCGCATCAAGGACATAGACATATGCATGTTTCATGGACGCTGCCTCCCTCACTCCGTCCGGATTTCAATCCGCGTCAGGGGGAGTCCGAGAAATTCGCCGTAACGCCGGGCCGCTCCGGCGACGCGTTCTTCGGTGACGCCCGAATTCTCGAACGGATGGACGGCCAGCTCCACGCCTTGCTTCCCGATCGACCTCCGCCAGATGCCCGCGATTTCGCCGCCGACCACCAGCATCGGGGCGTACACGCCGTTGCCGCCGGGGACGACCTTCGGGGCATGCTCCGGCTTGAGCATCGCGCTCCTGTCCTTGTAGCCGAGCAAATATTCGTCGTACCCCGCCAGCAGCGCGATCCCGGGCATCTCCGGGCCATCCCCGCGCTTTTCGCCGCCCGACCAGTAAGCCGTACCGCCGATCGTTTCGGAAAAAAGCACGCCGTCCGCCGCCGCGACCGCTTTTTTCGCCTCCGCAATCGTCAGCCCCGCCCACCAGCCGAAATCGTGCAAAGTCGCCGGACCGTGACCCGTGAAATACCGGACCGCAAGTTCCCGCAGCGCTTCTTCCCCGGACAGGTCGCGCGGGTTCGGCGCCCAGTCCTCGAGCGGCTCGAACGTCTGCTGTTTGCCTTCCAGCGGCCCCAGGCAGATCAGCCCGGTCTGGGCCAACACCCACAGGATGTGGTAACCGCGCTGCGGCTTCGTGCGGATCCCCGCCTGCTCGAGCAGCTCCATCAGTTCGGCGCGGGTCATCCGCTTCCGCTCCCTCAGCGCGCCCTCGATCAGCCGCCCGCATTGCGCGATCAGCCGGTCGTCAATCTCGAGCTGCTGTTGTCTGCGCTTGTCGCGGGCGAGCACGCGGGGAGCGGACAGCCGGACCATCCAGCGCGCGTCTTCCGCGGGCACCGCATGCAGCGTGCCGCGCAATGCCCAGGTGAGCACGATGCGCCGGTCGGCGATGGCCCGCTCGACATCGGCGAGGGTCGCGCTTTCCGTGCGCAGGCCGATCGCCCACGCCGCCTGCGCGTAGTCCTGCGCCTGCAAGGCGCCGAGCCGCCGCACAACTTCGGCGGGCGTCTCCGTTTTCAGGCCGCTGATGAGCAGATTCCGCATTCTGCGGGAGGCGATGGCGGCATGGAGCATGGCATCCACTCCTGATCATACGGATTTCCGGTGTTTGCGGTATGATCGTATCGCGCGGGGGCGCCGGCTGTATTGTAAATTTTTGTCCCGGTAGTCAAAACATCGGCAGGTGGCTGGGGTGCATGCTTGCGGTGAAGCGGTATTCGGTCGGCGTCAGGCCCGAGAAAGCGCGGAACTCTTTGATGAAATGCGCCTGATCGTAATAGCCGCACGCATAGGCGATATCCGCCCAATGGATGTTCTCCGGCTGCCGGATCAGACGCAGGGCCTTCTGGAAGCGCATCAGCCGGCAGAAGCGCTTGGGCGTCATGCCGACTTCGCGCCTGAACTGTTCGATGAACCGCTTCGGGCTGACGTTCAGCCGCTCGATCGTACCGCCGACCGACAGGCCGGCCGGAGCACGGCGGAATTCCGCCAAGGCGTGCGCCACGGCGGCGTCCGGCGTCAGGTCGGAGTGAATGCGGGCGAGCAGCCAGGTTTCGAGGATAAGAAAACGTTCGGGGAGCGACGAGGCGTACAGCAGCTCGTCCCGCAGATCGGCCGCGCCGGGACCGTGCAGATCGGTCAAATCGAGGATCAGGCCGGCCGCTTCGCATGCGGGAACGCCAAGGAACGCGGCGGCGGCGGCCGGCTTGAACTGCGCGCCGATCATCGTCCGCTCGCCCGCGTTGTCCATGATGAAGCAATCCGAGCGGGGACCGATGACGACGGCGTGGCCGAACCGGCCCGCGTCAAGCCGCCGATCCCGCATCGGATCCGGTCGTCGCGCAAGTTCACGACCAGTTGGATCACACCCTCCGGGAGATTGCGCTCCTTCGCTCCCGGAGGGTTGATTCCCGAGAAGAACCAGAGGAAATCCACGAACCGCGCGAGCGGTTCGCGGGGAATGAACGTTCTGTAGATCATATGTCCATTATACACCAGGCTCCGGCAGTTCACGATACGTGAAATAGTCGAAGTCCGCATGTTTTCCCTGTCCGCTCAAGTCCTGCACGCAGATCCCCAGGAAGGCGCCCGTGAAGCCCTGGTCGATCATGCGGCCTTCGATCTTCGCTTCCACGTTCTCGTCGGAAATGACACTCGCGTCCAGCTCCGGCCCGATCGGCGTCCAGTCCTGCCCGTCCCGCGAATAGAGGAACTGCAGCCGGTCGTAACGGAGCGACGCTTTCAGGTGGACGCGCTCCCACCCGTCAACGGACACCGGCTGCTCCAGCGGCTCGTCGTACAGCCCGCGGTCGCTGCACATGATGTTCAGGCATTTGCCCAGCTCTTCGTCGCGGCTGATGTACAGGTAGTAGTAGTTTCGCGTGTTGTAGTAATGGATGAGGCCCGCCAGCTGCTGGAACGTGTCCGGCTCGAACTCGACCGCCGTCTCCGCTTCCGCAACGAACGCTTGCTGCCGGCGCGCGATCAGGCTTTGCCGATGCTTGGAGGAGAGCGATTCCCGCCCGATCAGCCGCAGGTATCCCGACCGCGCGGTCAGCGACGCCCACTGCTCGTCGAGCGGCTCGCGCAGCGTCTGGAAGTGGATGGAGATCCGCTCTCCGTCGAAATGGTCCGTCTCCGGCTCGGGCGGGAACGGATGGTCCGGCAGGTCGGGCGCGGGCACGACCGCCTTCGGGCTGTTCCCGCCGCCGGCCGGGCGCAGCCAGCCGTCCTCCGTCCATTCCACGGGCAGCAGCGCCGTCTCCCGGCCGAGAATGCAGCGCTCCGACGGGCGGAGCGGCCGGCCGCACAGGTAAGCGAAGTACCAGTCGCCGGTCTGCGTCTGCACCAGGCTGGCGTGACCCGCCCGCTGCAGCTCCAGTTCGGGTTTGTTCGCCGCGGTCAGGACGGGATTTTCGGGGTCGACCTCGTACGGACCGAACAATGATCTTGATCGCGCGACCGTCACCGCGTGGTTGAACCGGGTGCCGCCTTCGGCCGTGACAAGGTAGTACCAGCCGTTGTGTTTGTAGAGATGCGGCCCTTCCGTGAGCCCCAGCGGCGTGCCGCGGAAAATGTTGCGGATCGGTCCCAGAAGGCGCCGCTCTTCCGGTGAATACTCCTGCAGCGCGATTCCGGCGAACTTGTTTTTGCCCTTGCGGTAGTCCCAGATCATGTTGACCAGCCACTTGCGGCCGTCGTCGTCATGGAACAGGGACGGGTCGAACCCGCTGCTGTTCAGGTAGATCGGCTCGGACCACGGCCCTTCGATGCTCGGGGCGGTCACCAGATAATTGTGGGTGTCCTTGAACGGGCCGACGTGGCTCTTCACATCCGTGAATACGAGGTAGAACAAGCCGTCGGCGTAGCTCAGGCAAGGCGCCCAGATGCCGCCGGAGTCGGGATTGCCGAGCATGTCAAGCTGGCTCCGGCGCTCGAGCGGCCGGGCGGCCAGGCGCCAGTGGCGCAGGTCGCGGGAGTGGTGGATCTGCACGCCGGGGAACCACTCGAACGTGGAGGTCGCGATGTAATAGTCGTCCCCCACCCGCAGGATGGACGGGTCCGGGTTGAAGCCGCGCAATACGGGGTTGTGGATCGTCTTCAATGGAATTCCCTCCTTTACTCTATCATGTCATAAAGCCGGTCCGACGCGTCAATCATCATTTTTTAGAATGTCGGTCCGATGCGCCAAATTCCGAAGTCGTGCTGCTTCAAAATTTCCGACCGGGTCAGCTTGCCCGAGCAGACGGCCAGCAGCTCCCCGTACAGCCGGCCGCCGACTTCTTCGATCGTCTCCGTGCCTTCGATCACCGTGCCCGCGTTGAAATCCATATTGTCGCCCATGCGGCTGTACATATGGGAATTCGTCGCGATCTTGATGACCGGGGCGATCGGCGAGCCGGTCGGCGTTCCCCGGCCGCTCGTGAACAGGACGACCTGCGCCCCGCCGGCCACCATGCCGGTGAGCTGCTCGATGTCCTGGCCCGGCGTATCCATCCAGACAAGCCCCTTCTTGCTCGGCCGCTGCGCGTAGTCCACCAGCTCCTGCAGCGGGCGGCTGCCCGCCTTGGCCGCGGCGCCGAGCGATTTCTCCTCAAGCGAGCTGAGCCCGCCGCGGATGTTGCCCGGGCTCGGGTTGCCCGTGCGGATGTCCACGCCCATCATGAACGCGCGGCTCTCCATCGCCTGAATCACTTCATATACCCGTTTGGCCACCCGGTCATCGGCGGCCCGGGCCGCGAGCAGATGCTCCGCGCCGATCAGCTCGGTCGTCTCCGCGAGGATGGAGGTGCCGCCGGCGTCCACTACAGCGTCGCTGACCCAGCCGACGGCCGGGTTCGCCGAGATGCCCGAGCAGGCGTCCGAACCCCCGCATTCGGTGCCGACGATCAGCTCGCTGACCGGCACCGGTTCGCGCATGAGCCGCGAGGCGTCCGCGACCATCGCCGCCGCGATTCTCGCGCCCTGCGCGATCGCCATCAGCGTGCCGCCGTGGTCCTGGATCGACACCACCTCGACCGGCTTGCCGCTCTTCGCGATTTCCTCCGCCACGCTCCGCGCCTGGTGCGTCTCGCAGCCGAGCCCGAGCACCACGACGCCGTAGACGTTGGGGTTCGCCCCCATGCCGGCGTAAGTGCGGAACGTCTGCTCGAAGTCGACGCCCACCTGGGCGCAGCCGTGCTGGTGGATGAACGACACCGTTCCCGACACGAGCTGCGTGATCTGATGCGCCGCCTGGGCCGCGCAGGTGATCGTGGGCAGAATGAGCACGTGGTTGCGCACTCCGACCCGTCCGTCCGGCCTCCGGTATCCCCAAAATTGCCTGTCATGATTTTGCAAGTTGATCCCCCCTGCCCCGAACCCCTTCGAGGTTGTGAATGTGGACGTGCTGCCCCGGGCGAATGTCGGCGGTCGCGCGTCCGATCACTTCGCCGTACTTGAGGATGGACTCGCCCGCCGCGATCGGCCGGACCGCAAACTTGTGGCCGAATTCGATCGGCTCAAGCACTTCGACTTCGAAAACGCTTTCTCCGCAAACGACACGAACCCTCGTGCCGGCGGGAATGTCCGTCAAGGCGACGGCCACGCTGTCGACGGGCTTCATCATTACCACTTTGTGCGCCTTCTGCACGTTGCGACTTCCCCCTTTGCCGGTCAGGACTTGGAAACTTTTCTGGTGAAAGCGCTTGACATTTCACTGGCCCAAAATATAGAATGACATCAATGGTCAACCAATCAACCAATCAATATGTTACCATAGTGTACCGGTCAATGACAACCGGCGAGGTGTTGCTATCCATGAAGTTTTCCAGCATTATTCTCAGACTTGAACTCGATCACAGTGTCGTTACCTTGCATGATGCGATTGCAACCATCGCCAACGCAGGCGGTGAAGTTGTCTCCATCGACATGGTGCGCCCCGGAAGCACGCAATCGGTCTGCGATGTTACGGTCAATTTGACCGAAGATGTGGAATCGGCCATTTTTAATGCCGTGGAGCAGCATCCCGGACTGCGGGTGATACACGTATCGGATCGCACCTTCCTGATGCATCTGGGCGGCAAAATTTCCGTTCAGCCGAGTGTTCCCATCAAGAACCGCGACGATCTGTCCAGGGTGTATACACCGGGCGTGGCTCGAATTTGCAACACCATCCGCGACAATCCGGGCACGGCCTACATGCTGACCATCAAACGGAATACGGTGGCCATTGTGACGGACGGTTCGGCGGTCCTCGGCCTTGGCAACATCGGCCCGTATGCGGCCGCTCCCGTCATGGAAGGCAAGGCGATGCTTTTCAAGCAGATGGCCGATGTCGACGCCTTTCCCATCTGTCTGGACACACAGGACTCCGAAGAAATTATTGATATTGTAAAAAATATTTCCCCGATCTTCGGCGGGATCAATCTGGAAGACATCAGCGCTCCCCGCTGTTTCGAGATCGAAAGGCGCCTGTCGGAAGAACTGGACATCCCCGTCCTGCACGACGACCAGCACGGCACGGCCATTGTGGTGGCCGCCGGATTGCTGAACGCGCTCAAGGTCGTCGGAAAACGGCTGGAGGACGTCAAGGTGGTGGTGAACGGCATAGGGGCCGCCGGCGGTTCCATCTGCAGGATGCTGGTTGCAATGGGGATACACCGACTCGTGCCAGTGGATCGGGAAGGCTCGATTGTTTACGGAGAACGGTACGCCAACCCGATGTGGCAATGGCTGTCGGAACAGCCCTGCGTCGAACGGGCTCGCGTTCCGCTGAAAGAGGCCCTGGCCGGGGCAGATATTTTCATCGGCGTGTCGGCGGGGAACATTCTGGGCGTGGAGGACATTAAACGGATGGCCCCAAACCCGATCGTATTTGCCCTCGCCAACCCGGTACCCGAAATTGATCCGTTCGCTGCGCGCCCGTATGTCGGGGTCATGGCCACGGGACGGAGCGATTATCCGAATCAGATCAATAACGCGCTGGTTTTCCCGGGCATTTTCCGGGGGGCGCTGGATTGCCGCGCCCGCCGCATCAATGATCAGATGAAATTGGCGGCTGCTTATGCGATCGCCGGTGTCGTGACGGACGAGGATCTGAACAGCGACTACATCATCCCGGGCATTTTCAATGAACGCGTGGTCCCCCGGATCCGGCAAGCCGTTATCGAAGCGGCTATCTCCACCGGGGTGGCAAGACGCATACCTTCAGACTTCCAGATCAAATCAATCGGATCATGACGCACAATCATCGCCTTTCAGCATGATCATTGCAATTCAAGTTCATACTCAAAAAAACCAACCGTAAATGGTTGGTTTCATGTTGACACCGGCTTCTTCGCAGGCTTTTGATTTTCTTTGATGACCTTCAACAACCGACTGGTGGCGTCAGTCATATGCCTCTCCATTGCGAGGGCGGCCGCATCGGGATCCCGCTTCGACACCGCCTCAAAGATAGCCGAATGATCCTTGTACGAAAACTCCGTGTCTCCCGCGGATTCAATAACCAGTTTGATCCACGTCCGCAGCAACGATTGTATGCTGGAGAGAATGTCTTTCAGCACCGAATTGCGGGACATCTCGGCCAGTTTCAAATGAAACGACACATCGAGTTCAACGAAATTCGCCGGTTCCAGCTTCATTTTGTCCATGATCTGTTTCAGTTCGGCGATTTCTTCGTCTTTGCCTCGTTCAGCGGCAAATCGGCAAATGGAAATTTCGATCACTTTTCTCGCCTCGATCAGGTCCATGGCCTGGTTCTCGCCAAGAAGCAGGCTCCACTCGATCACCTGAGGCAGCAAGGTGGAATCGGTTCTTTTCAAGTAAGTGCCGTCGCCCTGCCTGACCTCCAGCACACCCAGGACCGTCAGCGCCTTGATCGCTTCGCGTATGGCCGATCGGCCGACTCCGAGCGCTTCCGATAATTGGCGCTCCGCCGGCAACTTGTCGTTGACCTGCAAACTGCCGGAGAATATATAATCCAGCAACCGTTTCGTGATCTCAACGACCAGCGAGTTTTTTTGAATGGGTTCAAAATTAAAGTTAGCTCTTGCCATTTTCGCCACCAATCATCATTAATGTTTCAAAATTCTGGGTCTAACCTTTAAACTGGTCGACCAATTTGAAAAACAAACAGAAACATACAATAAATTATACAATAAAAACATCAATTGTCAAACGGCACAATGGCGAAGGTGCCCGGACAGCGTGCGGAGAATGCGCGGACAATGCCCGAATCATGCTAGAGGATCGTCTTGCCGCCGTCGACAATGATGGTTTGCCCGGTGACGAAATCGCCGCCTTTGATAAGCGCAACGGTCATTTGGGCCACATCTTCGGGATTGGCGACCCGTCCGAGCGGCGTACCGCTTCCGTACCGTTCGACATGATCTTCTCTCCCCTCCACCCAGCGGGTCTTGACGATTCCCGGAGCGATGGCATTTACCCTGACATCGGGCGCAAGCACGCGAGCCAACGATTTCGTAATGCTGATGGCGGCGGCTTTGGAAGCGGCATATGCGATGGAACTTCCCATTCCATTGAAGCCGGCGATGGAGGTAATGTTCACGATGGCCCCCTTGCTTTTCCGTAGATGAGCGGAACAAGCCCGGCTTGTCAAGAATATCCCCTTGGCGTTGACGTTGAACGCCCGGTTCCAGTAGTCGTCCAACAGACCGTCCAAATCTTCGAGCGCCACATAGTTGGTCGTCCCCGCGTTGTTGATCAGAATGTCGATGGATTTGAATTTGTCCGCGACATACCGGCACATTTGATCGACTTCCGTCTCACTTGAGACATTTGCCCGGAAAACTTCTCCATCTCCCCCGGCTTCCCGCACTTCCCGCAATGTCTGCATGGCTTCGTCATGGGAACGGGAGTAGTTGATCACGACATTGGCTCCTTCCCGGGCCAACTCAAGCGCGATAGCCCGGCCAATCCCTGTTCCGCCGCCGGTAATAATGGCTGTCTTCCCTTTGATCTTCATGTCCTGTTCAACTTCCTTCCACCGTATCTTCCCTCATCTGATGCAAGCATTGAATCCATTCCCTGTACATGCGGGTTGTTGTATGATAGAGTTCAAGGTCGTTCGCCGATTCGGGCGTGATGACCTCAATCCCCATCGTCCACTCTTCCCGCCTGTCAAAAAATCCCAGCTGCATTAAATCGCGCAAGAACAATAGAACGTCATCGCGGCTCACTTCACCGTCCGGCCAATCGAACGGGGGATGTTTATCACCGTACAAGGGGTGGTCCGGATTCTTCAGATAACAATTCGCCAGATGAACATGCCGCACGTAAGGCAAAAGTTTTGCCAGACTTTCAGCCGGCACTTCGCCCAGTTGAATGATGTGGCTCAAATCAAACGTAATTTCAAAATTGCCGTGTTCCGACGCCACGGATTCCGCCAATCTTTTGGTCACGGAGGTTGGGCCGATCAGAAAGTAAGGCTCGCCGTGATCATTAAAAAATTCGAGGGTGATATGAAGCATCCGCTCTTGCGCGCGCTCTGCGGCGTAAGCGCATAGTTCCTTCAGGGATTCCGCCAATCGTTCAAACGAGTCCTGCCTGTCCGCAGCCGAAGACAACGTCTCTCCGCTCGTCACCAGGATTTTGGAGCTGCCGTACCCGTACGCTTGGTCAATCAGTTTTTTCGTCTCCGATATCGCATATTGCCGATGAACCTCATCCAGGCTGCCCAAATTCAACCGGTGATTTTTGAGATAAGCTCCTCCAAGGAACACGGAAGGTTTCTCAAACCGGTCAAGAGCTTTTCGGATGTCGGCTGCGGCGGACAGATCGCCTTCGTAATAAAACTCCACCGTGTCGTAAAAACCGTCCTCGGCCGCCAGCCGGAGGGCGCGAATCAGGGCATCCGCCGAGCGGACGGCTTCCGGAAACAGCGCCGTGATGACAACGCTTTTTACGACAGGATCATGATTGGGCTTATGCGCGTTCATATGGCCCCGAAGCAAAATACGGTTTCCCCCCCCCATAACGACGAGATGGGTGACGGGGGCGGGCACCCCGGACGAGGAACTCCCGCCCCGCCTTCAATGTTCAGCGAACGGTAATGTCAGTGTAGTTCACGGACAACGGATTGCCGCTGCCGTCCACGACCTGCATTTCGATTCTGTACGAGCCGGTCGGGGCGTCCGCAGGGATGGGCCATACGATCTGGTCGACCTCGACGGCGGAATCTTCAGCCACCCTCGCAGTGAAGCGGTTTTCCAGAACGACGTTGCCCGACTGTTGTTCGACGATTCTCCAGCTGATGGTCGCGTTGTCGATGGCATGGGAATAATCGTTCGTCACCCACACTTTCGCCGCAAACGTCGAAGCCCGGTCGTAGAATTTCTCGCGGCCGATGATATACGGCGTCACATTCCGCTCCAGGCTGATCAAAACGCGCGAGTAGACGGCCTTCAACGAATCGTAGACTTTGTACGGCCGGTTGTAATAGTCGAACAGACCGGAACCCATGATGGGGCACGAATCTCTCCAATAGTACAGGTACATGGAACCGACCGGCCGGTATTTCCGCTGGCGCAAAAATTCCACTTGTTCTTTCACGACGAGCGCTTCGTAGGACTGATAGTGATCGACGAATTCTTCGAGCGTATCCTTCATCTGCACCTTGGCGAAACCGAAGGCCAGATCATAGAAGAAGCCATAGTATTCCCACGTATCCCAATGGGGCGGCCACAGTTTGTCTTCCGGAATAAATTGCTTCAGCGATTCGACAACCGGGATGGATTGGGCGCCGAACTCGACGATGATCGGTTCGATCTTCTTCTTGCTAAGGTCGGTATCGCCGTCCGCGCAGCAACCGATCATCAGGTTCTGCACGCCTTCGCGGTAGTCGCCAATGTGAATCCATCTGACGGGGTCGACGGTGCCCAATGTTTCCTTCAGAATCTGGCACAGCCGGTGAACATTGTTCGGTTTGTCCTGAAGGCCGTAAATTTCAGGCTCCTTGAATACCGACCACATCCCCAGGCTCGCATGGTTGCAGAGCATAAGGCCCATATCCCTGATCATTTCGCTGGCGCGTTCGATGAAGTCGTCGCTGTCGCTGACGCAGTAATGCAACGGGAATACTTGCCAGACCAGGAAGCCCATCTCGTCGCAAAGGGTGTAGAATCCGTCCGGTTCGACGTGGCTGCCGATGCGGATCGAGTTAATCTCCATTTCGAGCATTTTATTCAGGTCTTCCCGCCACATTTCCGGGTCGGCTTCGCTCATCCACTGGCTCGTAATATAGCGCATGCCGCGGAGAAACAACTTTTTGCCATTCAAATACCAGTGTCCGGTCTGTTCATCGTGGACCACTTCTTTGATCCCGAAATTTTGCTTCACCGAATCTTCCATCACCGATACGGTCGCCGTATACATGCTGGGATGCCCCTGGTCCCACGTCCACCACAACCGGGCATTGGGAACGGTGATGACCAGTTTGAACGTGTTGAGGCCGGGCTGCAACACGACCTGACGGCTGCGGTTCAGCGACAGATTTTCCTCGAAATTGTAGGGAACGATGGTCATATCCAGGTTGGTTTTGATCACTTGCCCCGTCGTGTTGTGAACCGTGACGTCCGCCGTCACGATGGCCGTCCCGTCCGGTTTGTCGCGCAGATCCCCGAGCCAGTCCTTCTTGATGCCGATTTTCGTATATATCTTCACATAGTCGACATAGACGTGCGGGCGGGCAATCAGTTCCACGTCTCCCCAGATGCCGCCGGAGTTTCCGTCACCGCGGAACGATGTCATGGCGCCCGGTTTGTGCATCGCGTCAATCATATGCCCTTTGATCTGGCTGATGGCTCTTGCTTGATGCCTTTTATATGGCGTTGACAACGGGTTTGCGGAAAAATCGACCTGGATGTAATCCGTCCCGTCGCGGGGCGCCCCGTCCTTGACGACAAGGATGTTCTCGCCGTTCAGGTCCACAATGTCCGTAACGTCAAATTCGAACGGATTGAACATCCCTTCATGCGAACCAAGGTAATGCCCGTTTAACCAGACATCCGCATAGTAATCCACCGCCGCGAATCGGATGAACAATTTTTGGCCGTGGAACGATTGCGGCACCGTGAAACTGGTCTGAAACCATACCGTCCCGAAGAAATCACCGAGTTCCGTAAGATACCAGTTCGTCGGAATCTTCATTTCCTTCCAGGACTGAAAATCCGTCTCCCGCTTGTAATAACCCAGCGTTTCGCCCGGTTCGTTCTCTTCGACCCGATACCGCCAGATACCGTTCAAGCTGTGTTTCATGCGGCCTTCATGGATGGAAATCATCGTGGTTCGTCCCTCCGGTTAACTATAATGATGTTCCAGTACGCCGTGGAAAGCATTCTCGATAATGCGGCGGATATCATCCGGGCCGGTCAGACGCGGATTGATCCGAACGTTGCCGCTGCGCATGGAATCCTCGACCAATTTTGGCAGCCAGTCGAGGGAAACTCCCAGTTCCTTAATGTTGGAAGGAATTCCCATAGACCGGTTCATTCGCAAAATGGCAGCGATCGCTTTTTTCCCGCCTTCTTCATCCGACAACCCTTGCGTATCTTCTCCCAGCGCCTCGGCAATCTCTTTCATTCTGCCCGGGCAGGCCGGCAGATTGAACTCCATCACATACGGAAGCAGCGCGGCATTCGCAATGCCATGGGCAATGTTGAACACGCCGCCTAACGTATGCGAAATCGCATGCACATTTCCGAGTCGCGATTGGGAGAATGCGGCGCCTGCGATCATGGAAGCCACAAGCATTTGCTCCCTGCTCTCCACATCCGTTCCCACGTAGTAGGCTCTTGTCAGATGGCGGCCGATCATGCGCACAGCCTGAAGCGCCATGCCTTGGCTGACGGGATTGGCGGTCTTGGACGTGTACGATTCGATCGCGTGCGTCAATGCGTCCATGCCGGTCGCCGCCGTCAACGGCTGGGGCAGCTGAATGGTCAGGAGCGCATCGAGCAGCGCCAGTCTGGGATACAGATGCGGACTGATGACCGCCGCCTTGAATTTCTGTTCGGTGTTGGTCACGATGGTCGCGGACGTCACCTCGCTGCCCGTGCCCGCCGTCGTGGGAACGACGATCAGCGGCACGGTGGCATGGGGCAGTTTCCCTACGCCTTCGTAATCCAGGATGCTTCCGGGATTGGCCGCCATGGCCGCCACACCCTTGGCCGTATCGATGCTGCTCCCGCCGCCCACTGCGATGACGCATTCGTACCGCCGCGCGCGCCATGCTTCGGCGCCTTTCTCAATGTGCTGCGTGCTCGGGTTCGGATCGACTTCGTCGAAGATGCCGTACCCGATTTTTTCCCGCTCGAGCGAAACCGCCATCTTGTCCAGCAATCCAGCCTTCCGGATACCGGGATCGGTGACGATGAGCGCCGTTCGGTATCCCATTTTGCGGACATATTCGCCGAGAAGGTCCGATATGCCGCAACCGCATTCGACGACCGTCGGCATTGAGAATTGAAAAGGCATGAGTCCCGTTCTCTCCTCTGTCACATCTGTTCAAAATATGCGGTCTTGTTGGCGTCAAGTTTTCGCTGGATGTTGAGACCTTCGATCTCGCACAGCATGATTTCCGCCAAATAGAGCACGGTCGTGCCTTCTTCCAGATGGCCCACATGCGTTTCTTGCGGATCGGCCGCGACGATGTGGAAATGGGGCTGGCCGTTGATCACCATGCCGCTGCACATGCCGATTTCCATCGGTTTTTCCACGGTAATAAATTCATCCTCGGCCGATGCCGCAAAGCTGAGCGGACGATGGTAGACCAGCTTCTGCAAGGAACCGACAATGGAGAGGAGCGCCGCGTTTTTCACTCCCTCTTTGGCCAGCAGATCGCGTACGCTCTCCAGAAGCAAATCGCCTCTTTTCAGATTCAGCACGAAGACCCGGCCCAAACCCGTGCCGTGGAATACGCGTTGCGGATTGCTCATTCTGATCTCCTCCAAATTCATGGTTCACAAAGCGATAACGGATTTCCGGCGGCTCGATTCGTGAATGGCATGCGCGACACGGAGCGCAATGATTCCGTCTTGCAGCGTGACAGCCGGAGACAAATCCTTGCGCAGACATTTGATGAAATGTTCGCTGATCGCCAGATATGACCTGACGTCAAGCGGATCGTCCAACGGTTCTTCACGTGCAACATCCATGGACGAAGTACAATAGACGAGCCGGTCGAAATTCCATATGCCGCTACCTGTCAGCATCACCGTCCCCTTGGTTCCCATCACCCCCCTGTTGTTCAAATTGAGGTGAGTTGACAAGCTTGCCTGAATGACCGCGGATACTCCGCCCTGCAACGTCATCAGCACATTGGCGTTATCGTCAAAGCCCGGAAGATCATGCCGCGTGTTGGTTACGGATGCCGAGACGGTCACGACCTCGCCGCAGAGCCAACGGAAAATGTCGATGTCATGGCTGAGGGATTCGATCGTCATGCCGCAGACAAACCGCGGGTCTGTACGCCAGCCGCTTTCGGACCACATGCGGTCCATCCGATGGCTCCACAGACTGATCACATCGCCGAGTTCCCCGGATTCGATCAAGTTTTTCAGATGCCGGTATCCGGGGCGAAAACGCATGTTAAATCCGACCATTGCCGGTACGCCGGCCTTTCGGCGCGCATCCTCGATCGCCTCGGCGTCTTCCAGGCTGACCGCGACCGGTTTCTCGATGAACATCGGCTTGCATGACGTCGCCGCTTGGACAGCGATCGACCGGTGTGTCGATGGCGGCGTCAAGATATAGACCGCGTCGCTTGACGCGACACATTCATCAAGATCCGGATATGCGTCCGCGCCGCACTCTCCCGCCAACTCGCGCGCCCGATCGACTTGAACGTCATAGATGCCGGAAATTCGGACATATTCCAACTGCCGCAGCGCCGCGACATGCATCCGGGCGATTCCGCCGGCGCCGATGATCCCGATTTTGATCTTCATGTGCCTTCCCCTCTATCCTTTTAATCCCGTCGTGGAAATCCCTTCAATCAGCAGCCGCTGCGAGAACACGAAGAACAAGAAAATCGGAAGAAGGGAAAGGACCGACATCGCAAACAGGTAACCCCATGACGACTCGCCCATCGAATCCAGGAACGACCGGAGAGCCAATGTTACGGTAAATTTCTGCGGATTACTGATATAGATCAGTTGGCTGAAGAAATCGTTCCATGTCCAGATAAACGTGAAAATGGCAGTGGTTACGAGCGCCGGCAACAACAACGGGAAAATAATCCTTGTGTAGGTCTGGATCGGACCGCAACCGTCGACGGTGGCCGCCTGATCCAGTTCATAGGGCAGCCCGCGGATGAACTGCACCATCAGAAAGATAAAGAACGCTTCGGCTGCCAAAAATTTCGGTACGAGCAACGGCAAATAGGTGTCAATCCAATTCAGTTGGTAAAAGAACACATATTGCGGAATCAACGTCACATGATGAGGCAGCATCAACGATGCCAGCATGATGGCGAAAAATATTTTTTTCATGCTGAAATCGAGCCTTGCAAAGGCGTACGCGGCCATGGAACACGTCAAAATGTTGCCGATTATCGCCAGAATGACCAGAAAGAATGAATTGGAAAAGAAATGACCGAACGAAATGCCGTTTATTCCTTGCCAACCGTTGATGTAATTTTCCAGCGTAACGGATTTGGGCAGCAAACTTGCATCCTTGAAAATATCGGATTTCGGTTTGAAGGATGCGCTCAACATCCACAGCAACGGGTACAACATCACGTATGACCCGATGACAGCAACGGCAAGCTTGGTATAAGGGATCCAATTGCCCTTCCTAGAGTGCATGCCGTATCCCCCTAAGTTTCATAATGCACCCACTTCTTCGATGACAGGAAAAACAATGCGGTAAAGAACCCGATAATGAGCAACAGTATCCACGCCATGGCCGATGCGTAACCCATCTGGAAGTTGTTAAACCCGGCGATAAACAGATACAGCGTGTAAAAGAGCGTCGAATCAAGCACTCCGCCGTTACCGCCGACGATGAACGCAGAGGTGAACGCCTGGAATGCGTTAATAATTTGCATGACCAGATTGAAAAACAGAATGGGCGTCAACATCGGAATCGTAATGCGAAAGAATGAGCCCACCCTGCCGGCCCCGTCAATGGATGCGGCTTCGTAGTATTCCTTCGGGATTTGCCGCAACCCGGCCAGAAAAATAACCATCGGTGAACCGAACTGCCATACATGAAGCAAAATCAGGGTTAGCAGCGATGTGTCCGGGTCACCGATCCAACTTCGAGGTTCGATTCCGAAGTTGCTCACCAATTGATTGAATAATCCGTCGCTGCCGAAAACCTTCCTCCACAGCAACGCGATGGCGACGCTTGGCCCGAGCAAAGACGGGATGTAGAAAATGCCGCGAAACAATTCAAGTCCCGCCAGTCCCCGGTTCAGAAACATGGCCAGCGCCAGCGCGAGGGTCAATTGAAGCGGTACGCCAACAAACACATAAATGAACGTAACTTCCAGAGCCTTGATATAACGGGTATCATTCGTAAACAGGTTGATGTAATTGTTCCATCCAACCCAGTCGGGAGATTGGAACAAATTGTAGTTCGTGAACGAAAGATACAGCGATACCATCATGGGAATCAGAGATAACGTAAGCAGGCCAAGCAGCCAAGGTGAAAGAAACAGCAAGGCCACCTTGTTACGTCTCCACCAGCGCGAGATGATTGACATGAATGCGCCCCTTCCGCCTACTTGGCTTCCTGATGAGGGAGAAGCAGGAACGCCCCTGGTGAACGGGGGCATTCCCGCATCCTCCTTGTGTAACGATGTCGATTATCTGGTTTTCAAAATCCGGTCGAATTCGGCGAAAGCTCCCTCAACCGCTTCGTCGACCGACATTCTGCCGAACGCGATCTGCTCGCCGAAGGAGAAGACCGCTTCGATGATCTGCGGAGACCCCGGCGCCCGCACCATGACCGGCGGCGCATCGTTGGAAGCTTCCGCCTGCAGTTCGAAGCCCTTGACGTCAAGCGGATGCAAGATATCTTTCAGCGCTTCCTGAACTTTGAGGTTTCCGGGGATGCCGAGCTCGGCTTTAAAGATTTTGCCTGCTTCGATATCGTTTACAAACCAGTTGAGCAGTTTGACGGCTTCTTCTTTGTTCTTTGAACTTTTGCTGATCGACCATGCGGACGACTGGAGGTTCTCCCCGCCCTTGTAAGCGCCGTCCGCCATCAACGGCCAACGAATCACGTCAAGCTCGTCATCCGTGTAATTGGTATAAATCTTGGCCTGATTGAGGTTGGTAATCAGAGTTGCCGTGATGCCCTTGACCAGCGTCGAGTTTTCCTGCGGCTGGTTCTTGTATTCCGCCGTGATGCTGGCCGGCGTGACGACGCCTTCCTTGGCGAGGTTGTCCCAATATTGGTAAAACTCTTTGAGATCTTCCTTTGTAAAGCCGACCTGACTGCCATCCGGCGACATCAGGTTTTTGCCCTTCTGACGCACCCAGGTGTCGATGGCGTGTTCCCACTGAATCCCGTCGGAGGAAGCGTATACACCCGACGGCAGCTTGGATTGGAGTTTCCTTACAAATTCCGCATATTCCTCATAGTTCATGGTGTGATCCGGCAAGGACACGCCCGCTTCCGCCAACATCCGCTTGTTGACGACGATGGACGTGAAGGTGACACCTTTTGAAATCCCGTACATCGTGCCGTCCACGCGCCCGGATTCCAGAATCGCCGGATCCCAATCCGCGGTTTGAATGGCACCGTTCTCAATGTACGGATCCAGCGGTTCCAGCACGCCTTTGGCCACATATTCTCCGCCGTAGTTCAGCATGTGCATGCCGATCAGATCCGGCGGGTTGCTGCCGGCGAACTGCGCTGCCAGTTTCGTGTAGTAATCCCCGTAGTTTGCGGTTTCTCTTACGATTTTTACATGCGGGTTCAATTGTTCATACAGATCCAAGATTTCATTATATATTTTCGCCCGGCTTTCATTTCCCCACCAAGCGACGCGCAATGTCACCTGGCTTTGCTCCGACTGCGAAGAGGTACCCTGAGACGAGTTATTATTGCTGGATGCATTGTTGGACGAAGCGCTTTCATTTTTCGAAGCACCACCGCAAGCTGTCAAAAGGAGCATAAATACCGCGACCAGCAATGCTATCCATTTTCGTTTTCCCCTCAAGTTCAATTCCTCCTCATGAGAAATTTTAGAATCGCAACCATCTCTCAAAAAAACAAGACCCCGTAATATTCGATCCGACCAAACACCACCTTCTCTTCATAATGATACAACCGGTTGTGTGGTTAATTGGTTGATGTTTTGATATAATTGTATTTGGGCAGCCCATGCAAAGTCAACCATTTTTTAAGCGCTTTATTTTTGGCGGCTTTTGGCGGCGTGCGAGGCTCCGTCACGAAAATAAAAGTTTACAACGGTCGCGTCCTCAACGTAATATAAATGTATAGGAGATGTTAAAACAGTGTTTTTTATTATCAAACATTAAGCAAAGGAGTTCCCGCCGCCATGCCGATCATCCAGGCGCTGGACCGGGCGCTGCGCATTCTCGACCTGTTCGACGAGCACACCCCCGAGCTGAAACTGACCGAGATCAGCGCGCGCATGCAGCTGCACAAAAGCACCGCGCACGCGCTGCTGCGAACGCTGCAAATCCACGGCTACATCGAGCAGGACGAGGAGAGCGGCAAGTACCGGCTCGGCCTTCGCTTGCTGGAAAAAGGACAGATGCTGCTGCAAAATCTCGACATCCGCAACGTGGCCAGACCGCATTTGCAAGCCCTTTCGGACGCGACCGGGCAGACGGCGCACCTGCTCATTCTGGACGGCCGGGAGGGGGTGTACATCGACAAGGTGGAAGGGGCGCAGGCGGCCATCCGCTATTCCCGCATCGGCCGCCGGGTGCCGCTGCACAGCAGCGCCAGCGGCAAGGTGCTGGCCGCCTTCCAGTCGCCGGACGCGCTGGAGCGTCTGCTGGCCGGCTACAGTTACGTGCGGCACACGCCGAACACCATCGATTCCGAAGCGATGTTTCGCCGGGAGCTGGATGAGGTTCGAAAGAACGGCTGCGCCTTCGACCGGGAAGAGAATGAACCCGGCGTCCTGTGCATCGCGGCGCCGATTTTCGGCCATGACGGGCAGGTGCTTGCAGCGATGAGCCTGTCGTGCATGACCGCGCGGGTGGACGAGTCGGAGGCGCAGCGGCTGGCGGAACGGGTGCGGAAGACGACGGCGGAGATTTCGGCCCGCCTCGGGCACCGCTGACGGAGAACTGCACCCCTTGAAAAAAATCATTTGAATGGAGTGAACCCGATGCGCATCATCCGTTACATCGAGGACGACGGCCAGACCATTTGCCTCGCGGCGGTCACCGACGAGGAACAGGCCTTCCCGCTTCGCTCGCCGGACTTCATGGCGCTTGTGCGGGAGGCGGACGATGCGGGGATCACGCCGCTGGAAGCGGTGCGCCGTCAGATCGCGGGCGCACAGCCGCTGCCCGGCGACTGGCGCGAGTTGAACCTGCTGACGCCGGTGGATGCGCCCGAGGTGTGGGCGGCCGGCGTCACTTATGAGCGCAGCAAAGAAGCGCGCAACGAGGAGTCGAAGGGCGCCGCAACCGGCGATGAAACGTTCTACGACAAGGTGTACCGGGCCGAGCGGCCGGAGATTTTCTTCAAGTCGACGAGCGCCCGCACGGCGCGGCCGGGCACACCCGTCTGCATCCGCAGCGACTCGGACTGGCAGGTGCCCGAGCCTGAACTCGGCATCGTGCTGGACCGCGGCGGCCGCATCCTCGGCTACACGGTCGGCAACGACATGAGCTGCCGCGACATCGAGGGCGAGAACCCGCTCTATCTGCCGCAGGCGAAAATCTGGCGCCGCTCCTGTTCCATCGGTCCGGCGATCCGGCTGGCGGAAACCGTGCCGAATCCGTATGACCTGACGATCACCTGCCGCATCTATCGGGACGGTCAATTGGCGGTGAACGAGTCGGCCAATACGGGACAACTCCGGCGGAAGCTGGACGAACTGGCGTCCTTCCTCGTGCGGGACAACGTCGTGTTCGACGGCACCGTGCTGCTGACCGGCACCTGCATCGTGCCGCCCGACCGGTTCACGCTGCAGCCCGGCGACCGCATCGAGATCGACATTTCCGGCATCGGCACCCTGATCAACCCTGTCGCGGCGGCGGACGCCGCAATCCAGGATTAAGTCTCACAATCGGGAGGAATCATCGATGGCTAATGCCCCTGTTTTCCAAAACTACATCAACGGCGAATGGCGCGGCTCTTCCACCGGGGACACCGTCGCCAGCGTGAATCCGGCCAATCGCCATGACATTGTCGGCCTCGTGCCGAATTCGAGCCGGGAAGACCTCGAGAGCGCCGTGGCCGCGGCGGATGCGGCCCGCACATCGTGGCGCAAGCTGGCGGGACCGGCGCGCGGCCAGCTGCTGTACAAGGCCGCTGACATTCTCGAAAGCCGGATCGACGACATCGCCGAGACGATGACGCGCGAGATGGGCAAAACGTTCGGCGAAGCGAAGGGCGAAACCGCGCGCGGCGTGGCCCTGCTCCGCTATTACGCCGGCGAAGGCATGCGCAAGGTCGGCGACGTCATCCCGGCCACCGACGCCTCGGCGCTCATGTTCACGACGCGCGTGCCGCTCGGCGTCGTCGGCGTCATCACGCCGTGGAACTTCCCCGTCGCCATTCCGGTATGGAAAATCGCTCCCGCCCTCGTCTACGGCAACACGGTCGTCTGGAAACCGGCGACGGAAACGGCGGTTACCGCGGCCAAGGTGGCGGCCTGCTTCCATGACGCCGGGCTGCCGGCGGGCGTGCTGAACCTCGTGATCGGCAGCGGCTCGGTCATCGGCCAGGGCATTGCCGACCACCCCGGAATCCATGGCATCACGTTCACCGGCTCGAACGCGGTCGGCAAGCGCATCGCCCAGGCGGCGCTCGCCCGCGGCGCGAAATACCAGCTCGAGATGGGCGGCAAAAACCCGGTCATCGTCCTGAAGGACGCCGATCTGGAGCTCGCGGTGAACGCGACGATCAGCGGCGGCCTCCGTTCGACCGGGCAGAAATGCACCGCGACGAGCCGCGTCATCGTGGAGAAGGAGATCTACCCGGCATTCCGCGAGAAGCTGTTGGAGAAGATCGCCGCGCTCAAAGTCGGCAACGGCATGGACGCATCGACCTGGCTCGGCCCGTGCGCGAGCGAGAGTCAGATGGAGACGGTGCTCGGCTACATCCGCAAGGGCGTCGAGGAAGGCGCGGAGCTCGTGTGCGGGGGCGAGCGGTTGAGCGAAGGTGAGATGGCAAACGGATTTTTCGTGGCGCCGACCGTTTTTGACCGGGTGACGCCCGAGATGACGATCTTCCGGGAAGAGATTTTCGGGCCGGTGCTGGCGCTGGTGCAGGCGGAAAATCTGGAAGAAGCGCTCCGTCTCGCCAACGATTCGGAGTACGGCCTCAGCGCATCCATTTTCACGCGGGACATCGGCAGCATCCTGACCTTCATTCAAGACATGGACGCCGGGCTCGTGCGGGTGAACGAGGAGACGGCCGGCGTCGAACTGCAGGCGCCGTTCGGCGGCATGAAGAACTCCAGCTCGCATTCGCGCGAACAGGGCACGGCCGCGATCGAGTTCTACACCGCCATCAAGACCGTGTTCGTGAAGGGTTGAGGAGCGACCGCCATGTCATCCGTTCTGGAAAAAATCCTCGGCCGCCCGGACGACGACGACTACCGCATCGACACGCACGCGCCCGGCCCGGAAGGGTCGCTGCCGCTGACGCCGGAGATGCTGCGCGAGAGCCCGAGCGGCGACCTGTTCGGGTGGTCGCAGAACGTCGGCATGGGCTGGGATCCCGCCCGGCTGCTCGGTCCGCAGGTGCTCATCCTCGGCACGCAGGGCGGCATCCGCGATGAGGACGGCCGTCCGGTGGCGCTCGGCTACCATACGGGCCACTGGGAAGTCGGCCTGCTGATGCGGGCCGCAGCGGAGGAAGTGGCCGGCCTGGGCGGCGTGCCGTTCGCCGGGTACGTCAGCGACCCGTGCGACGGCCGTTCGCAGGGCACGACCGGCATGTTCGACTCGCTGCCATACCGGAACGACGCAGCGATCGTCATCCGCCGGCTCATCCGCTCTCTGCCGACCCGGCGGGCGGTGCTCGGCGTCGCCACCTGCGACAAGGGGCTGCCGGCGATGATGCTCGGCCTTGCCGGCACATGGAATCTGCCGTCCGTCATCGTGCCCGGCGGGGTCACGCTGCCGCCGACGCGCGGAGAGGACGCCGGCAAGATCCAGACGATCGGCGTCCGGTTCGCGCGCGGCGAGCTCTCGCTGGAGGAGGCGGCCGACCTCGGCTGCCGGGCGTGCGCCACGCCGGGCGGCGGCTGCCAGTTCCTCGGCACCGCCGCGACCGCGCAGGTCGTCGCCGAGGCGCTCGGCCTGACGGTGCCGCACGCGGCGCTCGCCCCTTCGGGGCAGCGGGTCTGGGCGCAGATGGCGCGCCAATCCGCCCGCGCGGCGCTGCACATGGCGGAGAGCGGCCTGACCACGGGCCGCATCCTGACCGACGCGTCCATCCGCAACGCGATGGTCGTGCACGCCGCGTTCGGCGGCTCCACGAACCTGCTGCTGCACGTGCCCGCGATCGCGCACGCGGCCGGCCTGCGCGTGCCGGACATCACCGACTGGACCGCGGTGAACCGGTCCGTGCCGCGCCTTGTCAGCGCGCTGCCGAACGGGCCGGTCCCCCACCCGACCGTGCGCGTCTTTCTGGCGGGCGGCGTGCCGGAGGTGATGCTCCATCTGCGGCGGCTCGGCCTGCTCGATGAGACCGTCCTGACGGTGACCGGCGAGACGCTCGGCGCCGTGCTGGACTGGTGGGAATCGTCCGAGCGGCGCCATCGGATGCGGCAGCACCTGCTGGAGCGGGACGGCGTCGACCCGGACACGGTCATCTATCCGCCGGAGAAGGCAAGCGCCGCCGGCCTGACGTCGACCGTCACCTTCCCGGTCGGCAACATCGCGCCGGAAGGCTCGGTCGTCAAGTCGGCGGCGATCGATCCGGCGCTGGTGGACGAGGACGGCGTGTACCGGCACGTGGGCCGGGCGAAGGTGTTCACCTCGGAACGGGCGGCGATCCGCGCGATCAAGGAAGGCCGCATCGTCGGCGGCGACATCCTCGTGCTGATCGGCTGCGGGCCGTCGGGCACCGGCATGGAGGAGACGTATCAGCTCACGTCGGCTTTGAAGCATTTGCCGTTCGACGGCAAGGTGTCGCTGCTCACCGACGCCCGGTTCTCCGGCGTGTCCACCGGCGCCTGCATCGGCCACATCGGCCCGGAGGCGCTGGCGGGCGGACCGCTCGGCAAGGTGCGGGACGGCGACTGGATCGACATCCGCATCGACCTGAACCGGCTGGAAGGCCGCATTGACATGGTCGGCGACGGCGAAGCTCCGGCGACCCCCGCCGAGGGGGCCGAGGTGCTGGCCCGGCGCGGGCCGCACCCGGACATGGCAAGCCATTCGCTGCTTCCGGACGACACGCGGCTGTGGGCCGCGCTGCAGGCGGCCAGCGGCGGCACGTGGCGCGGCTGCGTGTACGACGTCGACCGGATCATCGAAGTGCTGGAGGCGGGCGCGAAGGCGCTGGCCGCGGCGCGGGAAGCCGGAGAATCGGCGAGCGCTGGCGGCACGGTGATTGCTGGCGGCAAGGAGAGCGCTGGCAGCGCATGAACCCGGACGACATGAAGTTCATGAACGTCTGCCATCAATGATAAAGGGCTGTCACTGACGGCATCTTATGCCGTTGGTGACGGCCCTTTCTGTGATTACCCAGACGTTCGCCCGACCGGAGCAAGTGCTGAGCGTTCTTATTTACTTCAATCAGGCCATTTTCGCCCCCGCAAAGCCCGAATAGCGTACCTCAGTTTCGTTGCGTTTCCGGAACCCCACGTTTTGTCACAAATCAAGCCGCTGAGTTTCGTTAGGGAGCCTTCTCGATCCCAAAAACTCGGCGGATGACCAGACTGCGCAATTCTAACGGAACTCACAGCCGTTATAGGCACCTTCCGATGCGTTTCAAAATTCTGACGGAACCCAGATACCTTATTGCGGTCCGAACCGGCCAAAAATCGCCTGCTCAGGCCAAATAAGTGCGCTCAGGAAGCTGTCGATTAACTGTGCACAACGATCGTGCGACAGATAATCAATTTTTGCGAAATACTTTGGAAAATACGATGTTTTCTTTTCCGTTCTCACGATTACACCCGTTTTCGTGGTATAATGG
>Ga0310839_100162_pt1 | contig 60199 bp, 48 predicted proteins | sample SM_ome_7_FD_201305 | JGI IMG/M metagenome (GOLD analysis project Ga0310839, IMG submission 201305) | Sorghum-adapted microbial communities enriched on stacked mutant (SM) sorghum from Joint BioEnergy Institute, Emeryville, California... ...
CATCGGCGATTTCAAGCACCGACCGATCTACCAGGAGTTCCTCCCACGATGACCCACGACACACCGACCAAGATCCACAGAGACGAAGATCACATCGAAAGATCAGGGTTTAGGAACAGGCTCTTAGCTTCTTCGCCCTTGCCGGCTCGGGCGGCCTCGGGGTCGCCGATCGAGGTGCCACCCAGCCAGGTGTCGTCGGTCTTGGGGTCGGTCGTCGCTTCGTGCAGACCGGTCTTGACCGCATCGGTGAGACCCGGCCACGTGCGTTCGAACTCGGCGTCCGAAACTGATCGGTAGAAGACGTGGCCGAAGTCGACACCACCGTAGACGTACGTCTTGTAGGCACCGTCCCCGACCTTGCGCGTGACCTTGAACTCACCCTTGGTGAAGGAGCGAACGTACTCACGGAACGTGTCAGTCGGCTTCCACGAGCTGGTCGACTTCCAGCGCCGGATGTCGTCACTGTCGATCAGGTCCGCGAACGCCGACGGAACCTCCTGTGCGCGGTCTCGATACCACTCGGCAGCCACCCGAGCCAGGTACACCCGGCGAAGGGCGGCGTACTCCGGTGCGGTGTTCACCGCCTTCTCCACCCGCGGAAGGATCAGCCGCTTGTACAGCTCCTCGTTGTGCTTCTCCACGCTTTCCGGCAAGTGACGGCAGCTGCGGTACTTCCCGCTGCCGCGGTCCTGGACGTACTCGGTCTCCATCAGTACCGATAGTGGGGCGTCGAGGATGTAGAGCTCGTCGTTGGTCGCCCGCACGGTCGCCGGCGCTGGGACGATCCACTGCCGGGACGAGAAGCAGTCGCTGCGGAGGTTGCGCCAGAACGCCTGTCCGGTCTTGGTGTCCGGATGGATCAGTTTGGCGACCGTCCGCTTCAGCTCCATGTCGGCCTCGAGCAGGATCCTGCCCGCGTCCGTGCGCCCGAACTTGGGGTCGATGATCCTGTCCGGCTCGTTCGGGTTGAGATTCACCCAGAACTTCTCCTCCGGCAACGCAAGCCAGGTGAAGAAAGCATCTGACGCTTGCTTGGCCCGAGCGATGCCGACTGCGGCGTTCGTAGTGCCATTCGCCGTCTTTGGAGCTTTGAAAGCGTACTCGATCTTCCCGCCATTTCTCGTGTCGGTCTCGCTCAGGTACCGGAGCTCGAGCGATCTGAAATCGATACCACCGGTGTTGATGGCGTCGAGCAGTCCGCTTGCGGCGCGCGTATGGCCACAGCTACCCGGCGCTGCCGCCGAACCCGGGCAGGAACTGCTGCCGAGTTCGGGGTTGTTACCTGGAGCTCCATTCGTCTTAGAGATGTTCGCAGCGGCCTTGCTCTTGCTGAAGAACTCTGCGACTTGCGCAGCCTGGCGCCTCATTCTCTCGGCCTTCTGTTGAACCTCCGAAAGATGTTCGCGTAGTTTTGCAATGCTTTTTCTTCGTCCCTTCTTGTCGGCGGGGTACGGAAGGTTGTACGTAACCGTGGGGGTTCCACTTTGCGCGCCCCCTGGACCAAGGTGCTTTGCAAGCCAGTGTGCGCAGAGTGTGTTGCTCAGCACGCAGGGAGCGAGCTCGCTGTGTAGGTGGAGGATGGTGTAACCCTTTTGCAAAAGCCATTCGATCGCGCCGCGCTCCGAGTGCGGATCGCCTATGTCCTTTCCATGAACTAGGACCTCGTATGGTCCATCTGGCTTTCGCTGGAAGACCACCGCTACGTAGTTTCGCAGCCCAAAGTCGTCGTTCCGTATACGAACGTCGTCGATAAGGCGCCCAAGATAGTTCTTTCCGAAGTCAACCTGGCGACCAATCAAGGGCTGGTTCGTCTTCCCGCCTGGTCTGGTGTGCTTCGGAAGCTGACCCACCTCCTCGTCGGTCAAATGTCGGATGATGCTGTTGTCGATCCCCTCATACCAGTTTGGTGGTGCCGGATGAGGCTGGTCCGTTGCCGCGTTCCGCAGTGGGGAGCTTGTCGGTGCCGCCAGGCCTCCGGGGGAGGCAAGTGCGGTCATCAGCAGCGTGGCAAGTAGCACTAATAGCGCCAAGCATGTGTAACGCAACGGTCTTGTGTGCGGTCTGCTCGTTGCTGCGTCTGTCATTGTTCAGTCTCCGCAAGTCTTGCTTGTGTCGTTCGATGGCGATGCTGGGAGAGCTTCCAAGTGCCGCACGCGGCGGTATGCCTTACGAGAGTGTTATTCCTACGACCTGTGGCTTGGGAGGCTGCTGCCACTTCAGGCAGACGACTCGTCCTCCGCACTGTGGAGGTTCGGAGATGTCGTAGTAGTCGGAGAGCGAAGCCTCCCCGCTGTAGGTGAACATCGGTCCGTCAGGCGTGACGGTCAGCTCAGCGCGACGGAACGACTTCGGAACGTCGAAGATCAGCACGTACGGCGTCGTGGTGATCGGCTGAGCCGTGTTGATCAGGCGTTTCCTGGGCCGGATCTTCTGTCCATCCACCTGCAACGCGAACGTCTTCTCGGCGTCCAAGAAGAAGCCGATTGGGGTGAAGCTCACTGCGGCCGTCGAGCTGGCATTGGTGAGGCTCAACCGGAGCCAGGTGCGATCTTTCTTCGCCCAGCCCAGACCAGGCACGTACGGCTCCCGGCTGACCTCGTCGACCGTGATGTTCACCTCGACACTGGCGCCGCCGAACCGCGTGCGGACGACACCGCTCTCTTCGTAGTACTCGTTCAGTCTCTGGGAGGCAATCTGGTAGCCGTTGTGATCCGGCTTGGCCGTCCGCAGGTCGAGGGAGAACTCGTGTCCGCCGTCGTTGATGGTGAGTTTGACGGGTGCCGACTTCGGAGCGCTTGCGAAGATCAGAGTGCCTGCCCCGGGAAACTTGCCGAGCTTCTTGGTGCGGCCGTCGATCGACAGCGAGGCGGTGAGTTTGGGGCGATCGGGGTCCTCAGGCCAACGACCCTTCTCGAACTCCGTGCTTCCGAGCCGCATCGCCACGAACTCATAACCGTCCGCCGCGCGGAAGCCGTCTGGGGAGTCGGCGAAGCCGAGGCGTTCCGCGTCATCAGCGGAGAGTGATTCCCATGTGGCCGTCCAGTGGGGACTCAGACCGAAGTGCGGACCAAAGAGCAGCGACTCGTCTGGTGCGTAGTCGACAAGAAGGGTGGGTTCGATTCTGTTGAACGTCCGGATCTCGACAAAGTCTCGAGGCTTCTGAGGCTGGCTGCTACAGGCGGCGGGCAGCCCAGCCAGCATCGCCACAGACACGCCGATGGCGGCAACCTTACTGATCATCAGCGGACCCCCCACGTTCGATCCCGTCGGTGCTGGCCGATCGGTGCACACCAGCTCGTCACCGATTCGTGCCTGAGGAGCACGTTGAACGCCAGCGCGATGCCGACCCCTGCGGCGAAGCACACAAGGGCGACAAATGATATCTCGACGTGATCACGGAACAGCGCGGAGATCCCCTTGACGAGCATGACCGCACAGCCGACGCCACCGAAGGTCACGAGTACGCGGAGGGAGTGAAGCCCGAAGGGCTCACCGCGCCAGATCTGGAGGGCGCCGACGGCAGCGATGACGAGTACGAGACCAATGAGCAGCGAGGCGGCGCCCGAGAAGATGTATCCAAGCCAGGGTGTGCCAGACTCCGTTTGCACCGTGTAGCGCCACAGGAGGACCAGTAGCCCGACCATCGCCGCCACGACCAGCCACGTGACAGCGGTCAGGAGCCAGATCGCCGGACCGCGGCGGGATGAGGGTGGCGACGATCGGTCACACATCCGATGCATGACGTACCAGCTCCTTGCTCGAGCCGTGCTCGACGCACGAGACAGCGGTGTGCTGGCTTACACCGTGCCGAGGAGCGCTATGAATCCACTTTGGTCTGGCTTATGGGCTCGCGATTAGGCTCAAAGCCGGCGAAGCTCACGGTGCCGGGCGTCAGAACGGGCGGGGGTCGGAAGGCGACGATGGAGTTCCGGATCCTGGGACCGATCGAAGTCCGCGGCGAGGGCGGAGATCGGGTCGACCTCGGCGGCGAGCGGCAGAGCACGCTCCTGGCCGTGTTGTTGCTTCATGCCAACCGGGTGGTGAGTGTCGAGCGTCTGATCACCGCGCTTTGGGATGACCCGCCACGAACGGCCGAAGCGCAGATACAGCAACGCATCTCACGGCTACGTCGCGTGTTTGTCGACCATGGTCTCGACGCGAGCCGGATCACCTATCAGTCACCCGGCTACGTCCTCCGTGTCGAGCCCGGCGAGCTGGACCTCGCGCTCTTCGACGAGCTCGCCGCAGAGGGTCGCAGGGCGCTAGCGGCTGGGCGGGCCGATGAGGCCAGCGGGACGCTGCATCAGGCGCTGGACATGTGGCATGGACCCGTACTGGCGGGCGCCACACACAGCTTTGCCGAGCGGGAGCGACCCAGGCTGGAAGAGCGACGGCTCAAGGTGGTCGACGACTGTCTCGACGCCGACCTGATCTTGGGTCGGCATGCCGAACTCATCCCGGAGCTCCGCGATCTGGTCGCGCATCATCCCTTGCGTGAGTCGTTCCGTGCGCGCCTCATGCTTGCGCTCTACCGTACGGGCCGCAAGGCCGACGCCCTGGAGGTCTTCCGGGAGACGTGGCGCACCTTCGGCGAGGAGCTGGGGATCGAGCCGGGCCCCGAGCTGCGGCAGCTGCACCAGGAGATCCTTCGTGACGATCCCCGGCTCGGCATCGCGCGCTCGGCGTCCATAGCCGATCAGGTCCCCGGAGCCGCTCGGCCGGCGGAGCTTCCACCGAAACTCGCAACCTTCACCGGCCGCTGCGCCGAGATCGCCCGGATCTCGTCCCACGTGATGGACTCGTTTGGCAAGTCGACACCGATCGTCGCCATCGACGGTCCGGCCGGGGTCGGGAAGTCGACGTTGGCGAACCAGGTCGGACACATCCTGGCGGAGCAGTTCGTCGATGGGCTGCTTTACGCCAACCTGCATGGTGCGACGCCGGGTCGCAGGCCGCTGCGACCCGACGATGTCCTCGCTCGGTTTCTCCGCTCGCTCGGCGTCGTCGATGAACGTGGCCTCGTCGGCAGCACGGACGAGCTGGCCGCGCGCTTCCGGACGTACACGAACGGCCGCCGCATCCTCGTGTTGCTTGACGATGCGGCAACCGTCGATCAGGTCCGGCCGCTGGTGCCGGGCGGCACGACGAGCGCGGTGTTGGCCACGAGTCGCCGCGTCCTCGCCACCCTCGACGGAGCCATTCACGTTCACCTCGACCCGATGCTCGAACGTGAGGCCTTGGACCTTTTTGGCCGGCTGCTCGGCTCGCGGGCACCGGCCGGCGATGACGCCGCTGCGGAAGTCGTACGTCTGTGCGGTCGGCTTCCCTTGGCGATCCGGATCGCTGCGGCGCGGTTGGCGGCTCGACCGTCCTGGACGACGTCCACACTGGCGCACACGTTGGTGACGGCGCGCAACCGGTTGGACGAGCTGGAGCACTCCGACCTGGCAGTGCGAACGAGTTTCGAAGCGAGCCTGACAAGCCTGTCCGAGGAGGCGATTCGACTGTTCAGCTTGCTCGGCTTGGTCGAGGTCGACGACTTCACGATCGAGAGCATCGCGGCACTAACGGGTGGCACGATCGAGCAGACGCAGGACGTACTGGACTCCGTTGTCGACGCGCAGCTCGTCGAGGTGAGTCGCCCCGGACGGTATTCACTGCACGATCTCATCCGGTTGTACGCACGTGACCTCGCGGGGCACCGTCCGGAGAGCGAGCGTACCGACGCGGTTCGCCGCCTCCTGCACCACTACCTTGCGACCTGCCGCAGAGCTGCCAACCTGCTCGCGCCAGCACGGGAGCCCAGGCTCGAGATCGGACCGAGCGAGGACGAGCTCGTGGTGTCGGGAAGGCACTTCGAGGGCAGGGGAGCGGCAATCGAGTGGGCAGATGCTGAGACGAACAACCTGGTGCCGCTCGTGCGTCAAGCAGCGGTCGACCCTGAGCATCGAGCCGTCGCAGCCGCACTGGCCGCCGTGGCGACGGTGCTGTTCAATGTGCGCGGGCCTGCCCACCACATGCTGAGGGTGAACGAAGTGGCTCTCGAGGCAGCCGCCCAGACCGCAGACCGTACGGCCTTGGCTCAGGTCACGAGCGACCTCGGATTCGCGTATCTCCGCACCGGCAACGTACCCGCCGCCGAGGAACATCTGCGCAAAGCGCTGCCGCTGTGGCGGGAGGTTGGCTCACTCACCGGCGAGGCGTACGTACTCACGCTGATGGGATCCACCTATGCCCAAGCGGGGGATGAGGTCCGCGCCCGGGAGTGTTTCCAACAAGCGCTCGACATTCGTCGCGAGCTGGGCCATCGCGATGCTGAGGCCGCGATCACGGTCAGCCTCGGCACGCATCTTGCGAGGTCAGGAGATGTCGATGCCGCTCTCCAGCAGTTCGAGGCCGCACACGCGCTCTATGAAGCGGAGGGATCGCCGGGTGGGCGAGGCTTGGCGTTGGGGATGATCGGAAAGGCGTACTCCCTGAAGGGAGAACCCCAACGCGCTGCGGCCTACCTGGAGCAGGCGATTGCGATTGTCAGGGAGTCCGGACAACGCGAGTTCGAGGCCTGGTTCCTCTGGTACTTGGGGCACGCCAGGCGTGCGCTGGGCAACACAGACGCGGCGCTCGATTGTTGGCGCAAGGCGCTCGAACTGTCGGTCCGGAGCGGCGGCATGACGCCCGACCAGGCCAACGCCTTGCTCGCCACCGACCCTGACGACTTGCCGCAGGAGTTCGAGCTTCTCCGTTGATCTACAGGACTTCCACGGATCGACGCGCAAAGCGAGATCAAAGCGCATGCATAAACGGGCTGCGGCAGGCTCATGCGGTCGACTGGCGCCGGCCAGTGGCGACGTTCGGCGTGAGGATGTGCAGCCTGATGCAGACGACGACGGATTACGACCATCAGCTGGGTGCCCACCTGGCAACGTACAAGGCCACCACGAAGGTGCGGGTCGTGTGGGCGGTGATCTATGCCATCGGTGCCGCTTGCTGCGGCCTCGCCGCTGTCGGCATCGCCCTCAACGAGCACGAATGGTGGCACCCGTTGGTGCCGGGACTCCTCGCGGTAGGTGGGCTCGCCATGACGATCGAACGGATCGTCGTCGCGATCCGGAACCGGGACGAGGTCGTGCTGCTCTACCAGGGCGGCTTCGTTCATCGCGGTCCTCGGGGTGACGAGGTGTTCCCGTGGACCGAGACCGGCCCGGTCTACCAGGAAGCCAGGCGGTACACCAAGACGTTTGCAGAAAACTTGACGAACGTCGACTACGAGTTCACCGTCCACCGTAGCGACGGGAAAAGCATTCTGCTGAAGGAGTTCGCCAACGTCCAAGAGCTCGGGGCCGCCATCGATCGGGCGGTGGCGCAGCGTTGGCTGCCCTGGGTGGATGAGCAGTTCCAACAGGGGAACTCGGTGGTCCTCGACCCCCTCGAGGTCAGCGTCGACGGGCTCGAGTACCGCGGCACGTTCGTGCCGTGGGAGAACGTCCAGGTCCGACTAGTCAACGGCAACCTGGTGCTTCGTGAGCGGTGGTGGATTCCCATCCGGAAGATTCCGAACTTCACTCTCCTCATGACCGTCATCAACCGGATGATCGCGAGCCACCGCTAGCTCGAGTTCGACTGGTGTGGTGCAACGGACTCGTCACCAAGAAGCGCCGCAACGTCGGCGAGGGAGATCTGTCGCCGATACGCGGGTAGAGTTCCCGCGCCTCATGCCACGTCGTGTGTGCGTGCTCGATGTTCCCGATGCCGGCCGAGGCCCGACCGAAGACCACCAGCAAGTGGGGCGATGTCGCTGGTCGAGCCATGGCGACGCTGCAGAGGAAACGCCTCCATGCAACGCCGGAGCGCCGTGTCGTACTCGCCATCGGCGAGATCGAGCGCTAGAAGTGCGCACCGTTGGACCACCAATCGGGACACGCGGGCTCTCCCGCGCCCCACCTCCACTGGTCCCAGAATGCGGAGCTTCACTGTACGCCCCACCGTGAACGCGTACAGAACTACAAGGTCGTGTTGTATACATTCGCGGATCCTGAGCTGAAAGGCCCATCGCATTGATGGTCAGCCGTTGGTAGCCCGCTGGCCACGATCACGTGCCTTCGACGTGAGCGCCTGCGACCGCCGAGCCGACGGGCCGCGCCCTCAGGACCTCAAAGCGAATCCATAAACGCGTCCATAGCGAGTCGCGTCACGCTCCTAGTTGCAGGCGAGGCCAGCTACCGCGGCTGAGGCACATCCGGCGATCGTGTGTCTTCGGATTCACCGCCGCCCCGATGCACGCCGTGTTCCGACGGTCGCTGGCACGTTCGAAGCCGTGGCTAGTTGAGGGGTGATGCATGTGTCGGACTTCTACATCGACCGCAAGGCGATGGGCGCATTCTGGGATTTCCTAAATGATTGTCAAGGCGAGGCCTCGAATATCCAGACTTACGGCGTTCCCACTATTCCGGGAGGAGGAGCGCTATTCCCGAAGTTCACCAAATGGCACGATGAAATGAAAACGCGTGCAGAAGAGCGTATGGAGAGTGTCGAGAAGGCATTGCAAGGGGCCGCAAACAGCGTTTCCGGGGCGCTGGACTTCTATAACCAGACGGAGGATGCAAACGCCGCTAAGCTCGATGCTACGTATCCTGGCGAGAGCACCAAAAGCGGACTGCCGTCACAACAATACCAAGGGCCGAATGCCTCTAACGATCCGCCCGATGTCAACGACGCATACCATGAATTCAGGTCGAGCCATCCTAGTGAACCACTACAGCGGACGGAGCTCGATACCAAAGAACTGGAGCCGAAAGTTAGCGGTATAGAGGAGAACCTCACGCAGCTAGCTAACGTCTTGTCACCTTACTGGTTGATCACCAACGCAATCGAGTTCATCCTGGATCAGGTCGGCCTGGACTCTGCCACGGTAGGGGCGGACACTATTTTTGCCTCCTTCACCGGCAACTGGAGGGAATGGGCTCAAGCGACAGCCCGCTGGCAGCTGGTCGGCAAGGCCTACGAGGGGCTTGCCAATGACCTTGGAAAGTCTGAGCGCCTCGAGTTGTTCTGGAGGGGTAACGCCAGTGACGCGGCTCAAAGGTACTTCAAGAAACTCCAGTCAGCGGTATCCGCGGAGACGCCGTACTATAACGACTACCTTGTCCCGGCATACAAAGAAGTCATCCATGTCACATATGATGCCCTCACGGTCGTCAACAACTGTGTTCAATTCGTTGTCGACCTAGCACTGACTGCGGGGATCAGCGCTGTCGTCCAGACGCCCAAACTGGTAGAGGCTATCCTCAATGCGATTAACGTCATTAGTGCCGTTATTACCGACTACCGAGCATTTGATACGCGCGGACCAATGACGCACTGGGCGGCTAGCAGGAAGGAGCCCTCCTGTGAGATCCAGCGGCTAAGACTCGACGAAAAATCCTACTCACTTCCATCGCACGGTAGTGGTCACGTGGCAGGGCAGACCTCATGAAATCATATGACGCTGAACTGGAACGTATCAGGCAGGAGACACAACGTCTTCTGGCAGAAGCGCTGCAGCATGCCCGGACGTCGTCGAACCCAGTCCTGGCAGAGCTCGCTGATGAGGTTTCGTCAGGTCGGATGACGCCGTTCGAGGCATTGACCAGCTCGGCATATCGGGACCTTCTCGAGGCAAGGTTGGAACGCGCTGTCGAGTACCTGAAAGCGGACGAGGATGAGCGTCGACTGCTCGAGGACGACCCCGACTTCAGGCCGCCGGCACCGACTGAAGCAGATGGACACACGGCGGAGCCGGAGGAAGTCGATGGCGAGTTCGAAGACTTCTCGATCGGTCGACGCCGCAGGTGAATACCTGCGGCGCGCAGGTCCTCCGTAGGCTCACCCCTTGACCACGCCGACGGGAACGAGGCGGGCGACGGGCCGGGCGAGGCCGGCGCCGGCGGCCGCCTCGATGACGGCGTCGATGTCCTTGTAGGCCTCGGGAGTCTCCTCGGCGAGCCCGCGCCACGAGGCGCCGCGCACCGCGATGCCCTGGGCCTCGAGCCGGCGCTTCAGCTCCTCGCCGCGCACCTGCCGCATCGCTTGGTGGCGGCTCAGCAGCCGACCGGCGCCGTGGCAGGTGGATGCGAACGCAGGAGCGCCCTCGACACCGGTCAGCACGTAGGACGCCGTACCCATCGACCCCGGGATCAGCACCGGCTGCCCAGCACCTGCGACGTTGACGAGATCGGGTGGCAGGTCTGGGTGGCCGGGCGGCAGGGCCCTGGTAGCACCCTTGCGGTGGACGCAGACCTTGCGTGGCGTGCCGTTGACGACGTGCGTCTCGACTTTGGCGAGGTTGTGCGAGATGTCGTACGTCAGATCGAGCCCGCGTCCGGTGACCTTGGCGAAGACCCGGCGGGCAGCTTCACCGAGAAGCTGCCGGTTCGCCCGCGCGTAATTGGCGGCAGCCGCCATCGCGCCGAGGTAGGCGCGACCTTCCGGTGAGTCGACGGGAACGCAGGCCAGTTGCCGGTCGGGTACCTTGATCCCGTAGCGGGGCATGGCCTTTTCCATCATACGTACATGATCAGAACAGATCTGATGCCCAAGCCCACGCGACCCGCAGTGGATCATCACGCAGACTTGGCCGGCACGTAGACCGAAGGCGGAAGCGACCGGCTCGTCCAGCACAGCGTCGACAACCTGAACCTCGAGGAAGTGGTTGCCGGACCCCAGGCTGCCGACCTGTTGCAGTCCACGCTTCAACGCCCGCTCGCTCACCTGCGTAGGGTCGGCGTCGGACACGGCGCCGCCGTCCTCGCAGCGGTCGAGGTCACGCTCAACGCCGTGCCCCTGCTCGACCGCGTACCGCGAACCGCCGAGCAACACCTGCTCGAGCTGCTTACGTCCGGTGACCTTCCACACGCCTCCCGTACCCACGCCACGCGGGATGGCACGGTCGAGCCCGTCCATGAGGGGTTCCAGCACCGGTGCCAGCTCGTCGCGATCGAGGTCGGCGGCATAAAGCCGGACGCCACACGAGATGTCGAAACCCACACCACCCGGTGATACGACGCCACCGTCGGCGATGTCGGTCGCGCACACCCCGCCGATGGGGAAGCCGTAGCCCCAGTGCATGTCGGGCATGGCGTACGAAGCCTCGACGATGCCGGGCAGTGTTGCGACGTTGGCGACCTGCTGCAGTGACTGGTCGCCGCCTGCGTCAGGAAGCAGGGCGCGCGACGCGTAGACGATGCCTGGAACGCGCATCTCCCCAGTGGGTGGGATGCGGAAGCGGTACGGAGTCTCCTCGATCAGTTCCATGACATCCCCCTTGTGTCACGGCGCCGTTGCTCACCACAACGTAGCGTCCCGCGATCGTCGGCCCGCGACGGCCCGCACCCCCTTCACGTTCATCATGCGCAACCGTCGTGCCAGGCTGCACCAGCGCGTGACCCTACCTTCCCGGGTCGTTAGGTCAGCGTGCGGCGAGCGCACGCGAGGGTTCTTGACGTGTGCTCGAGGTTGTCGGACGTCGGCATTTGAGTATTTTGCGAACTACGTCGGAACTTCGAGGTTGGGGATTTTCGTGCCCTGCGACGGACGCCGCGTCTAGGTTCTCGTCTCGAGGCTTGTCGTAGGTGACGGTTGTGATCCGCCACCTACGACAGTTCATCTCCAGCAGGGACCGCTCAGAACAGTGGTCCAGTGATCGTGAGACCCGGGTCGGTCTGGTAGTAGGCCAGGATGAGCAGCGAGGCACCGGCGAGGCCGATGTCCTTCAAGAACTGGATCAGCTCGTTGGGGCGCTGCTCCCCATCGACTCGCCAGAAGTCGTGGAAGATCACGGCGGTCGCGACGAGGAAGAGGAAGAGCATCAGCGCGCCGAGGTCTCCCCAGAGACCGAGGAGAACGAGCAACGCTCCGATGATCATCCAGATGCCGCTGACGATGACCGCCGGCCGGGCAGCTGGGAGTCGCTTCGCTTCGGCATAGCCGGTCATCGCTGCTGTCTTCGTGAGGTGACCGTAACCCGAGTTGAAGAAGATCAGGACGAAGAGGATTCGTCCGATCAGTGCGATCACATCCATTGTGAACTCCTGCACCTACCCATTCATGGTTCGGGAGTGGGGAAGGTCAGGGCGACGGTCCTCGCGGTGCAAGGAGGCGCCGCGCGATGCGTCGCCTGTGACCAGGAACGCTGACCGAGCACGGTACATTCCGCAACCGGCCATTGACAGGATCGGTGGGCGGGACGCAGTGGCCAAAAGCGGGCGAGGCGCCCGGCGCTCCGCACGGAGCCACTCACCCTGGAGCCTCCGTCGGTCGGTCGAGCGGGCCAAGGGTGGTAGGCAGCCGGGGCTTGACGCCGAAGACTGCCGCCGTCCGCTCCGTGATGTGGTGCCCCAACCGGGCGGATCCTGACGTCGCTGGCAGCCCGACGGATAGGGTGGTGCCGTGTCCGAGGAATCCCATCGGGCCGTGCCGTCGACGCCGGGGCCGCAGTTGCAGGGGCGTGCGGACATGACGCTGCACTGTGTCCGTTGCCGATGGTCTGCACCTCTTTCCTCGCTTGCATGGCGTTGCAACCAGTGCGGCGGCGTACTGGATCTCGCCAACTTCTCGCCCGCATTGCCGGCCCGGGACGTCCTTGCCACCCGAGCTCCGACCTTGTGGCGTTACGCAGAGGCGCTTCCGGTCGTGGAGCCTCGCGAGATCACCATGGGGGAAGGCATGACGCCTCTCCTTGCGGTGCCCGACCGGCCTGGCGTTGGGCTCAAGGTCGACTATCTGATGCCGACCGGCTCATTCAAGGATCGTGGCGCCGTTGTGCTGGTGGCGCTTGCCACCGAGCTTGGCGTGTCTGAGCTCGTCGCCGACAGCAGCGGAAATGCTGGCGCTGCGATTGCGGCGTACGCTGCCCGAGCTGGGTTGCGGTGCGAGATCTTCGTACCGGTTGCCACGTCGGAAGGAAAACTGGCCCAGCTGCAGGCCTATGGCGCCAATGTTCATCGGATACCGGGTCCGCGTGAGAACGCCGCCAAGGCAGCCATGGAGGCCTCCGGTCGCGACGGCGTGCTGTACGCAAGCCACGTCTACCATCCGGTCTTCCTCCACGGTACGAAGACATATGTCTTCGAGCTCTGGGAGCAGCTTGGCGGTCGGCTTCCCGACACGCTTGTGCTTCCTGTCGGGAACGGAACGCTGGTGCTCGGCGCCTATGTCGGCTGCCGCGAGCTGCTGGAACAGCGACTCATCGAGAAGCTTCCCACCATCATCGCTGTCCAGGCGCAGGGATGTGCGCCACTTGCCGAGGCGTTCGCCAGAGGACTGGACGAGCCTGTCAAGGTGGCGGCTGCCGAAACTGCCGCCGAAGGTATCGCCATTGCACGCCCGGCTCGGGGTGCGCAGATTCTTGCGGCAGTACGACAGACCGGCGGCGAGATCGTCTCGATCAGTGAGCCGGAGATCCGGGCGGCCCAGGCAGATCTGGCGAAGGCAGGGCTTTACGTCGAGCCAACGGCAGCGGTGTGTTGGGCAGCAGTGCGCAGCGGGATCACGCCCAACGATTCAGAATCGAGGCTTCAGGTGGCGTGTCGCTCGGACCTGGAGCGTGGCATCCATACCGTCGTTCCCTTGTGCGGGAGCGGCTTGAAGTCCAGGAAGTGACGAAAGCGACCATGTCATGGAGATCGTGACCCTCGACGACGTACGCTCCGCACACAGCCGCCTTGCGGACGTCATTCATCGAACGCCGGTGATGACGTCACGGCATCTCGATGAGGTCGTGCGGGCTCGGCTGTTCTTCAAATGCGAGAACTTCCAGCGTATTGGGGCGTTCAAGCTTCGCGGCGCGTTCAATGCCTTGTCCCGGCTGGACCAACGTCAGCTCGATGATGGCGTCATCAGCTTTTCGTCAGGAAATCACGCCCAGGCGGTTGCTCTCGCCGCGCAGATCGTCGGCACGAAAGCCACCATCGGCATGCCTGCAGACGCACCGCCGGAGAAACTGGCGGCGACGAAAGGCTATGGAGCTGAGATCGTGCCGTACGACCGCTACACCCAGGATCGGCTGGCGTTGGCACGTACGTTGGCGGCGGAACGACACCTGACGATCATTCCGCCGTACGACGATGTGAACGTGATCGCAGGTCAGGGGACGGTCGCGCTCGAGCTGCTGGAAGAGGTACCGGATCTGGACATGCTCGTCGTTCCGATAGGTGGCGGTGGGCTGATTGCGGGCTGCGCAACCGTTGCGAAGGCGCTGCGCCCTGGACTGCGGGTGATCGGTGTAGAACCTGAAACGGCAGACGACACAAAGCGCTCCCTTCTCGCGGGGACCCGTGTTTCGGTGCCGGTCTCACGGACCATCGCGGATGGCCTTGCCGCCAGCATTCCGGGGGAGTTGACCTTCTCGATCAATCGGCATCTCGTCGACGATGTGGTGCTGGTGCCGGACGATGAGATCCGCCACGCCATGGTGACGGCGTTCGAACGCCTGAAAATCGTCCTTGAACCGAGTGGTGCTGTTGGACTTGCCGCCCTACTTGCTGGTCGGGCGCCGATGCCCGCCGACCGGATCGGTGTCGTGCTCACGGGTGGCAACATCTCGGCAGCGCGGTTTGCCCACATCGTAGGCGCGCTCTCCTGACATCGTGCAGTCCGTTTGCTGACGGCGTGCCCGCCGTTTGCTGACGTCGTGGCCGGCGCTGAGACTACTCGCTTGGCTCCACCTGTTCGTCTTTCCTTCCTTAGACGGGTGAGGGCTCGTTGTCTTCTGGTTGTTTGGTTTGTGGTAGGTCGAAGTCGTCGGTGGTTGTGGGGTGGGTGAGTGGTGGTGGGGTGGTGGTGTAGGTGCGGCCGTGGGGGTCGGTCCAGACCAGGTAGCCGGGTTGGGGTTGGGTGAGGGTCCAGTGGTGGTTGGTTTTGAGGCGGTGGTGGCGTCGGCAGAGGGGTGAGGTGTCGGTGGGGGTGGTGGTGTGGGTGTGGTGGTAGGGGGTGGTGTGGTCGATGTCGCAGGTTTCGGCGGGTTGGCGGCAGTAGGTGAAGGTGCAGTGTTGGTGGAGGGTTTGGATGAGGTGGCGGTGTAGGCCGCGGAGGTAGCGGTGGGGCATGGGGTGGAGGGAGAGGAGTTGTCCGGTGTGGGGGTGGGTGATGGCGAGGCTGTAGGTGGCGTTGGGGTTGTCGAGGTGGTTGAGGGTGATTTGGCGGGCGGCTTCGGCGACGATGGGGCCCACACCGGCGAGGGTGGCGGGTTGTTGGGATAGGCGGGCCAGGGTGGTCAGGGGTACGGTCATGGTGATGCGTGCGCGTACTCCTCGCACGTGGTGGGCGTGCCAGGGCTGCTGCCGGTCCCCGTCGTGGTGGTGTTCGGCAGGTTGAGTGTCTGGCTGGTGTGGTTGCCGCTGTGCTGGTAGTACCGGCTGTGGTGGTGGTGTCGGTGGTACCGGCTGTGGTGGTGGTGGCTGGTGGTGGCTGTCGGTTTTTGGGCTGCTGCACGTGCCCGGGTCGTCGTCTCCGTTGCTGGTGGTGGCTGGTAGGGCTGTTGCGGCCTGGTTGTTGTAGTGGGTGTTCCAGACCTGTTGCCAGGCGTGGGGGTCTGGTGGTGTGCAGTCGGGGCAGCCGCAGCCGGGCGGGTGGTCGACGTCGTGTGCGCACTGGTTGTGTACACACCTGCCGACACCAGCGGCGGCTACGCCGGTAGTGGTGGTGTCGGTGTTCGCGACCGTCTCGGCCGGAGCGGTGTCGACGGGGGCGTGGACACTCGGGTCGAGGTCTATGTCAGCGTCCCTGTCAGCACCGGTTTGTGTGCTGCTGTCGGCAGCCGAAGCGGCGGGTGTGTCAGCGTCCCTGTCACGGCCCGTGTCCCTGTCGGGTCCTGCGCTGACACAGCTGCTGTCGAGGCGTGCGCTGACGCTTTCAAGGCGTGCGTTGGCGCTTCTGGTGGGGTCTTGGGCGACGTCCCTGTCAACGTCGGATGCGGTGTCTGTGTCGGGGTTGGGGTGGGTGGTGTGGCCGTTGCAGGGTGTGATGGTGGCGGTGCCTGAGAGGAGGGCGGTGGCGATGTCGGCTTTGAGTTGTTGCAGGGTGCGGGTGTCGCCGGTGGCTTTCATGCTGCGGGCGATGGCGTCGACGTAGGCGGCGGCTTCGGCGGCGTGTTCGGCTGGGATGTCGCGGACTCTGAGGTTGGCTGCTCCGTCGGTGGTGGGGAACAGGTCGAAGCCGCGGGAGTTGATGGCGTGGTGGCGGCGGCGTTGGGCGGCTTCGGGGTCGAGTGTGATGATCTGGTGTTCGATGTAGTCGCGCAGCGGGAGGACGGCGGGGATGGTGTAGGCGTCGGGGAAGATCACCTGGTCGAGTCTGTGGCGGAGCTGGTCGGTTTCTAGCCATAGCATGCGTTCGGCGATCACCCTGGCGGCGGCGAGTTCGATTCTGCCGTCGCGCAGCGCGGTGAGCGTGTTGGGGGCGTAGCGGGTGAGGATCAGGGCGATGGCGGTGTAGCGGGCTGCGGCGTGCCCGGTCCAGCACAGCAGTGGTTCGAGTAGGGCAGAGGCGTCTGGGTCCGGCTCGTCGAGCCGGCCCGGGTCGGCATCCGGCCCACCCCCGCCGCGGGCATGCGCCAGCTCGGCGACGGCGGTAAGACACGAGGCCTCCAGCCAGCGGATCACCCGGCGGAGCCCGGCGATCACAGCTTCTAGCTCGTAGCCGTTACACGAGGCAACGTCGACCTCGGTGCACACCCTGGCCAACTCCACACCAGCCGGCATCCGGTCGATCCCCTCCGGCAGCGGCGACACCCTCCCCGACCGGCGACGGACGTCGCTGGTGCCGTCGCCTCTGCGGTCGCCGTTGCTGCCGTCAACCAGGCTCGACGATGCTCCAACGCTCGCCGTCGGACCGTCGAAACCCTCAGCGCCGACGCCGCCGGCGTCGTGGGAAGTGCCACCGCCACCAACACCATCACCGGCGCCGCCGCCACGGGCGTTGTGGGGAGTGCCGCCACCGTCAATGCGGTGACCGCTAACGTAGCCGCTTGCGGTGCCGGTGGCGCCGCCCACACGGCCGCGGTCAACCCGGTCGCCGCTGACGCGGCTGCCGTGAACGTGCCCACGGCCACCGTCACTGTCGGCGCCACCAGCAAGCTGGCTGGCGTCAGTGACAGCATCCTCCCAGCTATCGCTCATGTGTTCGATTATAGGTTTTGGTGATCACCGCGGGCAAGAGTTCGGGGAGAACCTGCCAACCACAAACCGCCAAGCAGACTTGACCAAACGACTCATGAGGCACGCAGTCAGGCCGATGTGTTGACCCATGACCTGTCGAGTGACGCGCCTCGGCGCCAAAGCCACACCGCCAGCCAAACCTTCGAACCGGCGGACCGGCCGCCTTAGGTATGTGGCCTGGCGCCAGAAACGCTGGCGCAGCACGGCCAGTGGTGGCGAGATGCGAGTGGCGCCGGCTATCGCAAGCAATGGGACGTAATCAATGAAGGTCCATACTCCTTCGTTGAGGAGGAGCGGAGCAGGCCGGGGCCACTTCTGCGGGCGTACGCCAGGAGCGGTAGGCGTGGAGCAGTCGATCGACAGGAGATGGCAGTTCACATCGCTGAACAGCAGATCAGCGTGAAACCGCCCATGCGCGACCGGATCCGTACGTACGCCTTGACAGGTGACTTCCGACCGACCGATAGTTACGCGAACGTTCGCGTAACGGAGCGTGATCACGTCGAGGTGGGCCGTGTACGTGTCGCTGAAGGATGTAGCGGCTCGCGCCGGCGTGAGCTTCCAGACCGCGAGCAAAGTGCTCAACGGTCAGAAGGGAGTGGTCGCCGAACGAACGCAGGAACGCATCCTTGCCGCGGCCGCCGAGCTCGGCTACGTGCCGAACGCAGTGGCGAGAAGCCTGGTCACCAAGTCGACGTACGCGATCGGCATCGTCGCCGACGACCTTTCCGACTGGGTGCTTGCGCAGTTCGTCGTCGCTGCAGAGCGTGAGGCGCGCAGGAGAGGTCACGTCGTGTTGATCGTGATGGCCCACAGTTCGGCGGCAGGCCACGGATCGTCGACGACCACGAAGGAAAAACCCGAGAGCTACGTCAGGTTGCTGCTGGAACGCAGGGTCGATGGCATCATCACGGCCGCGCCAAGCCTCGAGCACGACAGAGCCGTCGCCAGGCTGTTGCGCAACCGAGTTCCTGCAGTCAGCATGCATCACGTTCCTGGTGGCGGGGTTCCCGTCGTGGGCTCCGATCACGCCCGCACCGGCCAGCTGGCAACAGAGCACCTCATACAACTTGGGCATCGGAGGATCGGAACGATCACAGGACCGATGCGCCGTCGGGTGGTCGCCAGCCGGCTACGCGGATACCGGGCCGCCCTCGAAGCCGAGGGCATCCCGGTCGACGAGTCGCTTGTCGTCGAGGCGGGATGGGATGCGCAGGCGGGGTACGACGCGACATGCACGTTGCTGGAAAGGGCCCCGGACGTGACGGCGATCTTCGCGCAGAACGACCTGCTCGCCATCGGCGTGCTCTCCGCGCTCGACCACCTTGGCCGCCGCGTGCCGCAGGATTGCTCGGTTGTCGGCTGCGACGACCTGCCCCAGTCGGCGCATCTGCGGCCACCACTGACCTCGGTGCACGTTCCCTTCTACGAGACCGGCGAGCGCGCCGTTGCACTGCTGCTCGAACGGATCCAGAGCGCAAGCCGGAACTCCTTGCAGGAAAACCTTGCCGAGCCGCCGCAGCGGTCGGTTCGGACCCTGCTCCCTGTCCATCTCGTCGAACGACAGTCAACTGCAGTACGAGGAGAAAGCACGTGAGTCTCATCAAAATCGACCTCGATCGTACGATCGGCGAAGTCGACCGCCGAATCTTCGGTGGATTCGTCGAGCATCTCGGCCGGTGCATCTACGGTGGGGTCTTCGACGAGGGGTCGGAGCTCGCCGACGAGAACGGCTTCCGACGTGATGTCCTCGAGGCGGCCAAGCCATTGCGCATGCCGTTGCTCCGTTGGCCCGGTGGCAACTTCGTCAGCAACTATCACTGGATGGACGGAATCGGGCCTCGTGACGAGCGGCCCAGCCGTCCCGAGCTCGCCTGGGACACGGTCGAGTCCAACCGGTTCGGCACCGACGAGTTCCTGGCGTACTGCGCCGCGCTCGGCACCGAGCCCTACATCTGCCTCAACATGGGTACAGGTACGCTCGACGAAGCGCTCGCGTGGGTCGAGTACTGCAACGGGAAAGAGAACACGTACTGGGCAAATCGACGTCGTGCCAACGGGCGTGAGGAACCGTACGGGGTGCGCTACTGGGGCCTTGGCAATGAGATGTACGGCGACTGGCAGATCGGCAATCTGTCTGCGGAGGAGTACGTCGCGAAGGCGGCACGTTGGGCGAAGGCCCTACGTCGGCTCGATCCGGACATCATCCTGGTCTCCTGCGGTCTCAACGGCTGGTCCGAGTGGGACCGGATCGTGATCGACGGCCTTGTGAAGTACGTGGACTACCACAGCATCCACATCTACACAGGGTCCGACGACTACTGGACGAACGTGCTCGAACCCCACCAGGTGGAGCGGGCGCTCGCGACCTGCCAGACGCTGATCGATCGGGCGCGTTACCTGCAGAAGGTGGAGCGCCCGGTCTACGTGGCATACGACGAATGGAACGTTTGGTTCCGCAACCGCGACAACCAGCTGGAGGAGCGTTACAACCTCTCCGACGCGCTGGCAGTCGCCACATACCTCAACGCGTTCGTACGCCATTGCAACGCAGTAAAGATCGCGAACCTGGCGCAGATGGTCAACGTCATCGCGCCGATCGTCACCAACAGCGATGGGCTCTTCCTGCAGACGATCTACCACCCGCTGCGGCTTGCGGCTGAGCACACCCAGAAGCTCGCCCTCGACGTGTACGTCGACTCGGAGCGGGTCGAGCACGTCGACGCTCACGGGACCTGGCCGCACCGGATCGCCGACCTCGGCCCGTTCCAGGTGCTGGACGTGTCGGCGACGCGAGACGCTGACGGACGTCGGGTGGTCGTCTCCGTGGTCAACCGTTCACCCGACAAGGCCGTGACCGCTGACATCCAGTTCGGCGACGCGAAGCCAGTCGGCGAGATCGTGTCTCGTCTGGTGACCGGGGAGAGTGTGACGGTGCAGAACTCCTTCGAACGTCCGGACGCCGTGACGGTCGAGGAGAGCAAGGTACCCGCCTCTGCACCCCTTCGCTACGAGTTCCCACCGCATTCGTACACCCAGCTCGACATCCACATCGGAGCATGAGTATGACTCGCTCGCCGAACCACCAAGGCGTGTCCGACAACCGTGGACGTGGCCTTAGCCGCAAGCAGTTCCTCGGCCTCGGCGCTGGCGCCGTCGCCGGCCTGCTCGCAGGCTGCCGCGGTGGGCCGCAGAACAACCCTGCCCTGCGTGAGCAGAGCGGCAGCGGCACCGGCGGTACGGAGTACCAGGGACCGAAGGTCGAGCTGCAGTTCTGGAACGGGCTCACCGGCGGCGACGGCCCGTACATGCGCCGGATGATCCGGCAGTTCAACGCAGAGCACGACAACATCCAAGTGAAGATGAGCGCCTATCCGTGGGAGGAGTACTACCAGAAGCTCGCCACGTCGGTGCAGAGCGGACGGGCGCCGGACATCGGCATCATCCACCTGGAGAACCTTCCGACGCACGCCGCCCGGCGGGTCGTCGCTCCGCTCGACGACGTCGCGGAGGCGCTCAACCTCAAAGAGACCGATTTCGTGTCGACGGTGTGGCAGGCCGGCATCTACAAGGGTCAGAGGTACGGCATTCCGCTCGACGTCCACCCGATCGCGTTCTTCTACAACAAGACGTCGATGTCACGTGCCGGCCTCGATCCGGAGAACCCACCGACGACGCGCGAGGACTACGAGGCTGCACTGGAGGAGTTCAAGCGGGCCGGGATCCAGGCGCACTGGGTGTTCCCTGGTGCCTGGCCGCACTTCCCGATCCTGGTGTGGCAGTTCGGCGGCGACCTGTACAACGAGGACGCCACGGAGGCGAGGTTCAACTCCCCAGAGGCGATCGAGGGCCTGACCTGGCTGGTCAACCTGATCAAGAAGGGTTACAGCCCGAAGAACGTGGGTGCCGGAGCCGACTTCGTGGGATTCCAGAACGGCAAGAATCCGTTCTGGTGGCACGGTCCGTGGAACATCAACGCCTTCAACGAGGTCGAGAACCTCGACTGGGGCGTCACCGAGCTGCCCGTCATCGGGTCGCAGAAGGCCGCATTGGCAGGCTCACACAACCTGGTGCTGCCACGACAGCGCACACCTGACAGCAACCGGATCGACGCGGCGAAGGTGTTCATCAACTGGCTCAGCAAGAACTCGCTCGAGTGGGCGAAGGCGGGTCAGGTGCCAGCACGCAACAGCGTGCGGGAGTCGACAGAGTTCGCCGACCTGACCGCGCAGGCGGAGTTCGCCAAGGAGCTCGACTACGTGAGGTTCTTCCCGCCCGTACCTGGCGTGCAGGACGTCTACGGCCAAACGGTCGAGCCTGCCGTCAACAAGGTCTTGCTGCTGAAGCAGGACCCGAAGTCGGCACTGGACGAAGCCACCGAGCGGGCCAACAAGCTCCTGAAGGAAAACCGCGAGAAGTACGGAGCCTGAACCACATGGGTGTGCCGACGGTGAGCAGACGAGTGGATTCCGCGGCAACCACCTCGGCGGCCGCGGAATCCACTCGGCGCCGCAGCCAGGGGGTGCTGACGCCGTATCTCTTCCTCGCGCCCTACCTCGTGCTGTTCTGCATCTTCGTGCTCGTGCCGGCGTTCTTCGGCCTCTACATCAGCCTGCACGACTGGGACTATCTGCTGCCCAACAAGCCGTTCGTCGGCTTGCGTAACTACATCAATCTCTTCGATCCCGAGTCGAGCACGTTCGAACCGTTCTGGCAGAGCATGGTGGCGACCGGGAAGTTCACCCTCTTCTCGGTGCCACCGCTCATCGTCATCCCCTTGGGAATCGCGCTCATCCTGAACGAGAAGTTCCCCGGGAGGAACATCTTCCGTGCCATCTACTTCGCGCCGTTCGTCCTCGGCATCGCGGTCATCGGCGTCCTGTGGCGGTTCCTGCTCGACGCCAATGTGGGACTGGTCAACTTCGTGCTCGGAAAGCTCGGCTTGCCAGACGACACGCCATGGCTCTCGGCCGAGCCCTGGGTGTGGGTGACGTTGGTCGGCGTTACGGTCTGGTGGACTCTGGGTTTCAACGCGGTCATCTATCTCGCCGGTCTCCAGGACATCCCATCCGACCTCTACGACGCGGCCAAGGTGGACGGCGCCGGGCGCTGGGCCCGCTTCCGCTACGTCACCTTGCCGGGCCTGCGGCAGGTCCTGCTCTTCGTGATCGTCATCACGATCCTGGCGTCGGCCAACATGTTCGGCCAGTCGTACCTCATCACACAGGGCGCCCCAGGCAACCAGACGCAAACGGCACTCATGTACATCGCGAACGAGGGTCTTCAGGCGTTCCGGATGGGCAACGCCGCGGCGATGTCGTACTTCCTCGCGCTTGCCCTCGCCATCGTGAGCATCGTCAACTTCCTGCTGCTACGACACCGGGAGGACTGAGCGTGTCGCCGGCCACGAAGCGGATCGCGGGCGGAGTGATGGCCTACGCCGCTCTGCTCGCACTCACCGGGGTCTTCGTCATCCCGCTGCTCTGGATGGTGACGACGTCGTTCAAGACGAACCCAGACGCGACGACCCTGCCGCTGTCGATCCTGCCTCGCGAGTTCTCGGTCGAGGGCTATCGGGAGGTCCTGACGTCGACCACCGAGTACCCAGTGCATCGGTGGTTCCTCAACAGCCTGATCGCGGCAACGGGACACGCGGCGCTGGTGTTGGTCGTCGCCTCGCTTGCGGCGTACCCATTGGCTCGGATGAGCTTCCGGGGCAAGCGCATCATCTTCGCGACGATCATCACGACGCTTTTCATCCCCGGATTCATCTTCCTGGTGCCCAACTACCTCATCGTCGACAGCTTCGGGTGGCTGGACACCTTCTGGGCGATCATCGTTCCTGGTGCGGCAGGAGCGTTCGGCGTGTTCTTCCTACGCCAGTTCTTCCTGGCGATCCCGAGGGAGCTGGAGGAGGCCGCCCTCATCGACGGGGCGAATCGACTGCAGATCTTCCTGCGGATCATCCTGCCGCTCTCCAAGCCCGCGCTGGCGACGCTCGCGCTGTTGAGCTTCCTGGCGAACTGGAACGACTTCCTCTGGCCGATCTACGTCCTCTTCAGCCCGGAGAAGCGCACGCTTCCGCCCGGCCTCGCGACACTGCAAGGGACGTACCTCACCGACTATCCGGTGTTGATGGCTGGAGCGATGATTGCAGCTGTCCCGGTGCTGATCCTCTTCCTCGTAACTCAGAAGTACATCATCGAGGGTGTTGCCCGCACCGGCCTCAAGGGCTGACAGAGGCACCGGCCTCGAGGGCTGACCGAGCACCCGGACAGAACGCCCCGACATGAACGAAGGGGCGGCGCCCCGTGGCACCGCCCCTCCAGTCGTCCGCGCGTGTCGCGCTGATCGGGAACTCGTCAGTCGGTTGGCGTGATACCTGCGTAGGCGCGGCCAATCTCGACCTTCGAGCCGACCGGCAGGCCGAACGCGTCGTCCTTGATCAGAAGCTCGATCATGGTGACCTCAATGGTCCGCGCGTCCTGCCTGACCTTGTGCAGGGTGACCTCCACTGCACCGTTCAGCACCGAGATCTTGGTGTTGGGTGCGATGTGCTCGGTCTCGTGGAAGCGGCGACCCGCGATCTCGAGCCCGACGAAACGCGTCCCCGAGTCGCTCAACACGATCGGGCCGTTGCCCTTCCGCGTCGCGGTGGCTGCGGCGACCAGGCTGTCGACCCGGATCAGCCCACCGAGTGCCTCGACGGCCGCGATCCGGTTGGCAACCTTGCTGGTCGTTCCCTCGGCCGTGACCTCACCGATCGCGTCGGACTTCGCGACTCCCGCCTTCGCGGCGTCCTCGGCCTGGACGGTCGCCACGCTGTTGGTCGAGCGCCCGCCGACGCACGACACCTTCGCAAGCGACGTGGGGCCGGAGCTCACGACACCGTCGGCCAGGGTGATCCGGGTGGCGAACGCCTGGCCCTTGAGGAAGCCGACCGTCGGCTTGGTCAGCGCGGCCTTGGAGTTGCCGGCCCAGACATGCAGGCCCTGGCCCGGAAGCCACGGGTTGTTGGACAGCAGCACCAGGTGGAACGCCGTGGTGATGGCCTCGTAGCCGCCACCTTCAGCGGGTGCGCGGTACTGCCGGTTGAGCTCGACGTAGCCGATCTGACCGAGCAGCGGCAGGGTCAGGTCGATCTTGGTGTTCGGTGCAGGGTCAGCCGCCACGCGCACACCGAGGACGCGAAGGTCCGCGATGGACGAGCTCTGCTCGGCGCGCATCCGGGTGCCGTCCCAGATCACCCGGGTCTCGGACTTGATGGCGCCACCCGTGATCAGGCCGCCCAGCAGGCTGAGCCCGGCGGTACGCGAGTTGGCGATCGACGTCCGGGTGTCGCCGTGCTCCGCCGCCTCGACGTAGGTCTGCTGCACGCCGACGTGACCCAGCATGTTCGGCAGCACGACCTGCTTGGTCTTGTTGGTCTCGACCGTGCCAGGTGCGGCGCCACATGCGATGTCGGCGTAGGCGGTCGGCCCATTGGCGAGCTTCTTGTCTTCGGTGAAGATGTACGAGCCGTACGCCTGGGCGATGTAGCCCGGCTTCGCGTACGAGTCGTCGAAGGGCTGCGCCTGGGCTGGCGTCGCGGCGGCGAGAGCGCTGAAGCCAACGGCCACCGAGGCGAATACCCCCGCTCCTCGACGAGCGAGTTTGGCTAGCTGCATCATCCCCCCTCTGAGGGTGGTCGATGGTGGACTGTCGGTTTTGCGTACTTCGCGAAGAAGGCACGACTTACGACAGTGCCCAACGAGGATGATCTAGGTAAGTTACGGATCATGCTCGGTCGGCCGAACTCGCGGGACGCGCCCGGAACCGGCCCCGGGTGCCTCAACGGATGGCAGGGGCGAGACCGGTTGGGGGATAACGGGCTGATACCGCGGATCGGCGCTAGGTGGTGTCAAGCGCCCAAAGTGGGGGGATCTGGTCGCGGTATGGGATGAGCCAGAGCAGAATGTGCGGTGCCTTGTGGGACGAGTCGGCGATGGGTCGGTGTTCATGAGAGGCCGGGGGTGACGACGTGTCTAGGCGGGGCGGTCAGGGCATCGTGTCGTGGTCGCGCGTGATGCTCCTGGGCGCTGACCTCGGCATTTGGGTGGGGTCGGTGGCGCTGGCCACCTTCTTGCGGTACGCAGGCGAGAAGACCTCGCCGAACCTCGAGGGCCTTCTCGTCGTGTGCGCCGCTGCCGCGGTGCTGCAGCTCGTCCTCGGCATGCTGGCCAAGCTCTACCGCGGCGGTTACCGCGTGGGCAGCTTCGACGAGGCAGTGGCGATCGCCGCGATCGGCCTGGTCATCGGCACGTCTCTGCTCCTGCTCGACCTCGCGTCGCGGCCCGAGAGGCTGGTGCCGTTGAGCGTTCCGTTTAGCGGGACCATGACGGCGACGCTCGGCGTGCTCACGCTTCGCGGGGTCATCCGTGGGTTCCGGGAAGGCATCGCCCGGCCGACCGGCGGGGCCCGCACCCTGGTCTTCGGCGCCGGCGACGGCGGGCATCAACTGATTCGGTCCATGCTGACCGACCCGGCGAGTCCGTACCTTCCGGTCGGCCTGCTGGACGACGACCCGGGTAAGCGGCACCTGCGGATCTCTGGCGTACGCGTGCTCGGCACCCGTCACGACCTCGCCGAGGTGGCGCGGCGGCAGAGCGCCGACGTGCTGGTCGTGGCCGTACCAAGTGGACAGGCGGCGCTCTACCGCTCGGTGTCCCGTGAGGCCCGACGGTGCGGCCTGGAGGTCAAGGTCCTGCCGGAGCTTCCCGAGCTGCTGGCCCCCAGCCGCATCTCGATCCGCGACATCCGCGACATCGACGTGACGGACCTGCTCGGCCGGCACCAGATCGACACCGACCTCGAGACCATCGCCGGATACCTCGACGGCAAACGCGTGCTGGTGACCGGCGCCGGTGGCTCGATCGGGGCCGAGCTGTGCCGGCAGCTCACCCGGTTCGGACTCGCCAAGCTGATCATGCTGGATCGTGACGAGTCGGCGTTGCACGCCGTCCAGCTCTCGATCAGCGGGCGCGCGCTTCTCGACTCCGACGACACGGTTCTCGCCGACATCCGCGACCGGGAGCGGCTTCTCGCAGTGTTCTCCGAGCACCAGCCCGATGTCGTGTTCCACGCCGCCGCGCTCAAGCACCTCCCGTTGCTCGAGCGGTATCCCGACGAGGCGTTCAAGACGAACGTGCTCGGGACGACCAACGTCCTGGAGGCGGCCGCGAAGGTCGGGGTGGAACGGTTCGTCAACATCTCCACCGACAAGGCGGCCGACGCCACCAGCGTGCTGGGCCGAAGCAAGCGGATCGCCGAGCGGCTCACGGCACACTACGCCCGCCTGGTGTCGTCTGACGGTGGACACGAGTCGTCATCGCGCGGGACGTTCTTGAGTGTCCGGTTCGGCAACGTGCTGGGCAGCCGTGGCTCGGTTCTGTCGGCGTTCGCCAAACAGATCGCCGACGGTGGTCCCGTGACCGTGACCCACCCTGACGTCACGCGCTACTTCATGACGATTCCCGAGGCCGTCCAGCTGGTGATCCAGGCCGCTGCGATCGGGCGTGCCGGCGAGGTGCTCGTGCTCGACATGGGGGAGCCGGTACGCATCGTCGACGTGGCGCGGCAGCTGATCGAGATGTCGGATGCCGACGTGGAGATCGTCTTCACCGGTCTGCGGCCGGGTGAGAAGCTGCACGAGCAGTTGTTCGGCGCTGGCGAACGCGACGAGCGGCCGTTCCATCCACTGATCTCGCACGTGGAGGTGCCACCACTGGCACCGGATCAGGTGGACCCGAGCGACCTCGTGGGACCCTCCGGCCACGAGCCGACTGCCGTGCAGCAGTTCGACCAGACGAATCTAGAATCTGCGACGCAGTTCGCCACGCCGACCAGCTAGGGGTGTCACGCCGACAGGCGACATCGAGATGAAAGAGCCATCTGCGCGGGTCCCGGAACAGACCCCCTCACGCGTGGTCGTGCATGTGTCCATCGTGCACAGGGCCTCGGACATCCGCATCTTCCACAAGCAGTGTCGGTCGCTCGCCGACGCGGGGCACACGGTCACGCTCTACGCCCGCGCCCCGGTGCAGGATCTGCCGGAAGGCACGGGTGTCCGGGTCGTGCACGTGCCTGAGTACCGCAGCCGGCTCACGCGCATGACGGTCGGTGTCGCGCGTCTGTTGCGACCTCTCTGGCGGGAGCGCGCCGACGTCTACCACCTGCACGATCCCGAGCTCATCCCGCTCGGTCTCGCCCTCCGGGCGCGCGGTCGCACCGTGGTGTTCGACGCGCACGAGCCGCTGCCCGACCAGATCTTCGCCAAGTCGTGGATCCCGGGTCCGCTCCGCCGTCCGGTCGCCTGGCTGACCCGGCTGCTCGTCCGCATAGCCGGTCGCGGCCTGAGCGCGGTCGTGGCCGCGTCGCCACTGGTCGCGGAGACGTACGCCGGAGCGAAACGGTTGGTCACGGTCGCCAACTTCCCGATCCTCCACCCGCACAGCTCGCCCATCCCGTACGACGAACGCTCCCGCGGTGTCGTCTACGTCGGCGGTATCTCCGAGCTTCGAGGCCTCGCCAGCATGCTCGACGTGGCCCGGTTCGCCTGCCGGCCGCATGGCGAGAAGCTCACCCTGATCGGCCCGTTCAGCCCGTCCGAGCTGGAGGCGAGACTGGACGAGCACGGGTTGCGCGACGTGGTGGACTACCTCGGGGTGCAACCGCCCGACCGGGCGCGTCAGCTGGTCGCCGAGGCCAAGGTGGGTCTCATCCTGCAGATCGGTCCTCCGGCGTACCGGAAGAACCTGCCGACCAAGATGTTCGAGTACATGGCGGAAGGGCTTCCGGTGGTCGCCTCGGACTTCCCGCTGTGGCGGGAGATTCTCGACGAGGCCGGTGCGGGTGTGGTGGTCGCGCCGGAAGACGGGCAAGCGGCTGCCGAGGCGGTGTCGAAGCTCCTCGCCGATCCTGCGGAAGCGGCGGCGATGGGTGAACGCGGGCGGAAGGCGGTGCACGACCGCTACCACTGGGAACCCGAGGCGCGCAAGCTGTTGTCACTCTACGCTGAGCTCGCATGAGGGTCGGGCGGGCGATCAGGTTGCCGTTGTCCGGCGCTCGCCGAGGTGTCGCGCAGATCGCGCTCGGCACGGTGGTCGGTCAGGGCGTCGTCATTCTGGTCGCCCCACTGACCTCGCGGCTGTACGAGCCGGCCGACTTCGCCGTGCTCCAGGTCTTCACCGGACTCGTCGCGATCGGTGCCGTGGTGGCAAGCCTGCGGCTCGAGCTTGCGATCCCGCTCGCTCGTACTGGACTCGAGGCGCGGGCGGTCTTCCGGGTCGGCGTCATCAGCCTGGTGGCCATCGCGAGCGTCATCGGCGTGGTGGGTCTCGTGACGGCGCCCTACTGGGCGTACGGACACACCCTCCGCACGCTTCGTGCGTTGTGGTGGCTCGTACCCCTCACCGTGGCCATCCTCGCGGTCTACCAGCTCATCAGCGCCGCGTGGTTGCGTGCGGAGCAGTACGACGCGCTTGCCGGTCGGAACGCCATCCAGGGGATCGGCGCAGCCACCGGTCAGGTGATGTTCGGCGTCGCCGGCATGGGCGCCCTCGGGCTGATGCTCGCGCTGGCGCTGGGCCGACTCGCCGCCGCCATCCCCGTGAGAGGGGAGCGGCCGCTGTTCGGCGAGACCGAGAAGCCGAGTCCCGCGCAGATGCGTGCCGCGCTCGCCCGATACCGCAAGTTCCCGCTGGTCACCACCTGGTCGGCGTTCCTCAACAACGCTGCGCAGTGGGCGCCGGCCTTCGTCTTCCCGCTGACGTACGGAGCCGCGGCTGCGGGCTGGCTTGCCTTCACCATGCGGCTCCTCTCCGTGCCGATCACGGTGATCGGCCAGTCGGTGGCGCAGGTCTTCATCGGCCGAGGAGCCGCGGCGCAGCGTACCGACTCCGGGCAGCTTCCGCGGCTCACGTGGCTCGCCGTCCGTCGCCTGGCGCTGGTCGGTGCGCCGCCTGCACTTCTGCTCGCGATTGCCGCACCGTGGGCCTTCGGTGTGATCTTCGGGTCGGCGTGGGAACAGTCGGGCTTGTACGCGCGGGTGCTCGCTGTGGCATTCTTCGTCCAGTTCGTCGGTAACCCGATCGGGAACGTGTTCAACCTCGCCGAGCGCCCGGCCATCGGCCTGGTCTGGGATGCCTGCCGGTTGGTCCTGGCGATTGCGGCGCCGACCGTCGTCTGGATGCTCGGCGGCTCGGATGTCGCGGGGGTGGCCGCATACGCTGGCGTACTCGTGTTCTCCTATGTGGGTGTGTTGGGTTTGGCGTGGTGGGTACTGAGGTGACTCTCAGCCAGGACCTCAAAGGTCAGTCGAGCCTGACCCGCTTCCTTGCTCGGCAGCTGCTGGGTGCACAGCCGCTGAAGCCGAGGCTGCTGCAGCTGGCCTGGCTGCTGGTGTACGCCGTCGGGCTGGGTACCTGTCACGCCCTGGTGATCGCGCCGCACTTCGCGTACTTCGGCTTCGAAGACGTACCGCCCAACCTCGGCACCGCGCTCGTCCTCACACCCACCTATCTGCTCTGCGCCCTCCGACTGCCCATGTCGTGGGAGCGGCCCTCGGCGGTCGTGTACTGGATGCTGTTCCTCGTCGTGGTGGCGCCGATCCATGTGCTTCCGGTGTTCACCACGACCGTCTCGACCCCGATGTGGTTCATGGTGCTGTCGGTCGCGGCGGCGTTCTGGTTGCTGGGGTTCATCTATTCGGTACGCCTCCGCGAGGTTCCACGGCCCGCGCTTCCGCCTCGGGTGTACTGGACCGGGTTCGCCCTCGTCTGGTTCGGGTTGGTGGCGCTCGTCGTCTACTACTACGGGTTCTCGTTCCGCCTCGTCTCGCTGTCGGAGATCTACCTGATCCGCGACACGTACCGGGAGTCGTTCGACGAGGTTCCTCGTATTGCGCGATATGCCATTCCATGGCTCGGCAACGTCGTGGCGCCGATCGCGATCGGCCGTGGCCTGGTCGACAAGCGGATGCTCTGGCTGGTGCTGGGTGTCGCGACCGAGCTCTTCCTGGTCTCCATCACCGGCTTCAAGCAGATGATGTTCTCGTTCGTGCTGGTCGCCGGTGTGGTGATCCTGGTGCGATGGACCGCGTTGTCGCGCGTGGGATACAAGATCGCCGTGCTGGCTGGTACCGGCGTGGCCGGCGTCACGGCGTACGACTTCTTCACCGGCAGCTGGGGCTATTCGTCCATCCTGATCCGCCGGATGGTGCTGACCAGCGCGATCAACACCAAGTACCACTACGAGTTCTTCTTCGACAATCCCAAGGCCGAGCTCGGTTACGGCTTGCTCTCCCGCTTCACCGACTACCCGTACGAGCTCCCGCCGGCGTTCCTCATCGGTCAGGTGTACTACGGCAACCACCAGACCAGCGCGAACGCCAACGTCTGGGCCGACGCGTTCGCGAACTTCGGGTTGCCCGGGGTCTTCGGCTTCACCGCGATCCTCGCGGTGGTGCTGTATCTCTTCGACGCCATCAGCAGAAACGTCGCTCTCGGGTTGGGTGCGGCGGCGATCGCGCAGTCGGCGTTCAGCCTCGCCAACACCGCGATGCTCACGGTGTTCATGACCCACGGGCTGCTGCTCGCCATCGCGCTGGTCTCTTTCATGCCGACGCGAACCGCCTCGTCCTCCGCATCCGCGGCCAAGCGGTCGACCCTGCGTCGCCGGCGGCAGGCCGTGTCGCCGACCGGACGCAGGCCGAGGGTGCTCGTGCTCAACCAGTTCGCGGTGCCACGGTCACAAGGTGGGGGTACGCGGCACGTCGAGCTCTTCAGCCGGCTCCGGGACTGGGATCACCTGATCGTGGCCGGAAACCGCAACTACACAACGCGGGAGACGTTCGAAAGCGACTCTCCGGAGTTCGTCACCGTCCCCGTACCGCGTCACGAATCCAACGGACTGGCCCGGGCGATCGGTTGGTGCACCTATGCGGTCGCCGCAGCCCGCGTCGCGATGGAGCGCGGTCCGTTCGACGTCGTGTACGCCTCATCGCCGCATCTCGTCACACCTCTTGCCGGATGGCTTGCTGCCAGCGTGTACAAGGTGCCGCTGGTCCTGGAGATCCGCGACCTGTGGCCGCGGTCGGCGGTCGAGCTCGGGTATGTCGCCGAGGGGTCGGTGCTGCACCAGGTCCTGGTCGTGGTCGAGCGATTCTGCTATCGAACGGCGTCCCGCATCGTGACGGTCTCCGACGGGTGGGAGGAGCACTTCGCGTCGTTCGGCGTACCCCGCGACATGGTCGTCACGATCTCCAATGGCGCCGAGCCCGCGGATTTCGTTCCCACCATCAGTCGCGAGGAGGCCCGCGCGAACCTCGGGCTGACCGGCACGGCCGCGGTCTACGCGGGGGCGCACGGGCCGGCCAACGGCCTCGACCTCGTGCTGGACGTCGCTCGTCACCTGCCCGACGTGACGTTCGTCTTGGTAGGGGACGGTCTGGAGAAGCCGCGGCTGGTCGAGCGAGCACGTGCGGAACGGCTCACCAACGTGCGCTTCCTCGATCCGGTGCCCAAGCGTGACCTCGCCAATCTCTTCGTCGCCTGCGACGTCGGCCTGCACACCTTGGCACAGGCGGAACTCTTCCGCGAGGCCCTCAGCCCCAACAAGCTCTACGACTACATGGCCGCAGGTCTTCCGGTCATCACGAACACGGGTGGGCGACTGGAAGACACCCTCGTCGAGGCCGGGTGTGCCGTTCGAGGTTCTGCCGAGCCTGGCGGCGACGGTCGTGCCGCGCTGCACGCAGCTCTCCGTACCATCTGCGACATGTCGGCGGCCGAGCGCGAGGCGATGGGGAGTCGTTGCCGCGGTTATGTGGAACGCCACGCATCACGTACTGTGATGGCGGAACGCCTGGAACAGGTCCTGAACGACGTCTGCGGGCTGACGCGGAGCGGTGCCCCTGTCGTGCCTTCGGCAGGTGCGGGCGCACGCCATGGATAGGGCCCACCCGCGACGCGTGGTCATTCGGGTGTGGGAGTGGAGATGAGGCGGCTGGCGCTGGGGGCCACCGTGCTGGTTCTCGCCGTGTCCACGGTCACTTCCTGTGCCGATGCCACGTCACTTCAACGGCAGCTCGCTCCCGACGCCCGAGAGGCGGCACCGCGGTCCGGACTGTCGGCGCGGTGGTCCGAGCGGGACGTGCGCAGCGATGCCGCCATGCAACCGGTCAACGCGAGCTTCGAGGACGGCGAGTCGCGATCCGGCTGCCCGCGTCGGTGGACCTGTGAGGTCAGCGGCGGCGCGTCGGCACACGTTGCGACGGGTGTCGCGAAGGGCGGTGACCGCGCGCTCAAGGTGGCGGTGCCGGACTCCGGTGACCGATTCACGTTGCGCAGCACGGCCATGCCGGCGCTGCCCAGGCGACGGTACGAAGCGGCCGTGTGGCGACTGTCCGAGGGCGGCAGGCCGCAGGGAGGCGAGTCGGTCCGGCTGCGCTTCCTCGACCGGAGCCGCCGGCTCATCGGCTCCGGCATCGACCGTGACCTCGGGCCGGCGTCCAGGCGCTGGACGGGTGTCGCGGCGAAGGCGAACTCCCCAGCGGGTACGGCGTACGTCGAGGTGGAGATCACGGTCGCCGGACCCCGTGGCACGGTGTGGCTGGACGGTGTGAAGGTCCGGGAGCGGCCGATCCTCCAGGTGTGGGGCGGCACCAGCGTGCGGCGCGGTCCGGATGCGGACACGCTGTCGATCCATGTCGCCACACCGACTCCGGGTGGCGTCCACGTCGGCACGATCGACGCGTTCGGCACCTACCTCACGGTCGCTGGTCCGCGCACTCTCGTCGCGCCCCGTGGCGCCACGATGACGTACGAGGTGGGCGGTGGGGCGCGCTACGAGGCGTCGACCGGGACGATTCGCGTGAGCCCCGGTCAGGCGGCGACGATCCAGGTGACCGGGCGTTTCACGCCGACGCCGGGAACCGGGTACCCGATCGCGAAACTGGGTGACCCGATCGCGCAGGTGGAGTACCCGATCTACGTCGTCGCGTGGAACTACCGTCCACGCAGCAAGGACAACCAGAGTCCAGACATCGCCATGCTGCCCGCCCGCGCCGCCGTGCGCAGGTCCGTCGACCGGCTGGCTCGCTACCTCGAGTCCCGCAAGACCTCGAGCGGCGGGTGGTCGATCGCCCATCCGTACTGGCCTGGGCAACCGCAGGAGGATCCACAAGCCATCGCGGTGCTCACCCAGGGATTCATGAAGCGGGCCCAGGCGTCCCGTGGCGGAGCGTACGAAGCGCAAGCGAGGCGCGGCCTGGAATGGCTGGTCTCCCACCAGAGACCGGACGGCAGCTTCGGCCTGCCGTGGGCATTCGGGTCGAGCTCCGGGCACTTCAGCACGCCTGCGCACTACCGGAGCGGGACGACCCATGTGGCCGGTGAGCCGCTCGCCGTGGTGACGATCGCTGCGGGGAGCGCGTTGCTCGACGGGTTCAAGGCGTACGGAAACACCCGCTACCTCGCCGGTGCCGTACGCGCGATGAACTACCTGCTCGACGGTCCGAACGGCTTCCAGTGGCTCGACGCTCGGCACACGCGCGGCAGCATCCCGTACTGCAACCTGAAGCCCGCGCTGCCCTCGACCGACCCACGCGTGCGCGCCCACCACGTGCTGTCCGCGGTGAAGAACACCTCGGTCGAGATCTACAACATCGACGGCGCCGCGTTGTCGTTCCTGAAGGCGCTGTACGTCGAGACCGGTGACGAGCGACTGCTCCGGTACGGCGACGCGATCGCCCGGAACCTCGCGTCGAAGGTGCGGCCGAGCGGGTCGATTCCGTACTCCTGGTACGAGCGCTCGCCGCACTCCGGTGGCTACGCCCACATCGCGTTCACCGGCCTGCTGGAGTACGCGCAGATGCGTGGCCAGGAGCGGTGGGTCGCAGCCGCGCTGCGCGGTTTCAGCTGGATGGGCAACCACGCGCGGTCGGACCTCGTGCCGACCGAGGGGTACGCGTCGCTCTCCGGGCTCAACCTCTCGGCCGACGTCACCGCGTACGTGACGAACGCACTACGCAAGCAGCGCACGGACGGGTCGTTCAGCGGCGGGACTGCGACGCGATACGACGCCGTGATGTTCGCCATCCTGTCCGACCTCCTGCTGACGATGGGTGGCTGACACGTGTCGGAGGCCCAGCTGGCCGGGTGGTTGTGCGACCTCTCCCCAACGGCTTCGTTACCCTCGTCGCGATGACGAACGCGAGGTACATCGCGGCCTCGGCGGACATCGACGAATCCGCGTTGATCGGTGAGGGCTGCAGCATCTGGCATCTGGCGCAGATACGGGAGCATGCCGTGCTCGGCCCGGGCTGCGTTGTCGGCAGAGGGGCGTACATCGGCGCCGGCGTCCGCGTCGGCGCTCGCACGAAGATCCAGAACTACGCGCTCGTGTACGAGCCGGCGACGCTGGGCGAGGGCGTCTTCATCGGTCCGGCGGCCGTCCTCACCAACGACCGGCATCCGCGAGCCGTCAGTCCGGACGGCGTACAGAAAGGCGCTGGCGACTGGACGCAGGTCGGCGTGACCGTCGGCGAGGGCGCGTCGATCGGGGCACGAGCTGTCTGCGTCGCGCCCGTCGCGATCGGACGGTGGGCGTTGGTCGGCGCTGGGGCAGTGGTGACGGCCGACGTTCCCGACTTCGCCTTGGTCGTGGGCGTCCCGGCGAAACGGATCGGATGGGTCGGTCGTTATGGGGTACGCCTTGAAAGCTCAGGTGGGTGCCAATGGCGTTGCCCCGCGACCGGCGCGACGTATGTCGAGCGCGATGGTCGACTGTTCGAATGCGGCGGGGCGGAAAGAGAAGAGAGCGATGAGAAGTGCCAGCCCGACGGTCAGTCCCCAGCTTGACACTATTCCGATGGCCAAGCCTCTGATGGGGGAGTACGAACGACAGGCAGTCCAGCGCGTGTTGGCGAGCGGTCAGCTCGTCCAGGGGCAGGAGGTGGCGGCCTTCGAGGCCGAGTTCTCGCACCTGGTGGACAGGCGGCGGTGCGTCGCGGTGAGCTCGGGGACGAGCGCGTTGCATCTGGGGCTGCTTGCGGCAGGCGTCCGGAATGGCGACGAGGTGATCGTCCCGTCGTTCACCTTCGCGGCGACGGCGAACGCGGTCATCCACACCGGCGCGCGGCCGGTCTTCGTCGACATCGACCCTGACACGTACTGTCTCGACCCGGCGGCGGTCGAGGCGGCGATCACACCTCGCACCGTGGGCATCATGCCCGTCCACCTGTACGGCCATCCAGCGGACATGACGAGGCTGCAGGAGATCGCGAGCCGGCACCAGCTCGCGATCTTCGAGGACGCCTGCCAGGCGCACATGGCCTCCTGGGGTGGTCGGCCGGTCGGGACGTTCGGCGAGTTCGCGGCATTCAGCTTCTACGCGACGAAGAACATGACGACGGGCGAGGGCGGCATGGTGGTCTGTGCGAACGAGCACATCGCCCACAGGGTGAGGCTGCTCCGCAACCAGGGAATGGCGAAGCCGTACGCCAACGAGCTCATCGGGTACAACGCGCGGATGACCGACATCGCGGCGGCGATCGGTCGGGCCCAGCTCGTGCGGCTGCCCGAATGGACCGCCCGCCGGCAAGCCAATGCGGCCACACTCGATGCGATCCTGGCCGAGACGAAGCGGGTGACGACTCCCCGGGTCGCGTCCGGAGCCGTGCATGCGTTCCACCAGTACACGATCCGGGTCGTCGAACCGGCTGACGGCCGTGACCTCGTACGCAGCCGGCTGAAGGACGCCGGCATCCACACCAACGTGTACTACCCGACCCCGGTCCACCGCCTCCCGGCCTACATCCAGGCGTACGGAGACGTGCGGCTGCCCGCCACCGAGCGGGCGTGCGCCGAGGTGGTGTCGCTGCCGGTCCACCCGGCCTTGAGCGATGCGGACATCGCCCGCGTGGGCAACGCCACCCTCCAGGCGGTGACGCGATGACCGTCCTGCGGGCTGGGCTGGTCGGGCTCGGCATGATGGGCCGACACCACGCCCGGGTGCTGCGGAGCCTCGAAGGCGTCGAGCTCGTAGCCGTCGCGGACCCGAACGGCGATCCCTACGGTGCGGCGGCTGGGCTCGAGGTCCTTCCAGACGTCGACAAGCTCATCGCCACCGGCATCGACATCTGCGTGCTCGCCACGCCGACCGCGCTGCACGAGGAGCTCGGTCTCAAGCTCGCCACGGCAGGCGTGCACACGCTCGTCGAGAAGCCGCTCGCCAGCAGCGTGGCCGGCGCCCAGCGATTGGCGGACGCGTTCGAAGCGGCCGGTCTCGTCGGGTGCGTCGGGCACGTCGAGCGTTACAACCCCGCGTTGCTCAACCTTCGGCAGCGGCTCGAGCGCAACGAGCTCGGCGAGATCTATCAGGTCATCACCCGAAGGCAAGGTCCGTTCCCCAACCGGGTGAGCGATGTCGGTGTCGTCAAGGACCTCGCCACGCACGACATCGACCTGACGGCGTGGGTGACCCAGCAGTCGTACGCCTCGGTGTCGGCGCGTACCGCGCACAAGAGCGGCCGGGCGCACGAGGACCTGGTCGCAGTCGTCGGTCAGCTCACCGACGGGACCGTGGTGAGCCACCTCGTCAACTGGCTCTCCCCGATGAAGGAGCGGGTCACCGTGGTGACCGGTGGACGTGGCGCGTTCGTCGCCGACACCGTTGCGGCGGACCTCACGTTCCACGCCAACGGGGTGCAACGGCTGGAGTGGGAGACGATGGCGTCGTTTCGCGGGGTCACGGAAGGCGATGTGATCCGGTACGCCATTCCCAAGCCGGAACCGCTGCGTGTCGAGCTTGCCGCCTTCCGCGATGCGGTGCTGGGGAAGGACGCCGACATCGTCGGGATGCGGGAGGGCGAGAAGGTGGTGGCCGTGGCCGAGGCGATCCTGCAGTCGGCCACGACGGGCCGCACGGTCGATCTTCCCGTGGAGTGAGCGACGTTTTGAGGCCGTGAGTTTCTCTGATCTACTGAAAGAGGCCGTCGGCTCATGGGGGCAGAGGACGGAGGTCGGCCGGTATGAGCCTCTGGACGTGGATCGTGGTCGTGCTGGTGGTTGCGGCCATCTTCATGCTGATCTCCGGCGAGGTGGTGGTGACGCTCATCCTCACCGCCCTGTGGGTTGGCGCGATCTGGGGTCTGGTGGAGTACGGCGCGGTCATGACGGGCAGCATCGGTCCCGCCATCGTGGTCGTCGTGGGAATGGTCGTGCTCACCGTCGCGACCCTCGCCGCTTTGGCCAGCGCGATGGAAGAGCGGCAGGACAGGCGGTCGAAGCGGGGTTGAGACCTCAGCCCTCCAGACGCCTTGCGAAGCCGGCGCTGTCGGTCGGTGCGACTACCGTGCTCCTGCGTGACTGCACAGGGACGAGCGGCCGTCGAGCCGTTCCGCATCAGCGTCGACGACGAGACGCTTGCCGATCTGAACGACCGTCTCGCACGCACGAGGTGGCCCGATCCCTCGCCTGCGCCAGCCTGGGAGCAGGGCACGGACATCGAGTATCTGCGAGACCTCGTGACCTCTTGGGCCAGCGACTTCAACTGGCGGGACCGCGAGCGCCTGCTCAATCGCTTCGCGCACTTCCGCATCACGCTCGACGGCTTTCGGCTGCACTTCGTGCATGAGCGGGCTCGTCATGGTGTCGGCATCCCGCTGATCCTGGGGCACGGATGGCCGAGCGCCTTCACCGAGCTTCTTCCGCTCGTCCCGCTTCTCACCGATCCGGCCGCCCACGGCATCGAGGGTCCCGCCTTCGACGTGGTCTTGCCGTCGCTGCCGGGATATGGATTCTCCGAGCGACCGTCCCGCACCGGCGTGAACTACCGCTACGTGGCCGGGCTCTGGCATCGGGTGATGCGGGCCCTCGGGTACGAGCGTTACGGCGCCGGAGGAGGTGACTTCGGCGCCGGCGTTGCGACCTGGCTCGCGCTCGACTACCCGGACGAGGTTGTGGGACTGCATCTCACGACGCTCGAGATCAGTCCCCCACGGGGATCCGGAGATCGGCCGTTGTCGCCTGCAGAGGAGGCCTACCTTTCGGCCAGCGACGCGTGGTGGCAGGACGAGAGCGGATACAAGGCAATCCAGGCAACCCGCCCGCAGAGTCTCGGCTACGCCCTCACCGACTCGCCGGCAGGTCTCGCCGCCTGGATCATCGAGAAGTGGCGTTCGTGGGGCGACAGCGGCGGCGACCCGGCGGCCCGCGTCGGTCGGGACTTCCTGCTCGAGCTGCTCACGATCTACTGGGTGACCGGGACGATCACGCCGTCCATGCGTGATTACGCCGACAACCGGCGGTACGCCGCCGACCTCGGGCCCGATGACGTCGTCCGCGTCCCGACTGCGTTCGCCCTGTTCAGCCACCAGTTCGTCCCGGAACCGGAACCGCCTCGGGAGTGGGTCGAGCGCCTCTACGCCATCCGCCGGTGGACTTCGATGCCCCGTGGCGGTCATTTCGCCCCGGTGGAGGAGCCCCAGCTCGTCGCACGCGACATCGCGGCGTTCTTTGGGGGTGACCGGCACGACGACGGGTAGGCATTACCCGTGGTAGGTGCCGGCCCCTGCTGTGGCGAGTGAGCACCCGCCACGCCTGGTCATCTGAGAGGTGGGCACCCGCCACGCCTGGTCATTTGAGAGGTGGGCACCCGCCACGCCTGGTCATTTGGGAGGGGCAGGGGTGGAATGAAGCCATGCCAGACATCGACCCGGTTCGGATCACCGGCGATCCGCTGACCGAGCGCGAGATCGTCGCCGTCGCCCGGGAGGGCACAAAGGTCGAGCTGAGCGCGGAAGCCCTCGAGACGATCGCCGCCAGCCGTGCGATGGTCGACAAGCTGGCGGCTGCGGAACGTCCGGTCTATGGCGTATCCACCGGATTCGGCGCCCTCGCCACCCGATTCATCCCATCGAACAAGCGTGCGGATCTCCAGCGCAGCCTGATCCGGTCGCACGCCGCGGGAAGTGGCGAACCCGTCGAGCGAGAGGTCGTGCGGGCGATGATGGTGCTGCGGCTGCGCACGATGGCGACCGGTCGTACCGGCGTGCGCCCGGACGTCGCGGTGGCCCTGCAGGGCCTGTTGAACGCGGGCATCACACCGGTGGTGCCGGAACACGGATCGTTGGGCTGCTCGGGCGATCTCGCCCCGTTGGCGCACGTCGGGCTGGCGTTGACCGGCGAAGGCGAGGTGGACACGGCCGACGGCGTCCGAACGTCGGCAGCCGACGCGTTGGCCGAGGCGGGGTTGGAGCCGATCGCGTTGGCCGAGAAGGAGGGCCTCGCTCTGATCAACGGCACCGACGGCATGCTCGGCATGCTGGTGCTGGCCTGCCACGACCTACGGCGGCTGCTGGACGTCGCGGACGTAGCGGCGGCGATGAGCGTCGAGGCGCTGCTCGGCACGGACCGGGTGTTCGCTCCCGATCTGCATGCGCTTCGGCCCCATACCGGCCAGGCAGTCTCGGCCCGACGCATCCGGAGCCTGCTCGCTGGCTCGCCGATCGTGGCGAGCCACGCTGGTCCGGAGGACACCCGAGTCCAGGACGCCTACTCGCTGCGGTGCGCTCCACAGGTCCACGGAGCAGCGCGTGACACCCTCGAGCACGCTCGGACCGTCGCCGCGCGCGAGCTCGCCTCCGCCATCGACAACCCGGTCGTGCTGTCCGACGGTCGCGTCGAGTCCACCGGCAACTTCCACGGCGCCCCGCTCGCGTACGTCCTGGACTTCCTCGCCATCCCGGTAGCCGACGTCGCCGCGATGTCCGAGCGCCGTATCGACCGGTTCCTCGACCCCGCGCGCAACCACGGCCTGCCGCCGTTCCTCGCCCACGACCCCGGGGTGGACTCGGGCTACATGCTCGCCCAGTACACCGCCGCCGGCATCGTCGCCGAGCTCAAACGCCTCGCGACACCGGCCAGCGTGGACAGCATCCCGTCCTCGGCGATGCAGGAAGACCACGTGTCGATGGGGTGGGCAGCGGCTCGGAAACTTCGCCGTGCGCTCGACGGGCTCAGCAGGGTGCTCGCCATCGAACTGCTCACGGCGGCCCGCGCCCTCGACCTCCGGGCACCCCTGCAACCAGCACCAGCCACCGACGCCGTACGCCAGCTGATTCGTCAGCACGTCCCCGGGCCCGGGCCCGATCGTCCAGTCGCCGACGAGATCGAGCGCGTCGTCCCGCTCGTCCGCACCGGCGACCCCGTCCTGACAGGAGGTGGCCTGACGTGAGCGAGACCTCCAGGCATGACGCCAGAACAACGGCAACCACCCCGACGACCGAGAGCGTCCCGCGTACGGTCACGGCTCCGAGGGGCGGCACGCTCCACGCCCGAGGCTGGGCGCAGGAGGCGGCGTTGCGGATGCTGCAGAACAACCTGGATCCCGAGGTCGCGGAGCATCCCGAGGAGCTCGTCGTGTACGGCGGTCGCGGCAAGGCGGCGCGCGACTGGGCGTGCTTCGACGCGTTGGTCCGTACGCTCGAATGGCTGCGCGACGACGAGACCATGCTGGTGCAGTCCGGGAAGCCGGTCGGCGTGCTGCGTACCCACGAGTGGGCGCCACGGGTGCTCATCGCGAACTCGCATCTCGTGCCCGACTGGGCGAACTGGGAGGAGTTCCGTCGGCTCGAGGAGCTCGGGCTCACGATGTACGGGCAGATGACGGCGGGATCCTGGATCTACATCGGGACGCAGGGGATCCTGCAAGGGACGTACGAGACGTTCGCCGCCGTCGCCGACCGGCTCGCCGAGAAGTCCAGGCAGAAGGACCAAGGCCCTGGGCCCTCGCTGGCCGGCACGCTCACCCTCACCGCCGGCCTCGGTGGGATGGGCGGCGCGCAACCCTTGGCCGTCACCATGAACGGCGGCGTCGTCATCTGCGTCGAATGCGACCCGTCTCGGATCAGGCGTCGGCTCGACCACCGCTACCTCGACGTGCAGGCCGAGTCGCTCGACGACGCGCTTCACCTCGCCGAGCGGGCGGTGCGGTCGCGCGAGCCGCTCTCGATCGGTGTGCTGGGCAACGCGGCCGAGCTGGTGCCGGCCGCTCTGGAGCGGGGCGCTCCTGTGGATGTGGTCACCGACCAGACCTCCGCCCACGACCCGCTCACGTACCTGCCGCTGGGCGTCGCGTTCGAAGACTGGGCGGAGGTACGCCGGAAGGACCCGGCCGGGCTGGTCGACCGTGCTCGCGAGTCCATGGCCCGGCACGTCGAGGCGATGGTGGGCTTCATGGACGCGGGTGCCGAGGTCTTCGACTACGGCAACTCGATCCGGGCCGAGGCGCAGAAGGGCGGCTGTACGAGGGCCTTCGACTTCCCTGGGTTCGTCCCCGCGTACATCCGTCCGCTCTTCTGCCAAGGCAAGGGACCATTCCGGTGGGTGGCGTTGTCGGGTGACCCGGCAGACATCGCGAAGACCGATCGCGCCGTACGGGAGCTGTTCCCGCACAACGCATCGCTGCAGCGCTGGCTCGAGCTCGCCGGCGAGCGGGTCCGGTTCCAGGGGTTGCCGGCTCGGATCTGCTGGTTGGGTCACGGGGAGCGCGACGTTGCCGGGATGCGGTTCAACGAGATGGTGGCTTCGGGTGAGCTGGCTGCCCCGATCGTCATCGGCCGTGACCATCTCGACTGTGGTTCGGTGGCGTCGCCGTACCGGGAGACCGAGGGCATGCGCGACGGCTCCGACGCGATCGCCGACTGGCCGCTGCTCAACGCCATGACCAGCGTGGCGTCCGGTGCGTCGTGGGTGTCGATCCACCATGGCGGTGGAGTCGGTATCGGACGCTCGATCCACGCCGGGCAGGTGTGCGTCGCCGACGGCAGCGCGCTCGCGGCGCAGAAACTGGAGCGGGTGTTGACCAACGACCCCGCTACCGGTGTGCTGCGCCATGCCGACGCCGGGTACGACGAGGCCATCCGAGTGGCCGACGAAGCCGGGCTGGTCATCCCGACCCGCAACCACGGTCCGCTGCAATGAGCGGGCCGGCAGCCGTCCGCCCGCAACCCTTCGAAGGCGGTGATCTCGCGACCTTCGATGCGTTGTGGAGTGCGCTCGCTCCCATCGGACGGGATCCGCACACGGGTGGGTATCGGCGGATCGGGTTCTCGGCTGCGGTACGCGCGTGCGAGGCGTGGTTCGTCGCCGAGGCGTCCCAGCGGGATCTGGTGGTCGAGCGTGACGGCAACGGCAACCTCCTGGCGTGGTGGCGGCCGGAGCCTGAGCGCGTCGACCACGGTGTGATCACGGGCAGCCATCTCGACTCGGTTCCTGACGGTGGGGCGTACGACGGGGCGCTCGGTGTCGCGTCGGCGCTCGCCGCGGTCGACGTGCTCCGCCAGCGCGGGGTACGTCCTGCCAGGCCGCTCGGCATCGCCGTCTTCGCCGAGGAGGAAGGGTCCCGCTTCGGCGTGGCATGCCTTGGGTCGAAGCTCATGACGGGAGCGATCGACCCGGCGCGAGCGGTCGTGCTTCACGATGCAGAAGGCGCCAGGCTGGCGGATGTCGTGGACGACGGGTATGGCCAAGCCTTCGGTGCGGGCCGCCAGCTCGGCCCCTCACTGGAGCTGCTCCGCCAGCCGATCGCGTACGTCGAGCTGCACATCGAGCAAGGTCGTGGGCTTGCCGACCTCGGGGCGCCCATCGGTCTCGCGAGCACGATCTGGGCGCACGGGCGTTGGCGGTTTCGCTTCGCGGGTGAGGGAAACCACGCGGGGACGACGCGCATGGCCGACCGGCGTGATCCGATGCTGACGTACGCCATGACTGCACTCGCCGCCAACAAGCGCGCCCGGCTCGCCGAGGCGGAGGCTGGGGGCGATGGTGCGCGCGCCACCTTCGGTCGCGTCGAGGTCGAGCCCAACGCCGCCAATGCGGTGCCGACAGCGGTCACGGGATGTCTCGACGCCCGGGCACCGACCACGGATGCCGTGCAACGGCTGGTCGACGACATCCACCGTCAGGCGCGCGACCGCGCTGTCCGCGATGGCACGACCTTGACCGTCACGGCCGAGTCGGTGACGCCTGCCGTGGACTTCGACCCCGGCCTGCGTCACCGGCTCGCCGCCCGGCTTGCCGCGAGGTTCGGCGACGTGCCGGTGCTCGCCACGCAGGCGGGGCACGATGCCGGCATCCTGGCCACCGCCGGTGTTCCCACCGCCATGATCTTCGTACGCAACCCGACCGGCGTCTCGCACTCGCCTGCCGAACATGCCGAGCCCGACGACTGCCGGGCAGGCGTGCTGGCCCTGGCGGACGCACTCGAGGAGCTTCTCGTCCGATGAGCGGGCGTTGTCGTGCGTTATTGGCAGGTCGAACGGTCGGCTTCGGATCGAAGCTCGTGGGCATACCATCCCATGTGACCGTGCGGCAGCTGAACCAGATGTCACGATCGCATGACGGCGCTCTACTGGTGTGAACGTGCGTGGCTGCCACCCGGTGTTGCGGCGCCACACGTTCTCGTTCACGTCACCGGGTCGAGGATCAGCGCGGTCGAGACCGGAGTGACGAATCCGCCCGCCCACGCGAAACGTCTGGCCGGCGTGACCCTGCCAGGGCTCGCCAACGTCCATTCGCACGCGTTTCATCGCGCACTACGTGGTCGTACCCACGGTCGGCTGGTGCACGACGACCCGTCGGTCGCATCCGAGACCGACAGTGCGAAGGCGGGAAGCTTCTGGTCGTGGCGTGACCGGATGTACGAGATTGCCGAGCGGCTGGATCCCGACAGCTACCGTGCACTGGCCACCGCGGTGTACGCGGAGATGGCCCTCGCCGGGATCACGTGCGTGGGCGAGTTCCATTACGTCCACCACAATCTGGACGGCACGCCGTACGCCGAGCCCAACGTCATGGCGGAGTCACTGATTCAGGCGGCGCGCACAGCAGGCTTGCGGATCACGTTGCTCGACGCGTGTTATCTCACGGGTGGAATCGACTTGCTCGGCGGCTCCAAGCCGCTCGAAGGCGTGCAACGTCGATTCGGTGACGGCAACGTGGCGCGGTGGGCCGATCGGGTGGCGGACCTGCGCCATGCGTACGCCTCGGCCGAGGATGTGCACGTCGGCGCAGCAATCCATTCGGTCCGCGCCGTGCCCGCTGATCAGATGCCCGAGGTGGTCACCTGGGCGCGTACGCACGACGCGCCGCTCCACGTCCACCTCTCCGAACAAGTGGCGGAGAACGCACAGTGCCTGGCCGCCCACGGTCTCTCGCCGACCCGGCTGCTCTTGCAGATGGACGTCCTGTCGCCTCGTACCACCGCCATCCATGCCACTCATCTCACCGGTGAGGACATCGGGTTGCTTGCCGACACCGATACGACCATCTGCATGTGCCCGACGACCGAACGGGACTTGGCCGACGGCATCGGCCCCGCCGCGTCACTCGGCCGCGCTGGTTGCAGGCTCACACTGGGGACCGACAGCCATGCGGTGGTCGACATGTTCGAAGAGGCGCGCGGGCTGGAGTTCGGCGAACGGCTCCTCAGCGGCCGACGGAGCAACTGGTCGGTGACGGATCTCATTCGGGCGATGACGGAATCCGGCCATCAGGCGTTGGGGTTTGCCGATGCCGGTGTCATTGCGCCCGGTGCCTGGGCTGATCTGGTCAGCGTCCGCATGGATTCGGTGCGTACGGCAGGCGTTTGCGATCTGGCCGAGTCCGATCACTCGACCGACGTGTCCCATCCGGCGGGGCTCGTTCAGGCGTACGAGATGACGGTCTTCGCGGCGACTGCGGCGGACGTGCACAGCGTCGTCTCCGGTGGGCAACTGATCGTTGACGATGGGCGACATCGTCTCGGCGACGTAGCGGCAGCACTCCGCTCCGCGATCTCCGCCGTCGCGTGTCGACCATGACTGGCCCCGGGCTGGCGCGACGATCTGTTCACCGCATAACCTCGTCCCGACATGACAGCAGGCATACGAAGAGGTCGCGCTTCTGCTCCCCGACATCGCTCGGACGTCCCGCGATTTCGGCTCGCCAGGCGACGGTCGAGTGGTGGGAGGCGCCGGCAGGAGGAGGTGCGACGCTCCCGACCAAGTGGCCCGATCTCGCGGACCGCGCGGCGACCGGCCTGGCGTTGGATAGCCTGCGCGATGTCGCTTGCGGTCGCCGGGTCTGCGCTGGCCTTCAGCCAACTCGGTCTCGGGTACGCCGACTGGCAGCGGTTCGACATCAGGCGGCTCGACCTCGCGACCCTGAAGCTGGTTGATCCGGAAGTCGCCGACCGGACGTCACCTGCACAGGCCGCATCTGATGGAGCCCGAGCGCTTCGGCCGGATCCGCCAGCGCGGCGATCGGCGCGGTCGAGCGCCCGGATGATGCCGTACGTCGACCCGACCGCAGGCGTGCTGCTTGCGCCTGACGCGAGCCCGACGCCTCGGCCAACGGTGAGCGCCGTCAGGATTCCGTTCGTGCCGAAGGGGGGCAGCGGACAGCTGGTCGTCGTACCCGGATCCGACCCGGGGACCGGCAGTGGCGAACCGTTGACGTACCGGGTCGAGATCGAGAAGGACCTTGACCTCTCCCCGCAACAGGTCGCCACGGCGATCCACAAGCGGTTGACCGACCGCCGGGGTTGGCAGGCGCTGCTCGACGTGTCGTTCGTCCGCACCGACGACTCGGACGTCGACCTCCGCATCATCCTGGCTACGCCGGCGACCACCGACGAGCTGTGTGCCCCGCTCGGTACCGGGGGGAAGCTCTCGTGCCGGATGGGTGACCGGGTGGTGCTCAACGCCGAGCGGTGGGTGCATGGCGCGCCGGCGTACGGCGACGCAATCTCGGCGTACCGTACGTACCTCGTGAACCACGAGGTGGGCCACGCGCTCGGCCATGGTCATTCCGACTGCGAGGAGGCCGGAGCGCCGGCGCCGGTGATGATGCAGCAAACCAAGGGTGTCGGGGAGTGCCGGCCGAACCCGTGGCCTGTCGTCAACGCCACCTGACCGGTGCTGGATAGCGTCTTGTGGGTCTCGCGTTCACAGCCGTTGTGCCTTGCGGATCAGGCGAGTCGGACCTGTGACACGTGCCGGCACCATGTGCACCTCCGGCAGGCGTAGTGCACATGGTCATTTGGGCGTCGTGGAGACGGCGCGGAACCGGCGCAGCCTGAGGCTGTTGGTCACGACGAAGACGCTGGAGAACGCCATGGCTGCCCCCGCGATCAGGGGGTTGAGGAAGCCGAGCGCGGCGAGGGGAATCGCCGCCACGTTGTAGCCGAACGCCCAGAACAGGTTGCCCTTGATCGTGGCGAGGGTACGACGGGACAGGCGGATCGCGTCGACTGCGGCCCGCAGGTCGCCGCGCACCAGGGTGAGGTCGCTGGCCTCGATCGCCACGTCGGTCCCGGTCCCGATGGCGAGCCCGAGGTCGGCCTGTGCCAGCGCGGGCGCGTCGTTGATCCCGTCGCCGACCATCGCGACGACCTTGCCCTGCGCTTGCAGGTCGCGTACGACGTCGACCTTGCCGGCCGGCAGCACCCCGGCGATGACGTCGTCGATGCCGACCTGGGCGGCGACGCTGCGGGCGGCGCGCTCGTTGTCGCCGGTGAGCAGCACTGGATGCAGGCCCAGCTCGCGGAGCTCGGTCACGGCGAGCGCGCTGGTGGGCTTCACGGTGTCGGCGACGGCGAACAGGGCACGGACCGCGCCGTCCCACCCAGCGAAGATCACGGTGTGGCCCCGGTCCTCGTGGGCGGCCGCGGATTTCCACAAGGGGGAGTCGGGGTCGAGCGAGAGCTGCTCGGTGACCCAGGCCTGGCGGCCGGCGAGCACGCTGTGCCCGTCCACGACGCCTCGCACGCCGAGGCCTTGGGTCGACGTGAACGATTCCACCGAGGGCAGGTCGGCCCGGAGCCGCTCCCGCGCACCTGCAGCGATCGCCCGGGCCACGGGGTGCTCGCTCGCGTCCTCGACCGCTCCGACCAGCCGCAGCGCGAGGTCTGGGTCGACATCGCTCGCGGGAATCACGTCCACCAGGCGCATCCGGCCTGTGGTCACGGTGCCGGTCTTGTCCAGGACGATCGTGTCGACCAGCCGGGTGGACTCGAGGATCTCCGGACCGCGGATCAGGATGCCGAGCTGGGCACCTCGACCCGTGCCGACGAGCAACGCGGTCGGTGTCGCGAGGCCGAGCGCGCAGGGACACGCGATGATCAAGACGGCCACCGCCGTGGTGAACGCGGCTTCGGTGCTCCCGCCGGCGATCAGCCAGGCCGCCGCCGTGAGAATCGCGATCACGATGACCGCCGGGACGAACACCGCCGAGACCCGGTCGGCCAGTCGCTGCACCGGTGCCTTGCCCGACTGGGCTTCCTCGACCAGGCGCGCCATCTGAGCGAGCTGGGTGTCGGCGCCGACCCGGGTCGCTCTCACCACCAGTCGTCCGCCGACGTTCACCGTGGCGCCGATCACGGTGTCGCCCGGCCCGACCTCCGCGGGTACGGGTTCGCCGGTGAGCATCGACGCATCGACCGCCGACGTGCCTTCGGTCACCTCGCCGTCGGTGGCGATCTTCTCGCCCGGGCGTACGACGAACAGGTCGCCGACCGCAAGCTCGTTGATGGGGATGCGCACCTCTCGGCCCGACCGGAGCACGGCGACGTCGCGGGCACCGAGCTCGAGCAGGGCGCGCAGTGCGTCACCCGAGCGCTTCTTGGCGCGAGCCTCGAAGTAGCGTCCTGCTAGGAGGAAGCTCGTCAACGCGGCCGCCACCTCGAGGTAGATCTGCTCCGTGGCGGCGCCCCGCGAGGGGAACAAGTCGAACGGCATCCGCATCCCGGGCATGCCGGCCTCGCCCAGGAACAGCGCATACAGCGACCACAGATAGGCGGCCGACACGCCAAGGCTCACCAGGGTGTCCATCGTTGCGGCGCGGTGCCGCAGGTTGAGCAGCGCCGCGCGATGGAATGGCCAGGCTCCCCACGTCGCGACCGGCGAGGCCAGCGCAAGTGCGGCCCACTGCCAGTAGCGGAACTGCAGGACGGGCACCATCGCGATCAGGACGACCGGAACGGTGAGGACGACTGACCCGATCAGCCGCTGCCGTAGCGAGGCGAGCACCGGATCGGTGTCGGCTGCCCGCCGCCCTTCCCGGTCCGTGGCCGGCTGTGCTGCGGGTGTGTCGGGCGCCTGCTCGACCGCCGACGCGTGGTCGGTCGGCGTCTCGGGCAGCCGTGCGGTGTATCCGGTGGCCCGCACTGTCGCGACCAGATCGTCGGGGGTGACCGACTCCGGGTAGGTGATCCGCGCCTTCTCGGTGGCGAAGTTGACCGAAGCCGTGACGCCGTCCAGACGATTCAGCTTCTTCTCGATCCGGGCGGCGCAGGTTGCGCAGGTCATCCCTTCGATCGAGAGCACGAGCGTCCGGTGGGTTGGTCCGGCGGTCGACTCCTTTGCCGCCACGTCTCCTTCGGTCATGTCCATTCCTGTCCGATCGGCGTCTGCTCGGGGTTCGCCCGTTCGGCTAGCGGGTAAGGGCTCGAGCCACGCAGGGAGCAGTGCCGGGCCCTGGTCGGCTCGCGCCGGGGTCACGGCTCACGCGCTGGCGCCCGCGAGCTCGTACCCCGCCTCGTCCACCGCCTCGCGAACCGCGCCCTCGTCCAGTGGCGCCTCGCTCGTCACCGTGACGCGGCCGGATGCAAGATCGACCGCGACGTTCGTCACCCCCGCGAGCTTGGACAGTTCGTCGGTCACGGCCCGCACGCAGTGGTCGCAGGTCATGCCCTTCACGTCGTATGTGGCTACTGCCATGACTGTCACCTTTCTGGATGTCGTGCGAGATCGTTCGTACGAGGGCGACGCTCGCTGTCCATCCTCTTACCCCTGGGGGGTATAGTCAAGTCGTGGTCGGCAGCCGCCTGGGCCCGGTAGTGCACCTCGACGAAGATCGGGAGGAGTTTCGTGCGCAGAGCTTTGAGTCTGACGATGGTCTCATGTCTCGTCGTCGCATTGATCGCCGGTTGTGGAGCCAACCAGGGCTCTCGGAGCCACGAGGACGCCGAATCCGAGCCAACGAGCAGCGAGACGACTCGCTCGCACAACGATGCCGACGTGTCCTTTGCGCAGGACATGATCCCGCATCACCGCCAGGCGGTGGAGATGGCCGATCTCGCACCCACGCGCGCGCACAGCGCTGAGGTGAAGAAGCTCGCGGCGCAGATCAAGGCCGCGCAGGATCCGGAGATTCGCCAGATGACGCGGTGGCTGCATGCGTGGGGCGAGCCGCTCGACGAGGGCATGGGTACCGACCACGGTGGCGCAGAGCACGGCGACGGTGGGCACGACGACACCGAGCACGGCGACACTGAGCACGGCGAGACCAACGGCATGCCGGGGATGATGAGCCACGAGGACATGGCCGCCCTCGAGCAGGCGAGAGGACCGGAGTTCGATCGGATGTTCCTCACGATGATGATCGAGCATCACGAGGGCGCGGTCGAGATGGCGAGGATCGAGCAACGTGACGGCAAGAACGCCGATGCCAAGAAGCTCGCGGCCAGCATCGAATCCGCACAGACGAAAGAGATCAGGCAGATGCGCGAGCTGCTGTCACGCAGCTGACGAGAGGGGTACGAACACAGGTTCCTCTCACGACCGGACGAGGCGGCTGATCGCCGCGGCGGCCTCGCGAACCTTCTCGTCGGCTTCCGGCCCTCCGGCTCGGGTCGCCTCCGCGACACAGTGTGCGAGGTGCTCTTCGAGCAAGCCGAGCGCGACCGATTGCAGCGCCTTCGTGGCGGCTGACACCTGGGTGAGGACGTCGATGCAGTAGGTCTCTTCGTCGACCATGCGCTGGAGACCTCGGATCTGCCCCTCGATCCGACGCAGCCGCTTCAGGTAAGCCTCCTTGTTGCCGATGTACCCGGGCATCGCTGCTCCTCCGTTCGAGCTGCTCCGTACCGTCGCGCCTCTACACAGTACCCCCGCGGGGTAGGGGAGCCCGATCAGCGGCGAGCCCGGGTCGTTCGTCTCTGGCCTGTCGACCCATGCCGGGCGTGTACTGCAAGACAGGCACGCACCACGACGTCGGAAGCCTTCGCGAAGCGGACAGAAGGGGGCGTACGACATGAACGAACGCGCATGGGAGCGCTTGGGTGCGACCACCGGACTGGCATCGGCCGTCCTGCTCGCCGCCGGGATCTTGGTCGTGCCCGCTATGCGCGGCGGCGAGGTCAGCACACCGGCGATCGGCCGGTACTTCGTGGAGAACGCCATGCGAGTGCGGATCTCGGCCTTGCTGATCAGCCTGGCGGCTGTAGCGTTCTTGTGGTTTGTCGGGCATTTGCGGCATGTGCTGCAGCGAGCCGAGGGCGGTTCGGAGGCGTTCTCGCCGGTGGTGTTCGCGTCAGGCGTCGCGCTCTCGACGGTCGCGATCGTGGCCGCACTTCCGGGTGCGGTGCTCGGATTCCTCGCCCAGGACTCTGTTGGCATCGCCGGCGGTGGCATGGTTCGTGCGATGTACGGCGTGCATGTGGTGGCCGGCGCTGCAGTCGAACTGCTGGTTGCGCTCTTCGCCGCATCGGCCGGCGCTGCCATGGTGCGGCGCGAGCTGGCCGGGCAGTGGCTCGGCTGGCTGGGCCTGCTCGTCGCGCTCATCGGTGTCGTTGCCGGGATCACGACGTACCTTCTCGCCAACGCCGCGGTGTTCGGTGTCGTCATGGTGTATCTGACGTTCGCGGCGTTCGTGCTCTGGGTCGCCACGGCGTCGATCGTGATGCTGGTGCGCCCTGAGGTCGAGCGCGCCAGGACTGCGCGAACCGTCTTCGCTCATTGAGCAGGCGTCGAGGCCTCTGGGTACGCGGTGCGCCTTCGTACCCGATACGCCCCGGTCGTGAGAAGACGATCCGGCTGGCGCGGGCAAGGCATTTTCGCCTACCCGGAAAGGGGTCTTCGCGCCCTGGCCACGATTGCCGGGCCGGTTCGAGCGTGGATGCAGCAGAGAGCTGGTTGTGCCGCAGAGCTTGACGAGAGAGGGGTGGGACGATGAAGTCCTTCGTGGTTGGCTGTGAGAACCGGCCAGGTGAGATCGCCAAGGTGGTCGAGGCGGTTGCGGCAAAAGGCATCAACATCACCACGGCGAGCAGCGTGTGCCATGGACAGTGGGGCGCTGTAGGCATCCTGACCCGGGATGACGACGCGACGCGTGACGCCCTCCGTGAAGCGGGACTGGAGTTCCGCGAGTGCGAGACGGTCGACGTTCCCCTCGAGGACAAGCCGGGAACTCTTGGGCATGCCTGCCGCAGGTTGGCAAACGCAGGAATAAACGTCGAGTTCCTGGCCCCGACCGCTGTGGGTGGCGAGAAAACGGCTATCGCCTTCGGTGTCGAAGACGCGGAAGCCGCGCACAAGGCGCTGGGCGCCTGACGTACCTGACCGTGGTGGGCACGCGAACGAAAGCTGCCTACCTGCCGGCCGGTGTACGGGTCTGTGCGGGTGTCGTCGGCGAGGTGGCGGCCGGACTGGTGGGCTCCACGTCTGGGAAGCGCGTGATCGTGGGAGTGGGTATCGGGCTCTCAGGCACCGGTCCGGTCGGTGACGGGATCGGACTCGGCGTTGTCACCTGCTCGTCCGGAGTCACCTGGTGCCGTTCGATGGAGGCAGAGGTGAGTCCCAGGCCGCCGAGCGTGATCTCGTCCCAGGCTTGGAGGCGTTTGGTCGCCCGATCGAGGTAGAGCACCGACATCTGGATCGGCGCCGGCTGTTGCTTCTCCAGGGCGCGCAGGCCCGCGCCACCGGTCGTCCCTTCCTGCATGAGCCGGCTGCCGCCAGGGAGCACCATGGTGAGGCGTGTGTGCCCATGCCCGGTCAGGATCAGCGGTGCCTGACCGTCGAAGAACGTTGCACCCGCGCTGTCGTGGAAGACGATGACGTCGACGGGATCGTCCTCCCGCTTGGCGACGTTGGCCAGAGCCGCCGCCTGCTGCGCGACCGCTTGGGTCTCGGCGGGAATGTTGCGGTTGCTCCGGTCTGGCGTGAACCTCGGATCGCCCGCGCCGAGGAACCTGATTCCCTCGACCGTCTTGACCCGACCGTCCAGCACGACCGCATTGGGCAGCTGGCGCATCGCTTCCTCTGTGGCAATGGAGTCGTGGTTGCCGCGTACCCAGACGTACGGAATACGAAGGTCGCGAATGTTCTCCAGGTAGTAGTTCTCGGCCTCCATGCCGTGGTCGGTGATGTCGCCGGAGTCCACGATTATGTCGGCTCGAAACTGCCGCGCTACCGAGCCGATGACGTCCCACGCATGTTCGGCGAGGTGCAGGTCGGATACATGAAGGACGCGGATCACGTCCTCGCTTGGCTCGTACGACGGAAGGGTGGACGTGACGTCGTACAGCCGGGTGACGTTGGTGACGAGGCGGGCGAGCTCTCCGGCGTACGCATCGAAGTTCTCCGCGATGTCGCGGGCGTTTCCGATGAGCGACGGCGCTCCGGTGAGCAGACCGGTGTACTTGGGTTCGGTGATCGCCCGAGGGTCGATCGTCGCACCGGCAAGCCCGAAGACGCTGATGATCGCCAATGCGGTGCCGCCGCCGGCGATGAGAGTGGGGAGCCGGCTTCGAGCCACGATCAGGGTGGCGAGCATGGCACACAGCGTGCCCACCACGAGCGCCTTCACTGCCGTTGCCGAGACGCCGGCACGAAGATCCCGAATGATGACCGGCTCGAGGTTTCGCAAGACGTCCGGGTCTTGGAGGATTCGTTCCGCCGCCTGCTGGTTGATCCGGTCGACGGTGATCTGCAATTCGACCGGGCTGTCGTGGCTGTCGAGCTCGAGGGTTCCGAGAGGTGGGATCGACAGAACCGTCTTGCCGCTGACCGACGGCACCAGGCGCATCGTGGTCTCGACCGGGCCAACTGGCTGCTGGGTCGTGCCGAGGTAGGCGATGCCGAACCACGCGGCTGCGTACGCCACGACGACCAGCACCGCGACCATGGCTGGCCGGCGCACCTTGGGTGCGACGCGCTGGACAACTCCCCACAAAAACCGCATGAAGCGGTCAAGCCCGGCGCCGAGGCTGCTGACGCGAGCTCGTACGCCTGGGTGATCGGGCATCGCCACGTTTGTACCCCACGCCAGTCGACGCGGCTCCAGCAGGGGGCCAGCGCGACGGCGTGGCGCGGGACAACGCGCGGGATGACCTCGCGGAATCGCTGGAGAGGGCGGCGCAGAATGGTGTCGTGATCGAGATGTCGCGGGAGCGGTTCGAGGAGCTGGTGGCGGCTGCCCTGGACGAGATCCCGGAGGAGCTCACGCGTCTCATGGACAACGTCGTGGTGCTCGTCGAGGACGACCCGCCGCCGGGCGAGCCAGACCTGTTGGGCGTGTACGACGGGCTCCCGCTGACCGAACGCGATCACTCCTACGGTGGCGTGCTTCCGGACCGGATCACGATCTTCCGTAACCCGACGCTGCGCATCTGCGAGACCGACGACGACGTGATCGACGAAGTGCACATCACCGTGGTGCACGAGATCGCGCATCACTTCGGTATCGACGATGAACGGCTGCACGAGCTCGGCTACGGCTGAGCCGTCGGCAGGAGTGTGCGATCGTCGCTCCGGGGTGGCGCAGGCTCACGCGGAGGACAGCCAGCCGTGCTCGGCTGCTCGAACCCCGGCCTCGAAACGGCTCCTCGCGTGCAGTCGGCTCATGAGGTTGGACATCATCCGCCTGACTGTCCGGACCGAGACACCAAGCTGCTGGGCGACCTCTTCGTCGGTCATTCCTTTGCTGAGCAGGCGCAACACGTCCCGCTCGTCACGAGTAGGACTCCAGGACGCGGCCCGCGGGACTGTGGGGCGCCGCGATGCCTTCCCCGAAAGGTCGGGGTGCAACGCGAAGGAGCCGTCCCACACGTGGTCGAAAAGCGCCGCCAATGCAACCGTGAGCGCGCGGTTGTTGACGACGAAAGCGGTGGACAGCGGGGAAGCGGCTGGCACCAAGGCCACGTTGCGATCGACGACCAGCATGGCGGGCGGGACCGATGGTGCGCAGCGGGCAGAGACACCGGACGCGACCAGCCACGCCACGTGGTCGTGGATTGCTCGGTCGTCGAGGACCCCCTGGCTGTAGACGACCCGCAGTGACACTCCGCGCTCGATCGCCTTCTCCACGGCGGTGGTCGACACGGCAAGCGCGATGGCGCGGACGGCTTCGGTGAGAAAGCACACGACCGTGGTGGTCGCGGTGTCGAGCAGATCCTCGACCTGCCTGCGCAAAGAAGTCGTCCGTTGGGCGAGGCCATCGCGTGCCCGCGATTTCGCCCTGCCGTCGTAGGAGGCGTAAGCGGCGACCAGCTCGGAGAACGCGAGCTGCAGCCGCGTGAGTTGCACCTGCTCAGCCACGAGACGGGCCTGCCGCCGGGCAATCGTCGGGCCGAGACGGCGATGCGGGTCCAGCGGGATGAGCTGCTCAGGTGCGTCAGGCAGGGTCGTCAGCAGGCCGAGGTCGACCAGCCGCTCGATCACACGAGCCACGACGGCCGGCGCCAGGCCGAGCTGCTCGACAAGCTGGGCGGATGTGTCGGCCCGTCGCTGCAGCACGAGGTGGTAGACGGCCCGCATGTGCTGATCGAGGTCGCCGATGTCCAGAACGCCGGTGCCTGACCTGCCGCCCATGCCCAGGTTCCTCCGGTATCCGCCCGCCGCGATCTCTTCGATTGTGCTCGAACGAATGCGTGCTGGCAGATAGCAAGCCGAACCTGTGGAAAACTGGCAATTTTGCCGGAATGTGGATGAACTGCTGCTGCTTAAACGAATTCACACCTCGGCAGGCTTGGAGGATCCAGGGTCATAACCACTGTCTGGAATCCTCCAAGCTCTTTGTCACTGTCTGGACGCCTGCCGAGCCCTCTAGATGGGACGCACGCGGTCTCAGGCTGCGCGAACGTCCACGATCTCGACTGTCAGCTCGCCGACAGGCGCGTCATAGGTCACCGTGTCCTTGACCTTGTGACCCATCAGCGCTCGGCCGAGAGGGCTCGAGGGCGTGAGCGCCACGACGTCCCCCGCCTGCTCCTCGATCAAGCCGACCTGGTAGGTCTCGGTGCTCCCGTCATCGAAACGGAGCGTCACTACGGATCCGACGGCGACGGTGTCGTCGGGTGCATCGCTTGCGACCGTCGTCGCTGACAGCAGCTCGCGAATGCGTGCCAGCCGACGGTCGATGGACTCGATCTCGATCTGCTGTGCTGCGAAGGAGGCCTGGTCAACGAGATCGCCGCCGGTTTCGCTGCCTTGCTCGGCAACGAGCTCGGCGCGCCGCTTCATGAGCTCGACCTCGTCTTTTTCCAGGCGCCTACGCGCAGATGCGGAGAGTTGGTGGATCTGATGGTCAAGCAGACTCACGGCGACCACACTCCCTCGGTTGCCCCCAGACGTCGGCCGGGGAAGCGGGACACACGCGTCCAACCCCGACCGCCGTCGTCGTCGATGAAGGCCACCATCCTCTCACGCAATCGCCGTTTTCGGGGGCTGAGTGTCAAGGTCTGGACGCCCTACGTGAGGAGGCAGTCACGGATTGCATGGGATCTCGCCATGCGGTACGCCGGGCCCGCCCGATGGGTGCCGCATGGGGTGCCGTACGAGCAGAAACCATCGCTGCCGGGAAAGCCTGGCTTGTCGTACCTCGTCGAAAGGTCTGATGTGTCGGGCTCCGGGCAGATCACGTGGCGGGTGGTGCCGGCTCGCCCCTTCAGCGGCGAGTTGGGCAGGCTGGGCCCGTGACGATTCATCATGACCACCCGTTCCTCCCACCTCCTGATGAGCGCAACCCCGTACGCCAGCTGCGCGGTCGGCTTGCCTCACCGGTCACGTTGTGGACAGCGGCGGCGCCCGCCCCGGCGAGATCGGCACCGTCGGCCGAGGGGTCGATGCCAGGGAAGGACAGCGCACGTGACTGGCCGCAACGCGCCCGACGCGCCGGGCTCCCGGTGTCGTCCGTGCTGGTCGCGGATGGTGAGCCGGGCATCGTGGTCGGGCTGGTCGACGCGGACTCGGAGCTCTGGTCGCTGGTCGAACGGCTGGGACCGGACGCCCGATTCGCGGTCTCGTTCCTGCGCTGGGAGCACCGCAACCTGGCCGACGCCTTCGCCGGCCTCCGACCAGCGCCCGGTGGTCCGTTCCGGTTGGCCGAGTGGCGAGAGACCGCGTGGGGACCCGTTCCGACGACGGTCAACACCTGGGCCGGGTGTCGGCTGCGCGCCACACGCCCGGTGGGTTGGGCGCTCGCGGTCGAGGCGGAGATCGAGCACATCGAGCTCGGCGACGAGTCCGATCCGTTGGTGCATCGGCGCGGCCGCTACGTCACGGTCGCTGGCGCGCGGTGATTGATGCGTACGAGATTCAGGCGTACGACAGGACTGCTAGGTGGTCCCTCACATGCCGTACGTCTCGAGCAAGCGGAGCCAGACCTCACTGATCGTGGGGTACGAGGGAACGGCGTGCCAGAGGCGATCCAGCGGCACCTCTCCCACGATGGCGACCGTCGCGGCATGCAGCAGCTCGCCCACGTCGGGGCCGACGGCGGTGAAGCCGACCGGGACCATGCGTTCCTGATCGATCACGAGCTTGGCATGGCCTGCGTACCCGTCGGCTCGCAGCTTGGCGCCGGCCACGTCGCCGATGTCGTACTCCACGGCCCGCACCATCACGCCGGTGTCGCGGGCTCGCTCCTCGGTGAGCCCGACCGTCGCGACCTGCGGGTCGGTGAACACCACCGCCGGGACGGCCTGGTGGTCGGCCGTGGCGGCGTACGGGGACCAGGCGACCGGCGACGCGTGCTCGCCGTGTGCCCGAGCGGCGATCGCCTCACCGCAGAGGCGGGCTTGGTATTTGCCCATGTGGGTGAACAACGCTCGACCGTTGACGTCGCCGACGGCGTAGAGCCAGCCGCCCTCGACACCCGTGACTCGACAGCTGTCGTCGGTCTGGAGTCGGGCGCCCGGCTCCAGACCGACCGTCTCGAGGCCCACGTCGCCGGTGTTGGGTTCGCGTCCGGTGGCGACCAGCACCTCGTCTGCCGTGATGTCACCTCGGTCGGTGGTGAGTGTGATCGGTTCACCGTCCTCGCGGGCGGCCATGCGTACCGTCGTGCTCGTCCGGACCTCGACACCCCGATCCCGCAACGCACGTCCGACGTAGTCCCCGGCGAACGGCTCCATGGCGGGGAGCAGCCGGTCACCCATCTCGAGCAACGTGACGTGGGAGCCGAGCTCGGACCATGCCTGGGCGAGCTCGCAGCCCACCACACCGCCGCCGATGATCGCGAGACGCTTGGGCGGCTGCTTGGCACTCGTTGCGTCGCGGCTGGTCCACGGCCGGATCTCGCGCAGCCCCTGGATCGGAGGGATCGTGGGCTTCGACCCGACGCAGAGGCCGACCGCGTGTCGTGCCTCGAGCGTACGTGCCGGCGACTGGTCCGCCGGCTCCACGACGACTCGCTTCGGGCCAGCCAACCGGGCCCGGCCGCGCAGCACCGTGATCCCAGCGCCCTCGGCCCACTCCATCTGGCTCGAATCGTCCCAATTGGACGCAAACGCGTCACGGCGGGAGAGCACCGCGGCGGGATCGAGCTGCCCGGTGACCGCCTCCGCGGCGCCCGGCACCGCCTGGGCGGCGCGCAGGGCTTCACCGCTGCGCAGGAGGGCCTTGCTGGGCATGCAGGCCCAGTACGAACACTCGCCGCCGAGCAGCTCGGCCTCTACCAAGATCGCGCTGAGCCCGCGCTGGACGACTCGCTGGGCCAGCACCTCGCCGACGGCGCCACCGCCGATCACGATGACGTCGTACTGATCCTGCTCGCCCGCTGGTTGCGCTCCGGGGGATTCGGTCATGGTGAGAGCTTGTCAGTTTGGGCCGTTGCGGCCGGTCTTGTCGGTGGCGGACTGATGGGCGGGGCCAGGTCGGCTCCCGGGGATCCACCGGTGGCCGAACGCGGAGATGACCATGCGGGTTTCCGCGCAGACCCCAAGGGGTTGGTAACCGCTTGTGGGGGATCAAAACCTTGCCGGCGGTCGGCTGCGACGCGGTCTAGACGCGGCGAGCCGAGGCGCGGGCCCGGGAGCCGTCGGGTGCTGGTACTAATGGTGGGAGGGTCTGGTGAGGTCCGGCGGCGCGTCGAGGGGAGCGTCCTCCTCCTGCGGTGGTGTCGAGAGGATCTTCTGCGTCACTGCGCGGTGTCACAGGGCTCTAGGGGACGTCCCGACCGGTCGCTTGCCGGACACTTCGATAGGCTTCCTGCGCCCAGGGGCCGCTAGCTCAATTGGCAGAGCAGCGGACTTTTAATCCGTTGGTTCTGGGTTCGAGTCCCAGGCGGCCCACCTGCAAAGTTGCAAGTCAGGCCGGGGGAGCGCTCTCTCGTCGCTCGCGCGTACGTGATCGTCAGCGGCCAACGTGAGCGGCAGACCGGCTCGCGTTGCTGCCCCCGCTTGGGTTCGTGCCGGTCATGGCCGCGTTGACCACTACGCCTGGGCCATGCGTTCGGCTGCCTCTCGGGAGAGCTCGTGGGCGATGTGGCTGCTCGGCTTCTTGGCATTTCTGCGATTCTCGAGCGTCTTCACCAGTTTTAAAACACGTCGCAGAAGACTCACGATTACTCCCGCCACTTCATCGACGTGGCGGGTTTACGCGCAGGTTCGGCCGGTCGGCCAGCGTACCTGGAAGAACGTTCCGGTCCTGACCTCCAGCGGCGACACGACGTTCGAGATCAACACGATCGGCAAGCCGGGCGATGTCTACCAGGACACGCTCCTCGGGCAGCCGCTGCGCAGCCACGACTTCGCGCTGACCGAACTGAAGAACGGCAAGAAGTACGAATACCGCTTTGGCTTGCCCGTGTCCGGCGCTGTGCCCGACCCGTCGAACGAGAAGGGCATGGACGACGGTACGCGGCACCTTCCGGGCAGCAGGTGCCGGGAACGAGCCGATCTATCTGCTCGGTGACCTCGCGGTGTCCTCTCGGGGACGACGGTCTGGGACTGCAGGTGGCACCCGTCGTGGGCGACGCGGAAAGCGACGGGGCAACGCTGCCTTCGAGACTGTGGTCGCGGACCATCAGTCCGTTCTGGAGACGGGTCCGACACGGTCAACGGACGGACGGTGACCGCTGCCGAGGCGGCGAGTCAGGCGACGTACGAAGGCATGGGGTGGGACTTCGAGAAGGTCTGGAGGTTCGACTCCGATCTGGGACGACCGGTGCTGCGCAGCTTCGATCAAGGCTGAGATCCGCTGCGCCGCTGCGGAGCTCCCCACCGGATCCTTACAAGGTCACCCAACCTCGTTTGGAGTGCGGCGGCAACATCCTCGCTCCCTTTGCCAAAGGTAACGTTGTATCGGCACGTCGCAGGATCAAGCCAGAAGGCCATGGCGACCCTTGAAGCGTTCGGATGCCAGTCACGGGCGGCTATTACTTCGCCTGCTTCGATCAACGTTGGGACACCAACTCGTGCCGCCTCGACACGGACCGCTACACCATCCGTACCAGCCGCCGCTCGTAGCTTGGTGGAGAGATCGTGCATATTCACGAGCTTTGGGTCGACCACAATCACAAGGCTCTGCGTGTCGTCGTCGATTGCGGTGCCGACGTAGCCTCGTGAAAGTGGCCCTTCGGCTTCTTCCTTCGTCGCGTCTCCGAACTCGTCGGCTACCGCACTGCCAACGGCCTCGATGCTCTCCTGTGCGCGCGGCGTACTTCGCCACTCCATCCGATGACCTCATGTGCGTTGTCGTGTGGGTGTTAGCGTAACGCTTGCGGAGGCCGACGGACATGGTGCGAACGGTGGAGGCTTCACGACGTCGTCGGACTGCCGACTCCATGTCGTCGACGGGGAGTGTCTAAGAGCCTGTTCCTAAACCCTGATCTTTCGATGTGATCTTCGTCTCTGTGGATCTTGGTCGGTGTGTCGTGGGTCATCGTGGGAGGAACTCCTGGTAGATCGGTCGGTGCTTGAAATCGCCGATG
>Ga0310839_100173_pt1 | contig 55697 bp, 55 predicted proteins | sample SM_ome_7_FD_201305 | JGI IMG/M metagenome (GOLD analysis project Ga0310839, IMG submission 201305) | Sorghum-adapted microbial communities enriched on stacked mutant (SM) sorghum from Joint BioEnergy Institute, Emeryville, California... ...
CCGCCCCACCCGGCGACACGGGACGACCGATCATGCCGTCATACCAAAAAAACCGCCCCAGCAACACAACCAGCGTTCAAAGCAACTCCGCGTCAACTCGATGCAAAATCGAGGCTAGGCGGTGGCCATGCGCGAACGCATATGTCGGACGCCGCCTCGGCATGCCTAAGAATCAGTGATTGCGATCACCTTCGCATGCACATGAGCGCCAGATCTCATCCCTAGGGCGACATCCGCGTCCCGCGCGGTCATGCAAGGTTCGCGAACAAACGTCGTTTCGCCAAGACTTGGCCGTGGGTTAGGGCGTGTCTGCTTAATGTGAACAGTGTTGTGACTGATGCTGTTTAGGTGATACGTACAGGTGTGATTTCTGATGAGTTGTGGTCGGCGATCGAGCCGGAGCTGCCCTCCGCCCGACGGCGGGGCCGCCCGTGGAATGATCATCGCCTGACGCTGGAAGGCATTATCTGGCGTTTCCGCACCGGATCACCGTGGCGCGATCTACCCGAGCAGTTCGGTGCCTGGCAGTCGGTAGCCGAACGACATCTGCGCTGGTCCACCGATGGGACCTACACACGGATCTTCGCAGCGATCGCTAACGATATTGATGACACCGACGCTGATCTGGCCGAACTGCTGCTGTCGGTGGATTCGACCAGCGTACGTGTGCATCAGCATGCTGCTGGTGCACGCCCGGGCCGGCACACAGGGGGATCTATCGAATTACAAGAAGTACCCCGACGAGCCTGACGACCACGCCATTGGACGTTCCCGGGGCGGGTTGACCACCAAGATCCATGCGCTGGCCGACCAACGATGCAGTCCGGTCGCCATGGTGCTGTCGGCTGGCCAGGCCGGCGACAATCCGATGCTATGGCCACTGCTGGACCTGCTTGCCGACACCGATATCAACACGTTCCGCCTGCTGGCCGACAAGGCCTATTCGCACGACTCGACCCGGGCGCGGCTACGCCAGCTGAAGATCGCGCACACCATCCCAGAACGCAGTGATCAGATCGAACGCCGCAAAGCCAAGGGCAGCAAAGGCGGACGGCCACCAGCATTCGCCGGGCGAATCTACAAGCATCGCAACACCATCGAGCGGTGCTTCAACCGCATCAAACACTGGCGAGCCATCGCCACCCGCTACGACAAGTACGCCCTTTCATACCTCGGCGGAGTCACCCTGGCCGCGATCATCACCTTCCACCGAGTCCGCAATTAACAGACACGACCTAGACACTCGGCGCCCGCCAGGTCTTCCACACCAACGACACCCGCGCTGAAGCCCTTGCCCCATGGCTAGAGCACTACAACAATCAACGACGCCACTCAGCCATCGGAGGCCAACCCCCGATCAACCGACTGTCACCAACCTGACTGCCGAGTACAGCTAGCGGCCGTTACCCCCCGAAAACCCGACTGGCCTGTAGTTTTGATTCTATGTTAAATTAATCATCGTGAACGAAGCTTACATTGTCGACGCAGTACGCACCCCCGTCGGGAAGCGGGGGGGCGGGCTGTCCGGCGCACATCCCGCCGATATGGCCGCACACGTCATCAAGACGGTGGTGGGGCGTCATGACATCGATCCCGCGGCCATTGACGACGTTATTCTCGGGTGCCTCGACAACATCGGCTCCCAGGCTGGCGACATTGCGCGCACTGCCGCGTTGGCCGCGGGGCTGCCCGAATCGGTTCCCGGCGTCACCGTTGACCGGCAGTGCGGATCCGCCCAGCAGGCCGTGCATTTCGCGGCTCAGGGTGTGATGAGCGGCACCGCCGACCTGATCGTTGCCGGCGGTGTGCAGAAGATGAGCCAGTATCCGATCCTGTCGGCGTTCGGCGCCGGCGAACCGTTCGGTTCCAGCGATCCGTGGACTGGTTGCGAAGGCTGGTATGCACGCTACGGCGACCAGGAGATCTCGCAGTTCCGGGGCGCGGAGATGATCGCTGCACAGTGGAAGCTGTCGCGCGAAGAGAACGAGCGTTTCGCGCTGGAGAGTCATCGTCGCGCCGTGGCCGCGATCTCGCAGGGCTACTTCGAGCGTGAGATCGTCCCGTTCGGCAACGCCACGGTCGATGAGGGGCCGCGAGCCGACACGTCGCTGGAGAAGATGGCGGCGCTGCCCACCCTCGTCGAGGGCGGCGTGCTCACCGCTGCTGTTGCCAGCCAGATCTCGGACGGTGCAGCGGCTTTGCTGATCGCTTCGGAAGCCGCCGTCAAGCGGTTCAATCTGACGCCGCGCGCCCGTATCCACCACATGTCGGTCCGCGGGGCCGATCCGGTGATGATGCTGACCGCGCCGATCCCCGCCACTCAGCACGCGCTGAAGCGCACGGGGATGTCGGTCGGCGACATCGACGTGGTGGAGATCAACGAGGCCTTCGCCCCCGTGGTCCTGGCCTGGCTGGCCGAAATCGGCGCGGATCCAGCCAAGGTCAACCCGAACGGCGGCGCCATCGCACTCGGCCATCCGATCGGCTGCACCGGCGCGCGGCTGATGACCTCGATGCTGCACGAGCTGGAACGCACTGGCGGCCGCTACGGCCTGCAGACCATGTGCGAGGGCGGTGGCCAGGCGAACGTCACCATCATCGAACGGATCTGAAGCGTGCACCGCAGACTCTATGGTCCCGATCACGAGGCCTACCGGGAAACTGTTCGCGAGTTCCTTGCCCGCGAAGTTGTTCCCCATCAGCATGACTGGGACGAAGCGCGGTGGATCGACCGTGCGGTGTTCAGTCGCGCGGCGAAGGCCGGTATCTACGGACTGCAGATCGGTGAGGAGTACGGCGGATCCGGTGAGCCCGACTACCGCTACCGCATGGTGGTCTGCGAGGAGACCGCCCGGATCCACGCATACTCCTTCGGATTGACGGTCAGCCTGCAGGACGACCTGGTCCTGCACTATCTGCTCGATCTGACTAACGAGGAGCAGCGCCGACGCTGGCTGCCCGGCTTCGCGACCGGCGAGATCATCGGTGCGCTCGCGATGACCGAGCCCGGCACCGGCAGCGACCTGCGCGGCATCCGCACCACCGCGCGGCGGGACGGTGATCGCTGGATTCTCAACGGGCAGAAGACGTTCATCTCCAGCGGCATCATGGCCGATCTCGTGGTGGTGGCGGCCCGAACGGGTAACTCCGGCGGCTCACACGACCTGAGTCTGTTTGTGGTGGAACGGGATACCCCCGGCTTCGAGCGGGGCCGCAAACTGGACAAGATCGGGCTACCCGCACAGGACACCGCAGAACTGTACTTCCGCGACGCGGAAGTTCCCGCCGCCAACCTCATCGGCGAGGAGGGCAACGGACTGCAGTACCTGATGAGCCATCTGCCGCGGGAACGGCTCGGGGTGACCGCGATGGCATTCGCCAATACCCGCGCGATCTTCGAGACCACGGTCGAGTACTGCAAGCAGCGCCGTGCCTTCGGTGCGCCGCTGACGGATAAGCAGCACGTACGGTTCGAATTGGCCGAGATGGCAACCGAAATCGACATTGTGCAGTCATATGTCGACCAATCGGTACTCGCCTTCAACGCGGGTGAACTCACGCCGGTCGATGCTGCCAAGGGCAAGTGGTTCGTCAGTGAGCTGCAGAAGCGGGTGGTCGACCGCTGCCTGCAGCTGCACGGCGGCTACGGCTACATGACCGAGTACCCAGTCGCCCGTGCGTACTTGGACACCCGCCCACAGACGATCTACGGCGGTACGACCGAGATCATGAAGGAAATCATCGGTCGGGACGTGGTCGCCTAATCCCCTACGTCGCGATCGCGGCTCCCATTTCCGCTCAGCTTTGCGAATCGTCAGCGCTCACTGCGTGTCGCAGTAGCTGCTTCTGCACCTTTGCCGGCCCCGTTGCGCGGTACGGCGCCGAAGATCACCTCACGCGGCACCTTAAAGTCAGCGAGCGTCGAACTGGACCCTGGGGCGCGCGCCGTGACGACGGCGACTACGGTCTCTCCCCACACGTCGTCGGGTCGGCCGACAACCGCCACGTCGTCGACGTCGGGATGGCCAGCGATCGCCTGCTCGACTTCTCCCGAGTAGACGCGTCGCCCGCCGGTGATGATGACTCGCGGCTCGATAAGCGGTGGCGCCACATGGCCTGACGACAGCGGCCGCGACCGCGCCTATGCCACCGTCGAGTAGATGCCGACGGGTCCAGCCTCGGTCTGCCCTCACTGCTGATGGAACTAGACGTGAGGAAAGGTGGTCAACAGTCGCTACACCGCTGCGGCAGGTTCTCAGGACTATTGCCGAGCTGCCGCAACCAATTCCGCTGTGTCGGTGTACTTCACTCGCGGACGGCTGCCGTTCCCGCGCTGCCGCTCCGCCGCGTCGATCGCCAACCAGCCCTGCCAGTCGACGGCCGTCACGCCCCGGCTGGCCAGCAACGCACGGATATCTTCGTCGAGGGCCTTGCCGTTGGTGCGATGCAGCCGGCCGGCGGCGAAATCCTCCATCAGGTGGGTGACCGTCTGCTGTGCGCAGGTGCGGTTGGTACCGATGAGACCCCGGGGTCCACGCTTGATCCACCCGGTGACGTAAACACCGGGCACCGGCTCATCACCGTCGAACACCCGTCCTTCCTCGTTGGGTATCCGACCCGCTGCCTCGTCGAACGGCACACCATCGATGGCTCCGCCGCGGTAGCCGATCGACCGCAGCACCACTGGGGTCTCGATCGTTCCCGATTCCAGGCGAACGCCTTCGACGCGATGCTCCCCGATCAGCTCCAGCGGTGGTGCTGAAAACACCAGCGTCACAACGCGATTCTCGGGATTTCGCGGCCGGTTTGCGTACTCGGCCACCAGGTCGTACTTCAGCGAACGCTCGAGATCGTCGTCGGGACGCGCCCCGGGATCGCCCTGAACCGCGACATCGATGCCCGGTAGCTCACCGAGCGCGATCAGCTCGCCCAGGGAAAAGGCGCCATCGGCGGCGCCGCGACGGCCCAGGATCACGACTTCGCGTACTGCGCTCTCCGCCAGGGCGCGCAGCGCATGGTCGGCGATGTCGGTCCGCGCGAGCGCATCCGCTCCCGAGACCAAAATCCGCGCGGCGTCCAACGCCACGTTGCCGTTGCCGACGATCACGAGGCGGGGGGTGGAAAGGTCGAATTCGTGATGGACGTGGTCGGGGTGACCGTTGTACCAGGCGACGAAGTCGGCGGCGGCATGGTGGCCGGGCAGCTGCTCGCCGGGGATTCCCAGTTCCCTACTGCGGGAGGCGCCGACCGCGTAGATCACCGCATCGTGGTGCTCTATCAGTTCTTCGTGCGTGACGTCGCGGCCCACCTCCACATTGAAGTGACACGTCACCGGGTCGCTCGCCAGGATCGGCTCGAACAGACTCACGACCTGCTTGGTCGTCTGATGGTCGGGCGCCACGCCGGAACGAATCAGCCCGAACGGCGTCGGCAACCGATCGAAGATGTGCACCTCGACGCCAGGAGTCCGCACGAGCTCGGCTGCGGCATAGCACCCCGCAGGTCCCGCACCGACGATCGCGACGCGCAACGCGCCCCGCTCAATCGGGCGCGGCAACGACTTCCGAATCGTGTTCCGCGGCCGCAGCGGCGACTCCGTGAAGTACGCCGCGTTGACGTCACGGAAACGCTGCTGCCCGGCCGGCAACTCGTCCTCGTGGTAAATCGCCCCGACCGGACACACCTCCATGCATGCCCCACAGTCGACACACGCAACCGGGTCGATGTAGAGCATCTGCGGTGAAACACCGTTGGGAACCGGGCGGATACAGTCCACCGGGCACACCGGCACGCAACTGCCGTCGGTGCAGCAGTTCTGGGTGATGACGAACGCCAAAGCCGATACTCCTGGTCAGTCTTCGATGGACAGCGCGCCGGTGGGGCAGTTCGAGACCGCCTCCTCGACCTGGGCGCGCTCATCCTCCGACGGGTTCTCGTTGATGACGGTGGCGGCGCCGTCGTCACCGACCTTGAACACCGTTGGGGCCGTCATCTCGCACATCCCGATGCCTCCGCACCTGACGCGGTCCACACGAATCTTCATCACATCAACCTCCGCATGATGTTGAGTGCCCGATCGGTATACGGCGGATACATCAGCGACGGGTCGGGTTTGGCGGGCTTCGCAAGCACCCCGCGACGGTGGCTGAGCGTTTCAAAACCCCACCGGCCGTGGTAGGCACCCATTCCGCTGGCCCCGACCCCGCCGAACGGCAACTGGGGTACCAGGCAGTGCATGGCGATGTGGTTGATGACCGCACCGCCGGACGGCGTAGCGTCGATGATCTCCCGGCCGCGCTGCTGTGAAGCGGTGAATACGTACAGCGCCAACGGCTTCGGGCGGGAGTTCACGAACCGAATGGCTTCGTCGGTTGACTTCACCCGGAGCACCGGGAGTATCGGGCCGAAGATCTCCTCGCCCATCACGGGGTCGGTCGGCGCCGGATCGACGATGACCGTCGGCTCGATACGTAGCTTCTCGACATCCCACTTACCGCCTGTCGCAACAGTTCCCGTTGTCGTCGAGATCAGCGAGACCAGGCGGTCGAACTGCCGCTGGTTCACGATGGGCAGCGACGGATCGGGTTCGCCCGACCGGAATTTGGCCATCGTGTCGATGACCTTGCGGACCAGTTCATCGGCGATCGATGCCTCAGCGAGCACATAATCCGGTGCGATACACGTCTGGCCGGAGTTGAGCATCTTCACCCAAGCCAGGCGGCGCGCCGCCACATCCAGATCGGCATCGGCAGCCACGATCACCGGGCTCTTGCCACCCAGTTCGAGCGTGACCGGCGTGAGCGTCGGCGCGGCCGCCGCCATGATCTTGCGGCCCACCTCGGTGCCGCCGGTGAAGAGCGCGTGGTCGAATCCCTGCGCCAACAGGGCCTGTGTGATCTGGCCGTCGCCTTCCACAACGCGGATCGCCTCGGCGTCCAGGTACTGCGGAACCAGCCGGGCCAGGAGCGCCGAGGTCGCAGGCGCCAACTCGGAGGGTTTGATGACCGCACAGTTGCCCGCCGCGACAGCCGCCACCAGCGGACCCAGGCTCAGATACACCGGGTAGTTCCACGGGCCGATGATCAGCACCACGCCGAGCGGGTCATACTGCACCCACGCCCGTCCGGGCAACTGCACCAGGGGCAGTGGCTGACGGCGCCGTCGCATCCAGTTGCGCAGATGCTTACGGGCGTAGGCCGCTTCACCTTTCGTCGAGGTGACATCGCCCAGCCATGCCTCGGCGGGAGTTCGGCCCAGGTCCTCGGCCAGTGCGGCCGCGATCGCCGGCTCTTGCTCCGTACACAGCCGTTCAATGCCGGCCAGCTGGTCGAGCCGCCACCGCACCGACCGGGTGCGGCCGGTCTCGAACACACCACGCAGCTCATCGACCAGGCCGGCCTCGGCCGCTTCCGCGCGCGCCTGAACAGTCATGGCCTGCCTCAGATCTCGGGCGCGTCAACCACACCGGACGCCACAGCCCCGCTGATACCGCCGTCGATGATGAGCGGGTGGCCGTTGATCCACCGCGCCGCGTCCGACGCCAGGAACAGGATCCCGTCGGCGATGTCGTCGGGTTGCGCGTGCCGGCCCAGCAGTTCCTTCACACCGTCGAGGGTGTCCTTTCCCATCGACTCCTCGAAGTCCGCCAGGATCGGCGTCTCGACGGGTCCCGGCAGCACCGCATTGATCCGGAATCCCATCTGCGCCACGGCAAGTCCCATCATCATGGTGTAGACGGTGGTGCACTCCTTCGAGAAGTTGTAGGCGTTGCCCTGCTGGGGGTTGGCCTTGAACCATGCCTGCGCTTCCTCGAACGTGTCGGTGGCGAGCAGATCACGGATCGCCTCCAGCCGCAGTGGCCAGCCGAAGCCGGCGGTGGAGGACACGATCGTCACCGTTCCGCCCGGCACCAGCCGCTCGAAAAAGGCCTCGGTGAGGTGTCGCACCGCGAACGTGTTGACGGCCATCACCAGATCGGCAGGCGCCGTGCCGGGGATGCCGGCGATGTTCATCAGCCCGTCGAACTGGCCCTCCAACTGTTCGAGCGCGGCATCGATGTTGCGCGGGTTGGCCAGGTCGACGGTGATGTGCTGGGTGACCGGAGCCGACGGATCGTTGCAGTCCAGGGAGTACACCAGCGCACCCGCGTCCAGCAGCTTGCGTGCCGTCGCATCACCGATGCCGGACGCGGCACCGGTTACGACATAACGCTTTCCAGTGAATTCGGACATTCTGAGCGGCTCCTAGTCGAGGGTGTAGGGCAGCGACTTCACCGCGGTGATGAAGTTGCCGGTCAGGTATTCGGGCTCGCCGACGCGCAGGTTCGGCGCGCGCAGGATCAGCTCCCGGAAGATCGCTTCCAGCTGGATCTTCGCCAGGAACGCGCCCATGCAGTAGTGCGGTCCGCCACCGCCGAATCCGAGGTGCGGGTTGGGCGTCCGGGTGATGTCGAACTCGTAGGGGTTCTTGAACACCCGGTCGTCGCGGTTCGCCGACGAGTACACCATCGCCACCCAGTCGCCCTCGCGGATGTGCTGGCCGCGCAGTTCGGTGTCCTGGGTCGCGGTGCGCCGGAAGGTCATCACCGGGGTGGCCCACCGGACGAATTCCTCGATGGCGACCTTGATGTGCTTGTCGAAGTCCTGCTGCAGCAGCGCCTTCTGCTCGGGATGCCGGTCCAGCGCGATCGTCGTGAAGGTGGTCGTGGTCTTGGTGGTGTCGTTGCCGGCGACCGACAGCAGCACGAAGTACGGGCCGAGCTCGTCGTCGGTGAGCTGGCGGCCGTCGACCTCGGCCTGCACCAGCGACGTCATCAGGTCGTTCTCGGGCTTCTCCCGGCGGGCCTGGGCGAGGCTGATGCCGATGTCGAGCAGGCCGACGAGGGAGTCGGTGAGCACCTGGCTGGGTTCGCGGCCTGCGGCGACCTCCGGGTCGGCCCAGGCGACCATGCCCTCGGCCAGCCTCGCCGCTTCGTCGCGCTGTTCCTCGGGCAGGCCGAGCATTTCGTAGATGGTCCACATGGGCAGCCGCTTCGCCACCTGCTCGACGAAGTCGCCCTCCTTCGTCTCCAGCAGATCGTCGACGATCTGGCGGGCCTTGCGCTCGATCTGGTCCTTGATCTTGGCGACCTGACGCGGGGTGAACACCGAGCTGACGAGTCGGCGAAGCGTCGCGTGCTCCGCGCCGTCCATACCGAGGAAGGACTGGGTGGCGGCCAGCAATTCCTCGGGCACTGCTTCGAAGGTGATGCCCTGCCCCGAGCAGAACAATTCGGGATTCTTGCTGACGTAGGCGACGTCCTCGTGCCGGGTGACCACCCAGACCCCGTCGATCTCCGGCTCCATCATCGAGCCCTCGAGCGGCGGGTGCCAGCTGACCGGACGCTCGTCGCGCAAGATCTTGAACGCCTTCTCGCGCTCGTCGAAGCTCTGGGCCCAGAACTCCACCGGCGAGATGCTGACCGGATCGAACGGCGGACGCTCAGTCGGGGCCTGTACTGCAGTCATCGTGCGACCTCCAGATATCTGTTGATGAGGAGCCGTTTGGCCAACTTCCCGGTGGGTGTGCGCGGCAGCTCGTCGGTGAAGTCCACCGAGCGTGGCGCTTTGTAGTGCGCAATACGTTGGCGCACATAGTCGATGATTTCCTGGGCGAGCTCGTCGGAGCCGGTGATCCCGTCGCGCAGCTGGACGACGGCCTTGACCTGCTCGCCCATCTCCGGATCGGGCACGCCAATCACCGCCACATCGGCGACACACGGGTGCAGGGCCAGCACGTTCTCGATTTCCTGCGGATAGATGTTGACGCCGCCGGAGATGATCATGAAGGCCTTGCGGTCGGTCAGGAAGAGATAGCCGTCGTCGTCGACGTATCCCATATCGCCCACGGTCGACCAGTTGTCGTGCTGGGGATGCCGGGACTCGGCTGTCTTGACGCGATCGTTGTGGTACTCGAACGGGGTTGCGTCGCGTTCGAAGTAGACGGTGCCGATCTCGCCGTTCGGCAGCTCCACACCGTCGTCATCGCAGATGTGGATGACGCCGAGCGCCGCCCGGCCCACCGAGCCTCGCTTCTTCTGCCATTCCGGTGTGGTGATCACCGTCGTGCCGTGCTGTTCGGTGGCGCCGTAGTACTCCACGAAAATCGGCCCCCACCAGTCGATCATGGCGTCCTTGACATCGGGTGGGCAGGGCGCTGCGGCGTGCACCGCCAGCCGCAGCGACGACAGGTCGAAGTCCTTGCGCACCTCCTCGGGCAGCTGCAGCATCCGGATGAACATCGTCGGCACCATCTGGGTCACGGTGACCCGGTACGTCTCGATCGCCGCCAACGCATCTCGGGCGTCGAAGCGCTCCATCAGCACGACCGTGCCGCCCAGCGCCAGCACGCCGCCACACCACTTCAGCGGGGCGGTGTGGTAGATCGGCGCCGGGGACAGGTAGATGTCGTCGGCGTTCAGCCCGAACGCGTGCTGCAGCATCGCGATCAACGGGTCGCCCGGCTGATCGACCTGGATGTCGAGCAGGTGCGGCTTGATTCCCTTGGGCCGCCCCGTGGTCCCTGACGAGTACAGCATCTCCGAACCACGCGGCTGTGACGGCAGCGGCGGCCAGTCACCGGCGAGCAGTTCGGCATAGCTCTCATGCCCGGCGACCGGCCCGCCGAACGCGTAGCGGCGCTTCACCGATGGTGTGAGGTTCACGAGGTCGGCGGCGAGGTTGCCGATGCCGGTCGAGGCGAACAACACCTGTGCGCCACTGTCATTGACGATGTAGGCCGCCTCGTCGGGCGTCAGGTGCCAGTTCACCGCGGTGATGTAGAGCCCTGACCGGAGCGCAGCCCAATAGATTTCGAAGGCGGCAGCGGAGTTGTCGGAGAGCAGCGCGATGACATCACCGCGCCGCAGCCCCATGTCGTAGAGCGCCGACGCCACCGCGGCAGACCGCTGCTCGAGTTCTGCGTAGGTGGTGACGGTGCCGGAGCCGGCCATGATGACCGCCGGATGATCCGGCCGGACCGACGCGTGCGTACCCGGATACATCGCGCCTAGACCAGGAGGTCGTCGCGACCGTCATTCTTGAGGCGCTCGATGTAGACCGGATAGAGCTTCTTACCCAGCGGGGCCAGCTTGAGCAGGCTGCCCATGTCGCCCTCGACCTTGATCTTCCGTTTCGCCATCGCGAGCGGCAGGTTGACCTTGCCCTGCCAGTAGGCGTTGCCGGTTTCCGCCGCCATGGACATGGTCGCGGTCGGCGCCGGGCCGCCCTCCAGCCCCTCCCGGACGGACTTGTTGGCCATGTCGATGACCACCACGGCCTCGGGGTCGGTGAAGTTGAACGCGACGACGAGTCCGGTGTCGACCAGCTTGGGCCCGATCTCAGGATCCTCGAACGCCGTCTCGAAGATCCCACCGATGTAGCGGGTGACCTCGGCAGAGTTAGCGAACCCCATCGTTCTCCCTAATTTATTCTAGATTCAAATCAGGCTATGGCCAGTGTCACATCACATCCACCATAAGTCAACTTATGGTAGTCGGGGGGCTGGTTCTGAGCGGATCAGCACAGGATCAGGGCGATGCAGAGCAGCCCGACGATCAGGACCCACGCCCCCGGCTTCACCAGGGCGAGATGCCGGGCGCCGGCACCGTCGGGCGACACTCGTCATCCCGTGAGCCCCAGTCGTACCGCGAGCCCTTGACCGCGCGGTAGCGCACCATCAGGCTCATTCGGAGCCTTCCGCGTCAGCGCACCGCTAGCGGATACGCGGCGACGATCTTGTCGACCACCAATTTTGCGGTCTCCGCGCACGCCGTGGTGCCGCCGTTGGCGTACTCCTTGACAGCGTCGCCGACGTTCCACAGCCCGGTGATCGGGGTGTCGTGCGGGAGGTCGAATCCCGCGACGGCGCGCTGCGGGGGCCAATCGTCGCGCGTGATCGCGATATTGATGATGCGGGTGCGCTCATCGAAGTTCTCGATGTTGTCGCGCAGGTCCTGCAGCAGCAGTTCGGTTTCGGCCGCCTCGTCGAAGTCGCCGAGCGGGTTCGCGGGCACCGAGGTGCCGACGTAGAGGTTCCACCCGTCGGGAGCCATCTCCGGGCAGGTGTCGGTGAAGTTCGCGATGTAGGCCAGTCGGCGCGACTTCGAGAAGCTGAGCATTCCCGGAACGTCGACCAGCCGCTCCCGGCTGGCGAAGTTCACCGAGATCATCGAAGTGGGCCGGTCGCCGCGCTTCACCATTTCCAGGTAGTCACGCGGAACGTTCTCCTCGCCAAGCAGTTTCACCGTGGCAGCGGGCCCGACGTCGCTGACGACCACCGGCGCGTCGACTCGCACGGTCTGGCCGTCCCGGAGCACCTCGACACCGGTGACCCGGTTCCCGTCGAGCAGGATCTTCGTGGCCGGGGTGGACAGCCAGATCGTGCCGCCGTCGCGCTCCACCACACCCGCGAGGCCCTTCCACAGCCCGATGGTGCCTTCGGGGTGGAAACCGAACCGCTTGAACGCGCTCTTACGGGTGAAATAGGTGAGGAACACCCGCGCGGGCAGCTCGTCGGAGCCCAGCGCGAAGACCGACGCACACATGTTGCGGAAGATGCCGTGCACGCCTTCGTTCTTGGTGTACTTCGCCACCCATTCCGCGGTCGACAGCTCGTCCTCCGGCAGGCCGGAGTCATTGCGCGCGGCGCCGATACCCTTGACGAGCTTTGCGGCCTGCCGGGTGAGTTTGCCCAGGAGGAAACCCCAGCCGCTGCCGGTGACGTCGACATCCTTGCCGCCGATCCGGTACAGGATCGGCGGTTTGGGCTCGCGGATGTCGAACGGCGCGCCGACCTCTTCGCAGGTCTGCTGGGTGATCCCGCCGACCTCGATGACGATCGCGCCGACGTTGACCTTCAAGCCGTCGATGTCGTCGGTGGACGCCCGGCCGCCGACCTTGTCCAGCCGCTCGACGACAAGGGTGCGGTAGCCCTGGTGCGCGAGACGTGCCGCGGTGAACAGTCCACCCGCTCCCGCTCCGATCACGACGACGTCGAATTGGTTGTCTGACATGACTTCTCCTAATACGAGCGGGGCAGACCCAGCGAGGTCTGGGCGACGAAGTTCAGCACCATCTCCCTGCTGACCGGTGCCGTGCGCATCAGGCGGGTGACGAACCAGAGCTCGGAGAGTCCGTACTCGTGGGAAAGCCCGTTGCCGCCGTGGGTTTGGATGGCCTGATCGAGCGCCTTCAACGCGGCCTCGGATGCGGCGAACTTCGCGATGTTGGCCGCCTCGCCGGCGGGTTCACCCGCGTCGTACAGCTCGGCGCTGCGGATGGTGGCGAGCCGGCCCAGCTCGACCCCGATGTGCGCCTCAGCCAGCGGATGCGCGATTCCCTGATGGGCTCCGATCGGGGTGGACCACACGGTGCGCTGCTTGGCGTATTCGGTGGCCTTGTTGATGGCGTACCGGCCGATGCCGGTGGACAGCGCGCCGACGAGGATTCGTTCCGGGTTCAGCCCGTCGAACACCTGACGTAATCCGTTACCCGCCACACCGATCAGCGCCTCCTCGCCCACCTGCACGTCGTCGAGGAACACGGTGAAGTGCTTGTCGGGGGACACGATCGAGGTGTCGATCTGCTGGTACGACAGCCCGGGCGCGTCCGTGGGCACGACGAACAGCGACAGCCTGGGTTTCTCCGGCGTGGAGTGCTCGGCGTCGCGGGTGACCAGCAGGATGGCGTCGCACTGGTCCACCGCGGAGATGTAGTACTTGGACCCGGAGATCGACCACCCCTTGTCGGTGCGGGTGGCGGTGGTCTTCACGTTGTGGCTGTTCGACCCGGCGTCGGGCTCGGTGATGCCGAACGCCATCTTGCGGGTGCCGTCGGCGATGACGGGTAACCACGCCTGCTTCATCTCGTGTGATCCGTGGTGAGCCAGGATGCTGCCGCAGATTGCCGGTGAGATCACCCAGATCAGCAGCGGCATACCGTGTGCGGCAAGCTCTTCGACGACGACCACCGCTTCGGCCATGCCGCCGCCGCCACCGCCGTACTCCTCGGGCAGGTGCACACCCAGCAGGCCCGCGGCGCCGAGATCCTTCCACAGCTCCTCGATCCCGCCGTTGGACCGGGCGCGTTCCAGGAAATACTGCGGGCCGTAGCGTTGCGCGATACCGGCGACGCTCTCGCGGATCGCGCGATGTTCGGCGCTATCGGCCGTCAGTCCGGGCATGCTCGTTACCTTCCGATGAATTCGGGCTTGCGCTTCTGGGGGAACGCGGTGATCGCGGTCGCGGCGTCCGCGGTGTCGGCGGTGTCCTTGATGACGCGGGTCTCGGCCGCGAACTGGGTCGGCAGGTCATTGTCCCAGCTTTCGCGCAGCAGCCGCCGCATGGCGGCGTAGGCCTTCGTCGGCCCATGCGCCAGTTCGGTGGCCACGGCCATTGCACGGTCCCGTATTTCGTCAGCGGGCACGATCTCGTTGATCAGACCCCACTCCAGGGCTTCCTTGTCGGTGATCGGGGTGTTCCGCAGATAGGCCTGGGCGGCGCGGCGGGGGCCGATAAGCCGCGGTAGATACCACGTTCCGCCGCCGTCACCGGATACCCCGAGCCCGGCGAATGCGGTGACGAAGCGGGTGCCCTCGGCCGCCAGCACGATGTCTGCCGCGTACACGTAACCCAGTCCGCCACCTGCGACGACGCCGTGTGCGGCGGTCACGATCGGGACGTCGAGTCGGCTCAATAGATCGAAGCCCTGGTGGAACGGCACGGTCATCGACTGGATGAGATCGCCGAACGCCTCGGACCGGTCGCGCCGGAAGTAGATGATATCGCCGCCCACGGTGAGCGCCGGACCGTTGCCGCATATCAGCACCGCACGGACGGTGTCGTCTGCGGCGATGCGCCGCGCGACCTCCAGCGTCTCCTGCGCCACTCTCATGTCGATCGCGTTGCGCGCCTCGGGCCGGCTCAGGCAGACCGTCGCCACGCCGTCGGTCACCGAGTACTCGAAGGTCTGCAGGGGTTCCGGACCCTCGAGCGCCGCATGCCATGCCGCGGTGTCGGTCAGCTGGCGCAGTCCGCTGATCCGGCCGTCGGCTGCGAAGTCGATTACGTGAATGAACTCCGCGTCCAACGGTTTCCCGGTACGGCGGGCCTTTCCGACGTAGCGGCCGCTGACCATCAGGCTGCCGTCACCAAGTGATTGGAACTGCCGCGCGTCCGCGCGCATCCGGAAATGCTCGCCGATGCGCCACCACAGGTTCTGCTGCATGGCCTCGGGGCCGTTGTGCTCGCCGCCCATGCCGAGCGGCAGGCCCTCGGCGGCATGGCCGACGAAGTCGGGGTGCAGCAGCGTGTTCAGCGCCTCGCGGTCACCGGCGGCGAGGGCCGCGTACAGGCGCTGCGCCGCCGCCACGCGGGCCCCGTAACGGGATTCGTGCCCGTTGTTACTTGACATAGCGGATGATCGATTCGATGACCGCGGCCGGTTTGGCGGCTCCCTCGAGCTCGATGGTGGTGACCATGGTGGCTTGTGCGCCGCCGTCGACGGCGGTGATGTCGGCGATGGTGGAGCGCGCGCGGATCTTCGCGCCCACCGGCACCGGGGAGATGAAGCGGACCTTGTTGATGCCGTAGTTGATGGCCATCGTCACGCCGTCGACCCGGTAGAGCTCGTGCATGAAGCGCGGCAGCAGGGACAGGGTGAGCAGGCCGTGCGCGATGGTTCCGCCGAAGGGTCCGGAGGCGGCGCGCTCCGGATCGACGTGGATCCACTGGTGATCGTCGGTCGCGTCGGCGAACAGGTTCACCCGGTCCTGGGTGATCTCCAGCCAGTCGGTGGGTCCGAGTTCAGCGCCGACGGCGCCCGTGAAGTCCTCCAGTGTCGGATAGATCTGCATACCGCCTCCTGAGCTTGTGCCCCTTGCCACCAGAGCGGTCGCGACCTGCTGTTTTTAATACTGATTCAATACGCGATTTGGGCTCTAGCTGGGACTCTTGACCACGCTAGCAGATTTTCTATCTACTATTAAATTTCTTGTTGGGCGCGTGAGCTGACTTCCTCCGCCAGCCGGAACTTCTGCACCTTGCCGGTCGGGGTGGTCGGCAGCGATGCCGCATCGTAGAAAACCACCCGCTTCGGGACCTTGAAGCGAGCCAGGTTCTTGCGGCAGTGCTCCAGCACGTCTTCTTCGGTCGGCGCGGCCTCGGGTGCGGGGACCACGACGACACAGCCGATTTCGCCCCACCGCTCGTTGCTGAGACCGAACGCGAACGCCTGGCTGATGGCCGGATGGCGCTGCAGTACGTCCTCGATCTCCTTGGGCATGATGAGCTCGCCGCCGCTCTTGTACAGCTCCTTGCTTCGGCCCGTCAGCTCGAGATACCCGTCGGCGCGCACCGTGCCGAGGTCACCGGAGAACAACCGCCCGTTCCGCAGCGTCGCCGATGTCTCCGCCGGCCGGTTCCAATAGCCGAGCATGGTTGTCGGGCCGTGCGATACCAGTTCCCCGTCGACTGTTTCGTAGACCACCAATGCGTCGGTGCCCGGAACCGAGGCTGCCCCAGCGAGTTTCGGACGGCCCACCGTCTCCGATGTCAGGTGCAGCGGGTCCTCCGGCAGGGTCAGCGTCATCGCGCCGCCGCACTCGGTCATCCCGTAGCCGGTGACGATCTCGTCGACCCCGAACTCGCGCTGCACCTGTTCCCACAACCAGATCGGCGCCGGCGCAGATCCGCACAGCACCGCCCCCAGGGAACTCAGGTCGTAGTCGTGGCGCGCGGCGGATTCCACCATCGCGACCGCCATGGTCGGCACGCACAGAATGTCGTTGGCTCGATGTCGTTCGATGCCCGCGAAATACCCCTCTGCGGAGAACGACGGCTGCGGAATGACGGCTCCGCCGACATACATCGCCGACAGGATCCCTTCGACGTAGCCGAACATGTGATAGCAGGGCAGCGAGAACAGGATTCGGCGGCCATCCTGGTATGCGCGGGTGAGCGCAGACGCGTAGGCGGTACGCAACACCGCATCGTGGGAGACCAGCACGCCCTTCGGTGATCCGGTCGTACCCGAGGTGTAGAGCATGTCGCCCGGGGCGTCGGGCGCCACATCAAGTTGCGGCGCGGGTGCTGCGATTGCCGCAAGGTCGGCGACGTTCTGCACTCCTTGGCGTGCGGTGCCATCGGTGTCGAGCAGCACCACGTGCCGCAGGGCGCGGTCCGGTGCGGTCGTGCTGAAGTCCGGCGCGTCCCACTGAGGGACAATCTCGTCCAGCATCGCCTGGTAGTCGAGGGCGCCGAAGCCGGTCATGGTCACAAGCACACGGCAGCCGGAATCCGCCAGCACGAAACCGAGTTCGTTGGTCCGGTACAGGTAGTTGAACGGCACCGCGATCGCACCGGTGCGGGCGATCGCGAACTTGACGGTTACGAACTCCGGATAGTTCGCCATCACCATGCCGACCCGGTCACCGCGTTGGACGCCAAGCCCGGCCAGGCCGGCGGCGATGCGGCGCGACTGCTCGGCGACGTCGGCGTAGGTGAGCGTGACATCGTCGGTGATGACGAACGGCCGCACGGCGTAGCGGTTTGCACACTCGTCGAGCCAGCCGGCAAGGCTGCGCGGCTGCCAGACGGGGAACCGGTCCCGCAGTTCCTGCCGACAGGCCTCGATTTCGGCGACGGTTCTCATAGCTCTCGCACTTCCCCACGTAATACCGAGTCCCGCAGGGCGAACCGGCGCACCTTGCCGGTGGGCGTGACCGGGAACGCGGTATCGCTGACGAACCAGCGGGCGGGCCGCTTGTACGAGGCCAGCTTCGACTCGGCAGCCGCGACCAGCCGCTTCTTGACCTCCGCGGGATCGCCCTGGCTGCGGAACACCACCGCGACGACCTCGCCCCACCGGTCGTCGGGGATACCGACCACGGCGAGGTCGCTGACGTCCTCGTGTCCCTCCAGGTGCTGCTCGACGTCGGCGGGCGCGATGTTCTCCCCGCCGCGGATGATGATCTCCTTCAGCCGGCCGGTCACGGTGAGGTACCCGCGCTGGTCCAGTGTCCCGAGATCGCCGGTGTGGACGAAGCCCTCCTCGTCGACGGCGGCCCTGGTGGCCGCCGGATCGTGCAGGTATTCGACGAACTGCTGATAGCCGCGCGCGCAGATCTCCCCCTGCTCGCCTACGGGCACTACGGCGCCGGTACGTGGGTCGACGACCTTGCAGTCCACCTGGGGCAGCGGGCGCCCCACCGTGGTGGTGCGATCCCGGTGGCTGTCGTCGGGACGGGTCATCGACAGCACCGGGGCCAGCTCGGTCTGCCCGAACAGGTTGAGCACGGTGGCCCCGAAAACCTCTGCGGCACCGTCGATCATCTCCGGCGGCACCCGTGCGGCACCACCCATGATGACCGGTATCTGCGGGGCGGGTGCGTCCTGGCTTCGTTGTGCGGCCAGCAGCGCGTCGAGGATCGGCGGGACGAAGAACAGCACATCGGTTTGTTCGTCGCGCAGCGTCGCCAGCGTCTCGGCCGGGGTGAACCGTTCAACCAGCACCGCGGTTCCGCCCAGCCACAGCGGTCCGAGGGTGCCGATCACACAGCCGGCGGTGTGGAACATCGGCAATGGGTTGACGCAGACACCGCGCACGCGGGCTCCGGCCGCGGTCATGGTCAGCCGCGCCACGTTCACCAACGCCCGGTGGGTGAGCAGTACCCCTTTGGGGCGTCCGGTGGTGCCGGACGTGTACTGCAGCATCGCGAGGTCGTCGGGCGTCACGTCAGCGATCGCAGCCGGATCCGGCTCGGATGCGCACCACGCGTCGTCGGCCAGCGAGATCCGTTGTAAGCCATCGATTCCGTCGCTGACTCGCCTGGCGACCTCGCCCATCTGATAGTCCCGGCTGGTGTCGGCGTGCAGCAGTACCTTCGCACCCGAATGGGTCAGCGCGTATTCCAGTTCGTCGTCGCGCAGAACCGGGTTGAGCGCCACCAGCACCATCCCCGCCAGGGCGGCACCATACTGAACGATGGGCCATTCCACGACATTCGGTGCCCACAGGGCGATGAGATCACCGCGGGTGGCGATCCGCGACAGTGCGGTCGCCACCCGAGTGGCCTCCTCGTACAGCTGCCCGTACGTGATCCGCACGTGTTCACCAAAACCGTGCCGGGTGCCGACGAGTGCGGTCAGGTTCGGGCGCTCGGCACTTCGTTGTGCCAGTACCTGTCCCACCGAGGCCTGCACCAGGTCGACACTGCGGTCGGCCGCCCAGTAGGACTGCTGCAGGCGGTGCTCGACGGCCACGGCTTACACGGGGTTGCTGCCGAGTTTGGCGTTGGCCATGTCGCTGATCTCGGCCCAGCGGCTGGTGATCTCCTCCAGCGACGGCGGGCCGCTGAAGGTGACGCCGTCGTTCATGAACAGCGCATGCCGCTGCACGAGTCCGCCGCCGACCACGAACACGGATCCGCTGTCGCTGTTCTCCTCGGAGACCAGGTAGCCGACGGCTGGGGCGACCAGTCCGGGATCGAGCTTGTCGAGTACTTCCAGCGGAGCGATATCGGCGGTCATCCGGGTCGCGGCCAGCGGGGCGATCGCGTTGGCGGTGATGTTGTACTTGGCGCCCTCGATGGCCAGGGTGTTGATCAGGCCGACCAGGCCTGCCTTCGCGGCGCTGTAGTTCGCCTGCCCGAAGTTGCCGTACAGCCCGCTGGTGGAGGTCGCCACCACCACCCGGCCGAACTTCTGCTCGCGCATATGCGGCCAGGCGGTGCGGATCACGTGATATCCGCCGTACAGGTGCACCTTCAGCACGGCATCCCAGTTCTCCTCGGACATCTTGTGGAATGCGCCGTCGCGCAGGATGCCCGCATTGCTCACCACGCCGTGCACGGCGCCGAATTCGCGCAGTGCGGTGTCGACGATCTCGGCAGCGCCATCCGCGGTCGCCACCGACGAATAGTCGGCGACGGCGCGGCCACCAGCGGAGCGGATCTCGTCGACGACTGCATCGGCCATGCTGGTGCCGGAACCCGTGCCGTCACGGGCACCGCCGAGGTCGTTGACGACGACCAGCGCGCCGTTCGCGGCGAGGAACCGCGCGTAGGCACGCCCGAGGCCGCCTCCGGCTCCGGTGACGATGACGACTTTGTCTGCTACCCCTGGCACTACTGAACTCCCTTGTCTGCTTTAGTGATTACGTTCGCGGGTGACGATGGAAACGAAGGACACGCAGCCGCCCGGACGGCCGCCGAGGTTGTGCGTCAGCGCGGTGTGCGGGTCGGTGAGTTGGCGCTCGCCCGCCTCGCCGCGGAACTGCAGCCACGCCTCGTAGAGCATACGCAGGCCGCTGGCACCGACCGGATGGCCGAAGCTCTTCAGTCCACCGTCAGGGTTGACCGGGAGTCGCCCGTCGGCGTCGAATTCGCCTGCCAGTACGTCTTTTACGGCCTGGCCGGGCGCGGTGAACCCCAGATCTTCCATGAGCACGATCTCGGTCGGCGTGAAACAGTCGTGCACCTCGGCCAGCGACAGCTGGGTGCGCGGGTCGTCAATACCGGCCTGCGCGTATGCGTCCTTGGCCGACCGGACCACTTCGGGGAAGGTCGTGTAGTCGTAGGCGGGATCCAGCGCTCCGCGGCCGGATGCGGCGACCAGCGACAGCGCCGCGACGTACATCGGGGTCTCGGTGTACTCGTGGGCCCGCTCGGCCGGGACGATCAGCGCGCACGCGGCACCGTCGGACACCCCCGAGCAGTCGAAGACCCCGAGCCGGCCCGCGACCTTCGGGGCCTTGCTGATTGTGTCCTTGGCTACCGGTGAGCGGAACTGCGCCTTCGGGTTTCGGGATCCGTTGTCGTGGTTCTTCCACGCCACATGCGTCATCGCGTCCCGCATCTCGTCGGGATGGGTGCCGTACTTTGCGCAGTAGGCGGGGTCCAGCAGCGAGAACGCCGCGGGCGCGGTCATCGAGATCTCCGGTGCGGTACCGTCGCCGGGCGGGTCCTGGCGCAGCAGCCCGGAGAATCCGGAGTCCTTGAGCTTCTCCACGCCGACCGCCATGACGACGTCGTACGCGCCGGCCGCCACCGCGTAGCAGGCGTTGCGGAACGCCTCCGAGCCGCTGGCGCACATGTTCTCCACCCGGGTGACCGGTTTGTCGTCGGAGCCCAGCGCTCGGCTCAGCGTGAGCCCGGACATCCCGGAACTCAGGGTGCCCAGCCAGTAGGCGTCCACGTCGTCGCGGGTGATGCCGGCCGAGGCCAGGCACTCGGTGTACGCCTCCAGGATCAGGTCCTCGGTCGAGGCGTCCCACCGCTCGCCGAACCGGCTGCAGCCCATGCCGATCACCGCGACCCGCCCGGGGATCCCGTTACTGGCCATGTGTCAGCACCGCCTTCCAGAAGTAGTCATGCACATCGCCGGCGGTGAACAGACGCCGGAAGCTGAACCGCACCCGCGCGCCCACGTGCAGCGCGTCCGGTTCGGCGTCGGTGACCTCCACCGTGCACCGTCCGCCACCGTCGACGTCGATCACAGCCTGGATCATCGGCGGCGACGGCGAGTACGCGAGTCGGTCCACCGTGTAGGTGACGACGGTCCCTGCCAATCCCGCCACCGGTGCCGGGCTCATCCGGTCAAGTGCAGCGCACTTGCGGCACACCCGTGCTGGCGGGATGTGGACGAAACCGCATGCCTCACATCGCGTTCCGGTGAGTCCGAACTTCCACGACACGGCCCGCGAGGCCGGCGGCGCCGCCACCCGGTCCGGTTCGGGACGACGCGGCGGCTCGAGTTCGACAAGCCCGCGCCAGGACAGATACGTCAGCGCAGGCACCGCCAGCCCGCCGTCGCGTTGCTGCGCGACCGGTACCGGCTGTCGTGCCTCCGACAGCCGTTCGGTGGCCCGTAGCACCAGGGCGTCACAGCCGTCGGTGGCCGAGAGCACCAGGATGGTGTCGCCGGGTTCGGCGGTGTCGAGGACAGCGCTCATTGCGATCGCGGCGTCGGCCGCGCCGCTGAATCCGATCGGCGAGGTGACCACCGACTTCTGCCCTTTGACCAGCGTGGCGGCGCGTTTCACGATCGCCGTGTTCGGGCAGGCCAGCGCGACGTGGTCGGCGTCGGCAAGCCCGGCGGCGTTCAGCGCGTCCGCGGCGGTGGCCCGAATCAGCCGCGTGTACCGCTCCGCGCCGAACCGCTCTTCCCACTGCTGTCCGGTCACCGAATGCGGTGCGCGCCAACGGTCGAGGAACTCCTCGGTGCGTGACGCGGTACCCAGCACCTCGGCGATGGGCTTGCCCTCGCCGAACAACAGCGCCGCGGCGCCGTCGCCGCCGAACTTCTCGTCCGACGACCCGGGCCGACCGACCCGCACGTCACCGCAGACCGCGAGCCCGCCGGTCTGCGCGGCCGAGCGGATCGCGGCGTAACCGCTGCGGCCGGTGCCGCACAGGTCCGCGGCCAGCACCTGGTCGGGCAGCCCGAGCGCGGCGTGGATGGCGGTGGCGTTGGTCTTGTCCGCGTACGCGGGGCTGCTGGTCGCGAAGAACAGCGCGGCCGGTGCGCGCTGATCCTTGAGCGCTGTTGCCGCCGCCGCGACGGCCATCGTGGTGGAGTCCTCATCGTAGCCGGCCACCACGCGACGGCCGAGCCGATGCCGGGGCAGGTAGGCCGCGTAGCTCAGCAGTCCGATGCTCATGCCGCGCCCCGGAACACCGCGGCGATGCCCTGCCCACCGCCGATGCACATCGTCTCCAGGGCCAGACCGCCGCCGCGCCGCTGCAGCTCGTAGAGCATCGTGGTGAGGATTCGCACACCGGTGGCGCCGATCGGGTGCCCGAGCGAGATCCCGGATCCGTTGACGTTCAGCCGGTCGTCGACCTTGTCGAGGGGGACGCCCCAGCCGGCCAGCACGGCAAGCACCTGAACGGCGAACGCCTCGTTGATCTCGATCAGGTTCATGTCGTCGAACCCGAATCCGGTTCTGGCGAACAGCTTTTGTACCGCGCTCACCGGCCCGATCCCCATACGTGACGGTTCGCATCCCATGGCGGCCCAGCCTTCCAGGAACCCGAGCGGCTCCAGCCCCAGCTCGTCGAGGCGATCCTCGGCGACCACCAGGCAGGCCGCGGCCGCATCGTTCTGCTGGCTGGAATTGCCCGCCGTGACCGTGCCGTCGGGCATTATTGTGCGCAGCCGCGACAGGGTGGCAAGATCGGTGTTCGGGCGCACGCCCTCGTCGGTGTCGAAGACCATCGGATCGCCCTTGCGCTGCGGCACTTCGATGGGCACGATCTCGTCGGCGAACACACCGGAGCGTTGCGCGGCGGCGGCCCGCTGGTGGCTGCGCACCGCGAACTCGTCGGCGGCTTCCCGGCTGATGCCGTAGTCCTTCGCCAGGTTCTCCGCGGTTTCGATCATTCCGCTGATCCGGCCGAATCTCCAAGCGGGCTGCGACATCTCGCGGCCACGGTCGAGCCGGTCATAGAGCAACTGATTTCCGGACCGGGCACCCCATCGCATGCTGGTGGTGTAGTGCTCGATATTGCTCATCGATTCTACCCCGCCCGCGAGTACCGCGTCGGCGGCGCCGGTCTGCACCATCATCGCCGCGGTGACGACCGCCTGGAGCCCACCGCCGCAGCGCCGGTCGATCTGCAACCCCGCAACCCCGACCGGCAGCCCCGCGTGCAACGCCACCCACCGGCCGATGCACGGCGCCTCGGAGTTCGCGTAGGACTGCGCGAACACCACGTCATCGATGCGCTCAGGATCAATATTGCTCTTGGCGACAACGGCTTTGACGACGTGTGCGGCCAGATCTTCGGCACGCAACGGCCGCAGGGTGCCGCCGAACGCACCGACAGCCGTGCGCAGCGGCGCGACGATCGCGGCGCGCCGCATCACGACTCCCCTCGCCAGCGCTCCGACGACGGGTCGAGCAGGTTCTGGAGCCGTTCGTCGGACAGCCACACGATGCTCTCCAGCTCGAGGGCATCGAGGAACCGTACGCGGCCGGTCCGCAGATCCTCCACTCGCAGTCGCGGCGAGTTTCCCTCCACGTCGAAGGTCACCGAGACTTCGGCGAACTCGCTGCCGATGATCGGCCCGTGGGTGGGATCGAATCGGATAGCCATGTCGGGTCTCAAATCAGGAAACCCATGGTCGGTATCGGCTTGTCGTTGTTGACGAGCACCACCTTCTTGTACGCCAACCGGAGTTCGCCGTCCTCTCGCCGCAGCCGGTACGTCGTGCGACCGCCCCACAGCTCGTTACCACGGGCGTGCGACTCGAGCAGCAGGAAGTTCGCCGCCACCTCCAAATCGACCCCGCCGAACGCATTGGGACGCCCGCCGAGGAACTCGATGTTGGAGATGACCCGGCGCAGGTTCGACGGCGGCGCCTGGGCATACCGTCTGCCCGTGCGTGCCTGCTTCAGCCGCGTCGAGATACGGCTTCTGTTGTCGTAGATGACCGACATCTGCCGGAGTGGATCGATGTCCGCGCCACCGGCGGGCACCCAGTAGATCGCGTCATCGGTCCACAGCGCTTCCCACGCGTCGTAGTCGCTCTCGTCGGCCAAGCGGGCCTCCCGATAAAGGAACTGCTCAACCTCGAAGCGATCGAATCCCTCTGGTATTTCCACCAGTTCGGCGACCTGAGCTGTTGTCATGGTGTCTCCATCAGATTCTTGTACTGCGCCCAGAAGGCGCGCATTCCCGTCTCGTCGGTGGGACCACCGACGGGATGGCCACGCTCATCGACCTTTTCGCGGTTGAGTCCGCGGCGGATATCCAGCCATTCGGGCGACAACGCCTCCAGACCATGCTGGTTCCGCTCGTACATCTCGGTGTCGTCAGCCAGCAGCATGCCCGCCGGCCCGACCGAGCCGATGCACTGGGAGACCATGCGCCGGTTGAGTTCCGGCGCACCCGCCAGTTGCACGGCGGTGACGAACTGCACGCATTCGTTCACCGCGACGGGCTGGATGTTGAACACCTGGATCTCGGCGATGAACAGGTTCGGGAAGATCATCACGTGCGGAGCGCCCTCGATCATGATCCGCTCCGCGTCCTCGCCGTACCTGGCGCGCATCGCGGCGACGTATTCGGGCACCCGCGATTCGGTGGTGCCGAACCAGCGCATCGGCTCCGCGAACTTGCGGAACTCCGGTCGCAGATCGTTCTCACTGTGCCCGTTGCCCAGATCCCTGGTGACCGCGGTCGACGAGTCGCTGTACAGCGCACCGATCGGACTGCCGGTCACCCCGAAGATGGAGCCGTGCACGAACTGCGGGTGATAGCCATCGGTTTCGTTCTCCGCCACCAGTTTCCAGTTCGCGCGCGAGGTGTGCTGTAACCACCCGGCGTTGAGTTCGACACGGCCCTCCGGCGACAGCCGGGCCAGCCGGTCGATCTCACCGGCCGCGTCACCGAGATGCTCGATCAGGCTGGGCCCCTCGGTCGCGAAGCTGCCGAAGACGAAGCCCTGGTACGAGTCGACCCTCGGCACCCGGCCCAGCGGCAGGTCGAGCTTGCGTGTCCCGTAACCCTTGAAGAAGGGGAAACCGACCAGTTCGCCGTCGTTGCGGAAGGTCCAGCCGTGATACGGGCAGCGGAACGTTCCGGAGTTGCCCTTCGCGTCGTCACAGACCTGGTTGCCCCGGTGTGAACACCGGTTGAGCAGCAGGTGGATCTGCCCGTCCTTGTCGCGCGTCATGATGACGTCCTGCAGGCCGAGCTTCTTGCGCACATAGTCGTTGGGTTGTGCGACTTCGCTCTCGTGGCCAACGAAGACCCAACTGCGGTACCAGATCTTCTCGAGTTCCTCGGCGAAGATCGAGGGATCGGTGTACAACGAACCGTGTACTCGATCGCGTTGGATCAACTGCTCGTACCGGCTCCCGATTACCGATGTCATGGACGGACTCCTTGGGTTTGCCCGAAATTGGGACGGCGCTTCTCCCGGAAGGCGGCAACACCTTCTGCGAAGTCATCGCTGCCGAACAGCCGCGCCTGGTGTTCGACCTCTCGACGCAGCACGTCGAGGGGGTTCGTGGTGGGCGCCTCGGTGAGCATCGCCTTGATGACTCCGAGGGCTTCGGCCGGCTTTGCGGCCAGTTCCTGAGCGTCGGCCAGGGCCGCGTCGAGCGCGCTTCCGGGTTCGGCCAGCGCATCGACGAGACCCCAGTCGAGCGCCTGCTGAGCCTCGACAGGTGTTGCCAGCGTGAGCATCTGACGTGCCCGCGGTATCCCGATCCGCCGCGGCAGCGAAGCGAAGATGCCCATATCGCCGGCGAGCCCGACCCGGGTGAACGTGGTGGCGAACCGGGCGTCGGCGGCAGCGACGATCCGGTCGCACGCGGCGGCCAGCGATACCCCGGCACCGTAGGCGGCACCCTCGACGGCCGCCAGCACGGGTTTGGGGGTGGCCCAGATCGCGCGGATCACCGCCTGCGCGAGCTCGGCGCGCTCGGTCGCGGCCTCAGCGTCCATCCGCTGCATGGTGGAGATGTCCCCGCCGGAGCAGAACACCGGACCGGCGCCCGTGAGGACGATGGCCCGCACCGATGCGTCGCCGTCCGCGGCCTCCAGCGCCGCGCGCAGGGCGAGCCGCAGCGGGATGTCGATGGCGTTGCGGACCTCGGGGCGGTTCAACGTCAGGATTCTGACCGCCCCCCGGTCCTCGATGAGCACGCTCATTTCCCGGTGTACCTCGGTTGTCTGCGCTCAATGACAGCGCGCAGGCCTTCCAGCGCGTCGGCGGTGCCGGACAGTTCCGACACGGTGCGTGCCTCCTCGGCCAGCCGCGCCTCCACCGGTGCGCCGAGGCCGCTCCAGACCAGGCGCTTGGTCGCGGAGAGGGCCAGGATTGGCTGGGTGGCCAGCTGGCTGGCCACCTCGTCGGCGCGCTCGGTCAGCCGCTCGTCGTCGACGACCTCGGTGATCAGCCCGATGGCGGCGGCCTCCGCGGCGTCCAGGGTCGGGTTGGTCAGCAGGATGCGAAGTGCCTGCCGCAGCCCCACCAGTTGGGTCAGGGTCACCGAGGAGCCGCCGTCGGGCGCCATACCGACGCGCACCGCGCCGGAGAAGAACTTGGCCGACCGTCCCGCGATGACGATGTCGGAGGCGCACACCAGCCCGATCCCGCCGCCGCCGGCGGCGAATCCCTGCACCGAGGTGACGACCGGGACCCGCAGCTGAACGAGCGCCGCGGTGACCAGTTGCAGCCACGCGGTTGCCTCTCGCAGGTAGTCGGGAAGCCCCGCGCCCTTGGACTCGAACGTGTGGATATCGCCGCCGGCGCAGAAGTTCTTCCCGGCGCCGCTGAACCGGACCACGCGAATGTCCGGATCGGCGTGGCAGCGCAGCACCGCCTCGTGGAGCGCCCGCAGGGTGTCCACGTTGAGGCCGTTGGAGATGTCCGGCCGGTTGAGCTGCAGGCGGGCTACGCCCGTGTCGTCGACGTCAAGCAGAACGTGTTCGCGGCTGCTGGTGGTCACGATGTCGCCTTTCTGGAATCGAACGCCGCGGCACCGGCCGCACCGTCGCCCATGATGTGTTCGACGACGGCGTCCAATTCGTTGGTCAGCGCCTGCTCGAGCGTTCCGCGTAACCCGTCATTGACCAGGCGCTTCATGGCGATGACGGCACGACGGCTGCGCCCGGCGAGCTCGGCGAGAAAAGACTCGACCTGCTCGTCGAAGGTGTCCTGCGGATACGCGCGGTAGGCCAGGCCCCGGGTGACCGCCTCGGTGCCGGTGAGCCGCTCTCCGGACAGCAGCGTGGCCAGCGCCTGCTGGCGACCGATGGTCCGGGGCAGCCGAGCGGTGCTGCCACCGCCCGGGATCATCCCGAACCGGATGTGGTTGTCGGCGATCCGCGCGCTCTTACTCACCAACACGATGTCGGCCGCCTGCATGAGCTCGAAGCCGCCGGCGGCTGCGACTCCCTCGACCGCGGCGACGACGGGCACGTCGATGCCGGCGATCGCGTCGCACGCCTTGCGGAACGCGACGAACAAGGTCTTGAGCGCTTCCGGCCCCTCCGCGCGCAACCGCTCCACTTCAGCGAAATCGCCTCCTGCGCAGAAGTTTCCGCCTGCGCCGCGGATCACGATGACGTTGACGTCCTGGTTGCGGCCCAGTTCGGCCAGCGCCTCCTCCAACTGTTGGGCCAGCGCCACCGTCACCGAGTTCATCTTGTCCGGCCGATTCAGGGTGACCCGACCGATCGATCCGTCGGCCGCCGCGACCGCGACTTTGCCGTCGAGCGACGTCATCTGGGCTCCCTGCAGGCTGTAGACAAATTTAATCCCAATTTCTAATCTAGGTTAAACCAACGTGACGGTATCACTCAACCACGCCTGAGGAGCAACGAACATGGACCTGGGTCTGAAAGACGCACGCGTGGTCGTGACCGGCGGGGCTTCGAACATCGGGCGCGGCATCGTCCACGAGTTCGCAACGGAGGGCTCCCGCATCGTCATCAACGACATCGACGAACCCCAGGCCGAGAAGGTGCGCACCGAGGCGCTGGAACGCGGTGCGGCCGACGTGCAGGTCGTCATCGCCGATCTGACGGTGCCCGGCGCCGCGGAGAAGGTGATCCAGGCGTCCGTCGACAAGTGGGGCGGCATCGACGTCCTGGTGAACAACGCCGGCTGGAGCGTGCCCGGATTCGTCGCCACCGACACCGACCGCGACAAATGGCAACGAACCATCGAGATCAATTTCTTCAGCGCACTGGCCGCCACGCAGGCCGCGATCGGACCGATGAAGGAGGCCGGTGAGGGTGCGCTGGTCTTCATCGCCAGCGACGCCGCGTTCGGGCAGATCCGCCAGGCGGTGTACGGCGCGTCCAAGGCGGCGATGGTGGCGTTGGCGCGAACCACCGCGCGTGAGCACGGCCGGCACGGGATCCGATCCAACATCGTCTGCCCCGGGCTCGTGATCCCGGAAGGACCGGACGCGGTGGGAGAGAAGAGTTTGTGGTCGGTCGGTCAGGACAACGTCTTCAATCAGAAGCAGATCGACTTCATGCTCAAAGACACCCCGATGCGTCGGCTCACCACCGCCGAGGACGTCGGCCGGGCGGTGCTGTGGTTCGCCTCGCCGCGGGCGGCGCGGCAGGTGACCGGCCAGATGATCTCGGTCAGCGGCGGCTACACCATGCCGTGATCGGGCTGCCTCAGCCGCTCGTCGGTGCGGTCGGCTTCCGCCGCTCGCTGCTGCGGCGCCACCAGGAGCTTGGCCAACAGCGCAACCGTGCTCGCGATGCCGGCCACGACGGTCAGCGCGGCGATATGTACCAGCCACATCGGCGGGTCCTCGATGCCGTGCCGCACCGACAGGTAGAGGATGCCCGTTCCGAACAGTCCGGCGGCGAACGCCACGGGCACGATCGGGATCAGCGACAGGTACTCGGCGCCCTTCAGCAGCGGCACCAGGCGGTACACGATGATGCCGCTGACGAGCGCCGACATCGCGTTGGTGAAGCCGAGGAAGATCGGGTAGCCGAACACCACGAACGGCTGGCTGTCCTGATAGGTGTAGACGCCCAGGATGCTGACGTACGTCATCTCGGCCGCGATCGCCATCACCACGATGGCCGCGTACATCTGCCACACCGACCGCGTGCTCGGATGACGCTGTAGGTATCGCGCGACGAACACGGTCGCACCGCCGTAGAAAGCCAGATAGGCGCCCGGCACCCAAATCGGTTGGGAGCTACCGAATGTGGTGTACAGATGCCACTGTCCCTCCTCCAGGAACCACAGCCCGTAGAGGTGGTCGAACAGCGGCTCCATCAGGCAGGCCAGCGTGCCGCTGACCGCGACGCACAGCGGCCAGATGGACCGTTCCCGCCGGGCTACGTTGATCACGTAGACCGCGGCCACCGCCGCCAGCCCCAGGTCAGTACGGTGGCGACCCACTGGCCGACCTCGCTTACCGGCGAATCGATTCCCTCGGTGACGACCGGAGCCATCCACGCCATGAGCGCACCTTCATCTCGTTCGAAATCTATCCCGGGTTAAATTCCTCAACCCCGAAAGATACGCCATATCCCGCGCGGCGGGAACGGTACAACCGACGAGTAGGCGGCAACCCGGGGTCAGGCGGGCGCGGGCTGCGCAGCACGACGCATCATCGCGTGATGGTAGGTGTCGAACCAGATCTCCTGATAGGTCGAATGCGTGACCCGGCCCTGCGGGTCCTCCCACCGGAACACGCTGTCGCGGAACGAGCAGTTCGGCCACGCCGGAATCGACGCCGCGGCAATGGCTTCCCCTCGGAAGAAGTACTCCTCACCCTTGTCGTCCACCGCGCTGATCTCCTGCCGCACCGCCATGTGTAGCCGCGGATGGTATTCGAGCACGTTACGCCGGACCGAGGTAATGGCCCGGGTTTCGTCGCCGCGCTGAACCCAGGCGAAGTGATGCGAGGGCCGGTCGCCGACGTTGTACAGGCCCTGCCAGGCCGGGTCGGTGTCCAACGGTTCGAAGCTGATCTGGTTGAAGATCAGGTCGGGACCGAAGTACATCGGCGACCACCCCACCGGCGGGCTCGGCACGGCGCCCCGCTTTTCCACCCGCACCTGCCGCCACGACCGGTCGCGCGGGGCATGGCAGTCGATGGGGTACGTCGTACCGTCGAGCACCAACTCCCCGGTCATGTGCATGAACTGTTCACTGCCACCGGGTTGAGTGCCATCGTGGTGGTGCTTCTCCTCCCCCGGCATCACGTGCCCACGGGCCAGAAGCGGCGTCACGGCCTCGGCTACCACATCGAACGACATCCGGTCGTCGCAGGCGCTATAGCGCAGGGTCGCGGTCTTGCCAGGTGCGGTGAAGTCGATGGCCAGCCCGTTGTCGGTGGTGATGCTGTTGCCCTCGACCGTTGGCCACGGCATGGTCATCTCGTAGTCGAGGAAGGCGATATCGGCGTGCTCGACGTTGTCGGTGCCCTGGAACACACACACGCCGCCCTGGGTCAGCGGGAAGGCGGGCATGTAGCGCACGTAGATGAACGCGCCGATGGCAGCCTCGGGCACGGAGAAGCCGAAGTAGTGGGTGTGGATCGTGTGCGGGTCCCAGCTCTCGGCTTCCGCCGGCAGCGGAAGCAGCAGATCGGTGCTACCGGGATGAGTATGAACAGTCATGTCGCACAGCCTCTTTCAAGTTGATCAATAGATCGCGACCGCCGGTCGCGCACGGGGCTCGGGCACTGCCGCCCGCGAACGTACTATCAGTACTGAACCCGCGAACGTACTATCAGTACTGAATAGGTGTTCATCCGAGAGAATGGGGCCATGGCCGCCGAAAAGTCGTCTGCCGACCTGGCTGCCGGCCAGACCGGTGGTCTGACCCGCACCCAGCGTCAGCAGCAGCGCACCCGCCGGCGTCTGCTCGACGCCGGCCGGGAGTTGATCGCCGCCAACGGCGTGGTCGGCCTTCGGGTGCAAGACGTTACCGAACGTGCCGACGTGGCCCTGGGCTCCTTCTACAACTATTTCGCCTCCAAAGATGTTCTGGTCGAAGCGGTTATCAGCGAGACGCTGTCCGATCTGGCCGCCGAGACCGTCACCGGTCTCGATGACGACGCCGACCCGGCGGAGACGGTCGCCACCGCCATCCTGCGCGTAGTGGGTATGGCTCGTCGCGAGCCCGACCTGGCCCGCTTGATCGTCAACATCGCGCATTCGGAAGCCCTGTTCAGTGACACGCTGCAACCCCCGGCCCGCCTGGCCGTGGAACGCGGCATCGTGTCCGGACGGTTCGTAGTGGCCAACGTTGAAGTGCTGCTGACGGCCGTGATCGGCGGGGCCTTCGCGCTGATTCGCGAGATCCTCGACGGACGCCACAGTCCGCATGCCGAGGAAGCGTTCGCCCGCCACGCGCTGAGCTCCCTCGGCATCCGACCGGACGAAGCGCTCACGATCGTCACTCGCGTCGCCACAACGCTTAGCGATTGACCTGAATTGCTGTATTGCTCTGCGCTGCAACGCGATTGGTTCCAGCACCCACTGCCTGCTTGGCTGCCAGGCTGTCTTCGGGAACACCGAAGATCGCGGCTTTGAGCAAACCCGCCTTGGATTTGATGAACACCTCGTCCTCGGGGCGAGTGACGGCGAACGACAAGATCCACACCGCGGTCAGTGCCAGTCCCAGCGTGACAAGCCACGCGAGATGGGTCACAACGAGCGATGCATTGAGGTTGAGGGCGGTCCACATCGGCCAGGCGGTGGCGCCGTTGGCGATGCCGTCGGACATCGGGATGAACGCGATGACAAGTGCCATTCGCCAACCCGGCAGATACGGCGTCAACCGGTAGATCAGCGCACCGGCGGTCATCGGCATGACCGGGTTCACGCAAACCCACCACAGCGGCAGGCCCCAGAAGTTCAGCGGCTGCGGACCGTAGTACTCGTACGCCCCCATCAGCACGCCGGGGCTCTCCAGCCAGATGTTGATGAAGACGTCGATCAGATACAGCTGGAACAGGCCCTTCCTGGTCACCCCGGTGCTGTAGACCCGGTAGGCCAGATAGGCGAGCCCGCCCACGTACCAGATGTAGACGAAGTTGATGTACAGCGGGAAGTCGCGGCCCATCGAGGAGAACGTGGTGAGCGTCGCGCCCTCGCGGATGTAGCACAGGCCGAGCGTGTCGACGATCGGTTCGAACAGACACGCGATCCCGCCGCCGATCAGACAGAAGGCCAGCAGCGGACCGCGCCCGGTGACCAGGTGCTTGATCGCGAAGAACACACCGAACACCACCGGGATCCCCAGAAAGATCGTGAACAGGATCTCGGCCATGAACGGCACCGGTGTGGTGGGGTGCTCGGGTACCGGCGTTGCGGCCATCAGGTTGTCGATCGTCGTCTGCAAAGTCATCGGGGAGATCCTCAATCTGGTCTGGCGTCTGCTGCCCGATCGGGTGTGAAGCGGACGCGCGGACTGAAGGTGACGCGGCACACACTAACGCCAATCGATTGAAGTATCAATGATGAAAATTGATTCATTTTCGAGGCCGTTCCCCGCACGCCCGGTGCCGTGCATGCAACGATGGTCGGGTGACTGCAGAACCGGTCGGGCTCGGCCGCCGCGAGAGGCGTAAGGCGCGCGCCAGGGAGAAGTTGCTCACCGCCGCGCGTCAGTTGATCGCCGAAAACGGGGTCAGCGCGTTGCGAATCGGCGATGTCACCGACCGCGCCGATCTGGGATTCGGCACCTTCTACACGTACTTCGAGTCCAAAGAAGCACTGGTGGAGGCCGTGGTCGCGGACACGCTGACCGGGCTCGCCAGCTCGATCGGCGCAACCGCCGTGGCGGCCAGCGACGCCGCCCGGGCGGCTGCGGACGCGTACCGGCGGTTCCTCCGTTTCGCCACGTCGGAGCCCGAATTGGCCCGCCTGGTAGTCGAACTCAACCGAGCCGACGCCGCGTTCGAGGACTCCGTGCGGCCATGGGCTCGCGAGACCCTGGAACACGGTTGCGCCAGTGGGCAATTCGCTATCGAGGACATCGAGTTGGCGCTGGTGTCGATCAGTGCCGCCGCACTGGCCGCCATCCGCGCCATCCTGTCGGGCCTGCTCGAACCGGGGCCCGAGACCGAATCGCGGGGTGCGGAGATGATGCTGCGCGGATTCGGAGTCGACCCCGAGACCGCGCACAAGATCGCCTGGCTGGAACTGCCCGACATCGACACCGCCTCTTAACGCCACTCGAAACCGCGGTTCCACACCGTCATTCGGTGGTGGAGGGCAGCCCACATCCGGACCACACCTGGCGTTCGACAGGCGCTGGACGCTACATCCAAACTCGATTCATGAATCGTTATTGATTTTTAAATCGTGTTGATGCCACGATGGCGGTATGACCTCCCCCACACCTCCGCCCGCGCCCGCAGTGCCCCGTGAGACCGACTACGTCATCATCGGCGCAGGTCACAACGGTTTGACCGCCGGCTGCTATCTGGCGCGAGCCGGTCACCAAGTGACCGTCATCGAAGCCTCCCCGCAGATCGGCGGCATGACGACCACCAACGCCATCCTCGAGAAAGCGCCGAACCACCTGTTCAACGAGGGCGCCATCCAGGCGACGGGGATCTTCGGGCTGTCCGGCATCTCCGAGGAACTGCAGCTGCACAGGTACGGCCTGCGGATGATCCCGGTCGACCCGGCGCACGTCCAGCTCGCACCCGACGGCAGTTCGTTGGCGATCTGGCGCGACGCCAGCAAGACCGCCGACGAACTGCGGCGCTTCTCACCGGCGGATGCCCGGGCCTGGCTCGACCTGGCCAACGCGCTGGCCCCCGCGATGAAAATCGTGGTGGCGTACATGAAGACACACCCGCTGCGGCCGTTCACCAAGGAGATGGTCACGGCGCTCGCCAACGCCGCACGTCAGCCCAAGCGGCTGTGGTCGCTGCGCAACTTCGCCACCGCGTCGCACACCGAATTCCTGGAAGAGACGTTCGAGTCGGAGTTGCCCAAGGGCGCGCTGGCGGCGATGGCGGCGTTTTCGCAGATGCGGCTGGACATGACGGCCTGGGCGATGATCTACCTGGGCGTGGTGCAGCAGGTACCCAACATGATGCCGATCGGCGGAACCGGTTCTCTCCCAGCAGCTTTGCATCGCTGCCTAACCGCACACGGCGGTACTGTGCACACCAATTGCCGGGTGCAGGAGCTCGTGATCTCCGGTAATCGGGTCACCGGCGTGCACCTCGACAACGATCAGGTCATCCGTCCACGCAAGGGGGTCCTGAGCACCTGCAATCCGGTGATCACGCTCAACGAGCTCTTGCCGGAGGGTGCGCTTGAGCGCAAATTGGCAGTGCGGGCCAAGGACATTCCGCTTCGCAAGACGCACGCCACGTCGTTGAAGATCAACGTCGCCCTCGACGGCCACGTCTCCATGAAGCGGCATGAGAAGTGGCGCGGCAACGATCTCGATCTGCGCCGCCACCTCGCCGCGTGGCACACCCTCGAAGAGCAGGACGCGGCCTGGAACGCGGTTGTCCGCGGCGAGTGGCCGGACCCGGTTCCGGTGAGCTGCTCGATGATTCCCTCCGCCGTCGACCCGTCCCAGGCACCCGAGGGAGGCAGCACGTTCTATCTGTGGTCCGGGGTGATACCCGTGACGCCCAGAGAACCGTGGGAGGACGTCCGCGACAAGATCGGCGACTCGGTGCTGCGCGACTGCGCCCAGTACTACGAGGGCCTCGACAGTCTGGAGATCGATCGCGCGGTGCTCGGCGGGCCCGACATCGAGGAGCGGTTCAACGCACCCGCTGGCAACGTCTACCACGTCGATCCGCTGATCACCCGGTTCGGCCCGATGAAACCGGCGCCGGGGCTGGGCGCCTACCGCCTGCCGATCGACGGTCTCTACCTCAGCGGCGCCGGGACCCACCCCGTCGGCGGTGTGTGCGGGCTGCCCGGCAAGCTCGCCGCCCAGACGGCCCTGCGGGATTCGGAGAAGTAAGACATGCGACCGGCATCCGGTCTGACGGACACGATCGGTGCGGAATCCACCGATCGTGAGCCCGGCATTGCGTCGGCCGTGGCGAAATCCTTCATCGGAGCGTCGCGTCCACAGTTCTTACCCGGAGCTGGTGCGGCGACCGCTGATCCCAGGCGGGGCGGCGCGGTCACCGTATGGTCCTGCCTCGGCGCGCTCTGGCTGGTCTTCATCGGACAGGTCATGTTCCGCTGGGTCACCAGTATAGACGGATCATTCAGTCCTGCAACGATTCTCGGGCCGAACGAGTACGAAACGTGGCGGCTCGCCGCGATGCGGGTGATCGAGGGCATCAGCGTCGTGATCATGGTCTCGATGGCGTGGTACTGCCTGATCAGGCCCTGGCTGCAGCATCGCAGGATCGGCCTCGACCGCATGCTGTTCATCGCCGCGACGCTGGCCGCACCGATCGACCCGCTGATCAACTATTTCCACTGGACGTTCGCCTGGAACGCCCACGCCATCAACTGGGGGTCGTGGGGTCATCTGTTCCCGCTGTCGAATGCGCCGCACTACGCCGAGGGATTCGTGTGGTTCGTCCCGCAGTACGTCTACCTCGGGCTCGGATTCGCCATCATCGAATGCGGGGTCATTCTGACTCTGCGCCAACGCTATCCGGGCATCTCGAATGTCAGGGCCTTCGGTATCGCCGCGGCGCTGACCTTTATGGTGGACCTCTGCATCGAGTATCTGTTTGTGCTGACCGAGATCTACGCTTACCCACGAACCATCCAGGCCCTCACCCTGTTCGCAGGTAGCCAGTATCAATTCCCGGTCTACGAGAGCATCTTCGTCACCGCCTACGCCACCGGCTTCACCCTGCTGCGCATGTCGGCCTACGACGACCCCGACGGTCTGTCGTTCATTGAGCGCGGTATCCACCGCGTCCGGCCCCGGGCCCGGTTCCTGACCCGCCAGCTGGCGCTCATCGGGTTCTGCGCCTTCTGGGCCGCGGTCACGTACTTCCTGCCCTGGAGTTGGCTGTCGGTGTCGGTCGATTCCGATGTCACCCACCTACTTCCGTCGTACTTGTTGCCGTCGCGGCTGTAACGGCCTGGCAATCGAACAACCCAATCCAACTACCCGAGGAGAGCCATGGCACTGAAGAATCAGACCGACCCGCAGTGGGCGGCAGGTCAACTCACCGAGGCCCTCACCCGGCACGTCGCCCCCACCTCCCCGGTGGAGGTCACCGACGTGACCATCCCCCATTCCAACGGCATGTCCGGGGAGACCGTGCTCTTCGACGCGACGTGGGACGGCAGCAAGCACGCTCTGGTGGCGCGGGTGCAGCCCTCCGGTCCGGCGGTATTCCCACGCTACGACCTGCAATTGGAGTTCGAGGTGATGCGGGCGGTCGGTGAGCACAGCGCCGTACCGGTGCCACGGATGCTGTTCAGCGAACCGGATTCGGCATTGCTCGGCGCGCCGTTCATCGTCATGGAACGCGTCGACGGCCGGGTACCGTCCGACGATCCGCCGTACACCATCGAAGGCTGGGTCCTCGAGCTGACGCCCGAACAGCAGGCGACCCTGTACGACAACGCGCTCTCGCAGGTCGCGGCCATCCACGCCGTCGACATCGACGCAGCGGGACTGGGCAAGCTGCGCGACCACCCCGAGGCTGGCTTCGACGGACAGCTTCGGTTCTGGGAGAACACCTTTGCATGGGCGGCCAACGGCGAGGCCAATCCGACTGTCGAGCAGGCGCTGGCCTGGATCCGCGAACATCGGCCCACGAGTTCCGGGTCCGAAGTGCTCAACTGGGGCGACGCGCGGATCGGCAACATCATTTTCGACGACCAGCTTCGGGCGGCCGCGGTGCTGGACTGGGAGATGCTCTCGGTGAGCCCGCGTGAACTCGACCTGGGCTGGTGGCAGTTTCTGCAGCGGTACTACACGGAGGGGATCGGCGCGCCGCCGCTGCCGGGATTCTCGACGCCCGAACAGACTCTCGCCCGCTACAGCGAGTTGGCCGGGGTTGCGGTCGACCCGGAACTGGTCGCGTTCTACGAGGTGTTCGCCGCAACCCGGTTGTCCATTCTGATGCACAGGGCCGGCAACATGATGGTGGAGGCGGGGCTTTTTCCGCCAGGCGCCCCGATGCGGCTGTCCAACCCCGCGAGCCAGACACTGGCGCGGCTGCTCGATCTGCCTGCGCCCGAAGGGGAAACGCAGAGCTTCGTCGGAAACCGCTGAATGGACGTCGTTGCGCACGGCCCGGAGTCTGAACTGCCCCAGACTCCGGACGCCGACGAATGGTGGCAGGACAGCGCGTTCCTGGTCTTCAACGACCGCGACGCGGGCATTGGTGGTGTCTTCCGCATCGGCCATGAACCGAACCACGCCGGCGGCATCGCCGCACTCTGGTTCGGTCTGGTCACTCACGACGGAATCCGGTTCCGCCGCAACACCACCAATGCCCTCGGGAAGGGTGACCGGCTACCCGACGGGTTCGGTGCTCTCGGTGGCCGGTACCGCATCACCCACGACGGGCAGCGCCTGTGCTACCGGGTCGACGATGAGCACTGCCGCGCCGATCTGACGGTCGAGGATTTCTATCCGCGCACCGACTTCTTTCCCAAGAGTTCGGGATCACTGGTCGACGAGTTCGCCAGCTCGCATTTCGAATGCTCGGGCGCGATCACCGGCACGATCGAGCTCGACGATCGCACGTATCAGGTCAACGGCCTGTGCCATCGGGATCGCTCCTGGGGGCTGCGGCGCTGGGACACGCTGCTCAACCACCGCTGGATACCCGGCACCATCGGGCCCGAGCTGTCCTTCGGCTCCATCGCGTGGCACGCCGTTGATGGCAGCATCCGGCAGCTCGGTTACGTGGTCCGCAACGGCGAGATCACCTATGCCGACGATGTCGACATCGTTGTGCATATGGAGGTGGACGGCACCAGCTATCGCGGTGCGGTCGCGACGTGGACGTTGCCCGACGCGGAACCCTTTGTGCTGCACTGTGTGCCATACGATGCGATGGTGTTCGAGCACCATAACGTCGGCGACGTCGATGCCATCTGCGAGATCGAGGTCGATGGCAAACCCGGGTTCTGTGATCTGGCGGTGTCGACCAATCCGCGGCTGGGCAGCGGACCCATCACCGCCGCGGTGCGCGCCGTCACCACCGACGGGCTGAGTCACCGCCCCCCCATTTCCGGGCGAGCAGACGCAAAATTGCCCATTTTCCACCTTGGGTTTTGGGGGTGATTGCAGCAGCCACCTAACTGGAGGTTGTTGTGAACCTAAAGGCCTACCCGCAGGTTGTTTGTCAGTTTGATCCGGACGCGATCGTGGCGAAAATGGCTGTACTGCCAGCGATCCTGTGCAGAACCCTGACCTGGGATCAGGGCCGCGAGATGGCCAACCACGCCGCCATCGCCGCCGCGACCGACCTGGACATCTACTTCTGCGATCCGCACTCGCCATGGCAACGCGGCAGCAACGAAACACCAACGGCCTGCTCCGCCAATACTTTGCTAAAGGCACCGATCTATCGGTCTTGCCCGCCGACTACCTCGACTACGTCGCCATGCAACTGAACACCCGACCCCGCAAGACACTGGGCTGGAAGAAACCCGCCGAAGTCCTCGACAAACTACTCTCAGACCCGCCCAAACCACCCACTGCTGCAATCACCGCGTGAAACCGCCCACGAATTTTGGGCAGTTTTGCGTCCGCTCGCGAGTCTAGGGGGACCGGCTAGCTGTAGCAGGGTCCGCCGCCGGGCGGGCTGCACGATGCCGGGCCGAGCACCATCCAACTGAGGTCCATCCACGGCGGCGACAGCCAGGTTCTGGTGGGTTCGATGAGAAAGCGCAGCGGGCCGCGTTCGCAGTAGGTGAAGTTGTCCGGTGTCACCGCGCAGGTAGTTCCCTGGTGGGTGATGGAACTGCGCGGCGGCAACGGCTGCTGCGCCTGCGTCGGGGGAAACCGCACGGCCATCGACCAGTCGTAGTGCACCGCGCGGTCACCGTCGATCCAACCGATGTGGGTGGTCCCGGCCGGAGCACCCGGGATCGGCCCCGCACAACCGAAGTTGCCCAGACCCCAGATGCCGCAGGACTGCCCGGTCGGGGCCCTAAACCAGATTCCGCCCGGAAGCACGAAAGCGTTGGGATCCAACCGGTCGTAGTACCGGATGTCCGGCCACGGCTCTGCCTGGGGGACAGACTCTTCGGGCTCGGCGAGCGCAGGGCCTGCCGTTGCGAGCGCCGCCGTGATCGCACCCGCGATCGCCAATACCAGCTTCATGGCCGGCTTCATAGCCCGGCACCTCCGCATGTCCGTCGAGTTCGTGATCATGTGACCCGCCGCGTGATGCCGTAGCAGGCGGCATTGCCGAGATCGAGCGTGTTCTGGCAGATCACCTCGCCTCGGTAGATGATCCTGACCGTGACCCAGTTGGCGGGATAGGCGTTCGGCCGCCAGTCGGCGCGTACCTGGCTACCCCCCGGCGGCGGCCCCAGCGGGTCGCGCATGCGGACGTCCGCGCGCCACGGCAGCGGAGCCCACGCCGCGAATCGCCGCCCGGTGTCGTCCTGCCACTGGATGTTCGCCGCTCCGATCCGATCGGACACCACCTCGTAGGTGATCGACTCCTCGGTGACCGCATCGTCGGCCCACGCAGAAGCGGAAAAGGCGACAGTGCTGGCGCACAACGTAGTTGCACCGGCAACCAACGCCACGCTGCGGCGAACCCAAGGCCTGCTCATGGGCCCACCATCACGACAACGGCGAGACTGTAGCCCGACTCCGGTTCGTAGAGCATGCTGACCCCGTAGTCGGTGTACCCGCAGTCGGACAGGGCCTGGTACCCCTCGATCAGCACGCCCTTGATTGCGTCGGTTTCGGTCCTACCCGCACCTTGAAGCGACATGACCTTGGTGCCTTCGATCCCCAGGTCCTTGGCGATCGCCGTCGGGTGCGGGTCATCGGCGGGGATGTTCTCCGCGGTGAAATTCACGTAGTCGTGCGTCGATCGGTTGACGATGTCCGCGGCATGCTCGGCCTTCGGATTGTAATGCATTGCACCGCAAGGGGCGCCCGCCCGTGCCGAGTTGACCGCCTCGGCCAGCGCCGGATGCGGATCGGCCGCGGCGGACGGCATCCCGAGCCACCCGGCGGCAGCGAACGTCACGACAGTGGCGGCCATGGTTACCTTCCGGCGGTAGACCGCCGACCATTCAGCGTCAATCGCAGACATGGGACCTACTGATCTTGTTACCCATACGTTGTGCATGCAGGAATGACGGTCCGGTGAACCATGTCGGTTGGCGGGCCTTCAATCCGTTGCTCACGTTCGACAACTGCTGCCACAGTGCGTAGAAGGCATCCCCCTGATAGATGGGGAAGTACATGTCTCCCGCGGAGTCGTAGGCCTGGGTCAGCGCCTGCGCCCGCGGCGTCATGAATGCCAGCGACTGATCGAGGTTGGCTACCACGACGTCGAAGCGCTGGCGCACCTCGGGGGCATCGAAACTGCCGTTGTGCCGGATGATGGCGTTGTTCAGGGCCTCGATCTGGTCTTTGAGTTCGAAGAACTGGGCATTGAACCACTGGCACAGCTCCCGTTCGGCGGTGATGTCCCGCTCGGTGACGAAGTGCCGAAGCTGGTCGTACGGGAACGGATACTTCGGCTCCCAGTCACTGGGAGCGGGTACGATGACCGGAAGCGGCTGCGGCAGACCGTCGTGATCGGGAAGCGGCTGTGCGCCAGCCGAAGCGGTGGGGAGCAGCGCTCCCGCCAGCGCTACGGCAACCGTCGCGGCTGCGAGTCCGATGCGTCGCACCGCGGCTACTTTCCGAGGGCAGCGTCGATACCGCCGACATCCGTGATCTGCCAATCGTTGTTGCTGTCCAGCGTCACGCTGTAGGTGGCGGTGGACTGCAGGCCGTCCGGCGCCTGCATCGTCTTGGTCAGTACGCTGACGAACGCGTCGACGACGTAGATCCCGTTTGACTCCGAGCGCACCTTCGCGGTCAGCGGGCGTGCACTCGACTTCCACTGCAGCGGTGAGAGGATCTCCTGGATCGACTCCGCGGCCGTGGCCAACTTCTCGTTCAGCTCCGGCGATGTTCTGTTGACCAGCTTGACCTTCCACTCCTCGAAGTCCTGGTAGTCCATCTGGGCAGCGTTGACCGCGTAATCCAGCGCGGCCTCTTCGGCGTGCTTGCGCTGCTCGTCCGCACGCGCCTCGGCGCTCAACTTGTTCGATGCGCCGATGTACAGCCAAGACAGGACGCCGACCGCCACGGCCAGGACGGTGATGACCGAGCCAATGGCGAGGCTCTTCAGTGAGATCGAGACCTGGCGTCCCTTCTTCACCTCGCGAGAGGTGTCGCCGGCTTCGGCTATGGTCTCGACGCTGTCGGCGGTCGATCCCCCTGTGTCGTCGGTGCTTTCGGGCTTTTCAGTGTCGGTGGTCGACATCGTCTCTCCTCATTACCTATGTGCTTTACCTATGTGCTCTATCGGTGTTCAGCGGTCGGGAATGGTGACGCGCAGCGTAATCGCCCCCTCCTCCGGTATCCCGGACAACGCGTTGGCCAGCAGGCGTCCGGTGTCGAAATTCATCAGGGCGCCACCGATTCCGGTGAACTGGGGCGTCAGAGCCTGCGCCAGGACCTTCACATCGGGTCCCCGCGAATCGAGAAATGCCTGGATCCGTGCGAGGAACTTGCCGAACAGATCCATATTCTCGGGGTTGTTCCACGCGATGGTGGTCATCATCCCGCGGAATGTGTCCGCGATACCGTCGCCTGCCGCGCGGGCCTGAGGGGCGATGTCGGCCAGCGTCGGTCCCACCCAGTCGGCGTTCTGCAACAGGGTCTGGAAGTTCGCGAGCACTTCCTGTCCCCTGCCATCCATGCTCACCGTCATGCTCCTGAGCAGCTGGCTGGCTCGAACCAGATTCGGCAGCACCCGATCCGGATCGGGCAGCGCCTGATCGGCCTCGTTGACCGTGCGTTCGAGGCTGCCCGGGTCGAGCTGGTTGAGCACCCGCACCACACTGGTGGACAGCTCCGAGATGGATGGCGGAACCACCACCTGCTCCGCGGCGATGTGCTGTCCGTCCTCGAGGACGGGCCCGCTGTCGGTGCGGGGCATCAATCCGACGTAGGCCTCCCCCAGCGCGGACAGATTGTCCAGCCGGACATCGGTGTCGACGGGGATGCGATGGTTCCCGTCGACGTAGAAGTGCACGGTGGCGGTGCCGACCGACGTCTCGACCGCGGTGACCCTGCCTACCGGCACGCCGCGCAACAAGACCCGTGAACCGGCGACTAGGCCCTTGACGTCGGGCACGTCCATGGAGATATCGATCCGGTCGTCCGGCGCGGCAGCATGCACCCCGAACGAGGCGATGTAGCTGACCGTGACCACCACGATCACCGCGAACGCGGCGAACGAGAGTACGTTCTTGACCGTTCTCATGGCATCGCTCCCAGGATCCGCAAGACGTCTTCGACGTTTCCGATCAGTTCACGACCGTCCGGTGTCTTTATCGAGGTGATGTTGATCGCCGGGTTCTTGTCCTGGGGAAGCCAGTACTCGAGGAACAGCTTCCGCCATGCGGGCACCTCGGATTCGACATTCCATTTCGTCTCCTGAACCGCGCCCATCGCATCGGCGAGCGAGTTCAGCAACGGGACGAGCCAGTAGCCCCCGCTGTAGATGCTGCCGAGCGAGGGCATCACGGTTCCGATATAGGCGGCCGCCTGCGTTGCCCGGTCGAAACCGACCATGCCCGCTGGGGAGAACCAGTAGTCGTACACCTCCTGGTTCTGCCGCATGACCTCAGCGGTGCCCGCCACACCGTCGAGCCAGAGGTCGACCGTCTCGATGTTGTTCGAGAGATCGGTCAGGTCGCGCGTGACCCGTTCCACCATCGCGCGTAGTTCCTCGGTCCGGGCGGGCGTGACCCTGTTGACCTGAAGGATGGATTTCTGGATGCGCTGAATCGAGCCGCTACCGAAAAAGTTGGCCAGGTTGGCGAGCGTGTCCTCAAGCTGTGGGGGTGATGTGGTCTGCGCCAACGGAATGCGTTCGCCGGATCGCAGGGTCGGAATGTTCGCATCCCCGAAGGAGGTGCGCTCGAGAGCCACGTACGTGTCGCCGAGCACCGTCGACTGCTGAAGTGTGGCACGGATGTCGGCAGGCACCGCGACGTTCTCTTCGATCCGCGCGATGACGTCGACGCGGTTGCCCTTGAGCTCAATGCGGTCGACGGTCCCCACCACCGTGCCGTCGAGCACGACCTTGGCCCGGTCGGGCAGATTCAGCACATTATCGAACTCGAGGACGACCTCATAGCCGTTCGAACCCTTGGCCCCTGGCTGTGGCAGCGAGTTGACGCTGATCGATGCGCAGGACGACAACAGCACGGCCAGTGCCGCACCCACGGCTGTTGTCCAGATCCGCCGCATCATCGCTGGTTCGCCTGCATCAGGACGTACTGCAGCAGCGCCACGTCGACGGCGTATGGTATCCCGTTCACGTCGGCACAGCTCCCCGGCATGGTGCTGTTCATGAACCCACAGAGCGCCAGACCGTTGTGTGCGCGTACCCGGAACATCGGTGGTCGATAGGCGATGTTGAAGATGTTTAGGTGCCGCTCGTTGTAGTGGTTCGCGATTGAGTTGATCCACCACGGCACCGGATCCAGTAGCCCCGCAAGGGCGTTGGCGTGCGGTGTGACCTTGCGGATGGTCGCGCTCAACGTGTCCAGGGTGAGCTGCGTTTCGTCGCCGAGGCGGGTCTCCACCACCGCGACCGCCTCGGTCAGCGGACCGAGGTTGCTGAGGTCAGTCGTGCCCGCCAGCCGGCTCAATCCGTCCAGGGCTGTCGCGACATCACCGGTTGTGGTCCGCGCATCCAGCAGGATCTGCTTCAGCGGGTCCCTCATATCCGTCAGCGCTGTGGTCAGCTCGGCGAGGTTCTGGATGATCGAGCCGATGTCGCTGATCGACTGATCGGGGCTGTCGAGAAGGGCCGATGTTCTCGCGACGAGCTCGCCGACGGCTGCGCCGTTGTCGTGCGCGAGCTGGTCGATACCGCGGACGGTGTCGGCGATATTGGTCGATCCGTCAGGGTTGATCGCGTCGATGAACGTGTCGGCCGAACCGATCACCTCCGACAGGGTTTTGGGCGACATCGACCGGTCCAGCGGAACGCACCCGCCCGGCTCGAGTCGCGGTCCGTCGGTGTAGTTGCCGACCAGCTCAAGGGAACGGTCAGCGAGGATCGATGGGGATCGGATCACGGCCTTGACATCGCTGGGAAGCGGCCTGTCCACTGTGACTTCGAAATCGACGCGCACGCTTCGCGATCCGGCGGTTATGCCGGTGACCTCACCGATCCGGTAGCCCATCTGGGTGACCGGGTTGCCGACGTAGAGCCCGATGGTGTCGGGCATCATCGCGCAGTAGGCCACCTGCGCCGCACTCCCGGCGGCGGTACCGCACGAGGTTGCCGCGCCGGCGACCGTTGCGACCGCCGCCAGCACCGTGGCCGTACGGGCCCATCTGCGAGTCGACGTTCCGCTCATCAGCACGGACTCCCCGGCATCGGGATGCACAGATCCGTGGCGAGTAGCTCCGGCCTGGCGTTCTGCGCGTCCAACACCCGCTCGATCTTGTTCCGAATGCGCCGCAGCCGCGGAATGATCCGGCTGTTGTTGTCTGCCCATCTTCTGAACCTGTCCTGCCACTCGCGGACCTTTTCGATGAACTCCTCGCGGTGGTTCACCCAGAACCTCCCGAACGGCTCCAGGAAGGCGTCGCCGATGTCACCCATTCCGCTCATCGCTCCTGCGAAGCCCTTGCCGTAGAGAATCAGCGTCTGCTCCAGGATCGCGATCTTCGACACGAGCTCTTGGAGTTTGCCCCTGAACTGGCTGAGCTCGCGGATGTATTCGTCCGAGATGGAGAGGATCTCGGAGATCTGGCCGCGTTGCTTCTCGATGGTGGTCGTCAGGGCATTGCCCGCGTCGATGATCGCCGACAGGGTGTCGACGTTCGTCCCCCGCAGACCCTGTTGAAGTTGGTTCAGCGATTCGTTGACCGGCTTCGGGTCGACGCGGTCGGTGACCTTCGTCGAGTCTGTCAGTGCCTGCATCAGGTTGTAGGGTTCGGCAACGCGCTCGGCGGGAATCGGGTTGTTCCCCAGCGGCCTATCGCCCAGGGAGATGAGGTTGACGTAGTAGCCGCCGACCACCGTGAGCATGCGCACCTGGACCTGCGACTGGTCTCCGACGAACGCGTCGCCGTCGACCGAGGCGCGCACCCGCACCTGCTCGGGTTCCATCGCGAGGTCCTTCACCTTACCGACGGTGATCCCGGCGATGCGCACGTCGTCACCCGGACGAATGGCTGCGGCGTCGGTGGTGTAGAAGACAACCGTCTGCTCCCCCGGTGGGCTGATATACAGGACGGCTGCGGTGACGGCCACCACCGCCACCATCACCAGTGCGGTGATACCCCAGAACACGTGACTGGACAAGAACTTCAGGGATTGCACAAGATCACCCGCTGTCCGTTGAGCAAGATGTCAAGCGACTCCGGCAACCGCGCCTGGCCCCGTGAGCATGGCAGCGGCGCGTCCGGTTCGGGCGGCAGTTGGACGTTGTCCCACATCACCGGGATCCGCTTGAACGCATCGCTGTAGTCGTCGAAGACTGTGATCGCGCGGTCGATACCGTCGTCGATATTCGCCTGCCCTGGTTTGAATCCCATGTTGTGCAACAACCGAACCGCAGCGGAGGTGAAGCCCGGCCCGTACAGTTCGGACTTACGGAACTCGTCCAGCACTGTCAGCGATGCGTCAATCGGGCGGTTGAGCCACTCCAGGACCTGAACCAAATCCGTTGAGTGCCCGCCGAATGTTTCCGCCAGGCTGGACAGGTTGCGCATCAGCGCGGCCACCACCTCCTGGCGGTTGGAGACGAACTCGGTGAGCTTCCGAATGCTGTCGAGCATCGGCCCCAATCCGCTGCCGTCACCGGACAGAAACGACGCGACGTTCTCGGTGAAGATGTCGATGTCCTCCGGGCTCAAGGTGGCGAGCGCGGGCTCGAGCCCGTTGAACAGTGTGGTGATGTCGAACGAAGGCTGCGTCTGGCTGAGCGGTACGTGACTCACAACTCCCTGTGGCGGATCGCCCTCGTCCGGATCGACCACATCGATGTACCGCAGGCCGGTCAGGGCCTGGTATTTGACCGCGAGGCGGGTGTTGTTCACCACCGCGTACTTCTTGTCCAGGCTCATCTTGACCAGGGCAATGCTCTGCCCGGCCTTGCGTTCCAGATCGATCGACAAGACCTTGCCGACCCGCATGCCGCGCACGCGCACGTCGGCGTCGATGTGCAGACCCGACACGTCAGTGAACTCTGCGGTGTAGGAACGGGTCTCGCTGGCCACGGGTTGCCGCAGCACATTGACGATCACGATGAAGATGAGCGCCGCGACCGCAGCGGCCACCAGGAAGCGCCACAGCGCACCCAACGGTTTCATCACGGTCCTCCCAACGCATTGACGGGCGCCTGCACGCCGGGAAGGTTGTCGAGCAGGATGTGCACCTGCAGCGCACGCTGCTCCGGCGAACCGGCGTAAAGCTTTTCGAACCGCGTCCGCAGTTCCACCATCGCGTCACCGATTCCGGCGGGCGCCACCAGGCCCGGGACGGTGTCGCTGATGGTCTTGACCAGGTTCACAGCGGGAAGCAGATCACTGGGGTGGGAGGACAACACCTTGCCGACTGCGCCGAAGAGCGAGTCCGCGACCACGTCGAGCGTGGCCCGCGACCGCGTATCCCAGAACTCCTGGGAGTGGGGATTTCCGGGAATCGGTACCTCGCCCGTGCCGGGCAGTGCCGCCTCACCTGACACGTTGAACGTCACGAGCCCGCTGCGCTGGTTGAAGCCGTGCCCTGCCGCGGTCGCAGCGTCGACGAAGCCGGGGAAGGCCACGCTGATCCCGGTGGCGTTGCGGAGAAGTTGCTCGGTGCTCACCGTCTGCACCTTGGTGATCGCCTCCGCGGTCAACACCATCGTCTCCAGAAGTGGATTGAGTGCGTCGGTATACCGGGTGGCCTTGTAGACGACGTCGATCAACTGCGGCGTCACCACTCCGTCGGTGATCTCCCCGAGGCGGGAGAGCAGTGTCTGCAAAGTGAAGTTGCCCTTGGGCACCGCGGTGATCCGGCTGCCGTCACGCAGGGGCGAACCGCCCCGTCCGGCAGACAGATTGATTCCCGTTACGCCGAAGTAGTTGGCCGGCCGGAAATCAATGATCATCGCATCAGTCAGCCCGGCGGTGGGCGCGGACTGCAGTTCGGTGTCCAGGCGCACCGCGCCGCCGGGCAGGTTCGACACCTTCGTGACGCGCCCGACCTCGACGCCGTGCAGCAGCAACGGAGTTCCCGCCTTGACCCCTTGGCCCACCCACGGCAGCACCAACTCCACGTCGAGCTGCCCTTTCGGGCGGCCCGCGAAGGGGTTGAACACGGCGAACAGCGCGATCGTCGTCACGCACAGCGTGAGCACCGTGCCGATGATGGCCAGCCGCCTCGCTTCGGCTTCCGCGGACATTCGGAACAACACCGTGGTGGCCCCTATCCCTTGAACACGAATTCCGGGCGCAGGCCCCACAGGAGGATGGTTGTCGCAAGATCGAGAACCATGATGGTGACCAGGCTGGTCCGGATTGCCCGCCCGGACGCCTCCCCAACTCCCACGGGTCCGCCTGCGGCGAAAAAGCCGTAGTAGCAATGGATGATCGTCACCGCGGTGCAGTACACGACGGCTTTCAAGACTGAGTAGGACAAGTCGGTGACAGTGAGGAACTGCACGAAGTAGTGGTCGTAAGTGCCACCGGGCTGGCCGTAGATGATCTTGATCATCGTGCTCGACGTGACGAAGCTGATCGCCAGCGTGAGCAGGAATCCGGGAATGACACACAGCAGGCCACCGATCACCCGGGTCCCGACCACAAAGGGAATGGCGCGCAGGCCCATTGCTTCGGTGGCATCGATTTCGTCGGCGATGCGCATCGATCCGATCTCTGCGGTCATTCGGCATCCCGCCTGCGATGCGAACGCCACTCCCGCCACCAGAGGGGCCATTTCGCGCACATTGCCCCAGCCGCCGATCACACCGGCCAATGCGCCCAGTCCGATGAGGTTGAGCGTGGCATAGGCCTCGATAGCGACGATGACACCGACCGTCACACCCAGAATTGTCAGCACGCTGACGACGCCGCCGTCGACGATGATCGAACCCCGCCCCCACGCAAGGTTGTTCATCACCACCATCGTTTCGCGACGGTACTTCCGGATGGTGACCGGCAGCAGCCAGAACGTCTGGACCACGAACGTCAGCCAACGACCCGTGTTCTGCATGGCCCGAACCAGGGCGTTGGCGGGCGTTCGCAGCAGGCGCAGAGGTGTGGCCAACGGCTTCGAGGGCACCGACGCGGAGTGCTGGGACAGGGCGCCCATCATGCCACCGCCATCGGGAAGAACATCGTCTGCAGCTGCGTGATCGCGAGGTTCACCACGATGATCAGCAGCACGTTCAGCACCACCGAGGCGTTCACCGCATCCGCCACACCACGCGGTCCGCCCTTGGCCTCCATCCCGCGCTGGCAGGAGACGATCGCGACGATAGCCGCGAACACCAAACCCTTACCGAGGGTGAACCAGACGTCGACCATCTTGGCGAACGCCCCGAACGACAGCCAGAAACTGCCCGGCGTCACGTCGTTGACAACAGTCGCGATCAGATACGCCGCTCCGACACCCATCGCGATGACGATGACGACCAGAATCGGTGTGATCAGCTGCAGCGCCAGAAACCGCGGCACCACCAGTCGCCGCACCGGGTCGACGCCGAGACTGCGCAGTGCGTCAAGTTCCTCACGTATCGCCCGTGCGCCGAAGTCTGATGCGATGGCCGCTGCCGCTGCGCCGCCCATCAACAGGCCTGCCGTGACCGGTGCACCCTGCCGGAGGACCGCGACCCCGGTGATGGAGCCGACCAACGAGTTGGCACCGACCTCGTTCACCAGACCCGACACCTGCACCGCCACCATGGCGCCGAACGGAATGGCCATCAGAACTGCCGGCAGCGCAGTGACTTTCAGCAGAGTCCAGGCCTGGATGATGAGTTCGCCGAAAGGAAGCCTCAGAGTGAGTGTGTCGGTGACCGCGTACCGCAGCACCTTCGCCGCCAGGAGTACACCTCGCCCCGTGGTGGCCACGCTCGTCGACGGGATCGAGCCCGCTTTCGACGCTGCCCTGCTCGCGGCCTTGCCGAGTCCGTTCACCACCGCACGGGTCGAGGCCTGAAACCGGTCGGTCTGCGGGCCTGCCGGATCCACTTCGACCGGCGGGCGATCCAAGACGGCGACGGCACCGCCGGGATGGGCGTCCGCCGCCTCGTCGTGCGCGAGTCCGGGCGCAGCCGACAAGAGCTGGCCCTGGAGTTCGTCGCGATCAGACTGGCCGGTCAACGGTCGTTCTCGTACCGGTCTGTCACCGATTTCCATCTCTGCGCTCCTGCCCCCCGTTATGCCGTCGTTCTTCACCGCCGATCCGGTCAGATTACTTCAAATTAAAATTAAATTTGTCAGGTAAAATAATTTTGGCTACCACGGACCCGCCGGAAGCGCCGAAAACGCGGGTACCTGCTGGACTGTCCATAGGAGTCTCCTGTTCTCGGTGGGTTCCGAATTGTCTGGGACCGAATCTCCACTTCGTGGGCCGACATTCGCCGAAGCGACTTCTGTTAGCAGCGGCCCGGCCGACTCGGGGTGTGATGGTATGACGCAAGTCATAGTGAGTCAACCCGTGTGATCTGAGTTGCCGAAACCGGGCGGCCCAGCAGCCTTGAGCACCCGGCGCAAGCAACATCCCCAGCGTCCTGCGTCAAACAGCACTTGAATTTCGTTGAGTTGGACTCAAATTGAGAACTTGCCTCACATCAGCCGAAACGACGCGTTGTCGCAGGTCATCAGCGTCATCCTTGGACCGCGCCGACATCGAGATAGCTGGCAACCAGCCGCTGGTAGGTCCTTTGCGCATGCCTTGAAGGGTCTCCTTCCCTGCGAGCCGTTCCCCGAAGAGGAAGCGTCACTTGCGGGTTGCTGGCGTCGATCAACACCCGGCCGCGACCTGGTGGTTTGACAAACCTCATTACCTTCCGCATTGTGTGACGTACACCTCGTATAGTGGGCGCTAGATGTATAACACACTCATTCGTCGACTCGAAGGAATCGCGATGCCAAGCGTTGACAACCGCTCCTCGACACCAGATGTCGTGATCGTCGGTGCCGGACACAACGGACTCACCGCAGGGTGCTACCTCACCAAGGCCGGCCTCGACGTGCTCATCATCGAAGCTGCCAACACCGTCGGAGGCATGACTTCGACCAATGCCGTGCTTGATCGCGCCCCCCATCACCGAATTAACGAGGGTGCAATGGACTCGTCGTTGTGGCGGACCACGACCATCGCCCACGATCTCGATCTCGCTCGTTATGGCTTGGTCGAACTCGAGATCGAGACGCCATACGTCTTCCTCGACGCCGATGGAAGCTCGCTGGCGATCCATCGCGATCCCGTCCGGACCGCTGAGGAGATCAGTCGATTCAATCCCAGCGACGGACGCGCCTACCTCGAACTGGCCAACGCTCTCGACGCCGCGATGAACGTGGTGGTGCCGTACATGAACAGCAATCCCGTTCGGCCCGACGTGCGCAGCATCCTCTCCGGCGCGGGCAAATCAGCCCTCCATCCGACTCGATTCGGTCCCCTGGCGGAGTTCATGACGAGTTCTCAAGCCGAATATATCGACACGCGTTTCCAGGATCATCGAATCAAATCGCTGTTGGCGGCCGTTCCGTGCTTCGCTCCGATCTCCGAAGACGGCACGGCGTGGGTGCTGATCTATTTTGGCATAATCCATCGATACGGGGTGGGGCGGTTCGAGGGTGGCACCGGCGCGATCACGGATGCACTCCATCGGTGCTTCAGCGCGCAGGGCGGCAAGCTCCGCACCGGCGCCCCCGTGGCCAAAGTGCTCGTCGAATCTGGCCGTGCAGCCGGCGTACGACTCGAGTCGGGCGAAGAGATTCGTGCGCGCGCCGTCATCACCACGAACAACGTCAAGACCGTTCTCGGCGATTGGCTACCCGATGGGGCGTTGCCCAAGCGCACCGCGGACCGGGTTCCATTTATTCCGACGGCATCATCTCACGCCTCGTCGTTCAAGATCGACATCGCACTCAGCGGTCGCGCGACCCTGTCGGGACATCAGGCCAATCGCCACGACGACGTGGACTTGAGGAAGCCGGCCATCTGCGTCACCACCTTCGACGACCACGTCGACGCGTGGGCGGCCTGCGCCAGGGGAGAGGTGCCCGATCCTCTTCCGGGCTTTCTGATCCTGCCCACGGGCATGGACCCGACTCAAGCGCCGGATGGGCAGGACACTTTCTGGTTCTGGTCGGGCATCTCGCCCGTGCATCCTTCGCAGCCGTGGAGCAAATTAGCCGTACCGACTGCAGACCGAGTGTTGGAACAGGCCGGCAAGTACATCGACGGACTCAGCGAACTCGAAATCGATCGTCGAGTCATGAGTCCTGTCGACATCGAGGCACGATTCCGCGCTCCAGACGGGAACGTCTATCACGTCGACCCCGTCGCAACGCGCTTCGGGCCGCTTCGCCCCGCGCCGGGCTTGGCCGGCTACCGAACGCCAGTCGACGGTCTGTTCATCAGCGGGGCGAGTACGCACCCGAGCGCAGGGATCTGTGGCGTCCCAGGGCAGCAGGTGGCACGGGTCGTGCAACGGGCGCTGAAGGATCGCCGCTGGAGGCGTAGTCGTTGACATCTTCAGCCGACGCAGGTGCCCCAAGAGCTTCGCATGTCAGCGCCTGAAGGCGATGAGAATTCATCTGCATGTGCCGGCAGACGGCACTGGTCAAGTTATTGATATCACCCAACTGTTGGAAGGTGGAAGAGGATGAGCCATCAGGAGATGGACTCGCAGGCCGTGGTAAACCGGCGAGTCTGGTTACTCAGTGCCTGGTCGTGGCCCATGGCACTCGTGGGTTTCGCGATCCCGTTCATTGTCGGCGCAAAACTGGCCCCCCCGCCGGCACCAGGATGGAGCGCGGAGGAACTTGGCAACTTTTTCGCATCCAACGCTACGGGACTCCGAACCGGGGTGCTCTGTGCGATGTTCGCATCGGCGTTGCTGCTCCCCTTCTTTGCGGTGGTGTCCGCCGAGATCAAGAAGATTGAGGGCCCCTGGGGGCTGCTGGGACAAATCCAGTTTGGTGGCGCCATCATCCTGGTAACGATCTTTCAGCTCATCTGCCTTTTCTGGCTCACCGCCAGCTACCGGCCGGAGATCAGTCCAGAGATCACGCGAATGCTGAACGACTTCTGCTGGTTCTGCTGGTCGTCGTTCATCCCGACTTACATGCTTCAGTTCTTTGCGATGGCGGTCGCGGGGTTCATGGACAAGCGTACGAACCCGTTGTGGCCGCGATGGGCGGCCTACCTCAATCTTTGGGTGGCGGTTACCGGGGCTGGCGGCGTCATGGCCGTCTTCTTCAAAGCAGGACCCTTCGCCTGGAACGGCATCCTCGGTTTCTGGATTCCGGTCGCTCTATTTGTCATAGGAATGTCGGTGACCTCCTATCTGATCATCGACCGAGCCAAGCATGTTGACGGCGGTGACGGTCATACCACGAAGCCCGGAACTCTGGATCTGCGAACCCCGCGGGAGAGTGCGGTTCGTGCAGGTGCAGGCCAATAAGGGCGCGGTCGTGAAGACAGGCCAGAGTTGAGATGGCGAAGCGGAAATTCGGAGGATTATGACCAGCACGATGACCAGCACGATGAGGAGAAGGACGCCGAAGATCGCAAGGGCGCCACATATCCCCGGCGAAAGCGGAGTATGGCTCTTTATTTTCGGCGACATGATCGTATTCGCGATCCTCTTCCTCACATACTTAATTTACCGATCCGAGGATGTGAGCGGGTTTGCTGACGCCCAGGGGTTGCTGAACCAGAACTTTGGGGCATTGAACACGGTGGTGCTTCTCGTGAGCTCACTGTTTGTGGTATTCGCCGGACGTTGCATACGACTAGGGTTGCCTAACGCGCATCTGTGGATCGCTGGCGCAATCGGATGTGGGCTAATCTTCTCCATACTCAAATTTGTCGAGTATGGGGGCAAGCTGGCAGACGGAATTTCCCTGTCGACAAACGAGTTCTTTATGTTCTATTTTGTCCTGACCGGGTTGCATTGGTTCCACCTGCTGATAGGAGTGGCCGCCCTGGCCGGCATGTACAGGTTATCGCTCAAGTCAGAACTGAGCGGCAGTCAGCTGTCATATTTCGAGTGCGGTGCCAGTTTCTGGCATATGGTTGACCTATTGTGGATTGTAATATTCCCCATGCTGTATTTGGTTAGGTGACGATGACTTCGACATTTGCATCAGTGGCTCGTACGCGAGCTACCGTGGTCTGGTTTTTCCTGGTATTGGCAACGGTTATTTCGTGGTGGCTTGGCACAGCCGGAACAAACCGCGATGGCGTCAGCCATGAACATGAATTGGCTGGCGTAGCCATTCTGGTGATCTCGTTCATCAAGATCTGGTATATCGGCATGTACTTTATGGAGTTGAAGCACGCCCCATTCTGGCTGCGAAGCATGTTCGACGTCTGGTGTGTCGGTGTCTGCGCAGGAATGTTGGGGGTGTTCCTCTGGCTGTAAGTGCATCGGGCGGCCGCATGAGTCGGTGACAACCGGGTTCGCTCGTGATGGGTTGGCTGAAAGGGTCGGCACCAAGGTGACGCCAAAGCCCGCGTTCCCGTGACGGTATCGGGGTTGCGGCGGGGGGTGTGCCGATTCAACGGGTCTAACGGTGTTTCTTCGCGGTCGACCTGTTGGGAAAGGCTCTTCCAGCTCGTGAACGATCGATCGGCGGGCTGCTCGGATGTGGTGTGCCGGAAGTTCAGCACGTGCGCTGGCCTTGCTACCGGGCCGATCCGCTCTCCGCCGCCGAATCGGTGAAGGGCAACCTGAGTTTGGACATTTTGCTTAGTACCCAGGTTTGAAGCCGAGGTCGGTGAGGATTTTGCGCTCGGTGTCGGGGATCTCTGGTGGGAAGGTCTGCGTGGCGCCGTTGATGTTGATGGTCGCCGAGCGCAGCGGCCGCAGTGTCTTGACGACTTTGGCGATGGATAGTCCGGTGCGCGATTGGATGGCGTGGGAGACGGCCAGCGCGGCGAACACGATGGTCAGATGCGCTTCGATGGCATCGCGCATGCGGTTGAACATGGGCCGGGCATCAAGGTCGGTTTTGGACATCCGAAACGACTTCTCGACGTGCCACAGGTCGTGATACTTCGCGATGACCTCGCCAGCGGGCATCACCGATGCCGGGACGTTGGTCACGTAGCCCTTGAGCCCGACCAGGGATTGGGCACGGGCCAGGCTGGCTTCGTCGAGAGTGCGTTCATCGCCGCGGGTCGTGACGAATCGTGCTGTCTTGGCCTTCTTCTCGCCGGAGATGATCGCCCGGGCCCGGGCTTCCTGGGCGGCCAGAGTCTACTGGTCGCGGCGGGCCCGTTTGGCCGAATACGCCCAGATCGCCCGCCACGCCCCGGTATCGCGGTCGGGGCTCCAGACCGGTTCGGTACGCAATTTGGTGTCGTTGACGCGGGTGTTGCCGTGCCGGGGAGTCACGGTGTCGATGACCTGGCCGTCGGTGAAAAGATCGCCGTTCCAATGGAAGTGGGATTCCAGATCGCCGGGAGCCTTGGTGACCCGCGAGCCGACGATGAACGACAGGTTCACCTCATCCAGCGCGGCGAGGTTGGTCTGCGAGAGCATGCCTGCGTCGGCGGCCACCACCATCGGTGTCCCCTGCAGATGGTGGCGGGCCAGAAAGCTGGTGATGATCGGCACGATCGTGGTGGTCTCAGCGGTATTGCCCTCGAAACAGCCGATCTCCAAGGGAAATCCGGTCCGGTCGACCAGCAGTCCGACCACAATTTGAGGATCGACTCGACGCTCTTTGGAATAGCCGACCTTGCGCAGCGAATCCTCGGATTCCGCTTCGAAATACAGGGTGGTCACGTCGTACAAAA
>Ga0310839_100179_pt1 | contig 54599 bp, 48 predicted proteins | sample SM_ome_7_FD_201305 | JGI IMG/M metagenome (GOLD analysis project Ga0310839, IMG submission 201305) | Sorghum-adapted microbial communities enriched on stacked mutant (SM) sorghum from Joint BioEnergy Institute, Emeryville, California... ...
CACACTCTGCCGTGCGCGCCTCGGCAGGCCCCTGGGGAGATCATCTGTCCATCAACGGGGAGATCTACTGTCCGCCAGCGGGGAGCCTTCCTGTCCGCCGCTGGGGATTCTTACTTGTCCGCTGACAGACCCGTACGCGCGCCGGGTGCGGCGCGTCGCCCGCGAGCAGCGCACTCGGCGCGCCGGGCGGCTGCACACCAGCTGGGACGACCTTGAGCTGGTCAACTCGCCGCGGGGCACCCGGACGACTTTCCTGCTCGACCCCGCCATCGGCTACCAGGCCTCCGGGATCACCATGGCGATGTTCGAGATCGGTCCGGGCCGCGGGCAGTCGATGCACCGGCATCCGGGCGAGGCGTGGCTGTACGTGGTGGAGGGCACGGGCCACACGTACCTGGGCGTCGAACCCGAGGGCGGCACGATCCACCCCTGGCGGAAGGGAGACCTGATCATCGTCGACCACTTCCTGTGGCATCAGCACTTCAACGACGCCACCGATGCGACCGCGAAGGTGGTGCGGGTGCACATGTTCGACAGCCTGCTGGAGACCATGCGCGCCCTGTGCGACCCGCTGGTGCTCTTCGAGGAGCCGCCCACACACATCCGGGACATGCAGGCCGGCGATCCGACGACCATCCAGTGGCCGCCGCTGACCCGGCCCACGTGGCCGTAGCCGGAGGTCGACGTGACCGAGGTGCGCCTGCCGCCGGGCATCAGCGGACTGCACGTGCTGCCCGCCGACCACCACGAGGGGCCGTGGGAGGCCATCATCGTGCCGCCGGGCACCAAGGAGCGCCTGCTCGGCACGGCGCTGCTCGTGCTGCGGCACGGGCGCGCGCTGCAGTCGCTGTCCGGCCCGCCGCACGGGCTGATCGTGCTGTCCGGTCCGCCCGGCACCGGCAAGACCACGCTGTGCCAGGGCCTCGCCCAGGCGGCGGCCACCGCGGTGTCCCGGCGCGGCTCGACCACCTTCGTGGAGGTCGACCCGCACGCGTTCCCCAGCGAGATGCTCGGTGAGAGCCAACGGGCGGTGCGTCGCCTGTTCTCCGAGACGCTGCCCGAGTTGGCCGCCCGGCGCCCGCACACGATCGTGCTGATCGACGAGGTGGAGTCGCTCGCGGTGCGCCGTAGCGCCGCGTCGATGCAGACCAACCCGTTCGACCTGCACCGGGCCACCGACGCCCTGCTGGCCGGTCTGGACGCGCTGCGCGCCCAGTGTCCGCACGTGCTGCTGCTCGCCACCACGAACTTCACCGCCGCCGTGGACGAGGCCTTCCTCTCCCGGGCGGACCTCGTCGTCGAACTCGACCTGCCCGACGAGGAGGTGCTGACCCGGATCATCGGCTCGTCGCTGGCCGAGCTCGCCACGCTCTGGCCCGCGCTGCGCCACCTGGCCGAGGACCGACAGCTGCACGCCAAGCTCGCCAGCCGGTGCGCGGGCTTTGACGGCCGGAAGGCCCGCAAGGTCGTGCTCGCCTCGGTGGCCCGTCACCCCGAGTTGGCCGAAGACCCGGGCCGCCTCACCGCCGACGACCTCTTCGCCGCCGTGGAGGCCGCGGGGGCCGGCGGCTCCTTCGTCGAGGCCGCGGCGGCCGGCGACTCCCTCGCCGTGGCCGCCGCTGGCAGCTCATCGTCATCGACCACACCGGTGTAGGCGCGCACCACGTTGTCCCGCAGCGCGAAACCACCCGCGACCGCGATCGGAACCAGCGCGCCGACGGTCAACGCGGCCACCGGACCCACCACACCGGCGAAGGCCCCGACCACCACGTCTCCGAGGGCTGGCCCACCGCGCGAGGACATCTGGTAGAAGGCGGTGACCCGGCCGCGGATCTCGTCCGGCGTGTCGATCTGGACCGCGGCATGCCGGATCGTGGTCGCCATGGCGTCGAAGGCACCGAGCAGCCCGGCGGCCAGGACCGCCAGGACGAACACCGGCGACTGTGCGAGCAGGATCGCGCATGCTCCGTAGAGCGCGGTGGAGGCGAGGAGCACCCGCCCCTGGCGGCGGCTGCGCTCGACCGTGCGGAAGACCGTGTACGTGGCCAGCAGCGCGCCGGCGGACGGCGCGCTGGAGAGCACCCCGTACCCGGTCGAGCCGACGCGCAACACGTCCACCGCGAGCGCCGGCAGGAGCACCCGGTACGCGCTGAACACCGTGGCCGCCAGGTCCAGCGCCATGAGGTTGTAGATCAGCGGGCGGTGTAGGACGTACCGGGCGCCGTCGGCGATGGACCCCAGCACGGAGCGACGCTCACCGGCGAACGACAGCGACGGGATGCGCAACAACGCGAGCGCGCCGATGAGGGCGGCGTACGTCAGCGCATCCACCGCGTACATCAGACCGGGCCCGGCGATCGTGATGAAGATGCCGGCCAGCAGCGGGCCGACCAGTATCGCCAGTTCCCGCGAGGGGTTGAGCAGCGCGATGGCCTGCGCGAGCTGGCTGCGCGGCACCAGCGCCGGGATCAGCGCCTGGCGGGCCGGCTGGTCGAACGTCGCCGCCGCGGTGGTGAGCACCACCGAGAGCACCACGTGCCACGCCTCGGCCCGATCGGTGAAGGTGAGCCACGCGAGCGCCACCGCAACCAGCATCGCCACCGCCTGCGCGACCTGCAGCAGCCGGCGGCGGTCGAAGCGGTCGGCGAGTGCGCCGCCGAGCGGGCTGAGCATGAGCAGCGCCACGGCCTGTGCGGCACCGACCAGGCCGGTGTAGGTGATCGAGCCCGTCAGCTCGTAGACCTGGTAGAAGTTGGCCGCGACCGTGCCGCGAGTGCCGATCTGGGAGAGGACGACCCCGGCCCAGTAAAGGTCGAAGTCGCGGTTGCGCAACACTGCGGGCACAGCCATGACGTCGCCTCAGTCGATCGGCACCAGGGCCAGCCTGGCAGGGTCCAGTCGCAGGTAGACCTGGGTCCCCGGTTCGATCGACACCGACGGGTTGCCCCGGGTGCGGATCTCGTGCTTGCCGACCGCGACCACGTGGTCGACGGCTTCACCGAGGAAGGCGCGGGTCAGCACGGTTCCCGTCCACTCGCATGGCACCTCGCCCGCCCGGGATACCGTGCTCACCTCGATCGCCTCGGGCCGGATCGAGACGATGACCTCGTCGCCCTTCGCCAGTGACGCAGTCGAGTCGAGAACCAGCGGCCCGTCAGGCGTGTCGATGGTGTACCGGTTGCCGTCCCTGGCCGCGACGGTGCCGCTGATGAAGTTGGAGGTGCCGATGAACTCCGCGACGAACTTGGAGTTGGGGCGCTCGTAGATCTCGCGGGGACGCCCGCGTTGGATGATGTTGCCGTCCCTCATCACCGCGATCGAGCTGGACAGCACGAGCGCCTCGACCTGGTCGTGGGTGACGTACACCGAGGTGATACCAAGCTCCCGCTGCAGCCGCTTGAGTTCGTAGCGCAGCGACTCCCGCAGCTTCGCATCCAGATTGGACAGCGGTTCGTCGAGCAGCAGCAGCGAAGGCTCGATGACCAGGGCACGGGCCAGAGCGAGTCGCTGCTGCTGCCCGCCCGACAGCTTGGTCGCCTGCCGGTGGGCGAGGTTGGCCAGCTCCATCGTCTCCAGCACCCGCATCACCCGCTCGGTGATCTCCTTCTTGCTCGGCCGCTGGCTGCGCTTGCGCACCTGGAGCGGAAACGCGACGTTGTCGAAGACCGACATGTGCGGCCAGATCGCGTACGACTGGAAGACCATGCCCAGTTGCCGCTCGTTCGCCGGCACGTTCACCGGCTTCAACCCAGGCCCGTTCGCGAACAGCACCCGGTCGCCCACCTCGATGACGCCGGAGTCCGGCCGCTCCAGCCCGGCGATGGAGCGAAGGGTCGTGGTCTTGCCGCACCCGGAGGGGCCGAGCAGCGTGAACAGTTCCCCCTCGCGGACCTCGAAGCTGATGTCGTTGACCGCGTAGACCCGGCCTTCGTCGTGCGATGACCCCCGCGAGAAGCGCCGCCGGCGCTCCCCCTCGAAGGTCTTTACCAGATTGCTGATACGCAGCACGCGTCCTCCCGAAAGCTCGCGTGGTCAGTCTTGGCGCAGCCCGATCCTGGCGCCGAGCCGGTACGCGATGACGACGAGAACGACGAGGGTGAGCACCATGACGACGCCGAGCGCCGACAGCACGGTGAACTGGCCGTTCTCGTACTGCTCGAAGATGAGGATGGAGAGCACCTCGTTGCCGGGGCTGTAGAGCAGGATCGAACTCGACAGCTCGCGGAACGAGACGACGAGGATGTAGATCCAGCCGGCCAGAAGGCCCGGCGTCAGCAGCGGGAGCAGCACCCGACGGAAGGTCTGCCACCAGCTGGCACCGCTGACCTGCGCCGACTCCTCAAGCTCGGTGGAGATCTGGTGCATCGAGGTGACCGCGTACCGCATGCCGTACGGCATGTACCGCGTGCAGTAGGCGATCAAGAGAATGAAGATTGTCCCGTAAATCGGAATTGGGCTGCGCAAGTAGACAAAGGAGAGCGCGAGTCCGAGCACGAGACCGGGGATGACCAGCGGTGTGAACGCGAGCTGGTCAATGATCTGCCGTCCGGGGATCCGGGAGCGCACCACGATCCAGGCGGCGACCGCCACGCCAGCCATGACCAGCGTGGCCGTCGCCACGCCGAGGAACACCGAGTTCTTCAGCGCGGTCATCGCCTGGGACATCTCCAGAAGCTGGCGGTAGTTGTCCAGCGTCACCGACTGCAGCGCGGCCGCTGACGGGGCCTGGTAGAACCGCAGCAGCGAGGTGTAGAGCAGCACAAGCAGCGGTGCCACGACCGTGAGGACGAAGTACGCCACGATCACCGCCCCCATGACGGGACGCCACTTGCCGAGTTCCATCCGGCGGGGGCGAAATCCCTTGCCGGTCACAGTCTGGAAGTCCCGCCCAGAGCCCCTGCCGACCAGGTTGGAGATGGCCACGCCGATGATCGCGAGCACCAGCAGCCCGATGGCCAGTGCCCCGGCCCCGGCCAGGTCGGGCGGATAGGTGCGCAGGACGAAGTAGATGCGGCTGGTGAAGACGTAGATGCCGTTCTGCAGACCGAGCAGCGCGGGCACCTCGAAGCTCTCCAGGGAGCGCACGGTCATGATGAGCACGGCGGCGACGATGGCGGGACGGGTCAGCGGCACCGTGATCTTCCGGAACACCTGCCACCGGGTGGCCCCGCACATGAGCGCCGACTCCTCCAGCGACGGGTCCATCGAGCGGAACGCCGCCACCATGAGCAGGAAGACGAGGGGCGACAGGTGCAGTCCTTCGACCCAGATCATCCCCCACACGGTGAAGATGTCGAAGAACCCGGGGCCGAGGACCGGCTCCACCAACTTGTTGAGCAGCCCGATCTCCGGACTCGCCAGGAAGATCCAGGCGATCGTGTACAGGATTCCCGGGATGATCAACGGAATCACCGACGCGGCGAAGAACAACGCCTTGAACGGGACGTCGGTACGTACGTTGAGGTAGGCCAGCGCGGTCCCGACGACCAGCGCCAGGACGGCGGCGCCCACGGCGAACCACAGCGAGTTCAGCACCAGGCTGCCCATCCGCTCGTCGCCGTACGCGCGCGCGAAGCCGCCGAGGGTGAAGCCGTTCTCGTCGAAGAAGGTCCCCCACAGCAGGTAGTACAGAGGCACCAGGGCGAGGTAGCCGATCGCGGCCGCGACCGCCGCGGTGACGAGCAGTCTCGCGCTCGGCCACCATCGCCGTGTCCGCGCCGCCGCGGCCGGCGTCGCCGGTAGCGATGGTGATGCTGTGGTCATTGCCCTGCCTCTCGTCGAAGCCTTCGATACCGCTTATGGCATGGGCGGCGGAGCGCCTCACGCTCCGCCGCGCGGTGTCCGTCGTTCTAGTTGATCTTTTCGGCACCGGCGAGGAGTGCCTCGTACCGTTTGCTCCACTCGTCACCCTGCTCGACCAGCGCCTTCACGTCCACCGGGATGATCTCGACGTCCTTGAGCGGGTCGTCGCCCTCCACGATGGCCGGGGTGAGCCCCTCGTCGACGATGACCTTCTGCCCCTCCTCGAGCAACCAGTCCGCGAAGAGCATCGCCGCGGCCGGGTGCCTGGCCGTCTTCATCAACCCGAACCCGTTCGGGCGGGCGATGACCGGCTCGACGAACGGCAGGTAGTCGACGGGAGCCCCGTTGCGCTTCGCGCGCTCCACGATGTAGGAGTAGTTCGACGCGACCAGCGCGAACTGGCCCGCCGAGAGCAGTTCGCCCTGCACGGTGTGACCCCGGACGACCTTCGCCCCGCTGGCCATGTCGGCGAAGAGCTTGTCGATCTCCTGGTCGCTCTTGCCCTGCTGCTTCCAGTAGCCGTACAGGGTCAGGTACCAGTCGTAGTCGCTGAGCTCCATGGACAGCTTGCCGTCCCACTTCGGGTCGGCCAGGTCCTCCCACGAGGTGGGCCGCTCACCTGCGGGTACCAGGTTGGTGTTCCAACTCGGCGCGAACAGGTTGAATCGGGTCGCCGTCCACCCCTCGAAGCGGCCCGCCTCGGGCACCATCTGGCGCCGCTCGCCCTCGTACGCCGCCAACACCCCCTCCGCGTTCAGCGCGAACAGCTCGGTGGCGTTGGTCTCCACCACGTCATTGCCCTGGAATCCCGCGCTCTGCTCCTGCAGAATCCGCTGCAGGACCGTCTCCGACCCTGCCCGGTAGACGTTGACCTCGATGTCGAACGCGTCGCTGAACGCCTCGGAGACCGCCTCCGCGACGTCGCTGGTCATCGACGTGTACAGGTCCAGGGTGCCCTCTTGTTGGGCCAGCTCGACCAGCCGGTTACGCCGCTGCTCGCCGGAGAGCTTGGCGATCTCGGCGTAGAGCTTCTCCGCCGCGGTCGGCTCGCTGTCAGTGTTACCCCCTCGGGCCGTCGGCGGTCCGCCGCAGCCGGTCACCGCGAGCGCGACCGCGAGCCCGGCGACAAGCGCCCGCGCCGCCGCTCGTGAGATCCGCGCGCGCCGCACTCCTGAGGTGTTCACTTGATCTCCTGTCCCGCTCGGATGATTTCGGCGTAGAGTTCGTCCCACTCCTTACAGTGGTGTCATGCGCGGCGGAGCGCCTCACGCTCCGCCGCGCGGTGTCCGTCGTTCTAGTTGATCTTTTCGGCACCGGCGAGGAGTGCCTCGTACCGTTTGCTCCACTCGTCACCCTGCTCGACCAGCGCCTTCACGTCCACCGGGATGATCTCGACGTCCTTGAGCGGGTCGTCGCCCTCCACGATGGCCGGGGTGAGCCCCTCGTCGACGATGACCTTCTGCCCCTCCTCGAGCAACCAGTCCGCGAAGAGCATCGCCGCGGCCGGGTGCCTGGCCGTCTTCATCAACCCGAACCCGTTCGGGCGGGCGATGACCGGCTCGACGAACGGCAGGTAGTCGACGGGAGCCCCGTTGCGCTTCGCGCGCTCCACGATGTAGGAGTAGTTCGACGCGACCAGCGCGAACTGGCCCGCCGAGAGCAGTTCGCCCTGCACGGTGTGACCCCGGACGACCTTCGCCCCGCTGGCCATGTCGGCGAAGAGCTTGTCGATCTCCTGGTCGCTCTTGCCCTGCTGCTTCCAGTAGCCGTACAGGGTCAGGTACCAGTCGTAGTCGCTGAGCTCCATGGACAGCTTGCCGTCCCACTTCGGGTCGGCCAGGTCCTCCCACGAGGTGGGCCGCTCACCTGCGGGTACCAGGTTGGTGTTCCAACTCGGCGCGAACAGGTTGAATCGGGTCGCCGTCCACCCCTCGAAGCGGCCCGCCTCGGGCACCATCTGGCGCCGCTCGCCCTCGTACGCCGCCAACACCCCCTCCGCGTTCAGCGCGAACAGCTCGGTGGCGTTGGTCTCCACCACGTCATTGCCCTGGAATCCCGCGCTCTGCTCCTGCAGAATCCGCTGCAGGACCGTCTCCGACCCTGCCCGGTAGACGTTGACCTCGATGTCGAACGCGTCGCTGAACGCCTCGGAGACCGCCTCCGCGACGTCGCTGGTCATCGACGTGTACAGGTCCAGGGTGCCCTCTTGTTGGGCCAGCTCGACCAGCCGGTTACGCCGCTGCTCGCCGGAGAGCTTGGCGATCTCGGCGTAGAGCTTCTCCGCCGCGGTCGGCTCGCTGTCAGTGTTACCCCCTCGGGCCGTCGGCGGTCCGCCGCAGCCGGTCACCGCGAGCGCGACCGCGAGCCCGGCGACAAGCGCCCGCGCCGCCGCTCGTGAGATCCGCGCGCGCCGCACTCCTGAGGTGTTCACTTGATCTCCTGTCCCGCTCGGATGATTTCGGCGTAGAGTTCGTCCCACTCCTTCGGGTTGTCAAGCAGCTCCTGCTCTGGCACGGATATCACCGTGAGCCCGGCGAGCGGATCGGTGTTGTCCGGGACGGAGCCGATCCGGAACGCGTCCCGGAGGATCTTCTGGCCGTGGGTGAGTTCCCAGTCGGCGAAGAGCATCGCAGCCGCCGGATGGGCCGCCGTCTTCATCAGAGCGAAGCCGTTGGGGCGCAGCACCACCGGTTGGACCGGGACGCCCGAGGCCGGGCGCCAGCTCACCGGAGCCCCGGCGTCGGCCGCCTTGTCGATCGTGTGGCTGTAGGAGGAGACCGTCACCGCGAACTGGCCGGCCGAGAGGAGCTCACCCTGGGTGGTGTGGCCTCTGGCGACCTTCGAGTTCGCCGCGATCCGGGTGAACAGGTCGCGCACCTCGGCCTCGGACTTCCCCGTGCTGAGGTAGTACTGGTACATCGCAGCGAACCAGTCGACGTCGCCGACCTCCATCGATACCTTGCCCGCCCACTTGGGATCGGCGAGCTCCTCCAACGACTTCGGCTCCTCACCCGGCTTGACCAGGTTGGTGTTCCAGCCGACGACGAAGACGTTGAAGCGCGACGCGGTCCAGCCGTTCGCCTGACCCTCCTTGCGGACCGCGTCCCGCAACTCACCCTTGTACGGGTACAGCAGGCCCTCGGCGTTCAGGATGTTGAGCTCGCCGGCGTTGGTGTCGACGAAGTCGACGCCGAAGTAGTTCGCTTTCTGCTCCTGCAGGATGCGCTGCAGCACCGACTCGGAGTTCGCCCGGTAGACGCTCACCTCGATGTCGTACTCGTCCTGGAACGCATCGACCAGGTCCTGCATGTCGGTGTTCGAGGTGTAGATGGAGAGCTTCCCCTCTTGTTCGGCAAGCTCCACCAGCACCCGGTGCCGCTCCTCACCGGTGAGTCCGTTGATGCGGTCGTAGACCTCCTGAGCCCTTCTCGCCGCCTCGGTCGCGCGGTCGCTCGAGCCACCGCCGCCTGCGGTCGGCGAGGAACCGCAACCGGCAACGACAAGGATGGCAGCCACCGCCGCCACCGCCCCGAGTCTTGTACGGTGTCGCATCTCTTCTCCCGCGAGTTGATTGGGCCCGGGCGCCCCTGCCCGGCGACGGTGTGGACGGCTTTCCCCCGCGAGATGCCGCGATCAGCCGGCATCCGGATGCCGGCTTGGCGACGGTATGGACGTGTCCTTCCTGCTAGGTACCGCGATCAGTCAGCGTCCGTCTGGCGGACCGGCTCGACGACCGAGGTGGATCCGGTGTGCGCGCCGTGCACGGTGCCGGCGGCGATGGCGGCGCGGAGAATTTCCGCCCCCTCTTCCGGGTCCAGTTGGACCGGGTGCCGCTCGATGTTGTGCAACCGCATGGTTCGCAGCAGACCGGTGTCCTGAATCGCCAGGTAGCGCGCGGTGTCGTTGGGGTCCAGGTTGAAGTGCTGATGCCATGCCCACCGCGGCGGGGCGAAGAGCGTGCCCTCAGACCACTCCACGACCTCGATCGGGTCGTCGTCGTAGTTGATCAGGGAGTAGCCGTGGCCCTTCACGACGTACAGATACGCCTCGGTCGTGTGGCGATGCCGGACCGAGGCGCTTCCGGGTTTGAGCTCGGCGAGGTGCGCGTTCAGCACCTCGTAGTCGGCCAGGTCGAACCAGCGCCCTCGGTTGTTGCGCCACGGCCGTTCCGGCAGTTCCATCTTGCGCAGGTCATACGGGACCACGAGTCCTTTGATCGGCGGGTGCTTCTTGTTGAACTCGTCACGCGCGGCGATCTCGGACGCGTCGCGATTGCGCTTCTCGTTGGCGAGTACGCCGGGTAGGTAGTCGTCACGCACGATTCCTCCAGCGGGTACGACCGGGCGGAGACCTCTGCTTGGGGCAAGGGTAGAGCCAAGTAGGGACTAAAGGTCTAACCTTTGAGACAGTGTTATCGGAACGTTACATTGGCGTGAACGGACCGAGACGCGCTCGTTCTCGTTGATTTCCCTGCAGAGCGGCACGGTGACCGGCGGTCGATCCCGGTCGGTTCGGCAAAGGTAATACCATTCAGCGCAGACGTGGAGAGGAGAACCGGTGCGCCGTATGCGTAAAGCCCTCATCGCCCAGGCGCGTCGGGCCCACCGCCGCGTCTTCCGCTCACTCGCCGTGCCCAACTACCGCCGCTTCTTCGTCGGCCACGCGGTGAGCGTGGTCGGGACCTGGATGCAGCGGGTCGCGCAGGACTGGTTAGTGCTCGACCTGTCCGACTCGGCGGTAGCCCTGGGGATATCGATGGCGCTTCAGTTCCTGCCGATGCTCGTGTTCGGGCTCTGGGGCGGCGTCATCGCGGACCGGCTGGACCGCCGCCGCGTCCTCATGGTCACCCAGTCGGTCAGCGGGGCCCTCGCCGCCATCCTCGCGGTGCTCGTGTTCACGGACGTGGTGGAGCTCTGGATGGTCTACGCCCTTGCCCTCGGCCTCGGGCTGGCCACGGTCGTCGACGTCCCGACCCGCCACTCGCTGATCACCGAGATGGTCGCGCCGGAGGACTACGTCAACGCTCAGGCGCTGAACTCCACCGTGGCCAACACCGGCCGACTGGTGGGGCCGGCGTTGGCCGGTCTGCTCATCGCGGTCGTCGGCGTCGGGGCGGCGTTCGCCCTGAACGCGTTGTCCTTCGTGGCGGTCCTCGTCGGGCTGGCCCGCATGGATCCCGGGCAGCTGCGCCGGCTCCCCGCGCCGCCCAGGGAGAAGGCCATGGTGCGGCAAGGGCTCCAGTACGCCTGGCGACACCCGCAGGTGCGGGCGTGCCTGTTCGTCGTGGCCGTGGTCGCCCTCCTGGGCCAGAACTATCGGGTCGTGCTGCCGCTGTTCGCCCGCGACACCTTCCACGGCGACGCCGACGTGTACGGGTGGCTCACCAGCGCCCTCGGCGCCGGCGCGCTGCTCGGCGCCCTGGCCAGCGCGGCACGGGAGGTGGTCGCCGCCCGGTCCTTGCTCGTGTGGACCTGGGTCTTCGCCGCCGTCAACGTGGTCGCCGCGATCACCCCGCGTCTGGGCATCGCGCTGGCCGTGATGGTCGCCCTCGGCGTTGCCCACATCTGCTTCAACACGTTGGCCCGCACGCTTTTGCAGCTCGGCACCGAGGCAAGCATGCAGGGGCGAGTCATCGCCCTGCACAGCATGGTCTTCCTCGGCAGCACGCCGGTCGGCAGCCTGATCATCGGCTGGGTGTGTGAGCAGTGGGGGGCGCGGGCGGGCCTGCTGGTGGCCGGGGTAGCGGCTGGTCTCGCCGCGCTGTCAGCCAGATGGGTCGAGCGCCAGCCCCGCCAGGCGGAGCCGGGCAACCTGGTAGCGCCAGACGGTGAGATCGTTGAACGACGTGCCGAGGTCGGGCAGTTCGGCGATGTCCGCCGGCGTGAGGTCGGGGGCGTTGTCACCGAGTCGGGCCCGCTCGACGCTGATGCGCGCGAGCACCTCGAGGTTCAACGCGCGCACGACGGCCTGCTCGACGGCGTGCTCCCCGGAGCCCACGGTAACGATCCCATGTCCGCGCAGGATGCAGACCGCTGAGGTGCCCATGGCCTCGACGAGTTCCCGGGCGAGTCGCGCGTCACGCACGAGCGCGGCGCGCGGGTAGACCGGCACCCCGTCGAGCGCGAGGCGGGCGGCGGGGATGTTGAAGGCGCCGAAGACCGGTCGCAGCGGCACGCCCTCGACACCGGCGACGAGGACGGCTGGCGGATGGCAGTGCACGACGGCGTCCACGTCGGGCCGGGCCCGCAGCAGCTCAGCGTGGATGGGCAACTCGGCGGGCACCCGCCACTGCCCCAGCATCTCCCCGTGCCCGTTTAGGTCGACCAGCCGCACATCCTCCTCGACAGTGAACAGCAGCCCTTCCTCGGCGGGCCCGCGGCAGCGCACGAGCATCTGCGCAGGCCCGACGCGCACGCTGACGTGACCGAGGATGTCCTGGGACAGGCCGGCGTTGGCGAGGATGCGGCAGGCCAGCGCGACGGTCCGGCGCAAGCGCGACGGGTCGGACGGTTCGGTCACCGGGACGCTCCCAGGCAAGGCGGACTGTGCGGTGCAGGGCCTACGTCATTGGTATGACCATAAGACATGGTAGCGCGCGATATCGTCGATGGGCCTTGCGGGTGCCGCGGGGCGCGACCACAGCGGTTGGCGAAGGACGGCATGGAATGAAGCTGGACTCCAGACACTCGACCGGAGAACCGGACGCCGACCTGTTCAGCCCGGTCAGCCTGGGACGGGTCTCCCAGGTGATCGTCGACCAGATCCGCACCCTGATCCACGAAGGCCGGCTCAAGCCCGGCGACCGGCTGCCCAGCGAACGGGAACTGTGCGACCGGTTCGGAGTCAGCCGGGTCACCGTGCGCGAGGCGCTGCGGGTGCTGGAGGCCAGCGGCCTGGTCGAGATCCGCGTCGGCGCCCGCGGCGGGGCGTTCGTGACCACCCCGTCCAGCGACCGGGTCGGCGAAGGCCTGGCCGACCTGATCAAACTCAGCCCACTGACCGCCGCCGAGGTCACCGAGGCACGCATGGTGTTCGAACTCGGCATCGTGCCGATCGTGGTACAGCGCGCCACCGACGCAGACATCGCCGCCCTGCACGACATCTGCGAACGCCAACGCCGGGCACTTAAGGACAAGACCCTGTCGATCGCCCTGTCCGCGGAGTTTCACATCCGGGTCGCCGCCTGCACCCACAACGCCGCCATCGAAATGCTCGTGCGCAGCTTCCACGGACCCCTGCTGCACTCCCTGCACCAGGCGCAGACCCTCGCCCCGCTCATGGGCCAACGCGGCAACCGCGAACACCGCGAATTCGTCGAAGCCATCGCCCGCCGCGACACCCACACCGCCACCGAAATCATGCGCACCCACCTGCAACGCACCGCAGACCGCGTCGCCCGCGCCACCTGACCACGACGGCCGGGCGGCGCGCGCCAGCCCGCCGCGCAGCTCATCCGGTACGCGCAGCCTGCCGCTCAGGCCGGCCGGGCGTCGGGATCGCGGTCGGCGACCAGGTCGGCGATGCGTTGCACGGTGATCCGGGGCATGAGCTCCCTGACCCGCTCGGTGAGCGGCAGGTCGTAACCGACCGTCTCGGCCATGCGCTCGGCGTTCTCGATGTCCTTGCGCCACCAGGTCAGGCGCATCTGCTCCACCTCAGCGAGCGTGCGGCTCGCCGCCGGCCCGTCCAGCAGCGCGGCGCGCAACCTCGACGGGGGAACCCCGAGGCGCAGCCCGAGCAGCAGTGCCTCGTGCACGATCGCGATCTGCGCCCAGTGCATGAGATTGTTGACGGTCTTGCCGACCTGACCGGCGCCGAGCGGCCCGAGGTGGTGTACGGCGACCGTCCAGGGCTCCAGCAGGGGCCGAATCCGGTCGAGCACCGCCTCCTCGCCGCCGACCAGCAGATTGACGCGCCCCTTCTCGGCTCCGCGCGCCCCGCCGGTGAGCGCGGCGTCAAGGACGTCGACCCCCCGCTCCCGTGCCGCGGTGGCCACCTCCTCGCACGTCTCGGGACGAACCGACGCGCTGATGACGATGGTCGAACCCGGGGCAGCCCCGGCGAGGAGGCCCTGATCGCCGAGGCACACCTCGCGGACGTCCTCGTCGGTGGGGACGATGACGAACACGACCTCGCTCGCCTCGGCGACCTGCCGTGGTGAGGCACCAGCCTCGGCGCCCCTGGCCATGAGGCGTCGGACGACGTCGGGATCCAGGTCGAAGACGACGGTCGGCACGCCCGCGGCGACCAGATGCTCGGCGATGGGTCGGCCCATCGCCCCCAGCCCGACGACCGCGCATCTGGACGCCATGCCCCGCTCCCTCCTCGCGGCTCCGCCGTCGACGCGGCGCGACGGGATGCCTAGCGGCATGGTATGACCATTGGTCCTCATCTGCAAGCAGTCACCCGCTGCCGCGCGGCCTTGTGCGGCCTTGACCGCACCTGCCAGAGTATGTCTAATGGTCAGTCCATCTAAGGCGGTCTCGGTGACGACGCAAACGACGACCGTACGCCACCGGCGTGTGGGATCAGCCATCGCGGGCGACGTCGAACGACCCGCCGGGCGCCACGGCGGGTGCGCCGCCGAATGGGGCAGCGATGTGGTCGTGGACGTGCTACGCGCGCTCGACGTGCCGTACCTGCCGATGAACCCTGGCTCCTCGTTCCGTGGGCTGCACGACTCGATCGTGAACTACGGCGGCAACCGGGCGCCGCAGTTGCTGCTCTGTCTGCACGAGGAGATCGCGGTGGCGGTCGCGCACGGTTGGGCGAAGGCGACCGGGCGGCTGGGCGTCGCGGCGGTGCACGATCTGGTCGGGCTCATGCACGCGTCAATGGCCGTGTACAACGCGTGGTGCGACCGGATTCCACTCCTGATCCTCGGCGGGAGCGGACCCGCCGATCCGGCCCGGCGGCGGCCGGTCGACTGGATCCACTCAGCCAGCACGCAGGCGCAACTCGTGCGCGACTACGTCGTCTGGGACGCCGAGCCGACGACAGCCGCCGCGTTCGCGGCCGACATCGTCCGAGCGTGCCAGCGCGCTCTGTCCGCGCCGCGCGGCCCGGCGTACGTCTCCCTCGACGCCGGCGTGCAGGAGGAGCGGCTCGGAGCGCCGGTGCACGTGCCCGACCTGCGCCGGCACGCACCCGCCCCACGCCTCGCGCCGGACCCAGCCGCGCTCGAGCAGGCGGCGGCAGCGTTGGCGAAGGCCGAACGCCCCGTCGTGCTCGCCGGCCGGGTCGCGCTCGATCCCGCGGCCACCGCTCCGCTGGCCGCCCTGGTCGAACTGCTCGGCGCGGCCTACCACGACGACCGCAACCACGCCGCGCTGCCGACCGGCCATCCCCAGAACTGCACCGGCGATCGCGGCGTCGTCGACGAGGCCGACGTGGTGCTCGCCGTCGACGTCGTCGACCTCGCCGCGCTGCTTCGCCCGCGCGGGCGTGGCCGGGGGCCAGCGGATGCGCACGGCGCCGACCAGGTGATCATCGAAATGTCCCACGGAGACCTGACCTCGCGGTCGTGGAGCAACGCGTACGCCGCACCGGTCCCCCGGGACATCCACCTGCTCTGCGACCCGATCCTCGGGCTCGGGCTGCTGCGCGACGCGCTGGCCGACCGGGTGGATCCCACGGCGGCGGCGGCACGCCGCGACGACGTCACCGCGCGCGCCGCGCGCCTGCGGCAGCGGCAGCGGGCCGACGTCGCGGCTCGGTGGGCACAGCGTCCGATCTCTCCGGCGCGCCTCGTCGGCGAGGTGTGGAACGCGGTGCGCGACATCGACCACCTGCTGTGCCTGCGGAACACCAGGACGTGGCCGGAGGGTCTGTGGCAGTTGCCGGGAGCCGGCTCGTACCTCGGCCACTCGGGCGGTGGCGGTGTCGGCTACGGACCCGGAGCACTCGTCGGCGGGGCCCTCGCCGCCCGGGACCGGGGACAACTCGGGGTCGGCATCATCGGCGACGGCGACCTGCTCATGGCCTCCGGAGCGCTGTGGAGCGCCGCGCACTACCGGATACCCGCGCTGGTGGTGGTCAACGACAACGGTTCGTTCCACAACGACGAGCCGCACCAGGCGCGGGTCGCGCGGGAGCGCGGGCGGCCGGAGGAGAACTGCTGGATCGGCACGCGCATCGGCGACCCGCCCGTCGACATCGCCGGGCTGGCCCGGGCGTACGGATGCTGGTCGGTCGGTCCGGTGGAGGATCCGGACGATCTGGCTCCGGCGCTGCGCCGGGCGCGGGACGCGGCGCTGGACGGGGCGACCGCGGTCGTCCACGTGCGGGTGGCGCCGCGATGAGCGGCGGCGCGCCCGGCCGGGGCACGGTGCGGCCGGCGTCGAACACGCCGCCCCATCGGCTGATGTACATCGGTGGTGAGTGGGTGGACGCCGCGACGGGCGGCCGGATCGAGGCTGTGGACCCGACGACCGAGGAGCTCATCGCGACCGTGCCGGATGGCGACGCCGCGGACGTCGCGGCGGCCGTGACCGCGGCCACGCAGGCCGCTCCCGCATGGCGGGACCTGGGTTGGCGGCGGCGCGCGGCGCTGCTGCGGGAAATCGCCGGCCGCATCGAGGCCGAGGCGGAAGAGTTGGCGCGGCTCGACGTCCGTGACGCCGGCCTTCCGCTGACCGGCATGCGCGACGACGTCGCGGGGGCGGTCGCCGAGATCCTGTACTACGCCGGGATCGCGCCGGAGACCCGCGGCAGCACGGCCCCGCCCGCCCCCGACACGCTCTCCTACACGCTTCGCGAGCCGTACGGGGTGGTGGGCCGGATCGTGCCGTTCAACCATCCGTTCAAGTTCGCGGCGGGCAAGGTCGCGGCACCGCTGGCAGCTGGCAACACCGTGGTCCTCAAACCGGGGGAGCAGACATCGCTGTCCGCCCTCGAACTCGCGCGGATCGCCGCCGACGTGCTGCCCGCCGGGGTGCTCAACGTGGTCACCGGCCGAGGGCCGACTGCGGGGGCCGCGCTCGTGGCCCACCCTGACGTGCCCCGCATCGCCTTCACCGGGTCCGTCCCCACCGGACGCGCGGTCCTGCGCGCCGCCGCCGACGCCGTCAAACACGTCACTCTCGAACTCGGGGGCAAGAACCCGATCATCATCTTCCCCGACGTCGACGTGGTGCGGGCGGCCAACGCGGCCGTCGCCGGGATGAACATCGCTCGCTGCACCGGACAGTCCTGCGGATCGACCTCGCGCCTGTTCGTGCACGCCGACATCGCCAAACCGTTCCTGGACGCGCTCGTCACGCGCCTGGCGCTGCTGCGCGTCGGGGACCCCATGGACGAGCACACGCAGGTCGGGCCGCTGGCGTTCCGGGCGCACCACGAGCGGGTGCTCGGCTATCTGGAGACCGCGCGCCGCGAGGGGGCCACGATCGCGTACGGCGGCGGCCGTCCGGCGCGGATGACGCGCGGGTTCTTCGTCGAGCCCACGGTGCTGACCGATCTCGACGACGAGATGACCGTCGTCCGCGAGGAGGTCTTCGGGCCCGTGATGTCCGTGCTCACCTGGCGCGACGTGGACGAGGTGGTACGCCGCGCCAACGCCACCCCCTTCGGACTGACGGCGAACGTGTGGACCAATGACGTCACGGCGGCCCACCGCACGGCCGCGGCGTTGCAGGCCGGGTACGTCTACGTCAACGGCACGGGCCGGCGCCCGATCGGCACACCGTTCGGCGGCTGGAAGCGCAGCGGTCTGGGCAAGGAGAACTGTCTGGAGGAGCTGATGTCCTACACCCGGGAGAAGACTGTGACGGTGACGCTGTGGTGAGCCACCCGGCGCACTACGACGCGGACGCGGAGGTCCTCGATCCGGCGCGCACCGCACTCGTCGTGTTCGACCTGCTCGAGCACTACCGGGCGGCGGCGGAGAGCGCGGGCGTCATCGCTCCGGTCCGCCGGCTCATCGCCGGGTGCCGGTCCACCGGGGTGATGATCGCATGGGCGCGCGCAGACCACCGGGCCGACGGCGCCGACTTCGCGCGCACGATCGCGGACGTGGACAGCGAGCACCGGCCGTTCGGTGTGAACAACCCCAGGCCAACCCGTCCGCCGCACGGTTCCGGTTCACCGATGTACCGCTCCCTGGCCGAGCTGGGGCAGCAGCCGGAGGACTACGACATCCCCAAGCACCGCTGGTCGGCGTTCTACGGGACGCACCTCGACCTCTCTCTGCGGGCGCGTGGTGTCGACACCGTCCTCATCGTGGGCGGCTCGACCCACGTCGGGGTCGCGTCCACCGTGTACGCGGCCCGGGACATGGACTACCAGGTCGTGGTCGTCAGGGACGGCCTGACCGGCCGCCAGCCTCAGCGCGATTTCTTCATCGAGCACGTGTTCCCGCGGATCTGCCGGGTGCGCACGGTCGATCAGGTGCTCGCGGCGTTGGAGCGGGGGCGGACTCAGGCGACCCGAGCGGAGGCACCACGGTGACCAACTTCGCGCCGTACGACGAGCCGGCGTGGGGCTCGGACGTGATGGTCGACGTGCTGCGCCGGCTCGGCCTGCGGTACGTGGCGCTCAACCCCGGCTCGTCGTTTCGCGGGCTGCACGACTCGCTGGTCAACTACGGCGGAAACGAGATCACGATGATCGAGTGTCCGCACGAGAAGATCGCGATGGGTGTGGCGCACGGTTACGCCAAGGCGACCGGCGAACCGATGGCGGTCATCCTGCACGACCTTGTCGGGCTGCTGCATGGCGCGATGGGCATCTACTACGCCTACATCGACCGCACGCCGGTGCTCGTGCTCGGTGGCTCGGGCCCCGCCGACCACGCCCGGCGCCGACCGAACATCGACTGGATCCACTCGGCCAATATTCAGGGCGAGGCCGTGCGCGCCTACACGAAGTGGGACCATGAGCCGCGTTCGCTGGCGTCGGTGCCGACCGTGCTCGCGCGGGCATACCGGATCGCCAGGGAGGAGCCGCGCGGCCCGGTCTACGTGGCGCTCGACGCCGGCCTGCAGGAGGACCGGGTCAGCGAACCGGTACCGCTGGACGACCTGCCGCGGCTGGCGGCACTGCCGTCGCCGCTCGCGCCCGAGCCGGCGGCGCTGCGTGCGCTCGCGGCGAGGCTCTGCGCGGCACGACGCCCGGTGATGGTCCTCGGCTACCCGGGACGCCATCCCGACTCGTTCGATCTGCTCGTCCGCCTCGCGGAGGAGGTCGGCATCGGTGCGGTCGACACCCACTGGCGGCTCAACTTCCCGAACCGCCACGAGCTCAACGTGACGGATTCCGCGGCGATCGAGCGCGCCGACTGCGTGCTCTTCGTCGACGTCAAGGACATGGGCAAGCCGACTCAACGGCTCGATTCGGTCACGCGGCGGGTCACCTCACGCCTGTCCGAGGGCTGCACCGTCCTGGACCTCGGCTTCAACGATGTCGGGATCTCCTCCTGGAGCGAGGACTACGCGCAACTGCTGCCGACCGACCTGCAGGTCACGGCCGACACCACGGTGGCGCTCCCGATGCTGCTCGAGCAGTGTCGCCGCATTCTGGCCGACGAGCCGCCGGCGCGGCGGGCCGAGCGGGAGAGCTGGCGAGAGCAGCTGCGCGCCCTGCACCGGGAGACCTGGCAGGGCTGGCGGCGTCGGGCCGACGAGCTGGCCGGCTGCTCACCGGTGGCGACCTCCCGCCTCGCGGCCGAGGTGTGGCAGGTGATCCGCGAACACGACTGGGTGCTGTCGGCCGGCACCGCGGCGGAATGGGCGTTGCGCACCTGGGACTTCGACCGTCCGTACCGGCATCCGGGCCGACAGCTCGGTACGGCCACCCAGATCGGCATATCCCTCGGCGTGGCGCTGGCGCACAAGGGCACCGGGCGTCTGGTGGTGGACCTGCAGCCGGACGGCGACCTGATGTTCGACGTCGGCGCGCTGTGGGTGGCGAGCCGCTACGAGCTGCCGCTGCTCGTGGTCATGTTCAACAACCGCGCCTACTACAACGACTGGGAGCACCAGGAGCGGCTGGCCCGGCAGCGGGGCACGCCGATCGAGCGGGCGAGCATCGGAATGGCGATCGACGCTCCCGCCCCCGACTTCGCCGCCGTTGCACGGGGGTTCGGCTGGTGGGCGCACGGGCCGCTCACGGACCCGGACGCGGTGCACGACGCGGTCCGCAACGCGGCCGACCACGTGCTGGCCACCGGGCGACCGGCCCTGGTCGACGTGGTGTGCCAACCGAAGTGAGGCGCCGATGTGCGGGTCTACGCCATACTAGGGTAATATGGTTAGTCCATTGAGCAGTGGTTCCCATGCGAGAGGAAGCCCGACAATGCCCAAGGTCACCTATGTCGCCGTCGACGGATCCCGGCGCACCATCGACGCGGCGGTCGGCGACTCGGTCATGGCGACGGCGGTCAAGAACGGCGTCCCGGGCATCGTTGGGGAGTGCGGTGGCCACGCGTCCTGCGCCACCTGCCACGTCTACGTCGACGACGAATTCCTGTCGCGCGTGGGCCCCCCGAACGACTTCGAGAACGACATGCTCGACCTGGCGGTATCCGATCGTCGGGACACCAGCCGTCTGTCCTGCCAGATCACGGTCACCGAAGATCTGGACGGGCTGATCGTCGAGATTCCCGAAGAACAGCCGTGACGGGCGGAATCCTCATCGTCGGCGCCGGGCAGGCCGGCGTCCAGCTCGCGGTGTCGTTGCGCGACTACGGTTACGACGGGCCGATCACACTGGTCGGCGCCGAGGCGCACCCGCCCTACCAGCGCCCTCCGCTGTCCAAGGCGTACCTCGCCGGGACCGCGGACAGCGCCTCCCTGCAGTTGCGCACACCGGCCTTCTACGCCGAGCAGCGCATCGACCTCCTGCGTGCCGAGCGCGTCACCGAGCTTCGCCTCGCGCCCAACGGCCGGGGCAGCGGCACCGCGCGCACGGACCGGGGCCGCATATTGGCCTTCGACAGGCTCGCCCTCACCGTCGGCGCCCGGTCCCGGCGCCTGGCGGTGCCCGGTGCCGACCTTGACGGCGTCTGCTACCTGCGCGTCCTTGACGATGCAGACCGGCTGCGCGCCCGCCTCACGCACGCGCGCGCCGTCGTCGTCGTCGGAGGCGGGTTCATCGGCCTGGAGGTGGCCGCGCTCGCCAGGTCGGAGGGGAAACAGGTCACCGTGGTGGAGATGACGGAGCGGCTGCTGGCTCGCTCGGTGGCTCCGATGGTCTCGGAGTTCTACCTGCGGGCGCACACCCGGCGCCAGACTCTCGTACGCCTCGGCGTAGGCATCGCCGAGTTGTGCGGCGAATACGGCCGCGTCACCGGCGTACGACTCACCGACGGCACTCGGCTGCCGGCCGATCTCGTCATCGTGGGCGTCGGCATCGTTCCGCGCACCGAACTCGCCGAACAGCTCGGCCTCGCGTGCGCCAACGGGATCGTCGTCGACGAGTACGCCCGCACCAGCGAGCCGTCCATCGTGGCCGCCGGAGACTGCACCGTGCAGCCCAACCCCGTCACCGGCGAGGGGCTCGTCCGACTGGAGTCGATGCCCAACGCGGTCAGCCAGGCGCGGGTGGCGGCGGCGACCCTGGTCGGCACGCCGCGCGCCAACCCGGACCCGCCGTGGTTCTGGTCCGACCAGTACGACCTGAAACTGCAGATCGCGGGGGTGACGAGCGGCTACGACCGGTACGTGGTGCGCGGCGACCCCGCGAGCGAGAGCTTCTCGGTGCTGTACTACCGCCGCGGCGACCTGCTGGGCGTCAGCGCGGTAAACCGGGCCGCGGACTTCCTGGCGGTGCGCAAGGCCCTCGCGGACCGCATACCGATCCCAGCCGACCTGGCCGCGCTCGCCCATGTGCCGCTCAAGGAACTGCTCCCCGGCGGCGCCGCCGTGTGACGCGGCGGCCGTCAGATCACGGCGGACTCGAGCGACTCCGGGGCGAACAGGTCCCGTGGGTGAAGCAGGCGCTCCGACAGGCCCTGCTCGTGGTGGTAACGCAGGAATGTCGCCAGGGCCGAGTGGTTGGCCTCCAGCCCGTACGACCAGTAGTCGGCACCCATGAGCCGCTCGGTCTCCTCCAGGTGCTGATTGAGCCAGGGGAGCATGAAGCGCAACGCCGACGAGTCGTAGAGCCGGTCGCGGGCGTCGTCCCTGGCCTGCACGAACGCCTTGTACAGCGACTGGGCGACCCAGCGATGGCGGTCGTAGACGTCCCGCCGGATGACGACGACGTGCATGATGGGGAAGATCTTCGTCGCGGCGTAGTAGGCCTGCTCGGCTGCGACCACGTCGCCGAAGAGCCGCCGTACCCGCGGGTCGCGCGCGGCGAACGGCCCGGGGATGCGCGGGGTGTAGAGCGCGTCGATCTCGCCGTCGACCAGCATCCCAGACAGTGTCCTGCCCTCCGGGATGCGCATGACCCGGATGGTCGCCGGCAGCGTGAGCGGCACCTTCTCGATGCGTCCGGGCCGTTCCTGGCCGCCGGTCAGGTAGGTCACCGAGTCCACCGGTACGCCGTGGTGCTCGGCCAGGATGCCGCGGATCCACACTCCGGCGGTGAGCTGGAACTCGGGCGTGCCGACCCGCTTGCCGCGCAGGTCCTCAGGGGTGGTGATCCCGGCGTCCGCGTTCACGTAGATGGAACCGTGCCGGAAGCTCCGCGAGGTGAACACCGGGATAGCGACGAACGGCGGCGGGTCGTGCCGCAGCGAGATCACGTATGAGGAGAGCGACAGCTCGGCGACCTCGAACTCCCGGTGCCGCAGCATCCGGAAGAACGTCTCCTCGACCGGCAGCCGCAGATAGGTCAGGTCGATGCCGTCGGCGCGGACCGTGCCCTCCTCAAGCGCCCTGGTGCGGTCGTAGTCACCGCAGGCGAGCGTCAACCTCAGCCTGGACACGTCGCCCTCTCCCTCGCTGACCGTCCTTGGGCCACAGCGCTACCGGCCCGCCGCCCTCAGCCGGGCACCGAGCCTCGGGTACACCCGCCGCGCGTTGCGCTCCAGCACCTTCGCCCGGACCTCCTCCGGCAGGCTGAGATTGTCGATATAGCGCAAGGTGTCGTCATAGTGGTGCCCGGTCTGCGGGTCGACACCTCGCACCGCGCCGAACATCTCCGACGCGAACAGGATGTTGTCGGCGTCGATGACGCGATGCAACAGGTCGATCCCCGCCTGGTGGTAGACGCACGTGTCGAAGAAGACGTTGCGCATGACGTGCTCATCCAGCGGTGGCCGGCCGAGCCGGTCCGCGAGCCCGCGGAACCGACCCCAGTGATAGGGCACCGCCCCGCCACCGTGCGGGATCACGAATCGCAGCGTCGGGAACTCACGAAACAGATCGCCCTGCACGAGCTGCATGAACACCGTGGTGTCCGCGTTGAGGTAGTGCGCGCCGAGGGTGTGGAAGCTGGGATTGCACGAGTTCGAGACGTGGATCATGGCGGGCACGTCCAGCTCCACCATCACCTCGTAGAGCGGATACCAGTACTCGTCGGTGAGCGGCGGGGAGGTCCAGTGGCCGCCGGAGGGGTCGGGGTTCAGGATGCACCCGACAAATCCCAGCTCCTCGACGCACCGCCGCAGCTCCTTGATCGAGTCGTCCAGCGGCCCCGAGGGCGTCTGAGGAAGCTGGCAGGCGCCGGCGAAGTGGTGCGGGAACAGCTCCACCACCCGGTGGACGAGGTCGTTGCACACCTGTGCCCAGGCTCGCGCCGTCGCCTGATCGGGCACGTGGTGCTCCATGCCCGACGCCCTCGGCGAGAAGATGACCATGTCGATGCCGCGCTCGCGCATGAGCCTCAGCTGGGTGCCCTCGATGCTCTCGCGGACCGCGTCGTCGCTGATGCGCGCCGGCGTCGGTTCGGGCAGGCCCGGATCGGCCAGCCGGGCGAGCTGGGCGTCGCGGAACGCTTGGAGCGCACCTGGCGCGGTCGTGTAGTGGCCATGACAGTCGATGATCAACCCGCCGCCCCCTCCCTGGACACGAGACCGTGGGACACAGGTCCTTGGCTATTTCAATCCGCTTCCTCGTCGACGTACACGAGGCCCTTCCGGGCGAGCCGCTCACGCATGCCCTGCACGTCGAGGCTGAGCTCACCGGCCCGGTAGCGGGCGCGCGAGGCCGCCTCCTTCTCCTGCCTCGCCCGAGACGCGGCCAGCACCTCGTCCGCCTTGCGGCGCGGCACCACGACCACGCCGTCGTCGTCGGCGACGATCACGTCACCCGGACACACCCGCTGCCCCGCGCAGACGATCGGGACGTTGACGTCGCCGAGCGTCTCCTTGACGGTCCCGATCGCGGAGACGTACCGCGACCAGACCGGGAAGCGCATTCGCGTCAACTCCGCCACATCCCGGCATCCGGCGTCGATGACGAGGCCCCGCACGCCCCGCGCCCGCACGGCGGTGGCGAGCAGCTCGCCGAAGTAGCCAGCGTCGGACGGGGACGTGGGCGCCACCACGAGGATGTCCCCGTCCTGGCACTGCTCGACGGCCACGTGGATCATCCAGTTGTCCGCGGGTGGCACGCTGACGGTCACCGCCGTCCCGCTGATGTGCGCGCCCGGGTACACCGGCCGCAGGCGCACGTCCAGCAGGCCCGTGCGGCCCTGCGCCTCGTGGATGGTCGCCACGCCGAACGCCGCGAAGGCATCGACCGTGGATCGGGCGGGGCGACGGATGTTGCGTACCACGATGCCCACGTCACGTCCTCCGGGGGATCCTCAAGCCGCTACGTCACTTCCACGGCAGCAGGGACACGTGGATGACCCCGTCCTCGCCCTCGCCGCCCACCGCCCTGATGGCCCGGTCCACCTCCCGCAGCCCGAACGTGTGCGTGGTCAGCCGCTCCAAGGGGAACCGGCCGGAGGCCAGCTGCGCGAGCGCCAGCTCGCAGGCGCGCCAGCTGTGGCCCCGGGCGCTCTTGATGGTGATCGCCTTCTCCGTCACCTTCTTCACCGGGAAGTCGGGGAAGGCCGCCATCTCAGCCTGGATCAGCAGAACGCCGGCCCGGCGCTTGAGCGCGTCGATGCCGAGCAGGATGGGAGCCGTTCCGGCGCCTGCGGTGCAGTCCAGCACCACGTCCACACCCTTGCCGCCGGTGAGGTCCATGACGCGTTCCAGGGGGTCCTCCCGCTGCACGTCGATGACGTGGTCGGCCCCCAATGCCTTCGCCAGCTTTAGCCGCGCCGCGTCCCGGGTCCTGCCGGTCACGATGATCAGCGAGGCCCCGGCCTGCTTGCAGGCGACGACCTGCGACAGGCCCTGCTGGCCCGGGCCCTGGATCAGCACCGTGGAGTCGTAGCCGACGCCGGCGTCGAACAGCGCCCACTCGATGCCGTTGGATAACGGGGTCACGATCCCCGCCAACTCGGCCGACACACCCGCCGGCACCTTGTGCAGCACCGCGTTCCACGGCAGGTACAGGTACCCGGCGAACCCACCCCAGAGATGTGGCGGGTTTTCGCACGAGGTGTAGCCGTAGCGCAGCGCGCGCGGGTTGGTCCGCCAGTCGGTGGCCGCGCAGTGGCGGTACTCCCCGAGATGACACCACTCGCAGCGCCGACACGGGAGGTAGTGCTCGACGAAGACGCGATCCCCTTCGGTCACACCCTGACGCTCGCGGAAGATGCGGCCCGCCTTGACGATCACGCCGACGTTCTCGTGCCCCATGATGACCGGGTCCCGCACGACCGGTCTGGCGTACATCTTGACGTCCGTGCCGCAGATGCCAGCCACCTCGACCTTGAGCAGGGCACCGTCGGCGGGGATGTCCGGCATCGGAAACTCCCGGAGCTCCGTCGTGCCGGGCGCGCTCCGCACGGCTGCCAGAACCTGCTCTGCCATGGGCTGTCCCTTCCGAGCGCGTTGCAGGACTCGTGGTCTTATGGTCTAACACTTATCATGCTACGGTCACTGCGCATAGAGGCGTGAGGGGAGTCGAGCCGATGGCGCCGGTGCACCTGAGAACCGTGACCCGGACGCAGGGCAGCAACCAGGCCCTCAAGGACGGCAGCGTCACCCCGCAGGGCTTCCGCTTCGACTTCGAGGAGGTCCCCGTCCTCGTCCACGCGTTCCGGCGGATGGTGCGCGGCCTGGAGTTCGACGTGTGCGAGATGGCCTTCACCACGTACCTGTGCGCTAAGGCCCACGGCAAGCCCTTCACGGCACTGCCGGTGTTCCTGGTCCGCGGGTTCCACCACGGCGCGATCGTCCACAACCCCGCCACCGGCGTCCGGGAGCCGAAGGACCTCGAAGGCCGCAGCGTCGGCGTCAACCGCGGCTACACGGTCACCACCGGCGTGTGGGCAAGGGGGATCCTCGCCGACGAGTACGGCGTCGATCTGAACCGCGTAACCTGGGTGCGCTCCGGCGACGAGCATGTAGCCGAGTACCGACACCCGCCGAACGTCGTCGCAATGCGACCAGGGGCCGACCTCGAGACGCTGCTGACGACGGGCGAGTTGCCCGCCGCGGTGGGCATCGGCCCCGGCCGCCCAGGCATCGCCCCGCTGATCCCCGACGCCGAGCAGGCGGCCTTTACGGCGCTGCGCCGACGCGGGCTGTACCCCATCAACCACCTCATCGTCGTTCGGGACGAACTGCTCGAGGCACACCCTGGGCTGGCGGTCGCGGTCTTCGACGCGTTCGCCACCGCGAAGCGGCGGTACGTGGAACGCCTGGGCGCCGGCGCGATCGAAGCGCCGACGCCGACCGACGTGATGTACCGGCGAGTCATGGAGATCACCGGTGAGGACCCGCTCCCCTACGGCATCGCGCCGAACCGGCCGATGATCGAGGAGCTCATCGCGCACGCGGTGCGTCAGCGCATTCTCGACCGACCGCCCGCTGTCGAGGAGCTCTTCCCCGAGAGCGTGCACGAGCTGACCGCCTAAGAGGAGGCACACAATGCGGATCGTGATCGCGGCCGACCACAACGGCGTCGCCATGAAGGCACACCTGATCGAGTGGCTGACCGCCCAGGGTCACCAGGTCGACGACCGTGGCGCCCACGACACCGAGGTCGTGGACTACCCGCCGCTGTGCGCGGACATCGGTCGGCAGGTCACCAGCGGCAACGCCGATCGCGGCATCGTGATCGGCGGCACCGGCGGCGGCGAGGCCATCGCGTGCAACAAGGTCCGCGGAGTACGTGCCGGACTGTGCCACTCGGTCTTCCTGGCGGAGATCTCCAGCGCGCACAACGCGACCAACGTGCTCGTGTTGGGCGCCAAGGTGGTCACCCCCGCGGAGGCGGTGAAGATCACGGAAACCTGGCTCACGACACCCTTCAAGGGCGGGCGACACCAGCGCCGCGTAGACCAGATCGCCGCGCTGGAGCGCGGCGATCCGCTCGCCTGACGCCGGTCGCTACGCCACGGCGTCGAGGAAGGCCATGATTCGCGGCGGCGCCGACTCCTCCGTCTGCTCAACGACCGCAACGTCCCAGTACTCGACGCGCGCCAGGCACTCCTGCAGGTACCGCGCCGCGGAGGGTGCGTGGGAGGCGTCCTGACCCGGTACCACCAGCGCGGGGATATCCAGCATCATGAGGTCCTCCGGCTCTGGCCCCGGCACCGTGTCGCGATCGAACAGCTGCCGGGCCATCCCGCTGACCACCAGGGCGTAGCGGTCGGGATCCTGGCGCGCGTAGTCGTCCGCGAAGGCGGCGTCGCGCCGGATGACGCTGGCCCACGGACCGACCCGGGGGTCCTGGGTGAAGCTCTGGTCGTGGCTTCGCGCCAGGGCGACCACCTGGTCCAGTCCGCGCTCGGCGACGTAGGCCAGATGCCGGTTCAAGCGGGCGTGCTGCGTCATGCGGTAGCGGGGGCCTCCGGCTGGCGAGTAGAGCACCATGCTCGACACCATCTCGGGATAGGCCACCGCGAACGTGGTGACGATCGAGCAGCCGACACAGCCGCCCATGAGGTGTGCCTTCGGGATGTTCAGATGGTCCAGCAACCCCTTGCCCTGGGCGGCGTAGTCGGCCCAGCCGAGGCGTTCCACCCGGCCACCCGACCGGCCGGACTCCCGACGGTCAAACGTGATGCAGGTGTACTTCGCGGTCAGGTGGTCGAGCAGGTTCAGGCGGCGGTAGACGCCCAGCGACCGCCAGTTGTCGGCGACCGCGTTGAATCCGCCCGGGGAGAACATCAGCAAGGGCGGTCCGGACCCGGCCACCTCGTAGTATGTGGTGATCCCGCGGATGACGGCGGTGGGCACGATGCGTCTTCGTCTCCTCTCTCGGCTGCCAGGGGCGTCAGGTTGACGATGCGTGGCGCGTGCCGCCCCTGATCTGGCGTCCGGCGCGCACGTCCTCGGCGTACGCGGCGATCGCGTCGTAGCTGACCCGTGCCACGTTCGCATAGGTGTCCGGCGGATCGTCCAGGGCCGACGCGGCGTAGCCGACGGCCGCCGTGGCCATGCGCATCCGTCCGTCCAGCCACGGTCCTCCGCCGAACCCGCCGAGAACCGGTATCGACACGGCGCGTGCGACCGCCTCGCCGAGGACCGGCCCGGAGTTGGTGAAGTCGAGCAGGGCGGCCCCGGCAGCCTCCAGCCGCTTCGCCTCGGCGACCAGCTCGTCCCTCATCGCCACCGGCACCTCGACGGGGGACCGCGCGTTCGCGGCGTACTCGACGCCGTACCGCAGCGCGGTCTGTGGCGTGATCCCGAACTGTGCGAAGACCGGTATCCCTGCCCGGCTGACGGCGGTAACCGCCTCGAGGTGGTCGGACGCGCCGTCGAGCTTCACGAGATCGACGCCCGCCTCCTTGACGAGCCTGATCGCGGCCCGTACCGCGCTGTCCGGCCCCTCCTGCAGCGGACCGAACGGAAAGTCGGCGCTGACGAGCGCTCGCGTCACCCCTCGGCGCACCGCCCGCGCGACGAGAATCATCTGATCCAACGTCACCTCAAGCGGACTCTCGTGCCCCCAGAGGTTGACCCCGACCGTGTCACCGACCGAGACGATGTCGACTCCGACCCGGTCGACGATCCGCGCCATCTGGTAGTCCCAGACCACCACGCCGACGATCTTCCGGCCGTCGCGCTTCATCGCCTGAAGCCCTGGCACGGTGACCCTCATGTCCACTCCCGACCTCACGTGCTGAACCTAGGCCCGCAGCGCGGTCAGCACCTCCGACACGTCGAGCTCGTCGCGGGTCACGAGCAGGACCCGGGCATGGGGCCGAAGGGCGAGGACGGCCGCGTCGCATTCGCGCGCGTCGGCGAGCACCACACCCGCCGTCATGATCCCGCGGACCGCGCAGGCGGCGCCGATCGCGGTGGCGGCGAAGGCACCCTCGTCCGCGGTGGCGACCATCACCGCGACGTCGACACCGACGAGCTGCTCGCTGAGCCGCGACTCCACGCCGTCCATGGACACCAGGACGAGGTCACCCGCGTGGCCGTTGCCTTGCGGCGCCAGCGCCGCCGACGTGCAGGTGAAGAAGCGGGCACTGTGCCAGGGCTGCGCAGCCACGCGACGGACGATGGGCTGTGCGCCCTCGTCGAGAGCCACCACGTTGGCGCCCCGCGAGGGCGCGATCGGCACGTCGATCCTGAACCGGGCCTCGGCCGCGGTCGCCGCCCGGGCGCAGCTGTTGAGGAGTATCGGCCGGTACATCGTCGTCACACCGAAGTCTGGGCAACGCCGGGGATGACCTTCAACGCGTCACGGCACGCCTCGACAAAAGACTCCTCCTTGGGCAGCACGATGGAGACCGAACGCACCCGCTGGTGCGCCGGGTCCACGCCCGGCGGTGTCACACCCTCGTCCCGCAGCGCGATCACCGCCTTCCGCAGCTTCTGGCGCGCCTTGATGATGCCGGCGTCGGTCGGGACCAGCCGCTCCTTCGAGCGGTCGACGATCGGGCCCATGCTCTCCTGCAGGGCGGCGTCCTGTATCGCGATGCCCTTGAGCCCCGAGTAGGTCTCTCCGCGCCGCTGGGCCTCGCGGTCCATCAGGTAGTCGTTGTCCTTGTTGCGCACCGGGCGGTAGGTGCCGGGGATGTTCTCGCTGTGCACCCCGAACCCGGCCTTCATCGCCTCCCGCTCCGCATCGGTGAGCGGGCGCACGGGGTGGTAGTCGAAGGTGTAGACCCAGCAGTTCTCGTCGTCGATCGGAACCCAGAAGTGGCCGTGCACCGGGTGGTCGCCACGCGGCGGGACCATCGTGAAGCTGGGCATGACCCACGGCGTGATGCGCCAGTAGTACCGACCGTCCTCGGTGTTGCGCCGGGCGCCCACGTACAGGCCACCGTCGGACTCCGCGACCTCGAAGTACGGCTTGAAGTCCGAGAGGTTGTACTTGTTACCCCGGGCACCCTTGAACAACGGGTCGGTGTTGAGCTCACCCGAGTGCAGCCAGGAGACGTGACTGGAGTCGATGCCGCCTTCGAGTGCCTGCAGCCAGTTGCACTCCTGCCAGCGCTTGGACGTGTACGTCTGCTCCGGTGGCACGTGGATGAACTCGAACTCCGGCAGCGGCGGGCGCTTCGCGGGGTCGCCCATGTGGGTCCACAGAATGTCGCCGATCTTGACCAACGGGTAGGCCTTGAGCTTGACGTTGGCACAGAAGGTGCTGTTCTCCGGCTCGGATGGCACCTCGACGCACTGGCCGGTCACGTCGTACTTCCACCCGTGGTAGGGACAGCGCAGACCACCCTCCGCGTTGCGGCCGAACCACAGTGACGCCCCCCGGTGTGCGCAGAACTCGTCGATCAGGCCGTAGCGGCCGTAGCTGTCCCGAAAGGCGATCAGACGCTCGGAGAGGATCTTGACGCGCACAGGCGGACAATCGTCTTCCGGCAGCTCTTCGGCGAGGAGAGCCGGGATCCAGTACTGCCGGAACAGCTCACCCATCGGCGTCCCAGGCCCGGTACGCGTCAAGAGTTCATTGATCTCCGGTCTGAGCATCGCACGTCGTCCCTTCCTGTGCTGACCCCGGTCTCGCGCGTGAGCACGATGGGCATTCCCAGGTTCGCAAGCTTAAGTGCAAATCATCATACCATTAACGCGGCCGGAGCGACGGCGGCGCCCTTCGCCGGGCGAGGTGGACGATAGGACTATCGGTCTGACAGACACCGAGGTCAGGGGCGTATTCTCGAGAGGGCCGAACACGTTCAGTGACTGAAGGACGACATAGAATGAAGCTGGACTCCAGACACTCGACCGGAGAACCGGACGCCGACCTGTTCAGCCCGGTCAGCCTGGGACGGGTCTCCCAGGTGATCGTCGACCAGATCCGCACCCTGATCCACGAAGGCCGGCTCAAGCCCGGCGACCGGCTGCCCAGCGAACGGGAACTGTGCGACCGGTTCGGAGTCAGCCGGGTCACCGTGCGCGAGGCGCTGCGGGTGCTGGAGGCCAGCGGCCTGGTCGAGATCCGCGTCGGCGCCCGCGGCGGGGCGTTCGTGACCACCCCGTCCAGCGACCGGGTCGGCGAAGGCCTGGCCGACCTGATCAAACTCAGCCCACTGACCGCCGCCGAGGTCACCGAGGCACGCATGGTGTTCGAACTCGGCATCGTGCCGATCGTGGTACAGCGCGCCACCGACGCAGACATCGCCGCCCTGCACGACATCTGCGAACGCCAACGCCGGGCACTTAAGGACAAGACCCTGTCGATCGCCCTGTCCGCGGAGTTTCACATCCGGGTCGCCGCCTGCACCCACAACGCCGCCATCGAAATGCTCGTGCGCAGCTTCCACGGACCCCTGCTGCACTCCCTGCACCAGGCGCAGACCCTCGCCCCGCTCATGGGCCAACGCGGCAACCGCGAACACCGCGAATTCGTCGAAGCCATCGCCCGCCGCGACACCCACACCGCCACCGAAATCATGCGCACCCACCTGCAACGCACCGCAGACCGCGTCGCCCGCGCCACCTGACCACGACGGCTCACTGCGGTGGCATGTCGGCGAGTGAGGTGGCCCGCGGCCGGCAGTACACCATCTCCGACCCGTCTCGCCCGCGCCGTCGCAGCGTCAGCCATGGACACCTCGTGCATGTGCGCACCTCGACCCGGCCGTGGAGCGGGCAGGTGACCGTACCGTCCGTGACCGGGCGCCGACTGGAGAAGAACCGGGCAAGGATGTTCATGCCGGCAGGTTAGGCGAGCCGCGCACGGCCACGTAGGGTCCTTGGTCCCACCGTCAAAGGTCCAAAGGACTATTTATTATCGCCTGGGCACGCGCTCGCCGTGGCCACCAGTCCCGGCGCGCGATCCACCGACCGAAGGCCGCGGGGAGGACGTGACGGTCCGTCCATGCGCAGACCGACGTCGAGGCGACCAGCCGGGTCGAGGGTGACGGGCTGGGGTGGACGTCCTATCGGCTGGGGCGCTGCCGCCGCTGGGCGCTGCGCAGGTCTTCCTCGAGGAGCCGGGCGGTGTCGAGCAAGGGGGTGAGCAGCTCCTTGCACACCGTCGCGGGGGTGCCGCGGCTGGCATGGGTGGAGATGTTCATGGCGGCGATCACCATGCCGTTCGCGTCGCGCAGGGGCACGGCGATCGAGCGCAGGCCTTCTTCCAGTTCTTGATCAACGAAGGCGAACCCCTGCGACCGGACCCGGGCGAGGACCGCGCGCAACCGGGCCGGATCGGTGATGGTCCGCCTGGTGAATGGCTTCAGTTCGGTCCGCGCGAGGTAGTCGCCGAGCCAGTCCTCGGGCTGCGCGGCGAGCAGCACCCGGCCCATCGACGTCGCGTACGCTGGGAACCGCGTGCCCACGTTGATGGCCACCGTCATGATCCGATGCACGGGCATGCGGGCGATGTAAACGATCTCGTCGCCGTCGAGCACGGACACCGAGCAGGATTCGTGCACCTGCGCGGCCAGCGCCTCCAGGTGTGGTCGGGCGATCTCGGGCAGGGACAGGCTGGACAGGTAGGCGTAGCCGAGTTCGAGAACGCGCGGCCGCAGCGAGAACAGCCGTCCGTCGGTGCGTACGTATCCAAGCTCGACGAGGGTGAGCAGGAACCGGCGGGCCGCGGCTCGGGGCAGCCCGGTCGCACGGGCAACCTCGCTGAGGGTCAACTGGGGGCGCTCCGCCCCGAACGCCTTGATGACCGCGAGCCCGCGCTCCAGCGACTGTACGTAGTCCGTCCGCGAGGGCTCGTCGGTCACTCGTCCTCCTGCTTGAGGGCGTGTCGCGCAACCTTGAACGCCCGGTTGGCAGCCGGCACACCAGCATAGACGCCCACGTGCAGCAGCACCTCGCTGATCTCCTCGCGGCTCAGCCCGTTGCGCAGCGCGGCGCGCACGTGCATGGCCAGCTCCTCGTCATGGTGCAGCGCGGCGAGGATGGCCAGCGTGATGCAACTGCGTGTGCGCCTGTCCAGCCCTGGCCGCGTCCAGATCTCACCCCACGCGTAGCGGGTGATGAAGTCCTGGAAGTCCCGGGTGAACTCGTCGGTCCCCGCGATCGCCCGGTCGACATGTGCGTCGCCGAGTACCTCCCGGCGTACCACCATCCCGGTTTCGTGCCGCCGTCGCTCGTCCATCGGGCTCTCCTCACCGTCGCCGAAGCGGTCACGTTCCTGCCCGCCGCTCGATCGAGGCGGCAGGCAAGGCGTCACGATCGCTCCTTCATCCGGTACGCGGTCAGCGCCCGGTCGACGAACTCGCCCGCCGAGCCCAACCAGCCGCGCGGATCGAGCACCTCATCCACCTCGCGCTCGCTGAGTTGGGCCCGCACGTCCGGGTCGGCCAGCAGCGCGTCACGGAACGACGGTTGCCGAGCCGCGCGCGCGACGGCGTCGTGGGCGGCGCTGCGCCCGAGTGCGGGCGCCAGCCGGGCGGCGACCGCCTCGGCCAGCACCCGGCCGCCGGTGGCGGCGAGGTTGGTACGCATCCGCTCGGGGTCGACCCGTAGCCCGGTGAGCATCCGGGCAGTCCGGCCGGCGGCACCGCCGGCCAGGTGCAGCAGGTCGAGCAGCGGTTCCCACTCGGCGTGCCACGCGCCGGCGGCCCGCTCGTGCTCGTGCACGGCCGCGGCGAACAGGGTGGCGAGCAGGCCGGGTGCGCGGCGGGCCGCGGCCGTGACCAACACGGAGTCGACGGGATTGTGCTTATGCGGCATCGCCGACGAACCGCCCCGATCGGTCCCGCCCTCCGTGACCTCGCCCACGTCGGTCTGCGCGAGTAGCCCGATGTCGAGGGCGATCTTGCCGGTAGCCGCCAGGAGGCCGCCGAGCGCGGTCGCGAGATCGAGCAGAGGCTGGCGGCGGGTGTGCCAGGGCAGCGGAGCCGCGGCGAGGCCCAGGCGGGCAGCGTACCGATCGGCCACGGCCGGTCCGGCCGGCCCCAGCGCGGCCAGGGTACCGACCGCGCCTGCCAGCTGCGCGGGCAGCGCAGCGCGGGCCTGGCGCAGCCGGGCGCGGGCCTCGGTCAGCCCGACCAGCCATCCGGCGGCCTTGAGCCCGAACGTCGTGGGCGCGGCGTGCTGACCGAGCGTCCGAGCGACCATCAGAGTGTCACGGTGGGCATCGGCGAGGCGGGCGGCGGCCGCGGCAGCGGCGTCGCAGTGGCCGAGCACCGGTCCGACCGCGCGTACGGCGACCAGGACGAGCGCGGTGTCGAGGATGTCTTGGCTGGTGGCGCCGAGGTGCACCCAGGCTCGGGCGTCGGGGGGAACGGCCTCGGTCAGCGCCCGCACCAACGGGACGACCGGATTGCCGGCGGCGTCGGCGGCACGTGCGAGCCCGGCGGGGTCGTACAGGTCGGCGCGGCACTGAGCGGCTATGGCCTCCGCCGCCGCCCGCGGCGCCAGGTCACAATCGGCGGCGGCGGCGGCCAGCGCTGCTTCGGCGTCGAGCATCGCCTGAAGCAGCGCACGGTCGGTGAGTTCGGCGTCGACGTCCGGATCACCGGAGAAGCCGCCGAGCAATCCGTCAGACCGCGAAGAAGACGGTTTCATGCTCGCCCTGCAGGTGGATGTCGAAGCGCAGGCCGTCTGGCGCCGCGGTTGCCAGCAGGGTACGGCGGCGCTCGGGGTCCAGGCTGCGCAGCACGGGATCCGCCTCGTTGGCCGCCGGCTCGTCGGGGAAGTACAGCCGGGTGACCAACCGGTGCAGCAGGCCGCGGGCGAAGACGGACAGGTTGATGTGCGGGGCCTCGACGCCGCCGTTCGGTTCAGGCAGCGCTCCCGGCTTGACGGTCAGGATCCCGTACCGTCCCTCTCCGTCGGTTGCACAGCGCCCGAAGCCCCGGAAGCCGGGCACGGACGGCTCCCGCGCGCCGCGCGGGTCGTCCGGGTGGTTGAACCGGCCCTCCGGATCCGCCTGCCACGTCTCGACCATCCCGTCCACCACCGGGTTGCCGGCGCCGTCGAAGACCTGCCCGCGGATCCAGAACGCGCCAGGCGTCCCCTCGGGCACCACGTAAGGGCCGTCCGGCCAGTCCAGGCCGATGTGCAGGAACGGCCCGACGGTCTGGGAAGGGGTCACGGCGAGTCGTTCACGCATCGTCGTCCTCGTCCTCGAAGGGGGTGCTCTCCCGACCCCGCAGCACGATGTCGAACTCGTAGGCCAGCGCCCACTCTGGCTGGCTCGCCGCGTGGTCGTAGCGGGCGATCAGGCGCTCTCGAGCCTTAGGGTCCCGAATCGAGTTGAAGATCGGGTCCTGGAAGAAGAGCGGATCACCGGGGAAGTACATCTGTGTCACCAGCCGCTGGGTGAAGGCGCGGCCGAAGAGCGAGAAATGAATGTGTGCGGGGCGCCAGGCGTTGTCGTGGTTTCTCCAGGGGTAGGCGCCGGGCTTGATGGTGATGAAACGATAGCGCCCCTGGCTGTCGGTCAGTGCCCGCCCCACTCCGGTGAAGTTGGGGTCGAGCGGCGCGGGCCAGTTGTCCACCACGTGCCGGTACCGGCCGGCGGCGTTGGCCTGCCAGATCTCCACGAGAGTGTTCGGCACGGGGCGGCCGTCGCCGTCGAGGACCCGGCCGTGCACGATGATGCGCTGACCGAGCGGCTCGCCGGCGTGCTGGCGGGTCAGGTCGTGGTCCAGCGGGCCGAGCCGCCCTTCGCCGAGCAGTGGCCCGGTGACCTCGGTCAACCGCTGAGGCAGATATGTCAGCGGCTGGCGCGGCGAACGGAGCACTGTCGACTTGTAGTCAGGACTGAGCAGGGGCGGGTGGACGTCGACGTCGTCGCGTCGGTACTGCGGCAGCACCAGGCCGCTCTCGGTGCGGTGCACGGTGTCATGGGTCATCGTTCTCTCCCTCGGGCTTGCCTCACGACGGCCAGCCCTTCTTCTTCGTCGCCTCCAACGCGCGCAGGATCCGCAGCTCCTGCTCGGTCGGTGGCTCTACGGTCGTCAACCGCTCGGCGACCGCGAGGTCCCAGCCGGTGGCGGCCCGGACCTGATCGACGGTCACTCCGGGATACAGCCGGGTCAGGGTCAGCTCGCAGGTCTCTGGATTGGGCTCCAGGACGCCGAGATCGGTGATCACCGTGCGGGGGCCGCCGCCGCGCAGGCCGAGCCGCTCCCGGTCGCCCGGCCCGCCGCCGTAACCGACGGAGGTAACGAAGTCGACCCGATGGACGAAGGTGCGCAGGTTCTGCCGGAGAACGACGATCACCTCGCCACAGGACGCGGCGATCTCCGGAGCGCCACCCGCACCCGGCAGCCGGACCTGCGGAGCGGCGTAATCACCACCGATCACCGTGGTGTTGATGTTGCCGTACCTGTCGAGCTGGGCGGCACCGAGGAGGCCGACATCGATCCGACCGGGCTGGAGCCAGTAGTTGAAAACCTCGGGCACGGAGACCACCGCGTCGGCGGTGTCGGACAGGACGCCGTCGCCGATGGAGAGCGGGAGCCGGTCCGGCTTCGCGCCGATACAGCCCGACTCGTAGATGAGCACGAGGTTCGGCGCGTGTGTGGCGCGCGCCAAATTGGCCGCCGTGCTCGGCAGGCCGATGCCGACGAAGCACGCGACGCCGTCCCGCAACTGCCGGGCGGCGGTCACCGTCATCATCTCGTCCGACGTGTAATCGACGCTGAGGTCGCTCACGCCTGCACCTGCGCCTTCAGCACGTGCTGCTCCATCCAACCGCGGAAGGTGTCCCGATTCCGACTGATCACGTCCCAGCGGACGTAGAAGTCGTTGTCACGCACCGAGTAGCCCTGGGCGTACGACGGGTGGGCACCACCAGGCACCTCCGCCACCGCTGTGACCACCCAGGACGGTAGGACGAGCTGACCCGGTACCGGTTCGAGCTCGTCGACGATCTCCTCGACGGTGACCAGCGAGCGCCGGGCGGCGAGAACCGCCTCCTTCTGCACCCCGGTGATGCCCCACATCTGCACGTTGCCGGCCCGGTCAGCCCGCTGGGCGTGCACAACGGTGACATCGGGTCGCAGCGAGGGGACGGCGGTGAGCACCTCCCCGGAGAAAGGGCAGGTGATCGTCTTGATGTTGGCGGTGTGTCTCCACAGGTCGGTGCCGGCGTAGCCGCGCAGCACCGCGAAGGGCAGACCCGAGGCCCCGGCCACATACCGGTTAGCCATCCCCGCGTGGCTGTGCTCCTCCAACTCCAGGGGCGCCGGCCACCCGTTCTCGACGGCATCACGGAAGCGGTGCAGCGACCCAACCCCGGGGTTGCCACCCCAGGAGAAGACCAAGCGTCGGGCACACCCCATGCCGATCATCTGGTCGTAGATGACATCGGGCGTCATGCGCACCAAGGTCAAATCCCGCCGGCCCTGCCGGATGATCTCGTGGCCGGCGGCGAACGGGATGAGGTGTGTGAATCCTTCCAGGGCCACCACGTCACCGTCCCGCACCAACTCGGCGATCCCCTCGGCCAACGAGACGATCTCCGCCATCCGCCTACCGCCTTCCGGAATCTCATCACCGACGGTGTTCGCAATGCGGACTCACGTACTTAATGCGAACATACGGCGTGCCGGTCCGATCCGTCAATCAATGAGCGGGATCGACGGCGGCAGCGCAGCACTGGCCGGGTGTTACGCGTCGAGTACGACGCATGCGAGTCGCAAGGACCTGCGCGAACAGGCTCGACTACCCGCCACCGGCACAGGAGCCGTGCCTCGCCGGGCGGGTCCTTGAGCGGCTGCGCGCGCTTCACCGCGCAGTCGCGTATCCGCAGATCTGGCGGGCGGCCGGGCTGGACCACGCGGCGCTGCTGGGACGTGCTGATCACAGGCGCCCTCGGCCGCGATTGCGCCGGTTGGCGGTGTTCTGGTTGACTCGGCGCCGTGTCCGCGATCGACCACCTGCTGCACGCCAACGCGGCCTATGCGTCGACGTTCCCCGGCCCGCGGCCGTTGCGCCCGAAACTGCGGCTGGCTGTCATCGCGTGCATGGACTCCCGGCTAGACCTCTTCGGCGCCCTCGACCTGGCCATCGGCGACGCGCACCTGATCCGCAACGCGGGTGGCCTGCCCACCGACGACGTGCTGCGTTCGCTCGCGGTGAGCCAGCGGTATCTCGGCACCCGCGAGGTGGTGCTGATCCACCACACCGATTGCGGCATGCAGGGCTTCGACGACGCGGCATTCCGCGCTCAACTCGCCGCCGAGACGGGCGACGAGCCGCGGTGGGATGTGCCCGGCTTCACCGACATCCAGGCCAGGATGCGCGAGTCCATCGCCACCGTTCGGCAGTGCCGCTGGATCCCCCACCGCGAGGACGTCCGGGGCTTCATCTTCGACATCACCACAGGTCGGCTGCACGAGGTCCACTGAAGGTCCTCGGATCACCGCTCCGGCACGGCGACCGCGGTGACGACCAGTCCTCGGTCCATCAGCCACCGGCCCGATAAGAAACTTATCGGGCCGTGGCGCGTGCCCGGGCGGGCCTGGTAGCCGGCCGGCACTCGGGCGCGGAAGCGGCCGTGCCGGCGCTCGCCGGCACGGCCGCCGGACCCCGCCGACACGGTGCGCATTGACACGTCGATGCGCACGGACACGTCGTGGAAATCGAGCCACCGGCGGGTCAGCGGGTACCACGCCTTGTAGACCGACTCCTTGGCGCAAAACAGCACCCGGTCCCACGGCACCGACGGGTCGGCTCGCCGCAGCGCCGCCACCGAGGCCAACTCGTCGCCGAGCGCGACCGTCTCCAGCACCCCGGCCGGCAGCCGGGTGCTCGGCTCGGCGTCCACACCGAGCGCCACCAGCCCCGACCTGCCGGCGAGCGCGACGGCGGCGGCCCGGTATCCGGGGCAGTGGGTGATGCTGCCCACCACCCCGGCGGGCCAGGTCGGCGCCCCCCGCTCGCCGGGCAGCACAGGCACCGGCGGATAGCCCAGGCGGGCCAGCGCGGCGCGCGCGCACCACCGCACGGTCGCGAACTCGCGCCGCCGCGCCGCCACGGCCCGCCCGATCACCGCCTCCTCCTCGGCGAACAGCGGGCAGTCCGGGATGTCGCCGAACGTCTCGACCGACTTCACGCCGCTGGGCAGCAGCTCCGCCAGCACCGCGAAACCGTCCTATGTGGGCGGTGCGGGCGGTTGAATGCGCAGCGTGCTCTCGATCAGGTCGTAGCCGAGGTCGAAGCGGACGCCCTCGGGGTTGGTCAGCCCGGCGCTGTCGTACCACGACTGGTCCGCCTCGGGGTGCGGCCCGACGAGGCCGACCCGGCCGGCGCCGTACGTGGTGATGACGGCGGCCGGCGCCCCGGTGTCGTAGGTGGCGAGCACCGCCGCGGGCGCGCCCGGGGAGAGGTGGAAGATGGGCCCGTCCTGGAAGTACATCGTCCGCTGTTGTCCACGCCAGCGCACCGACACGAGCGCGTCGTCCGTGTCGCGCACGCTCGCCCCGCGCGTGGCGATGTACTGCTCGACCGTTCCGGCCAGCAGACCGAAGCCGGGGTTGGCCGCGGCGAGGTACGCGCCGAGGCAGAACCCCAGGTATGTCCCTCCATTGTGTACGAATTCGCGGATGTCGTCGGCATGGTCGCGCAGGCGGCGCCACGCCGAGTGCACGCTGCCGCCGCCGGGTTGGGCGTAGACGGCGGCCTCGGCGAGCGTCTCGCGCGACAGCGGCAGCTCCTCGCCGGGCCCGCAGTACTCGGTGCGGAACCCGGTCGGCGAGCCGGCCAGCAGCGCGGCGACCGCCTCGGCGCAGCCGTCGCAGGCGGCGGAGCCACGGTACACCAGGGCCAACGGCCGCTCCTCCGAGAGCAGCGCGAAGCCGGCCCCACCCAGCGCGGCCAGGACTCCGGCCGCGCCCGCGCCGATCAGCACGTGTCGTCGATTCACCATTGCGTCACACCTGTTCCGTGAGGTAGCCGGGCCGCCGGCGGTGCGAGCCGGCGCTCGCGACGCGCCGGGCGAAGCCGGCCAGCGCCGACACGAGCGCCTCCAAGGGACCGCGGCCCCCGGTCGCCCGCCAGGCGATCCCGATCAGCAACGCCACCCCGATCTGCACGAGGAAACCGCCGACCGGGTCGAACGTGTCGTACTGCGAGTTCACGAAGAGGACGTGCCCGGTGTAGAAGGTCAGCGTCATCGAACCGAGCACGGCCAGCGGGGTACGCGCCAGGCCGACCAGCCCGCGCAGGAGCGGGCCACTCGCGTGCCCGACGAGCAGCAGCAGGCCGAGCACCGCGAGCGCCGTGCCGGTGGTGCTGAGCAGGTTGAACGGGGTGCTCGTGTGCGGGGCGTCGACCGCGAGCCACCACCACGTGAAGACGGGCGGCGTGCCGTCCCCGCCGAACGCGAGCAGGTTCCTGGTCTCCTCCACGGTCCACCCGCTGGCCGGTTGCGCGGCCCAGATGCGCGCCAGGCCCTGGAAGCGGATCAGCAGGACCGACGATGCGGCCGACGCAGCCGCGGCGAGCACAGCCCCGGTGGCGACGAGTCCGAGCGCCACCCGCGCGCTGGTCAGGGTCAGCCGGCCGACGACCAGGCCCGCGCACACGTACGCGAGCCACGGCAGCGCCGGATACAACCCGGTGACCACGAGCTCGACGAGCAGCCCGAGCGGGTTGTCGACGAGGTACCCGAAGGTGGGGTTCACCAGCGCCGGCTCCGGCAGGTGCGGGTGCAGGTAGAAGCTGAACGCGGGCGCCAGGCCGGCCACGCCGACCCCCACGAGGGCAATCTGCCAGGTCGGGCGGAACACCAGCGGGATCGCCAGCAGCAGCGCCATCCCGACGTAGGTGAGCACCACCGCCTGCAGCACGGTGTCGATCTGGCCCAGCACCAGCCCGAGCACGCCGATGAGCAGCGCCCGGACCGCCAGCCCGGCCACCGTGGCCCGCCTGGCGGACAGGGGAACCTGGCGACGGCCGGTCAGGAAGGCGAGGCCGACCCCGGCCAACACCGCGAACGCCGCAGCCGCCCGCCCGCTGGCGACCGTGTACCAGAGCGTGGGCTCGCCCGCCGCGTCCGCCTCCGGCAGCGAATGGACAGCGATCATGCCGAGCAGCGCCGCGCCGCGGGCGGCGTCCACCCCGACCAGCCGTGCCCGTACCCTGCCGGCCTTCTCGGCGCCCACCAGGGAGGCGCTGCCGAGCAGCGCGTCGACCATCCGTGGCGCCGAGTTCATGACCGCATCACCGTGTCCACCAGATCCAGGCCGAGGTCGGTGCCGAGCCGGTCCACGGACAGCCCGGCATCGGCGTACCAGTCCTCGGTCGCCTCGGGGTGCGGCCCGACGACGCCGACCCGGCCGGACCCGAACCCGGCGACCAGCGCCGCGATCGTGCCGTTGGGGTAGGTGGCCAGGACGGTCACGTCGGCGTCCGCACGCACGTCGAAGTACGGGCCGTCCTGGAAGAACAGGGTGCGCTTGCTGGCCCGCCAGGCGACGTCCACCAGCGTGTCCTCCTCGTCGGCGACGGTCGCCGCCGGGGAGGCGATGTACTGGTCGGTGTCGCCGGGCAGCAGGGCGAATCCGGGCGTGGCGCCGGCCAGGTAGCCGCCGAGGCAGAAGCCCAGGTACCTCCCTCCGGAGTGGACGAAGCGCCGGATCGCCCTGCGGTGGCGGCGCAGGCGGCGGTAGGCGTCCTCGAGGCTGTCCCCGCCCGGCTGGGCGTACAGCACCGCGCCGCGCAGCGCGCGCGCGGACAGCGGCACCTCACCGTCCGGTCCGACGTAGTGGACCTCGAAGCCCCACCGGCTCGCCTTCAGCAGCCGCGCCACCGCCTCCGGGCAGCCGGGCAACGACGCCGGCCCCCGGTACACGAGCGCGACCGGCGGCCCGGCACGCCGGGTCGGAGCACGGAGTCTCATGACCGCCGCTCCGGCAGCGTCGACCCCGTCGGCGCGCGCCGGGTGACTCCGGTTGCGTGATGGTGGGCCTCGCGGCTCTTCGCCCACTGGCCGCCTACGGGGTTGTCGAGGGTCAGCGCCGTGCAGCGCACCCCGCCGCCGCCCTTGGCGAGCTCCGTCGTGTCGAGCTCGACCACCCGCAGGCCCCGGGCGCGCAACGCCGCGGCCAGCCGCGGGGCCTGCCGGGTCATGGTCACGGTGACCCCGTCGCTGATGAGGTTGAGCGCGAAGCGGGACGCCTCCTCGACGGACACCTCGATGAGGTCCAGCCCCAGCCCCTCCAGCCGTCGGCGGCTGGGCGCGTCGAGGGCCTGGGGGCAGTACGCGAGGGCCCGGCCGCTCTCCACCACCCCCACGGCCAGGTCGAGGTCGTACCAGCGCGGGCTGACCGTGCGCAGCGGCACGACCTCGTAACCGAGGACCCGGGCGAGCACGTCGTGCATCCGCCGGTCGGTGCGCTGCCCGTACCCGGCCAGCAGCACCTCGCCGCACGCCAGCGCGTCGCCCTGCCCGCTGAACGGGTACGGTGCCTCGATCACGTCGAACCCGCGCTTGACCAGCCACTCGTGGAAGTACGGAAGCTCCGCCTTGCGCTCGGGCGGCGGCCAGCCGAGCACCGCCCGGTCCCCGCGCACCACCGCGGCGTTGGCGGTGAACACCATGTCCGGGCACTCGGGCGCGGAGGGGATGTACTCCACGCGTCGGCCCGCCGCCAGGTGCGCGGCCACGATCGCCTCGTGTTCGGCGATCGCCGCCGCCCGGTCGGGCTGCACGCCCGTGTGCATGTACGGGTTGATCTCGTAGTCCACCCGGAAGTGGGCCGCGTCGCTCACCAGCAGTTCGGTGTTCACGGCGCCGACCTCCTGTGCGACGGCTGGGCGGGCGGAACCGGGGCAAAGCGGACGGGTGGACGCGTGCCGCGACGGGCACGAACAGCCATGGGCATCAGACAGCCATCTCCTCGATCATGGGTTGGGTGCTCACGCCGATCGCGGGGATGCCCCGCCACCGGCTACCCGCGGTGAGGTGCTCGCCCTTCATGAGCAGGGACAGCGAACCCAGGCAGACGTCGTCGCCGACGACGGAGTCGTACAGGACGATCGAGCGGGTTCCGATGGTGGCGCCGGGCTTGATGGTGACGACGGACATCTTCATCACCCGGTCCTCGAACAGGTGGGTCTGCAGCGACGCCTCCAGGCCCACCGTGGCGTCGTCACCGATCTCGACGAGGTCGAACTCGGTGATGTACGTGGTGCCGATCCACGTGCGCTTGCCGACCCGCACGCCGAACCAGCGCAGCACCGGCGGCAGGAACGGGGTGCCGACGAGCAGGCCGACCCCGGCGGGCACCGCGGCCGCCTCGTACAGGCCGGTGACGAACTCGGTGCGCCGCACGAACCGGCTCCACAGCGGCTCCACCCGCGGCCGGTACCTGCCGATCACGTTGCGCTTCGTCCCCGCGCAGAACCCGATCACCGCGAGGGCGACCGCCACGGTGACGAACGGCGAGGCGAGCGCCGGCACGGCCAGGTCCCGCCCGTTGGCGAGTTCGGAGAGCACGAGCAGGTACAGGTACGCGCTGGCGCCGAGCAGCGACGCGGGCAGGGTGGCCCGCCAGAACTCGACGAACAGCCGGTGCGCCACCAGGCGCCGCGGCGGGCGGAACGTCTCGGCCTCGGAGAACGAGCCGCTGCTCTGCCGTACGGGCAGGTGCATCGCCGGCGAGCCGAGCCAGGACGTGCCCTCGGGCACCCGCCCGTCCGGCGGCAGGGTGCCGACGCCGACCAGGGAGTTCGCGCCGAGCTCGGCGCCGGCGGGCACGAACGCCGCGTTGCCGACGAAGGCCCGGCTGCCCACGGTCGTGGGCAGGAACGTCACCCGGCCGTTGGCGAACGCGGCCGCCCCCACGCTCGCCATGTCGGCCACGAAGCTCTCCGACCCGAGCTCGAGCAGGTCCGGGTCGAGGTGCGCGGCGGTGGAGACCTCCGCGCCGCGGCCGACGCGCGCGCCGAGCATCCGCAGCAGCGGGACCGTGTACAGGGTCGCGTAGAGCGAGTTGGTGAAGACGAGGCTGAACTCCAGCAGCTTGTCCGCGATCCACTTGCGCACCCCGAGCCCGCTGCGCACCGGATGGATGCCGACCGGGACGTGCCCCAGCACGAGCCGCTTGCCGGCGGCCACCACGGCGCACACGGTCACCACGTACAGCGGCCCGGCGGGCAGGGTGGCGACCAGTCCGGCGAGCTCACCCCACGTCAGCAGGGCCCACCAGACCAGAGCCACACTCGGCAGGATCATCGCGATCACGCTGAGCTCGAGGACGGCCAGACCGAGCCCGGCGGCGAGGACGTGGCGCCGTCGCCAGTCGGGGACGGGCTGCGCGCGCAGCATCTCCTCGACGCTGGCGGCGAGCCGGTCCGTGGGCGCCGGCGGCGAGCCCGACCACCGCTGGCCGGGCGGCACGTGCTCGTCCTGACCGAGCAGCGACTGCTCACCGAGCCCGGCGTTCGCGCCGACGGACGCCCCGGGCTCGAGGACGGCGTTCGCGCCGACGAACGCGCCCGGCCCCACGACGATCGGGGCGACGGTCAGCCAGCCGTCGGACACCTGCCACGGTCGCAGTGAGACGCCGTACCCGACGGAGGCGTCGTCGCCGATCTCGATCAGCGTGGGCAGGCTGATCGAGCTCGTGGCGATCGTGGTGCGGCGGCCGACGCGCGCGCCGATCAGGCGCAGGTACGCCGCCATCAGCGGGGAGCCGCTGAGCACCTGCAGCGGCCCGATGGCCAGCAGCAGGTTCAGGGCCCAGACCCGCACGTACGTCAGGCCCCACAGTGGGTAGCGCCCGGGCCGGATGCCGGCGGCGAGCGGCCGGGCGAGCAGGACCGGCACCACCCACCGCACGGTGAGGTAGCTGAGCAGGACCGCGATCATCAGCTGCACGAGCACCTGCACCGAGACGTGCCCGTCGTGTCGGGTGTAGACGTACGACACGGGCAGCGTGATGATCAGCAGCAGCAGGTAGATGACGAGCGCCTGACCGGCTCCGGCGAGCGCGATGCGCTCGGTGGTGTGGCGCAGCGGCCGCGGTCGGGGCGCGATGGCCGGGGCGTCCGGGCGGGCCCCGGCGAGGCGAGCGGCCATGCCGCGGATCGTCGGGTGGTCGTAGAGATCGCGCAGCGCCGGGTTGGCGCCGACGCCGCGGGCGCGCAGCAGCGAGACCACCTTCGCCGCGAGCAGCGAGTGCCCGCCGAGGTCGGTGAAGAAGTTCGCCTCGACCGACAGCGTCTCCGGCTGTACGCCGAACGCCTCGGCCCAGGCCGCGCGGATCTGCTCCTCAAGTTCGCCCTCGGCGGCCACGACCGGACCGGTGGCGCGCACGAGCCGCCGTACCGGCGTGGGAAGCTGCCTGCGGTCGACCTTGCCGCTCGGCATCATCGGCAGCGCGGCGACGATGTCCAGGAACGACGGCACCATGTAGCCGGGCAGCCGGGTCTGCAACTGCTCGCACAGCCGCCGGATCAACTCGTCGTCGCGGTCGCCGCCGCTGTCGTGCTCGCCCGCCCCGGCGCGGGCGGCGGGCACCACGTAGGCGGCCAGCTCGCGGGGCGCGTCCGGGGCGTCGGAGACCGGCACGAGCGCGGCGACCGCCTCCGCCACGTCCGGGTCCTCCAGCAGCACGTTCTCGATCTCGCCAAGGTCCACCCGGTGGCCGCGGATCTTCACCTCGGCGTCCGCCCGCCCCAGGTACTCGATCTCGCCGTTCTCGGTGAGCCGGCCCAGGTCGCCGGTGCGGTAGAGCCGGCTGCCGGGCGGGGCGAGCGGGTGCTCGATGAACCGGTCCGCGGTCAGCTCGGGGCGCCCGACGTACCCCCGTGCCACGCCGGGCCCACCGATGCAGATCTCGCCGACCTCGCCGTCGGGGACCAGGTTGCGCTGCTCGTCGAGGAGCACGACGGAGTACGTCGGCAGGGGCCGGCCGATGGTGACCGTGCGGCCGGGCCGCAGCTCGCACCAGGTCGCGGTGACGGTCGCCTCGGTCGGACCGTACGTGTTGAGGATCCGCCGGCCCGGGCGGCTCCACCGCTCGACGAGCTGCCCCGGGCACGCCTCCCCGCCGACGAGCAGGGTGCGCACCAGGGGCAGGTCGCGGGGGATCGTCGCGAGCAGCGTCGGCACGCAGTAGAAGACGGTGATGCGCATCTCCTCGAGGAAGTCCGCGAGCTCCGCGCCGAGGCGGCGGGAGTCGTTGGGGCCGGCGACGAGCGTCGCCCCCACCGACCACGTCGGCCAGATCTCCTCGATGGAGAAATCGAAGGCGATCGTCATGCCCTGGTAGACCCGGTCGTCCGGGCGCACGTCGTACACCGGGGGCACGACGTCGAGGAAGTTGCAGATGCTCGACTGCGCCACCTCCACGCCCTTCGGGCGGCCGCTCGATCCGGAGGTGTAGATGACGTAGGCGGCCGGGTCCGCGCCCGGCGCTTCCTCGGCGCGCAGGTCCGGCCGGTCGGTCGCGGCGGCGGCGAGCGCGGCGCCGCACTCGTCGAGCCGCAGCACCCGCCGACCGAGCCCGGCCGTCGCCTCGGCGAACTCCGGCGACGTGAGCAGCAGGTCGACGTCGGAGTCCTCGGCGATGTACGCGACCCGGTCCGGCGGGGACTCGGGGTCGATCGGCACGAACGCGGCCCCGGCCTTGCCGACGCCGAGCAGCGACACGTACGTGTTGACCGAGCGTCGCAGCAGGATGGCGACCCGCGCGCCGGTGCCCACGCCGAGGTCGCGCAGGCAGTGGGCCAGACGGTTGGCGCGCTCGTCCAACTCCCGGTAGGTCAGCCGCTCACCGTCGCACTCGAGCGCGACGGCCGCGGGGTTTCGGTCGCAGGCGGCCTCGAACACGTGGTGCATGCGCCGGAGGCGGGACCGCCCGCCGCCGGAGTGCTCGTCTCGTTGCCGACCCGCCGCGTCGGCTTCGACGGTGGCGGTGCGGCCGCCGACGTCGGGGCCGACCGGATGTGGGTGCTCAGGCAGTGATGACGCCGTTGTCCTGGTGGTGGATGCCTGGCTCACGAACCTTTTCCTCGTTACTCGCCGCTGATGCCTTCCGGTGTGCGCGGTTCGGGCGGCGGGGGGTGCGAGTGCGGTGGCCCGGACAGTGGATCTCCGTCGTCTCGGAGCCGGTCGGCTCGGCTGGCGATCGTCATGCTGACTCCACGTCACGGCACGGCGGACTGCCGCGTGGTGCGGCACCGCCAATCGGTAGAAACGTAAGAAAAGGTACTTTCAGTGCGAGTGGTAAAATACTATGCAGATGCTAGCAAGACGGGCGGTGCCGGGGGGCCAAATGCCGAGAAGGTGCGACTCAGGGGAAGACAGTGGCGAGGAGTCCCGCGTCTGGGCCCGATCGGCGGTCAGCGGCGGCGCCGGCGGGACGAGGTCCAGTGTGGATTGATACGGCCACCGGCCTGCGGGCACGCCCGGCCGTCACCGCACCGGGCGCAGGGTGTCGACGCGCGCGACGGACTCGTCGATCCGCGCCTCGGTGATGCGCCCCTGCCGCACCAGGTTGACCACGTGGTCGAGCGTCCCGTCGACGACCCGCTCGTCGTACACCTGCTGGTTGGCGAAGACCAGCAGGTCCACGCCGGCCTCCAGCGCCAGCGTCACCGCCTCGTCGCGGCCGTGCCGCGCGGTGATCGCGGCGGCCTGCATGTCGTCGCTGACGACCGGGCCCCGGTAGCCGAGCCTGCCGCGCAGCAGGTCGGTGACGACAGCTGGGGACAGCGAGGTCGGGCGGTCCGGGTCGAGCTTGCGGTTGATCACGTGGGCGGCCATGACGGAGTCGGCCAGGCCGTCGGCGATGAGCCGCTGGAACGGCTCCAGCTCGCGCTCCTGCCAGGTGTCGGTGACGTCCACGACGTCGAAGTCGGTGTTCCCCGTCGAGCTGCCGATCCCTGGGAAGTGCTTGAGCGTGGTCTTGACGCTCCCGGCCCGGTGGACCCGGATCTCCTCCGCCGCGTTCGCCACCACCACGTTCGGATCGGCGGAGAAGCTGCGCTGCAGCCCTCCGATCGCCGGGCTGGTCGGGTTGACGTTCAGGTCGACCACCGGGGCGTAGTTCAGGTTCACCCCGATCGAGCGCAGGCTGTCCACCATGCCCTGCGCCCACGCGCGCGTCGCCTCGGGCGAGTTCTCGGCGCCGATCTCGGCCTCCGATTTCGTCGCCGGAAACCCGTTGCCGGGGTTCAACCGCGAGGTCGGGCCGCCCTCCTGGTCGATGGAGACGATCAGCCGTCCGGGCGAGGCCTCCCGCAGGGTCCGCACGAGCTCGGTGACCTGCTGCGGCGAGGTGATGTTGCGCCGCGCGTTCGTCTGCAGATCGCGGTTGAACAGGATCACCCCGCCGAGCCCGTCCCGGACCGCCCTCATGATCCAGTCGTTGGAGTCGAGCCGCTCGCCCCGGAATCCGACGACGAGCAGGCTCGCGATCTTGCGCCGCAGCGCGGCCTCGTCGAGCGCGGAGGGCGTGGCCGGGGATCCCGGCCCGGGCGGACCCGGCTCGGGAGAGGCCCGACCACACCCGGACAGGGCTCCCGCCACCGCCACGCCGAGACCCGACAGCAGCCGGCGTCGGGTCAGGTGCGCACCGCTCACCCGATCCACGCTACGGCCGGAAACGCCGCCGCGAGGGCCTATCGCCCCGAGACCCCGCTCAGGGCTCGATGAGGCCCGCGCGGATCGCGTAGCGGGTCAGCTGCAGCCGATCCCGCAGCCCGAGCTTCTGCAGCAGGTTGGCCCGGTGCCGCTCCACCGTCTTGACGCTGATGTGCAGCATGCCGGCGATCTCCTTGGCCGAGTGGCCCTCCGCGATGAGCTTGAGGACCTCCTCCTCGCGGTCGGTGATCGGCCGCTCCGGGGGAGACTCGCCCCGGCCGGCGCGCTCGAGGTAGTCGCGGATGAGCGCCCGGATCGCGCCGGGGTACAGGAACGGCTCGTCGCGCATCGCGGCCCGGCAGGCCTCGACGAGATCCCGGTCCGCGACCGACTTGAGCACGTACCCGTTCGCGCCGGCCCGCAACGCCTCGAAGAAGTACTGCTCGTTGTCGTACATCGTCAGGATGAGGATGCGCAGGTCCGGTTGCAGCCGGGACAGCTCACGGGCAGCCTGCAACCCGGTGAGGCGCGGCATGGCGATGTCGAGGATCGCCAGATCGGGCCGTCGCTCGCGGGCCAGCTCGATCGCCTCAGCACCGTCGCCGGCCTCTCCGACGACGGCGAGGTCGGGTTCGCTGTCAAGGATGAGCCGTACGCCACGCCGCACGAGAGCGTGGTCGTCGGCGAGCAGGATCCGGGTCTTGCCGGTCATCGGTGTCGTGTCGCTCATGGCTGGTCACCTCCGCCGCGGACCGGCGCGCTCAGCCGCACCTCGGTGCCGCCGCCCGGCGGCGAGGTGATGGCGAGGTGCGCGCCGATGAGCAGGGCCCTCTCCCGCATGCCCCGGATGCCGGCTCCCTCGGCGGCGTCGCCGATCCCGCGGCCGTCGTCGCGGATGCGCAGCACGATCCGGCCGTCCGACCGCTCCAACGAGACGTCGACCCTCGTGGCGCGCGCGTGGCGCACGACGTTCGTGAGGCTCTCCTGCGCCACGCGGTAGATCACCAGTTCGGTCTCGCTGTCCAGCGGGGGCACATCGTGGCTGAGCCGATGGTTGACGGTCAGGTTCGTGTGCTCGGTGACCTCGGCGGTCAGCGACCGGAGCGCGCTGAGGAGCCCGAGTTCCTCCAGTACACCAGGGCGTAGCCGGCGGGCGATGCGGCGGATCTCGTCGAGGCTCTCCCGGGTCGTCTCCTGCACCTGCTGAAGCTGGACCCGCACCGGCTCGGGCGCGTTGCGCGCCACCTGCTTGAGTTCGAGCAGGACCGCAGTGAGCGTCTGGCCGATCTCGTCGTGCAGCTCCTGCGCGATGCGCCGGCGCTCGGCCTCCTGGGCGGACAGGGCACGAGCGGCGCTCGCGGCCCGCTCGGCCTCGAGCCGTTCGATCATGGCATTGAAGGCGTGGATCAGGTCGGCGATGCCCGCCTGCCCGCCGCCCTGGACCGGTGGCTCGGGCTGCAGCAGGTCGACGGTGGTCATGGCCCGGGTCAGCCGCCGCAACGGCGCGAGGCCGATCCGCAGGAGGACCGCGTTGGCGATCAGCATGGCCACGAGGCCCCCGGCCAGAATGACCGCCTCGGTGAGCAGGACGGGGGTGGACACGGTCACCGGCCCCAGCAGCAGCGTCGTGGTGGCCGCGACCAGGACGGCGGCATTGAGCAGGAAGATCCGCCAGAACAGCGACAAACAAATCCTCCTTCCCCGTCCGTCAATGACGTCATTTCCCTGAGACGACGAGAGCCGACGTCATCAAGTATTGCCGGGCCGACAACGGCACAGCGAATTTGGTGAGAATGCCATTCCACCTCCTGGCGTCGCAGGTCTAGGCTCAGCCTGTCGGCCGGGGCATCGGCTGTAAATGAGTGCCGGCCCCGATTGCGTATCTGCATGTCGCCCCCACCCGAATTTGGGTGTCAAACCCCATGGGCACTCTCCGCGTGCGAAGCGACGATTGAGGTGCCGGCCCGGCGCACATATCCGTTCCGCCACGTCTTCTCGAACACGCTGGCGGCTGCACGCCCGGAGCGCCGGCCCATGCACCCCTATCGCCTTCAAGGAGCCAGGCATGAACCGCAGCACAGCGGCGGCGACACTGTGGCCACCGCGATACGAGCACGTCCATGACCAGACACCACGCACGCCAACCGAGACCGGACCACCGGGTAGGCGCCCGTGAGCGGATGGTCCCCCTTCATCGCGATCGCGATTTTCGCGGTCGCGTTCGTGTTGATCGCCACGGAAAAGGTCAACCGGGTCGCGGTCGTGCTGTCCGCGGCCGGGCTGATGACCCTGCTCGGCCTGGTGCCCGGTTCCCAGGTCTTCTATTCGCCGAACGCCGGCATCGACTGGGACGTCATCTTCCTGCTGCTCGGGATGATGATCATCGTTGGCATCCTGAAACAGACGGGCGTCTTCGAGTACCTGGGGATCTGGGCGGCGCAACGCTCGCGCGGTCGGCCGTACCGGCTGATGGTGCTGCTCATGGTGATCACCGCGATCGCGTCACCGGTGCTGGACAACGTCACGACGGTCCTGCTGGTGGCGCCGATCACCATCTCGGTGTGCCGGCAGTTGGGCATCTCCCCGGCCCCCTACCTCATCGCCGAGGTGCTCGCCTCCAACATCGGCGGCGCGGCGACGCTCATCGGTGATCCGCCGAACATCATCATCGGCAGCCGGGCGAACCTGACGTTCAACGACTTTCTCGTCCACATGACGCCGATCACGGTGGTGATGTTCGTCGCGTTCGTACTTCTGGCCGGGGTCATGTTCCGCCGCTCCTTCGCCTACCACCCGGAACGGTTCGAGGCGGTGCGGCGTCTCGACGCCCGTGCCCAGATCACCGATCCGCGCATGCTCGTCCGGTGTCTGCTGGTGCTCGCCCTCGTGGTCGTCGGGTTCACCCTGCACACGGTGATCCACACCGAGCCGGCGATCATCGCTCTGCTCGGCGCAGGGCTGATGATTCTCGTGTCCGGAGTGGAGGCATCGCGCTTCCTGTCCGAGGTCGAGTGGCCGACACTGGTCTTCTTCATGGGGCTGTTCGTCATGGTGGGCGGCCTGGTGAGAACCGGGGTGATCGACCAGATCGGGCAGTGGTCCGCCGATGCCGTCGGCGACAACTACTTCGCGGCGGCCACCGGCCTCATCTTCGGGTCCGCGGTCCTCGGGGCGTTCGTCGACAACATCCCGTACGTGGCCACCATGGCCACGATCGTGGAGAACGTGGCGGCCCAGGTCCCCGACCCCCCGACCGCACAGGCGCTGTGGTGGTCGTTCGCGCTCGGGGCCGACCTGGGCGGCAACGGCACGGCGGTGGCGGCGAGCGCGAACATCGTCGTGCTCGGCTTGGCCGCCCGCTCCGGGGAGCCCATCAGCTTCTGGCAGTTCACCAGGTACGGCATCGTCACCACGCTTGTTACGACCTTGATCGCATGGGGCTACGTGTGGCTGCGCTACTTCGCGCTCGCGTGACGCGAGCCGGTCCGGCACGCCGTCGCGTCGGACGAACGGGAAGGAGGGGTGGAGGTGGTCAGAGCCAGCGACCGGCACGCGGCGGACCGCGTGCCCCACCAGCGCCGGCGTGGATGGGGGTGGTTGCTGCTCGCCGCCGCCCTGGCGGCGCTCGCCGCCGGCGCGTTCCTCGGCAAGGGCCTGCCGCTCGCCATCGGCCTGGTCACCGCGGTCATCGCGGTGTGGCTCCTGGATGGCGACATCGGCGGGTCGCGGCCGTAAGGCACGACCGATCGACGAAAGGAGCACGACGTGCGGATTGAACGTACACACCTGCCGGGGGTCGGGGTGCGCTACATCCTCACCACGAGCCGGGGTGAGCACCTCGGCGTGATCTGCCGGCCAGCCGGAGGGCGAGAGCTCGTCATCTACCGTGCGGACGAACCCGAGCGCGCCGAGCGCAGCATCGCGCTGACCGGGGACGAGGCGCACCACCTCGCGGAGCTCCTGCACCACACCGTCACGGTCGACGAACACCGACCGGAGGACGACGGCGGCGTGGGCGTCGCCGTTCTCCGCGTGACCGCGGACTCCCCGTACGGCGGGCGGCCCATCGGCGACGTCCAGACCGACAGCCGTGGACAGGCCGGTGTCATCGCGGTCATCCACGACCGTCGCGTCATCACCGCGCCGGACCCGTCGTACGTGCTCGAGCACGGCGACAGCGTCGTCGTCGCCGGGCGCCCCGACGACATCGCGGCCCTGGCGGACACCATCGGGGCTGAGGGCGGCGCGGCGTAGATCGGCGCGCCCACCCGACGCGCGTAGGAGGGCCGTCGGCGCCACCCGATCCGCCGCCGCCGCCGGCCTGCGCGTTGCCCTCCGGCTGCGCAGCGGCGCACCAGGAATGTCGGGGCCCGGGTCTAGGGTTGCGGAATGGCGATCGATGACGTGACGACCTGGCTGCTCGACTCGGACCCCGCGCTGCGCTGGCAGGTGGAGCGGGATCTCGTGCGCGCGCCCGAGGATGTCTGGCGGGCTACGCGGGCCCGCGTCGCGACCGAGGGCTTCGGCGCGCGGCTGCTCGCCCTGCAGGATCCCGACGGACAGTGGGCGGGCGGGGCCTACTTCCCCGCGGACTTCGACTTCGAGGGCCCCGAAGCCGCGGAGGGCGCGGGCCAGCCGTGGACGGCGACGACCTGGGTGCTGAACACGCTCCGCGAGTGGGGGCTGGACGCGGCGGTCCTGGGCGACACCGCCGAGCGCCTCGCCGCGAACTCGCGCTGGGAGTACGACAAGCTGCCGTACTGGGGCGGCGAGGTGGACTGCTGCATCAACGCGTACACCCTCGCCAACGGCGCATGGCTCGGTGTCGACGTCTCCGGGATCGCGGCCTGGTTCCTCGAGCACCGTATGACGGACGGCGGGTGGAACTGCGACTGGGTCGAGGGTTCGAAAGTGTCGTCGTTCCACTCCACGCTCAACGTGCTCAAGGGCCTGCTCTACTACGAGTCGGTCACCGGCGGCACCGACGCCCTCCGCGCGGCCCGGCACGCCGGCGAGGAGTACCTGCTGCGACGGCACCTGTACAAGCGCTTGTCGACCGGTGAGCCGGTCGCGCCCTGGGTGTCGCATTTCGCCTACCCGTTCCGCTGGTTCTACAGCGTGCTGAACGCGGCCGAATACTTCCGCGAGGCCTCACTTCTGGACGGTCGGTCACCGGACCCGCGGATGGCGGAGGCGATCGAGCAGATCCGCGCCGCCCGGCAGCCGGACGGCACCTGGATCCAGGAACGACGGCACCCCGGCCGTGTGTGGTTCGAGGTCGACGTGGATGCCGGTGAGCCCTCGAAGTGGCTCACGTTCTTCGCGACCCGGGTGCTCGAGTGGTGGGACGCCTCGGACGCCCGCCGCTGACCACCCCTGGCTGTACCGAGGCGGGTTGAGGGCTGCCGGCCGCCACGGAGCCGGGGGTGTACGTCGCCGACTGGACCCGTGGGGAACGGGCGTGCGCGATGGGAACTCTCTTGACTCCGGCTACTACGGACTGCGATGCTACGTAAAACGTAGTAGGTGAGGGCGCGCGTGTCCGGACTCTCCGATCTCGGCAGGTTCTCCCAACCCGCCATGCTCATCCTGATCAGCCTCGCGGCCGGCCCGAAGCACGGGTACGCGATGCAGAACGACATCGCCGAGCTGACCGGAGAACGCCCCGGCCCGGGCACGCTGTACGGGGCGATCCGGCGCCTGGAGGAGCACGGCTACATCGAAGCGCTGCCCGAGCGGGACCGGCGCAAGCCGTACCGGCTCACCGACGCAGGGCGGGCGGCGCTCACCCTGGAACTTCAGAGCCTGTTAAAGAACCTGGTCACGTGGTCTGTGTGGTCGGTGATCGGCTGGTGGTTCGGTAGCGGGCGAGTCGTCGGGTCATGATGATGACCATGGACCATTGGACCATCGCGGCGTGGTGGT
>Ga0310839_100180_pt1 | contig 54477 bp, 50 predicted proteins | sample SM_ome_7_FD_201305 | JGI IMG/M metagenome (GOLD analysis project Ga0310839, IMG submission 201305) | Sorghum-adapted microbial communities enriched on stacked mutant (SM) sorghum from Joint BioEnergy Institute, Emeryville, California... ...
CCGCCAGCACCAGGAAAAGGATCTCGTCTGCGGATATGGGCGACATGAGCAGTCGCTGTCCGGGCGTGCACCAGTGCCGGAGCGCGAGGTAAAGGCCGAGCCGGTTCGACGGCAGCTGGAGACAGCGACGGCCGGTCCTCTTCGCAAGGGTTTGGGCAGGTGTCACCGTAAACAAATACCACAGGTGTGGTCAAATGCTCCAAGAATCCGTAATACTGCCCATACCCCAGGGGGTCGGGGAACCGGCGCTTACGCGTTGCCGTCCGGCAGGGCGGTAATTCGGCGCGCGACGGCTTGGCCGGCCTGTGCCGAGGCGCCCCGCTGATGCGGGCGGACCTGCTCGATCGGTTCCGCGGCGAGCGCCGGCGGCGATTCCGCGGTACGCCCGTTCGGCCGCAGGTACGCCGAAATTGTGAGCCGCCGGAATCTTCACATATCGGAACTTTCAGGGGCTGCCCGTGCGCTTTGCCCACCTATAGGAGCCTGAGGGCGTCGCGCGACGTTTCATTGCGCGGCGTGTAGATCTCCAGGCGGTGATCGGGGCTGTCCGGCTGGAGCCACACCTGGTAATCCAGCTCGATATCGCCGAGGGTGGGGTGGCGCAGATCCATCGGGCCCGCCGTACAGTCGGCGACCTCCCCGGTGGCCCAGACGCTCGCGAACTCGGGACTGCGCATGGCGAGTTCCCCGATCAATTCCGCGAGCTTCGCGTCGCCGGGATACCGCCCGGAGGTCAGCCGCAGATAGCCGATGTGGATGCGCGCCAGTTCGTCCCAGTTCCGGTACAGGTCGCGGTGCAGCGGGTCGAGGAAGAACATGCGCGGAATGGACGGCCTGGTCTCCGGCGAGTCCGGGGCCGTGTACTCGAGGTGTTCCGCGATGAGCGCGTGACCGGTGCGGTTCCACGCGAGCACGTCACCGCGTCTGCCGAGCACGATGGCCGGCACGCTCTCGCCCAGCGAGGTCAGCAACGTCGCGACGCGGGGCGCGAGGACCTCCGGCTCGGGCGGGCTGAGCCGGGAGAGCCCCGAGCGCTGGGCGAGATTGTGCAGGTGCGCGGTCTCGGTGGTGTCGAGGCCGAGCACCCGGGCGAGCGCGTCGAGCACCTGCGGCGAGGCGGTGCCCTGGTCCTGCTCCAGCCGCGTGTAGTAGCCGACGCTGACGCCGGCGAGCTGCGCGAGTTCCTCCCGCCGCAGGCCCGGAACGCGGCGCACCGTGCCGTACGACCGCAGGCCCACGTCCTGTGGCGTGACCCGGGCACGGCGCGTCTTGAGGAACACGCCCAGCGTCTCGGTCCGCATGGGCCGAGCGTAACCTCACGGCGCGCGGCCGCGCCTGCACCTGTCAGGGGTACCCACGACAGAGGCCTGGCAGGTCACGGCGCGCTCCTGACGATTCGGAACCATGGCTGACCCGAAACATGACCCGGTTCCGATCGCCACGTCCGCACCGCCGCCGGAGCAGGCGAGGGCGGGCCGCCGAGCGTGGCTCGGCCTGCTGGTCGTCCTCGGCCCGGTGCTGCTGGTCTCGATGGACGGCTCGATCCTGTTCTTGACCATGCCGACCATCACCCACACGCTCGCGCCCACCGCGGATCAGGCGCTGTGGATCCTCGACGGCTACGGCTTCGCCGTCGGCTCGCTGCTGATCGCGTTCGGCAACCTCGGAGACCGGTACGGCAGGCTGAAGCTGCTCATGATCGGCGTGACCGTCTTCGGCCTCGGTTCCGCCGGGGCCGCGTTCTCGCCCTCGCCCGAGTGGCTCATCGGCTGCCGCGTGCTCATGGGCCTCGGCGGCGCGACACTGCTGCCGTCGGGGCTCGCCGTACTCGGCGAACTCTTCCCGAACCCCCGGCAACGCGCCCAGGCCATCGGCATCTTCGCGGCCACCTTCGCCGCCGGCTTCGCGATCGGACCGGTGCTCGGCGGGCTGCTGCTGAGCCGGTTCGCATGGGGCTCGGTGTTCCTCATCAACCTTCCCGTGGTCGTCGTCTTCCTCGCGGCCGCCCCGTTCGTGCTCCGCGAGGTCAGGGCCACCCGTCCGGGCGGCGTCGACGTGCCGTCGATCCTGCTCTCCGCGGGCGGGCTCCTCGCGGTGGTGTACGCGATCAAGGACTTCGCCGCGTACGGCCCGTCCTGGCCGGTTCTCGCCTCCGGCGCGGCGGGTGTCCTGGTGCTGATCTGGTTCGTCCTCCGGCAGCGGCGGCTCGCCTACCCGCTGGTCGACGTGACCCTCTTCCGCGGGAAGGTGTTCACCGTCGCGATCATCACCGGCGTGCTCTCCCTGGTCGCCTGGTCGGCCGCGGCCTACCTGACCGGCATCTACCTGCAGACCGTCCTCGGCCTGCCCGTCCTCACCGCCGCCCTCCTCGCGCTGCCCGGTGCGGCGGTGCTCATCACGATGTGCGTGATCACTCCCCGGATCGCGGAGCGCATCGGCAAGCGCCGCGCGCTCGCCCTCTGCTACTTCACGATCGCCGCCGGTCTCGCCCTCCTCCTGCCGACCACGACCACCGGCGGGATCGGCTGGTACATCGCGTCGACGGCCATCGCGGGAGTGGGCTACGGCATCTCGTTCGCGCTCGTGGCCGACACCGCCGTCGCCGCGGTGCCCGCCGAGCGGGCGGGCGCGGCCGGCGCCATCGCGGAGACCTCGAACGAGATCGGCAACGCCCTCGGCATCGCCCTCCTCGGCTCCGTCGCCGCCCTCGCCTTCCGCGTCCTCGGCCCCGAGCTCGCCCCCACACTCAACGAGACCCTCGACCTGGCGACCACGGCGACCGTCGTGACCGCGGCGAAGTCCGCGTTCCTGAGCGGACTGCACATCGCCATGGCGACCGGTGCCGTCCTCTGCGCGGGCATGGGCGTGCTCACCCTGCGCTGGATCCCCAAGGAGCGATTCCACCCCGATCGAGTGCGGCCATAGTTCCGTGGCCGTGGCCCGCCACCGTACGGCGCGTCGAATATGCCGATCCCGGATCTCGGAAGCGGCCGTTCGCCCTGGGGAAGGAGCCGATCAGCTTTGCCGCGTTTCCTCCTGCGGCTTGAGACCGAGTCGCTCCTTGATCTCCGGGTGGTTCAGCGTCCGGAACGAGATCTGGAGCAGGGCGGCGACTCCGGCGAAAAAGGCCAGCGGGATGAGCCAGCCGATCAGCCGGGGGATGGTGACCTCCTCCTCGCGCATCAGCTGGAAAACGGCGGCGCAGCCGGCCGCGAGACCACCCAGGGTCAAGACGTACAGCTTCCGTAGAGCCCGCACGCCTCGGATGACGGGTGCAGCGCCTCGCGGATCAGCTCGTTGGCGACGTGCGGGCCGTACACGTCCGCGGTGTCGATGTGCGTGATCCCCAGCGCGCGGACCTCGCGGAGCACGGCGAGGGCCTCGTCCCGGTCGGCGGGCGGCCCCATCACCCCCGGCCCTGTGAGCCGCATCGCCCCGTAGCCGAACCGGGTGACGGTCAGGTCGCCCAGGGTCCAGGTGTCGCCGGGCAGGGAAGGAGTGGTAGCGCTCACGTTTTCCCCTCATTTTCACAGCAGTGAAAAACGGCAGACGGCCCGTCGCGCGCCTGCCGCCTGCAGAAATGGTGCGTACGGCGGCGCGAGGCTGTCCAAGACCGGCTTGATCTCGCCTGATACCCCGGCGGTATCGCCGGTAGTCTGCGGCCGTGGACGGTCTGGAAACCCGCGAAATGCGGTACTTCGTGGCGGTGGCCGAAGAACTCCACTTCGGCCGTGCCGCCGAGCGGCTGCAGATGGCCCAGCCGCCGCTGTCCCGGGCGATCCAGCGGCTCGAGCGCCGCCTGGGGGTTCGGCTGCTGCACCGCGACAGCCGGGGTGTCTCCCTCACCCCCGCAGGCGAGACCTTCCTGCGGGAGGCCCGGCGCGCGCTCGACGCGGTCGACGCCGCCGTCCGCCGTACCCGCCGCGCCGCGATGACCGAGCCCACCCTGGTGCTCACCACGAAGGCGGGCGCCTCCCACGCGCTGCTGAAGGAGCTGCTCGACGCCTACGCCGCCCGCCCGGACGCCGTCGAGATCGACGTGCTGCTGTGCGAGATCGGCGAGCAGCGGCAGCTGCTGCTCAACGGCCGCGCCGACGTGGCGATCATGCACGCGCCGTTCGACCTGATGACCGGGCTGGAGAGCGTCGAGATCCTCACCGAAGGCCAGGTCGCCATCCTGCCGCGGTCGCACCCGCTCGCCCGGCGCACCAGCCTCACCATGGCGGAGGTGAGCGACGTCCCCGACCTGCCGATGGCCCGCTGGCCCCGCCACGACTTCACCTACCCGCCCGGCCCCGGGCCCGAGGTGCGCAGCCAGTCCCAGCTCGCGCAGCTCGTCGCCCTCGGCCGGACGCTGCTGGTGATCCCGGCCTCCAGCCGCGCCTGGCAGTGGCCGGAGCACGTCGCGGTCCCGGTCACCGACGCCCCCCCTGGCCACCACCCTCCTCGCCTGGCCCGCCGGGGTGAGAACCCCCGCGCTGGCCGGGCTCATCGAGACGGCGAAGGAGGTCGGCAAGCGGCTGGCCGAGGACCCCTCGGCGGTGACGGGCCTTTCGCCCGTCGCGGTGCACGGCGCGCGGTAGCCGCGAAACCGGGCCACATCGCCGTTCCGCGTGCCCGCGGGCCGGGCGACGGCACGCCGGGTCGGCGATGCTGGTGGGTGGAGTACGTGTCCATGGCGCCGCGGCCACCGCTGGACGGGCTGATCGACGATCTCTACTACCTGGCGGGCGCGCCGCCGTACCCCATGCTCACGCTGCCACCGGCGACGTCGGCGGCCAGGTGCTCGCCGCCGGCCTGGTCGATGAGGTGCGCATGGACGTCGTACCGGTCGTGTTCGGGTCCGGCAAGCGGTTCTTCGGGTCGGTCGACGCGCAGCACCTGCTGGAGGACCCCGACGTGGTGATCCGGGGCAACCGGGTGCTCCACCTGCGCTACCGGGTGCGCCGCTGACGGGTGCCGAGCCTCCCAGGCCCACGCCGGACCGGGCCTTGAATCAGGGTTACTCCGGTGATCGATGAGGCGCATTCGAACCGTGTTTGTGACCTTGCCGGTGATGTATCTGGGTCACAAGTTGCGCCAGGGTCCGCGGTACTGATGTGAATCCACTCATACGGCGACCGCCTCGATCCACAGCACGTCTTTTTCTGAACGGAGTTCACCCATGATCTCCTCAGGCTTAGCCCGGCTCGCCGCCGTCGGCGCCGCCGCGCTGACCGTGGCGGGGTCGGGTCTCGTGGCCACCCCCGCGGCGGCGGCCGGCGCTCCGGCGAAGAAGCCCGCGGTGTCGGTGAGCACGCCCACGGCGTCCCCGCAACGTCATTTCGGCCGGTGCCCGGCCACGGTCACCTTCTCGGCGAAGGTGCGCCTGAAGGTCAAGGGCACGACCACCCTCCGCTACCGCTGGCTGCGCGGTGACGGTTCCACGAGCGCGGTCAAGACCCGGACCGTCAAGGGCAGCGGTACCAAGACCGTCACCGTGGCGGAGAAGGCGACCTTCACCAAGGACGTCGCGGGCTGGCAGGCCCTCCAGGTGGTCTCGCCGCGCAAGCTGACCACGAAGAAGGCGTACTTCTCGGTGGCCTGCGACGGCACCGTCAAGCTCCGGCCGGCCGAGCCCGCGCCGAAACCGAAGAAGCCGGAGGCCACCCGCACGCCGGAACCCGCCGGGAAGCCGGTGGCCGTGAAGCGGCCGGCGTTCGCCAAGGCGTTCGTGCACGTGCCCGACTACGCCGGAGAGTGTCCTCCGTCCCGCGGCCTCACGGCGAAGGGCCTGATCAAGGTCGGCCGCCCGACCGTGGTGACGTACCGCTGGATCCGCAACGGCAAGGTCGTCGGCCAGGGCAAGGTCAAGGTCGTCCGCGACCGGACGGTCACGTACACCTTCACGCCGACCGAGAGCCACCGAGGCCGGGTGACCTTGGACATCGTCTCCCCGCGCCACGGCATCTCGGGACATGACGGCTATGCGGTGAAGTGCGCGAAGGAGGAGCCGCCTCCGCCGCCCGTCGAGGTCGCCGCCTCGGCGACGGCTCCGGAGGACTACTCGGGCGCCTGCCCGCCCGTCACCCGGGTCTTCACCGGCACGGTCTCCGTCAGCCGGATCGACGCAGGCGGCACGGCCGTGCAGTACCGCTGGGCCGGGCCGGACTTTGTGGGCCCGACCGAGACGCTCACCTTCGCCGAGGGCGACCCACTGAGCAAGGACGTCTCGCACCCCGTGCAGGTGACCGAGAGCGGCGTCGTGCAGCGGTGGATCGAGGTCCTCTCGCCGGGCACCGCCGTGTCGAACACGGCCGAGACGCAGGTGACCTGCGAGGCGCTGCAGATCCAGATCCTCAATCTCCAGCGCAGCTACGACGTCTCCGCCTGCACCCCCGGTAACGGGCCCGCGATCAACTTCACCAGCCGGATCCGGGTGAACGGCCCGGTCCGCGTGGAGTACCGGTGGGAGTTCCTCAACGGCAGCGGCGTCGAGATCACCGTGCCCGGGTCGGTCGAGACGACCGGGCCGGACACCGTCACCGTCTCGCACCGCCTGGAGAGCTCGTCCTTCACCAATACCGGCATCCTTCGGGCGCGCATCAGCGTGACCTCTCACCCCGACGTCAGAAGCATCGTCACCGACTTCTCTCCTCCGCCTTGCCCGAGCGCGTGACCTGATCTGATGAAAGGCGCGGTGCCCGCACGCACCGCGCCTTTCGTCTTCCGCCGCCGCCCACGTGATGCGGTCCATGAGCCGCGGCCGGGCGATGCTCCGGACGTTTCCGCAGGCCGTCGACGTCCATCCGCGGGTCGCGATGCGCGGTACGCCGAGGTCGGCGTGACCGTGGAGGTCTACATGTGGACTCCGCCGGACGAGACCCGCGGTTCACTGATCGGTGAGGGTGCCTGAGGCCGTCGCCGTGCCATGCTGCTGCCTGGTGAACCGACCGCGACGCGCGCTCGTCGGAAGCGATGTGGCGCCGCTGACCGGTGCCGCGCGATGTGGCGGCGGCGCCGCCCGCACGCGTCGTGTGCGGAAGGATGACGCGCGTGAGTGCGACGATGCGACGGTACTCCGGGCCCGCCGACCTTCGTGCCATGCAGGATCTGACGCAGCGGCTGTGGTCGCGGCGAAGCACTCATCTCGTGGGTGACCTGGCGTGGGGATGTTCCCGCCGGAGACGGCCGACTGGCCCATCGCCCTGTGGGAGCGCGACGGGCAGTCGTGGCCTGGGCGTGGGGCGGGCTGCCCGACGACCTCAGGATGCAGGTGGACCCGGCCTGCGCCGAACTGGCCGAGGAGGCCCTGGACTGGTTCGACGAGCTGGCCGCGGGCGGGCCGCGGGAGTTCACGCTCCTGGACGCCGAGACGGAGCTGTGCGGCCGGCTCCTGCGCCGGGGCTACGAGGAGCGGCCGGACGCGCCCTTCTTCGCCTACCACGAGTGCTCGCCGGCGGAGCTGCCGGAACCCGTGCCGCCGACGGGTTTCACCCTGCGTGCCGTACGCGGCGAGGAGGACCTGGAACAGCGGGTCGCGGTGCACCAGGCCGCATGGAACTCGACCCGGTGACGCTCTCGTCCTATCCGGCCGTCATGGCGGCCTGGCCGTACCGCGCCGAGCTGGACTGGGTGGCCCAGGGCCCCGATGGCCGCTTCGCGGCCTACTGCCTGGTGTGGTACGACGGCCGCAACGGGGTCGGGCTGATCGAGCCGGTCGGCACGGATCCGAGGGACCGCCTGCGGGGCCTGTCACGGATGGTATGCCTGGCCGCCCTGCACGCCCTGGGCGAGGCGGGTGCCGCCGCCATCGTCTACCCCCGTGGTGACGGGCGTACCCGATCCCGCGGGAACTGTACCAGAGCCTGGGCTTCCGGCCTTATGCCCGCACTCGAACCTACGTGAAGAAGGGCTGACAAGAACGCCGCCGCGGAGCGCTGCCCTTGATCTGTATAGGCGTAATTCGGCAACCGCCACAGTGATCGCGCGGACGCGTGTACGGCGGGGCGGTGGGACGTTAGCTTCGCGGTGTGGGCGAGGGCACCGAGCGTACGTGCTGGATCGTGCACGGGGAGCGTCTGGTCTATGACAACCGGTGGATCCGGTTGGCGCTGGCCGACGTGGAGATCCCCGGGGGTGAGCGGTTCGAGCATCATGTGGTGCACCTGAAACGGGCGGCGATCGCGGTCGTGGTCGATGAGGACGATCGGGTGCTGATGATGTGGCGGCACCGGTTCGTGTTCGACCGGTGGGGCTGGGAGCTGCCCGGCGGGCTGGTGGAGGCCGGCGAGGATGCTCTTGCCACGGCGGCCCGGGAGGTCGAGGAGGAGACCGGGTACCGGCCCAAGCAGATGGAGCCGCTGCTCACCTACCAGCCGATCGCGGGCATGGTGGACGCCGAGCACCTGCTGTTTCTCGCTCGCGGTGCCGAGTACGTCGGCGAGCCGACCGGGGAGGTCGAGGCGGATCTGATCCGCTGGATCCCGATGTCCGAGATCCCGGAGATGATCGCTCGGGGTGACATCTGGACGTCGGGGACGTTGATCGGGTTGTATGCGGCCCGGGAGTGGCTCAGTTCAGAGCGCGCTTGACCAGACGGGCCACTTCGTCGACGGCCTCGGACGGTGGAGCTGTGCCGCTATCTGCTTCGTAAGCACATCGCACGATGCTCGGAGACAAACCGCTCGGCGATATCAAGGACGCCTACGTGCGGCGGTGGCACAAAACACCGCTTGAGCCCCGATCACCGGTCAGGGCCTGGTCCTCTCGGACCTGAAGTCTGCGACGGGTCGGCGGACCGTGGTGCCCCCGGACCTGATCCTCGACGACCTGCGGCAACACATCAAAGACTTCGCTCAGGACGGTGAGGAAGGGCTGATCTTCGTGGGTCCGGATAACGGGCCGCTCCGCAATGGCAACTTCAATCGCCGGGTTTGCCCGCACGCGCTAGAGAAAGCCGGAATTCCGAGGATTCATTTCCATGATCTTCGGCACACGGGAAATGTCCTGGCGGCGAGCGCGGGCGCGTCGCTCCGGGAGCTGATGGAGCGGATGGGACACGCAGGTGCGCGCGCCGCGATGCGGTACCAGCATTCCAGCATCGAGCGGCAGCACGAGGTCGCGCGGAAGCTCGACGCGTTCGCGCGTAGAGCCCTCGGAAGTTCATCGGGCACGTAACGGGCACGGAAGCTCCGAACGGCTCCGGAAAGATCGAATCCCAGGTCGGCGTTGTGGCGCTGACCTGGGATTTCGTCCGGTGGAGCTTAGGGGACTCGAACCCCTGACCCTCTGCTTGCAAAGCAGATGCTCTTCCAACTGAGCTAAAGCCCCGTACGCCGCTGTCGGGTGGGACCGCCGACGTAGATCGCCGTTACGCGGCCGTACCTCCAACAGCATAGGACATGTGGCGGCGGCGGTGAGTGCTAGCCGGGTGAGCCGGGATGTCGGGTGGTGGGGTCGAGGAGGAGGGAGGGGAAGTCGGCGATCGAGTCGATGATGTGGGTGGCGCCGCCGGCGAGGAGGCGTTCGCGGCTGTGGGTGCCGGTGAGGAGGCCGGCGACGATGGAGGCGCCGGCGCGGCGGCCGGAGAGCATGTGGCTCTCGGAGTCGCCGGCCACGGCCACCTCGCGGACGTCGTCGATGCCGAGGCGGAGGACGGCGGTGAGGATCATGTCCGGCCAGGGGCGGCCGCGGCCCGCGTCCTCGGGGCTGAGGGCCAGGTCGAGCTTGTCGGTCCACTCGAGCATCTCGAGGATGCGGCCGAGCGTGGCGCGGCTGAAGCTGCTGAGCAGCGCGACCTTGATGCCGCAGCCGCGCAGCTTCTCGAGGGCCTCGACGGTGCCCGGGAGGGGGACGAGGCCGGAACGCTCGATCACGCCCGCGTAGGCGCGCTGGAAGGTCAGGTTCGCCGCCTGGGCCTGGGCCTCGTTGTCGGGGAAGATAGCGCGGAAGATGTCGATCTCCGGGCGGCCCCGGGAGCGGTGCACGTGCACCATTGCGCGCGCGTACGCACCGGTCCCGGGGACGATGCCCTGGGTGGCGATCGCCTCGGCGAACGCCCGCTCCACCATGGCGGAGTCGCCTACCGTGGTGCCGGCCAGGTCGAGACAGACGAGCTTGGTGTGCGGGGTACTGCCCACGCCACCACCGTCGCGTTGCTCGACGACCATGTACGCACCCGAATCGGTAGCCAAGCGGTCAGTTCTCGCTGCCGGTGGCCTCGGTCCACAGGTCGAGCTCGGCGCGGTCGGCCTGCACCTTCCGCCAGATGAGCAGGCCCCCAAGGGCGACCAATGCGAGAACGAGCAGCTTCTTCACGTGTGACCCCACTTCTCGACGGTCTCACCACCCGATGGGGGTGAGACGACGCCCGGTTCTTACGGTTGCTTGCAGCCTAGCAAGCCGTCGGCGCGGAACTCGGTGCCCTGAGGGAGCGGTCGTGCCGAATTTACCCGATTCGGAATGGCTTTCAGTACGGCGTGCAATCTGTGCCTCACGCATTCAAGGTCTGATCGCCCCCCATATGTGCGTATTTGTGCAGCTAAACCGGCCAATGTGCAGGTTGTCCACCTTGCCGCTACTGTCCGCACAACGGGGAATCGGCAGGTCACGGCCCGCTCCCCGCGCGACGGCGACAACTCGACAGTAGGCCGCGTCGCGCCCCGTGTCAGCGGTTCCGCGGGTGTGAATTCCGCGCTCACAACTCGCACCGCCGATGATGATGGAAAGCATGACCGGCATCGACCTGCCGGCCGGCATCGATCCGGCCGACGCCCGAGCCCTCGCCCACGCCCTCCGCCGCGTCTACGAGGCGGTCTCGCAGCGCCTCGAGGCGGAGAATGCCGCATCACCCCTGGTGGAGAAGGTGACGGGACACATCGGGTGTTCGCTTGCCGAGGTGGTGACGATCACGGAGCAGTACCCGCGTTCGAGCACGCCAAACTCCAGATCGCCGTCGACCGCTACCTGGCCGCGCACAGCCCCGACGCCCGCCGGTTCGGCATCGTCGGCGCCGACGGCCGCTGGGAGAGCGATGGACGGAGTCTCCGGGGACGCCGACGTGACCTTCGTGCTCACCACCAACCGGGCCGAGGTGCTCGAGCGGGCCCTCGTCCAGCGTCCGGGCCGGATCGATCTCGCGGTGGAGATCCCGCTGCCCGACGCCCGGGAGCGGGAGCGTCTCATCCGCCGGTACGCGCGTAACCGCCCGATCGAGGCGGACCTCGCCGCGGTGGTCGCGGCGACCGAGGGGGTCACCGCGACCTCCATCAAGGAGCTGCTGCGGCGGGTCGTCCTGCTCGCCATCCGCGCGAACGAGCACGCCCTGCGCGACGAGCATTTCGCCACGGCGCTGGAGGCGATGTCCGGCGCCGACCAGGCGCTCACCCGCGCCCTGCTCGGCGGCCGTGAGGGCCGTACCCGCCTCGCCGAGCCCGAAGACCCGGCCGGCCGTGACGAAGGGGAGGACGTCGCGGACCTTGACGTGGACGGCGAGGTGGCCGGGCCCGCACCCGCCGGGCGCGGGGACCGGCGCAGGCCCGCCCGGCTCCAGCCGCCCACCTGCTGAGACGGCCCCCTCCGCGACACGGCCACGGCACCGCCCCGGCCGTCGTGCTCCGGCCCTCGGCGCGGCGGTCATCGCCGCGCGGCCACCGGCCTCGCGGTCGCCGCCGGGCGCAGGCCGTACGTCGACGACGTACGGCGGCCCGTCCGGCCGGTCAGCGCAGGTGGATCCGCCCCCGCAGGATCGCGAACCTCCTCCTGGTGAGGGGCCGTCGCGCCGGGCCCACCACCGCGGCGCCGTCGGTGATCGAGAACCGGCTGCCGTGGCAGGGGCAGATGATCAGGCCGTCGCGTACCTCGGAGACGGGGCAGCCCTGGTGGGTGCACGCGGCGTCGAAGACGCGGACGACCCGCCGTTCCGGCCGGGTCACCACCCACTGGCCCCGGACGACCATCCCGCCGCCCACGGGGATGTTCCTGAGCCGGGCGATCGGGCCCGGGGCGGGCCGCTCCGCGGGATGCCCGGGGGACGTGGCCGCGTCGGCCGGCCGTACCCGGGCGACCGCCTGGGCGAGGAGCGCGGCGGCGCCGGCGAGGGCGGTTCTGATGACGACGGCACGACGGGTGCTCTCGGACATGGCGTCCTCCTCGATCGTCTGCGGACCGGCTCGGGGAGGATCACCGGGCCGGTTCACGCGAACGAGGGGTTCGGCCCAGGTGCCCGGTACGCAACAGACCGTAGCCGATGACGCCGTCGTGTTCGACGCGACCCACCGCGTCGCCGCGCCGCACACGCCGCCGGGGGCGTGACGCCCCGGCGCCGCCGGGCCCGTGGCGCGGCGGCCGTACCCGGTGCCGTGCCCCGACCGCCCGCCGCCGGGCGCCCGCGCCGCATCCGCCCGGTACGGCGAGCCGCGGCCCCTGGCCCCGGAACCGCCGGGCCGAGCCGCCCGCACCCGGCCACCGGTGCGCGGCACCCGGCGCCGCGATCCGGGCGTGGGGACCAGCCCAAGGACGGCGCAAGGCGGGGACCCGGCGGCCGAGGCCGACCATGCCCGGAACGCCCGGCGCGGGCACACGGCAAGGCCGGCGCCGTCCGCGCGCCGGCCATCGTGCAGCGGGGGACGGATCAGGGCCGCTGAGCGGAGCCGCCCTCGCGGCCGGAGAACCGCTCGGCCTTCTCGGCGGCCCGCTCGCCCGCGTCGGTGGCGCGGCGGCCCGTCTCGGCGCCCTGGTCCTCCGCCAGCGCGGCGGCCTCGCCCCCGGTCTCGGTCATCGAGTCGACCCAGTTCTGGTTGTTCCGGTACATCACGTAGCCGATCGCGCCGAGCGCCACCCCGGTGACGAGCGTGAGCACCGGCCAGCGGCGTTTGGCCCTCGCGGTCTTGCCCGGGTCCACGGCCTTGGCGGCGTCCGAGAGCATCGCGCTCACCCGGGGCGCGATCCGCTCCTCCACCATGTGCGCCGCGCGTTCCAGCCGCGGCGCGGCCCACACCCGGGCGTCCTCGATGCGCCGGGACGCGACGTCGCGCGCCTGCGAGGCGAGCGGGCCGACCTTCTCCACCGCCTTGACGGTCTGCGTCCGCACCTGGTCGAGCCGCTCCCGCGGGATGGCGAGCTCCAGGCGGCGCTTCTTGATGTTGAGGGCCACGACAACCTCCCTGTCCGTTGGGTCGAACGCTCAGTTCCCGTCAGATCGGCCCTCAACCGTGACCGGGGCGGCGGAGATGTTGCGTAGGCTGCTAGCGCAGGTCCGCACCGGGAACCCCGGTGGGGCAGGCACGACAGTGACGGATCCCACCTCGGCGAAGAGGTGTCGAAGAAGGGTGGCCCTCGTGGCTGAGACATTGATCGCGACGCTGCGGACCAACCGCGGCAGCATCCGGATCCGCCTGTTCCCGGAGCAGGCGCCGGTCACCGTGCGGAACTTCGTGGAGCTCGCCGAGGGCACCCGCGAATGGCTCGACCCGCGGACCGGGCGGCGCACCCGCGACCGGCTCTACGACGGCACGATCTTCCACCGCGTGATCGCGGGCTTCATGATCCAGGGCGGCGACCCGCTCGGTCAGGGCACCGGCGGGCCGGGCTACCGGTTCGACGACGAGATCCACCCGGACCTGCGGTTCGACCGGCCGTACCTGCTCGCCATGGCGAACGCGGGCCGGATCGGGGGGATGGGCACGAACGGCTCGCAGTTCTTCATCACCGTGGCCCCGACCCCGCACCTCAACGGCAACCACACGATCTTCGGCGAGGTGATCGAGGGCGCCGAGGTCGTCGACGCGATCTCGAAGGTGCCCACCGACTGGAACGACCGGCCGCTCGAGGACGTTGTCCTGGAGCAGGTCACGATCGAGCGCGTGCCGCAGTGACCGGCCCGGTCACGCGCCGCCGCAAGTGACGCCGCAAGTGACACTGCCGTCACCCGCGTGCCCGGGCACGCGGATCCGGTGGCAGGCTGTGGATAACCGTGTCGGGCGCCGCGCATGGGGCGACCGCAAGGAAGTCGGAACGGCAAGGATCTCAGGCAGGCGATGACGAGTCAGCCACCCACCACCCCCTCGCAGGGCGAGGAGGCCGTGCCCACGTGTTACCGGCATCCCGAGCGCGAGACCTATGTGCGCTGCCAGCGCTGTGACCGGCCCATCTGCCCCGACTGCATGCGCGACGCCGCCGTCGGGCACCAGTGCGTGGAGTGCGTGGCCGAGGCGAACCGGGCCACGCGCGGGGCCCGCACCGTGTTCGGCGGCGGCCTGATCGCCAAGCCGTACGTCACGTTCGCCATCCTGGGCGTCAACATCCTGCTGTTCCTCGCCCAGGAGCTCACGTCGAACCAGATCGCGGTCCGATTCGGCATGAACGTGCTCGCCGTCGGCTGGTACGGCGAGTACTACCGGCTGATCACCAGCGCGTTCCTGCACTGGGGCATCCTGCACATCCTGTTCAACAGCTGGGCGCTGTACGTGCTCGGGCCGAGCCTGGAGCACGTGCTCGGCCACGTGCGGTTCCTCGCGCTGTACCTGCTGAGCGCGTTCGGCGGGTCGGTGCTCGGCTACTGGTTCGACCGGCCCCAGGTGCTCAGCGTCGGCGCGTCCGGCGCGATCTTCGGCCTGTTCGCGGCGACCTTCGTGATCGGCCGCCGGCTCAACGTCGACATCCGCGGCATCGTCGTGCTGATCGTGATCAACTTGGTGATCACGTTCCTCCCCGGCACCAACATCAGCTGGACCGCCCACGTGGGCGGCCTCATCACCGGGGCCGTGGTCGCCGCGGCGCTCGCCTACGCGCCGAGGTCGGCCCGCACGCCGGTCCAGGTGGCGGCCCTCATCGCGGTGCTCGCCGTGCTCGGCGCGCTGGTCGTGGCGCGGCAGTACTTCCCGCTGTCCATCGTGTAGGCACGATCCACAGGGTGTGGACAAACCTGTGGATCATTGCCATGGATCGGCCGAAACCGGGGTCAGCGCCACCGAGTGGACAGGATCACCCCGAGGATGATGAAGCCGAACCCGATCGCCAGGTTCCACTCGCGCAGCGTGCCCAGCAGCGGCGCGTCCGTCCAGACGTACCACGTGGAAATCCAGGCCACCCCGAGGATCCAGCAGGTCACCATCAGCGGCGCGAGCCACCGCGGGCTGACCTTGACCTCCTTCGCCTTGGGCGGCGGGGTGTAGACCGCCTTCTTGCGGCTCTTGGACTTGGGCACGGTTGACTCTCCTGGGGTAGATGCCGACGTCAAGCAAGGATAGTCGTCAGGGGCGCGCAGGGGGGATCTCCGGGGCGGAGACGGCCGTGGCGTCCCGTCCCGCCGCGGGCCGGCCGGGGTCGAGGGCCTCCCGCATCGGCTCGCAAAAAAGACTCTTCAGAACCCTGTAACGCATAAGCCCGCAGAGACGACATCCAAGTGAGGGTCTCCGCCGTTGCCCCCGAGCGGCGGAGACCCTCACCTTTTCCGCCTCGCCTTCTCGCTAGAAGCCGCCCTCCTCGAACGGCGGGTCCGCGGTCTCGCCCGGGCCGACGTCGCCGTTGTCCTCGAGGCTGCCGTCGTCCTGCTCGCCGCCGCCCGGGAAGTCGTCGCCCGCGCCGCCGTCCCCGGCGCCGCCGCCGCCCGTGCCGAAGTCGTCACCGGGCTCGTCCGCCGGCGGCTGGCTCGGGGTGTCCTGCTGCGGCCCGGTGGAGACGACGAGCGTCACGGTACGGCCCGGCGCCAGCCGCGAGCCGCCGGGCGGGCTCATGCTGATCACGCTGCCCGCGGGCACGGTGTCGCTCGGCTGCTGCTGGACCCGCACCTTGAAGCCGGCGCCCTCCAGCGTCTCCCGCGCGTCCTCGAGCGTCTGGCCGACCACGTTCGGCAGCTCGGTCGCCTCGACCGGCACGTAGATCCGGACCACCGAGCCCTTCGGCCGCTTCGTGCCCGGCTTCGGCGACATCTTGAACACCTTGCCGGCCGGCTGGTTCGACGGCTCCCGCACGGTCTGCACGCTGAACCCGGCCTGCTCCAGGGTGTCCTTCGCGGCGTCCTCGTCCTGCCCGATCACGTTGGGCACCTCGACCGTCTCCGGCCCGCGGGAGACGATGAGGGTGACGGTGGAGTCCCGCTCGACCTTGGTGCCGGCCTCCGGCTCGGTGCCGATCACCGTGTTCTTCTTGTACTCGTCGCTGTGCCGCTGCTTGACCTGGTCGGCCACCTTCAGCCCGGCGGCGGTGAGCGCCTCCTTGGCGCCGTCGATCGTCTGCCCGGCCACCTCGGGGATCGTGACCTGGGTCGCGGCGTTCTGGTCGCCGCTGCCGCCGCTGAGGAAGGCCCAGCCGATGCCGATGAACGTGCCGATCACCAGCAGCGGGATGAGGATCCACGCCGCGGTCTTCAGCGCCTGATTGTTCCGCTTCGCACGCCGCCGGTCCGTCCGGCTGCCGGCCTGGGTGGGCGGTCCCCCGGCGACCGGCGTGCCGAGCTCGGTCGGGGCGTACTCGTACGGCGGCAGCGCCGTGGTGCCCTGCCCGCCGGCGGGCCCGGTCGGCTGCACCATGGTCTGGGTCGCCCCGTAGGCGCCGTTGTTCATCGCCATCGTCTGGGTGGCGGAGGACTCGATCGGCATGCCGGAGAGCGCGCGCTGGATGTCGGCGCGCATCTCGGCCGCGCTCTGGTAGCGCATCGCCGGGTCCTTCGCCATCGACTTGAGCACGATCGCGTCGGCCCAGGCGGGGATGGACGGGTCGAGCTGCGACGGCGGGATCGGCTCCTCACGCACATGCTGGTAGGCGATCGCCACGGGGGAGTCGCCGGTGAACGGCGGCTGCCCGGTGAGCAGCTCGTACAGCACGCACCCGGTCGAGTACAGGTCGCTGCGCGCGTCCACCCGCTCGCCGCGCGCCTGCTCCGGCGACAGGTACTGGGCCGTGCCGATCACCTGCGCGGTCTGGGTCATCGTGGCCGCCGAGTCGGCCATCGCCCGGGCGATGCCGAAGTCCATCACCTTGACATCGCCGTTGCGGGTGATCATGACGTTGGCCGGCTTGATGTCCCGGTGCACGATGCCGCCGCGGTGGCTGTAGTCGAGCGCGCGCAGGATGCCGTCGGTGAGCTCCAGGGCGCGCTCGGGCGGAAGCTTGCGTTCCTGGCGCAGGATCTCGCGCAGGGTCTTGCCCTCGACGAACTCCATCACGATGTACGGCACCGGCGTACCCGTGGACCGGTCCTCGCCGGTGTCGAACACGGCGATGATCGAGGGATGGTTGAGCGAGGCCGCCGACTGTGCCTCCCGGCGGAAGCGCGCCTGGAAGGTCGCGTCCCTGGCCAGATCCGCCCGGAGCGTCTTGATGGCGACCACGCGGTCCAGCCGGAGATCCCGTGCGCGGTACACCTCGGCCATGCCGCCGCGCCCGACGACTCCGTCGAGTTCGTAGCGGTTGTCTAGCCGCCGAGGCTGAGTCGTCATGTCCTGCACTGTCCCTTGCCATTCATCTCGGGTGCCGACGCGCACTGAGGCTGCCGCTGTCCATCATCGACCCAATACCGCATCACGTCTCCCCGTCCGGGGTTTCCGTCTCGGTCGCGGTCGGGGTGACCGAAGGAGTCGGCGTCTCACTTGGCGTTGGCGTGGGGCTGGTCGGCGATGTCGGGGTGCTTGGGGGTGAGGATGGCTCCTCGCGCGTCGGCGTGGGGGTGGTGCTCGGGGTCTGGGACGGCTGAGGCGTCTCAGATGCCGACCTTTCAACGGTAGCCGACGGAGGCGGAATGGGCCGCGCCGACTTCCCAGGAGCTATGGGCAAAGTTGCGTGCCGATCCGGTCCAGCGGAGGTCGGTGCCGCGGTGGGCGCCGCCGTGGCCCGGGTGGACGGCGTGGCGGGGTCCTGCACCACCCCGCCGGTGTCGCGCAGCGCGACGAACGCGAGCGCGGCGATGCCCGCCGCGGCCGCGGCGCCCACGGCGGCGAGGACCACGGTGGTGGCGCGCCGCCGCGGCGGCTCGGCCCCCGCCGCGTCGGTCGGCATCCCCCGGGTCCCGCCCGAGGGGTAGGTGCCGGGCTCGATCGGGCGGGCCGCGGCGCCGGTGGCCGGGCCGCCCGCGCCCGCCACGGCGCCCTGGCCGGTCGCCGGGGCGTCCCGCCGGATCGCGCGCGCCGCGGGGTCGGTCACCGTGCTCAGGTCCGCGCCCGCGGCGAGCTGCTCGCGCAGCCGCGCGGCGTGCTCGGCGAGCTCCTGGGCCCCGCCGGGCCGCTGCTCGGGGGCCTTGGAGAGCATCGCCATCACCAGGTCGCGGACCGGCCCGGGCACGTGCGGGGGCAGCGGCGGCGGCGGCTCGTTGAGGTGCATGAGCGCGATCGCCACCTGGGTGTCGGCGACGAACGGCGGCCGCCCCGCCAGGCACTCGTACGCCACCACGCCGAGCGAGTAGATGTCGGTCGCGGGCGTGAGCGGGCTGCCCGACGCCTGCTCGGGGCTGACGTACTGGGCCGTGCCGAGCACGGTCCCGGTGCGCGTCATCGGCGCGGCCTGGAGCGCCCGCGCGATGCCGAAGTCCGTGATCTTGACCTGCCCGGTCTCGGTGATGAGCAGGTTGCCCGGCTTGATGTCCCGGTGGATCACGCCAGAGCGGTGCGCGGCGTGCAGCCCGCGCGCGGTCTGGGAGATGAGGTCGAGCGTGATGTCCGCGCTCAGCGTGCCGTGCCGGGCGAGGATGGCCGACAGCGGCTCGCCGACCACCAGCTCCATCACCAGGTAGGCGAGGTCCTCCTGCTCGCCGTAGTCGAACACCTGGGCGATGCCCGGATCGGCGAGCCCCGCGGTGATCCGCGCCTCATGCCGGAACCGCTCCCGGAACGACGGATCGGCGGCGACGTGCTGGCGCAGCAGCTTCACGGCGACCTCGCGGCCGAGCAGCTCGTCCACCGCCCGCCAGACCTCGCCCATCCCGCCGGCGGCGATCCGTCCGGTCAGCCGGTACCGGTTGCCCAGCAGCAGGTTGCCGGAGGTCACCGCTGTAGCACCGCCCGCATGACCTCACGGGCGACCGGGGCGGCGGTCGCGCCGCCGGTGGCCCGGTCGCCGGCCGCGCCGGACTGCACGAAGACGCACACCGCCACCTTCGGGTTCTCGGCCGGTGCGAAGCCGATGAACCACGCGTGCGGCGGCGCGTTGTCGGAGGTCTCGGCGGTACCGGTCTTGCCGCCCACGCTGATGCCGGGGATCTGGGCGGCGGTCGCGGTGCCCTGCGACACCACCGAGACCATCATCTGGCGGAGCTTGCGGGCGGCGTCGGACGACATCGCCTCGGACAGCTCGTCGGGCTCGGTCTCGTCGAGCGTGTCCCCGTCCGGGCTCACCACCTTGTCGACCAGGTACGGCTTCATCACCGTGCCGTCGTTCGCCACCGCGGCGGCGACCATCGCCATCTGCAGCGGCGTCATCTGCACGCTGCGCTGCCCGATCGAGGCCTGGGCGAGGGCGGCCTGGTCCTCCTTCTTGCCGATGCTCGAGGCCGCCACGTTGAGCGGGATCTGCAGCGGCTCGCCGATGCCGAACCTCGCCGCCTGCTCCTTCATCTTCTCGTAGCCCAGCTCCATACCGATCTTCGCGAACGGCGTGTTGCAGGACTTCTCAAGCGCGAACTGGAGCGTCACCCGGCCGGAGCCGCACGCCGCGCCGGCGTAGTTCGGCAGCCCCACCGTGGTGCCCGGCAGGTCGAGCACCTGCGGGGCGTCGACCAGCGTCTGCGGGCCGACGGTGTCGTCCTCCTCGAGCAGGGCGGCCGTGGTGACCACCTTGAACGTCGAGCCGGGGGCGTAGGTGGTCTCGATCGCCCGGTTGAGCAGCGGCTGGTCCGGGTCGGCGTCGAGCTTGTTGTACGCCTGCGCCACCTTGCCCTTGTTGGGCACGGCGAGCTGGTTCGGGTCGTAGGTGGGCAGCGAGACCATCGCCTTGATCGCGCCGGTCTTCGGGTCGAGCGCGACCACGGCGCCCTTCCGGCCGGCGCGGCGCAGCGCCTCGTAGGCGGCCCGCTGCGCCCGCGGGTCGATGGTGAGCTCGATGTCGGCGCCGCGGGTCGGCTTGTTCGTGATCAAATCGACCGCCCGGCGCACGATGAGGTCGGCCGAGGTGCCGTCGAGCAGCTTGTTCTCGGTCGCCTCGATGCCGCGCTCGCTCTCCGGCGCGAAGAAGCCGAGCACGTGCGCGTACAGCCGCCCGTTGCGGTATCGGCGCTCGAACCGGATCTCGCCGTCGGTGTCGACCGACTCGGCGAGCACCTCGTTGCCCGCGATGATCCGGCCGCGCTGGTTCTCGTACCGCTCGAAGAACCGGCGGAAGTTCCGGTTGTCCTCGCGGAACTCCTCGGCCTTCACCGCCTGCAGGTAGTTCACGTTGACCATGAGCAGGCCGAACATCACCATGCAGGCGACCGCAACCCGCTTGAGCGTGCCGTTCATCGCTGCATCACCTGGGTGAGCCCCTCGTCCTGGATGGCCTGCGGCGGCGGCCTGCGCGCCGCGTCCGACATCCGCACCAGCAGTGCGATGAGGATCCAGTTGGCCAGCAGGGCGGAGCCGCCCTGGGACATGAACGGCGTCACCAGACCGGTCAGCGGGATGAGGTTCGTCACGCCGCCGATGATGATGAACACCTGCCAGGCCAGGATGAAGCTTAGGCCACCGGCCAGCAGTTTGCTGAACGGATCGCGGGCGGCGAGCGCGGTGCGCAGGCCGCGCTCCACGATGAGCGCGTAGCACATGAGCAGCGCCATCAGCCCGGTGAGGCCGAGCTCCTCGCCCACCGCGGGGAAGATGAAGTCGGAGAACGCCAGGGGGATGCGGTACGGGTGGCCCTGGCCCAGCCCGGTGCCGAGGATGCCGCCCGAGCCGAGCCCGAACAGGCCCTCCATGAGCTGGTAGCTGCCGCCGGCCGCCCGCGTGTAGAACTCGTTGTTGCCCGGGTCGAGCCAGACCTCGAACCGGTCGCCGACGTGCGAGAAGATCTGCCCGGCGACGAACGCGCCGCCGACGAACAGCAGCAGCCCGATCAGCACCCACGCGGTGCGGCCGGTGGCGATGTACAGCATGCTGATGAAGCCGCCGAACAGCAGCAGCGAGGTGCCGAGGTCCTTCTGCAGGACCAGGATGCCGACGCTGATGCCCCAGACCACGAGGACCGGGCCGAGGTCGCGGGCCCGCGGCAGGTCGATGAAGAGCAGCCGCCGCCCGACGAGCGCGAGCACGTTGCGCTTCGCGACGAGGTAGCCGGCGAAGAACACCACCAGCGCCAGCTTGGCGAACTCGCCCGGCTGCACGCTGAAGCCCACGTTGATCCAGATGCGGGCGCCGTTGAGCTCGACGCCGATGAACGGCAGCAGCGGCAGGAGGAGCAGGACCACGCCGAGCGCGCCGGCGGTGTAGGTGAAGCGCTGGAGCACGCGGTGGTCGCGGAGCACGAGCAGGGTCACCGTGAACATCACGATGCCGAGCGCGGTCCACGTGATCTGCTGGGTGGCCGAGGCGCCGTTCTCGTACGGGGCGTTCTCGATCCGGTAGATCATCACCAGACCGATGCCGTTCACCAGCGTGACCAGCGGCAGGATGAGCGGGTCCGCCCACGGCGCGAACTTCGCGAGCACGAGGTAGGCGACGAGCATGAGGCCGCCGAGGCCCAGGCCGTACGTGAGCATGCCGGCGGGGACCTGGCCGTTCATCCCGAGGCCGACGCTCGCGTACGCCGCCATGATGATCCCGATGGCGAAGGCGAGCATGAACAGCTGCGCGCCGCGCCGCTTGGGGGTCATCGGGACTGCGGAAGCCGCGTCAGCGCTCACCCCGAGGTCCTCCTGCCCGGGCTCGCGGTCGCATCGACGTCGGGGGCGTTGCGGCCGGTCTGCCCGTCACCGGAGTCCCGCCGGTTCGCCTGCCCGTTCTCGGTGGCCTGCCGGTCGCCGCGGGCGGCCTGCTCCGGCTCGCCCTCGGCGATGGGCTCCTCGGTCTCCGCGGCCTCGCCCGCGTCCTCCCGGTCCTGGTTCGCCTGCGCCGACGCCACCGCCGCCAGCTTGTTGATCTCCTTCTTGCCGGCGTCGAGGCTGGGTACGGCGATGCCGTTGCGCACCCGGCCCTGCTGCGGCGGCGGGAGCGCGGAGACGGCGAGGCTGCTGCGGTACTTGACGTCGAAGAGCTGGATGGGCCCGAGTTCGGCGTCGATGCCCTGGTAGACGACGATCTCGTCCTTGTCGGCGCCCACGTAGAACTGCTCGTCGATCCACTGCTTGGCGTACCAGCCGCCGACGGCGAGCCCGGCCGTGACGACGCCGAGGGTGGCGAGCACCATCGGCCAGATCCGCCGCCTGCGGGGGGCCACGGCCTGCGCGTACGTCTCGTCCGGGCCGCTCTCCTCCTCCTCGCCGTCGTCGAGGATGGCGGGCTGCGGCGCGGTGAGGGTGGGCGTCCCGCCCTTGCGCATGAGCTCGGCGAGGTCGCGGAACCGGCTCGAGCCGGCCGCGCCCACGATCACCGTCTTCAGCTCCGGCAGCGGCTGGCCGTCCTCGACCTCGATCACGTCGGCGACGATGCAGGTGATGTTGTCCGGCCCGCCGCCGCGGTTGGCGAGGTCGATGAGCTGGCGGACGGCCGCCTCCGGGTCCTCGTACGTGGTGAGCGTGTGGTGCAGCGTCTCCGCGCTCACCACCGTGGACAGGCCGTCGGAGCACAGCAGGTAGCGGTCGTTGACCTGGGCGACGCGGAGGGTGAGGTCCGGGTCGACCTCGCCGCTGCCGTCGAGCGCGCGCAGCAGGATCGACCGCTGCGGGTGGGTGGCCGCCTCCTCCTGGGTGATGCGTCCGTCATCCACCAGCGACTGCACGAGCGTGTGGTCGTGCGTGATCTGGTAGAGCTCGCCGTTCCGCAGCAGATAGGCCCGCGAGTCCCCGACGTGGACCAGGGCGACCTCGGGCCCGTTCCACAGCATCGCGGTGAGCGTGGTGCCCATGCCCTTGAGGCTCGGGTCACGGGTGACCATCTCGTGCAGCTGGCGGTTGGCGTTCCGGACCGCTGCCTCGATCGCGCCCAGCAGGTCACCCCCGGGGATCTCGTGCTCCAGGGACGACAGTGCGGCGATCGCGACCGAGCTGGCCACCTCGCCGTGAGCGTGCCCGCCCATACCGTCGGCGACGGCGAGCAGGCGCGAGCTCGCGTACGCCGAGTCCTCGTTCCCTTCGCGGAGGAGGCCGACGTCGGAGCGGGCCGCGTAGCGGAGTGCGATGGTCATTTGCGCAATTCGATGACGGTCTTACCGATGCGGATCGGAACGCCGAGTGGCACCGGAGTGGGGCGGGTGATTTTCGTGCGGTCCAGGTAGGTCCCGTTGGTCGAACCGAGATCTTCCACGATCCATTGCCCGTTCTGCGGATAGAGCCGCGCGTGCCGGCTTGACGCGTAGTCGTCGGCGAGCACCAGAGTGGAGTCGGGGGCCCGGCCGATCGTGATGGGCGCGTCGGTGAGGTTGATCACCGTGCCTTGCAGAGGGCCACCGGTGACGATCATCTGCCTCGGTTCCCCCCTCTTGGGCTTCGACGCCGATCGCGCGGGCTGGGTTGGCTTTGGTGCGGCGGAGGCGGGCCGTGCTCCGAACAAGTCTGTCCGGATCACGCCGACCGCGGCAATCACAAAGAACCACAGCACCGCGAGGAACGCGAGCCGGATCAGCAGCAGCGTGAGTTCGGACATGGACCGTCTGTCTACCTCTAATCGCGCCGGAAGACCAAGGTCGTGCGTCCCAACGTCACTCGCGTGCCATCCGTGAGCTCGACCCGGCGAACCGGCTGCCCGTTGACGAAGGTTCCGTTCGTGGAGCCGAGATCCACCAGGATCACCTGCTGACCTTCGACCCGCAATTCGGCATGATGCCGCGAAACGCCCGGGTCCACCAGCCGAAGATCACAATCCGTGCCCCGGCCCAGCAGGGTAACCGGGGTGGTCAGCTCGTAGGAGCGCTGGCCCTGGGGGTCGTCCTGGGTGGACACGAGCAGGCGCGGCCGGCCGGGGAACATGCCGCGCGGCTGCGGCATGTCGGTCACCGGCTGCCGGATCTCGTCCTGTTCCACGGTGGCCCCGCGGATCACGCCCGAGCGGATGCGGAAGAGGCCCACCGCGAGGTCGTCGGCGCGCTCGAACCGCACCCGGACCGGGCCGACGAACGAGTAGCCCTGCTCCTTGGCGTACTCCCGGGCGAGGTTGGCGAGCTCGTGGCTGAGGCTGTCGGCGTACACCTCGAGCCGGTCGCTGTCGGTCGCCGACAGCTCGACCACGAAGTCGTTGGGCACGAGCGTGCGCCCCTGGGCCACGATCGCGGCCCGCTCGTCCATCTCCCGCTGGATCGCGCTGGCGACCTCGACCGGCTGAAGGTCAGATTTGAACGCCCGCGCAAAGGCCCCTTCGACCAACCCTTCGAGCCTTCGCTCGAAGCGCTGCAGGACTCCCACCGGGTACCTCCCTTCCGTACTTCCACTGGTCGAGTCCGCCTCACCCGCAGGTCGGCTCGCTTGGACCGACCGTGCCCGGCTCGGCACCCTCCCGGCGTGCCACTCCTCACGACCACCTGGAAGCCGGTGCCCCTCGCCACCTACTTCCGGCTTTCGTCGTCTAGAGGGATCGTATCCGGGTTCCTCACCACTGGCTGTTCCGTGCTAGCCTTTCCACGCACCCAAAAACGGGCGGGTGGCGGAACGGCAGACGCGCACGGTTCAGGTCCGTGTGTCCGTGAGGACGTGAGGGTTCAAATCCCTCCTCGCCCACCAGTGAACCTCCGGTGGCGCCGAAATGCGGCGCCACCGGAGGTTTTTCGTGTGCGCGCCGCGGCCGCGGCCCTCGGGCGGCGGGCGGGCGGCGGGGTTACGGCGTGGCCGCGCGCACCGGTGCGGCGGTCCCCGTGGCCGCGGCGGACCCGGGCACACCCGGCTCTGCGGGTCACAAGCCGGTAAAAAATCGCTGAGATCTTCCCCTGCCCCGGCCGGCCCGCGCCCGCCGCGCCTGCGCCGGGCCGGCGGCGGCCGCGCGGCGGGGGCGGCACGGCACCCGGACCCGCGGCGGCGGCCGAGACCCGCGCGGCGGGCCGGACGGCCGCCGGGCCGGCGGCGGGACACGGCGCGCCTCCTCGGCGGGCGTCAGGCGGTCAGCAGCTGGTCGATCAGATCGTTGCGGCTGATCAGGCCGACGACCCGGCCGCCCACGGTGACGAGGCCCAGGTGGGCGCGCGCGTCCTGGAGGGCGGCGAGGGCGTCCGGCACGGTCGTGGCGGCGTCGAGGCGCGGGGCGCAGGTGACCAGCTCGCGCGGCCGGGCGTCCGGCCGCAGCAGCGCGTCCCGCACGTGCAGCACGCCGAGCACGTCCTGCGGGCCGTCCCCGGTCACCAGCAGCCGCAGGTGGTTGGTGCGGGCGGCGACCCGGCGGATCTCGGCCGCGCTCGCGTCCGCGCCGACCCGCGCGGCCTCGCCGATCGGCCGGGCGAGCGGCCCGATCGGCTCGTCGTTCACCCGCAGCGCGCGGGTGAGCAGGTCGTGCTCGTCGCGGTCGAGCAGCCCCATCCGGCCGGACTCGCCGACCAGGATGGCGAGCTGGTGCGGGGTCCGCGCGGTGGCGAGCTCGTCGCGGGGCCGTATCCCGAACAGCCGGAGCATGCCGTTGGTGAGCCCTTTGAGCGTGGCGATCAGCGGCCGGGCGAGCCAGGTGAACCCGCGGAACGGCAGCGCGAGCGCCATCGCGGCCCCCTCGGCGTGGGTGATCGCCCACGACTTGGGCGCCATCTCGCCCGCCACCATGTGCAGGAAGGTGACGAGCGCGAGCGCGACGGCGAACGCGACCGGGGCGCGCAGCGACTCGGGCACGCCCACGAGGCCGAAGACCGGTTCGAGCAGGTGCTCGATCGCGGGCTCGGCCACCATGCCGAGGCCGAGCGAGCAGAGCGTGATGCCGAGCTGGGCGCCCGCGAGCATGAGGGTGAGCTCGCGGCCGTTGCGGACCGCGGTGCGGGCGATGGCGCGAACCAGCCGCCCGCCGCGGGCCGCGGTCTCCTCCAGGCGGTGCCGCCGGGCGCTCACCACGGCGAACTCGGCGGCGACGAACAGGCCGTTGGCGACGAGGAGCACGACGCCCAGCAGGATCGCGGTGAGGGTGTTCATCGGGCCGCCGCTCCCCGGACACGGGCCGGCGCGGGCCGGCCGGGTCTTCGATCGGTCGACGATTTATCGGAACTCGTGTTGTCGGAACGCCTCATGGGTGTGTGGTGCGTTGGTGCTGGGGTGGGAGACGGGTGGGTGGCCGTTCGGCCGGCTCAGCCGGCCACGCGCGTGACCCGCACCTTGTCGGGCACGCGGCGCTGCACGCCGAGCACGGTGAGCACGGCGCTGGAGGCGGGCCGCTCGTCGTCATCGTCGAGCGGGGAGCCGTCGGCGAGCGGCACGGTGACGGTGTCGCCGGGCTCGGGCAGCCGGCCGAGCCGCGCCATCACCAGGCCGCCGATCGTGTCGTACTCCTCGCTCTCCGGCAGGCACAGGCCGGTGGCGCGCTCCACCTCGTCGAGGCGGAGCGTCCCGGCCACGAGCCAGGTGCCGTCGTCGCCGGCCTCGGCGCCGAGCGGCTCGGGGTCGTTCTCGTCGACCAGCTCGCCGACGAGCTCCTCGGCGAGGTCCTCGATCGTGACGATGCCGGCGAGCCCGCCGTACTCGTCGATCACGCAGGCGAAGTCGTCGCCGGCCGCGCGCATCTCCTTGAGTACGGCCGGCAGCGGCAGCGTCTCGGGCACGAGCAGCGCGGGCCGGGCGAGCCGGGCCACCGGGGCGTCGTCGTCGCCGCCCTCGATCGCCCGCACCACCTCGTGCAGGGCGAGCACGCCGACGACCTCGTTCGCGTCGTCGCCCGCGCCGAGCACCGGGTAACGGGAGTGCCCGGCGCGCTTGAGCACGTCGAGCACGTCGGCGATGGACCGGTCGGCGCGCAGCGAGACCACGCGCGGCCGCGGCACCATCACGTCCTCGGCGGTGCGGTCGCCGAACTCCAGGGCGCGCTCGAGCAGCTCCGACAGCCGGTGCGGGAGCTCGCCGGCGGCCTCGGACTCGGCGATGATGCGGGCCAGCTCCTCCGGGGTGGCGCCGTGCTCGACGTGCTCGACCGGCTCCACGCCGACGCGGCGCAGCAGCCGGGTGGCGGCGCCGTCGAACAGCCGGATCACCGGCCCGGCGACCGCGAGGTAGGCGAGGGTCGAGCGGGCGAGGAACTTCGCCACCGCCTCGGGGCGGGCGATGCCGAGGTTCTTCGGCGCGAGCTCGCCCAGCACCATCTGCACGGCCGTGGCGAGCACCAGCCCGATGGCGACCGCGATGCCCGGCACCGCGGCCTCGGGGAGACCGAGGGCGAGCAGGCCGGGACGGACCACGTCCGCGATCGCGGGCTCGGCGATGAACCCGACGAGCAGGGTGGTCACGGTGATGCCGAGCTGGGCGCCGGACAACATGAACGAGAGCCGGTCGGTGACCGCGAGCGCGCGGCCCGCCGCGGCGTCACCGGCGGCGGCCTGTTCCCGCAGCAGCGGGCGGTCGGCGGCGAGGAACGCGAACTCCTGGGCGACGAAATAGCCGGTTCCCAGGGTGAGCAGGAGAACGGCCAACAGGCCAAGGAAGGTTTCCATCAGCGAGCACACCGTCCCGCAGGGCGACGATGTGCCCGACGTTGTTGTGGGTCACCCGTGCCGGAGCACGGGCAGGTACTCCACGGGTCCGAGCCGGACACGTCCATCCCTTCACTCAAGGTCTACTCACGATAACGGGCGGGGCCCGTCCGTGTGTTCCGAGTGTTCCCCGTTTCCGGTTCGCCGCGCCAGACCGGCGGAGCGTATATCTCTATGGCGGATATCTCTATGGCGGGCATGGCTCGCTCACTTGCAAGCGAATCGCAAGCGGGCGGACGTAGCGTCACAATCGGACCCGTCCGCCGGACGCCGGAGGCTCGGTAGGGTCGTGCGTCGTGATCGCCCGGGGCTCCCGGGGACGGCCGCGACCGGTCCGCGGACCGGTCGCGGCGCGGGCCGCGCGCCGGGCGTCCCGGCCTCGCGGTCACGCAGGACGCGGTTGCGGAGAACGGTGGACAGGCCACGCGACGAAGCGGAGGAGGAGCGGTGAGCGATTGGCCGGGTGCGGAGGACGACCGCACACGGGTGGTACGGCGACGGGGGCAGGCGCCGCCGCCACCGCCGCCCGCGTGGGACGTCCGCGGCGGGGCCGCCCCACCGCCGGGCCCGAACGACCGGACCGTCCGCCTCGGTGAGTCGCCGGTCGGGCCGCGGCGGCCCGAGCCCCGGGACGAGACCATCGTGCGCAAGGTGTCCCGGGTGTACGGCAGGCCCCGCTCGGGCCGCAGCCCGGTGGAGCCGCTGCGGGCGCGCCGCGGGGGCTCCGGCGGCGGCGCCGGGCCGGATCCGCGCCGCATCGGCAGGATCGCGCTGCGGTCGCTCGCGGTGCTGGTCGTGCTCGTGCTCGTGGCCGGGATCGGCCTGTACGGCTGGCTCTCCTCCCGGATCAACGGCATCGAGGTGTTCGAGGACTACGAGGGCCGTCCGCCGGAGACGCCGGGGCAGGACTGGCTGCTCGTCGGCTCCGACAGCCGGGCCGGGCTGTCCAAGGCCGACCGGAAGAGGCTCGCCACCGGCCGCGCGGTGGGCAAGCGCACCGACACGATGATGCTGCTCCACATCCCCGAGGACGGCGGCCGGCCGACCCTGGTGAGCCTGCCCCGCGACTCGCTCGTGCCGATCGACGGGCACGGCCGGGACAAGCTCAACGCCGCGTACTCGGTGAAGGGCGGCGGGCCGAAGCTGCTCGTGCGGACCGTGGAGAAGGTCACCGGCATCCGGATCGACCACTACATGGAGATCGGGTTCGCCGGGTTCGTGCAGATCGTGGACGCGGTCGGCGGGGTGGAGATCTGCGTCAAGCAGAACATCAAGGACCCCAAGGCCGGGCTCAACGTGAAGAAGGGCTGCCAGGAGATGGACGGCGCGACCGCGCTCGGCTACGTGCGCACCCGTGCCACCGGCGCCATCCCCGACTTCGAGCGCACCCAGCGGCAGCGGCAGTTCTTCTCCGCGGTGGTGAAGAAGGCCGCGAGCCCGGGGGTGCTGTTCAACCCGTTCAAGGGCATCCCGCTCGCCGCCGCGGCCACCGACGCGGTCACCGTCGACAAGGACACCGGCACCTTCGACCTGCTGTCGCTGGGGCTGGCGATGAGCGACGACCCGGTGAACACGGTGGTGCCGACCGCGTCGTTCCCCACCATCAACGGGGTGAACTACGTGCAGTGGGACCGGGAGAAGGCACTGCGGCTGTTCAACGCGCTTGCCGAGGACAAGCCGGTGCCCAAGGACGTGCTCGCCAAGTGATCCGCGGGACCGGCGGGCAGGTACGGCTCGCCGGTCCGGCCGCCGCCTTTCCGGCCGGGCGGGCGGCCGGGGAGCGCGCCTGTGGGTGGCGCGCCGCCGCGGTTGTCCACAGGGGCGTCGATGATTATGCCCATCTGTGAAAAAACCTGTGGATGATCGTCGCGGGTTGTGGATAATTCGCGTCCCCCGGGGCCGTGATCGCGGGCGGGGACGTACCGTGGGGGTATGCCGGAGCTGCCGGAGGTGGAGGCGCTCGCCGGGTTCCTGCGCGACCGGGCGACGGGCCGGAAGGTGCTGTCCGCCGAGGTTCCGGCGTTCCAGGCGCTGAAGACCGTGGACCCGCCGGTGGCCGCGCTGCGCGGGCTCGCCCTGCGGGACGTGACCCGGCATGGCAAGTTCCTCGACCTCGTGTTCGGCGGCGACGGCCCCGCGCTCCACCTCGTCGTTCACCTCGCCCGCGGCGGGTGGCTGCGCTGGCGCGACGACCTCGCCGGGGCGCGGCCCGCGCGCCCGGGCAAGGGGCCGCTCGCGGCGCGGGTGCGCTTCACGCCCGACGAGACCGGCCGCACGCCCGGGTTCGAGCTCACCGAGGCCGGCACGCAGAAGCGGCTCGCCATCCACCTGGTGCGCGACCCGGCCGAGGTGCCGGGCGTCGCCGCGCTCGGGCCGGACCCGCTCGGCGACGGCTTCACCCTGCAGGAGCTGGGGCGCATCGTGAGCGGCAGCCGTACCCGGATCAAGGGGCTGCTGTGCGACCAGCGGGCGATCGCCGGGATCGGCAACGCCTACTCCGACGAGGTGCTGCACGCGGCCCGGATCTCCCCCTTCAAGATCGCCGGGACGCTCACCGACGCGCAGCTCGCCGACCTGCACGAGGCGATCGTGACCACGCTGCGCGAGGCGGTGGAGCGGCAGCGCGGGCTCGCCGCCGCGGACCTGAAGACGGAGAAGCGCAGCGGGCTGCGGGTGCACGGCCGTACCGGCGAGCCGTGCCCGGTCTGCGGGGACGTGATCCGGGAGGTGTCGTTCGCCGACTCGTCCCTGCAGTACTGCCCGACCTGCCAGACCGGCGGCCGGCCGCTCGCCGACCGGCGGCTGTCCCGGCTGCTCAAGTGACGTGCGGGCGCGTCCCGGCGGCGGGTGTGCCGCGCCGGGCTGCCAGAATGGCCGGGTGAACGTTCCGGAGACCCCTGTTCATGCCGTCCCCGACGACGCCTTCCTGCTCGACGTGCGCGAGCCCGAGGAGTGGGTGGCCGGGCACGCCCCGGGCGCGGTGCACATCCCGCTCTTCGAGCTGCCCGCCCGCGTGGCGGAGGTGCCCGAGGACGCCACCGTCTACGTGATCTGCCGGGTCGGCGGGCGCTCGGCGCAGGCCACCGCGTGGCTCAACCGGTTCGGGCGCCGCGCGGTCAACGTGGCGGGCGGCATGATGGCGTGGGCCGCGGCCGCGCGGCCGATGGTCGCCGAGAACGGGCAGGAGCCGTACGTGGCCTGACGCGCGCGGCGACCGGCCTCGAGCGGGGCGGCCGGCGAGTCTGGCCGCCGCTTCGGCGCCCCGACGATGGCGCCCCGCGCGGGGCGGCCGGTCCACGGGCGGGACGTGGAAACGGCGGCCCGTCCGGCGTCCACCGCCGCCGTGCCGGGCGCGCCGGATTCGGCGAGCGGCGGTGTCCGGAATCGGACGCAGATTCGCTGCGGCCACCGCGCCTTCTGCTTTGTTCGGTTTTTTCTTCGCATCGGTGCCGGGCCGTTCCACGGCCCTTTCCCGCCGCGTTCTCCCACGTCCAAGCCGTATGGACGACACGGACGGCCGGCGCGGGGGAGCCGCGCGGGCCGCGGGGGCGAGCGGCCGGTTTCGCGGCCGGCTCCCCCGGCGCGGGCGCCCCCTCCCGCGTTCCGTTCACCTCCCCCTGGCATAATCCGCCCGAAAGTTAAAGAACCGCGGGAGCTCGGGCGAAACCGGGCTGAGAGGGCGGCTATCCGCGAACGGACGCGCCGCCGACCGCCGAACCTGTCCGGATAATGCCGGCGTAGGGAGCGTGTGATGGGGCCTGCAGCCGCCCGTAGCGAGTCCTCTCGGACCGATCGCGACGAAGTCCCTCTCACCCTCGACGAAGCCCCTCCGCAGACCCTCGGCCTCCTCGACCAGGGGGCGTTCTGGGCGAACCTCGGCGTCAGCCTGCTGGGGTTCTCGGGGGCGCTCGTCCTCATCAACCCCCTCGGCGACGAGCCGCTGACCTTCACCGGCGCGATGCTGGCCGCCGTGATCGGCAGCCTCGTCGGCACCGCCATGGTCGGCCTCGCCGCCGTGCCGGGGGCGTACACCGGGCAGCCCGCCATGGTGCTGCTGCGCGGGCTGTTCGGGGCACGGCTGTCGTACGTGCCGACCGTGCTCAACATCATCCAGATGCTCGGCTGGGGCGCCTTCGAGCTCTGGGTCATCGCCCAGGGCGCCCGTGCCATCGCCGGTGACGCCGTGCCGTACGCGGTCTGGGTGATCATCGCGGGGGTGCTCACCACCGCGCTGACGATCCGGCCGCTCGGCGCGATCCGGCTGCTGCGCCGGTACGTCACCGTCGGCGTGATCATCTCGATGGTCTGGCTCTCCGTGGCGCTCGTCGCGGAGGGGCCGTCGCTCGGCGGCGGGTCCTGGGCGGCCTTCGCCCCGGCGATGGACTACGTGATCGCCCTGTCGGTCTCCTGGGTGCCGGTCGCCGCCGACTACGCGCGCCACTCGCGGTCCGGCTCGGCCGCGTTCACCGGCGTGGTCGGCGGGTACACGATCGCCCAGGTCGCCTGCCTCGCGCTCGGCATCGTCGCCCTCGCCCTCGTGGGCAACGACGAGGGCCGGGTGTGGAGCGTGTTCGTGGCGGCGCCGCTCGGCGCGCTGTTCTTCGGCATCCTCGTGCTGCGCGAGGTCGACCAGTCCTTCGCGAACGTCTACTCCACGGCGATGTCGCTGCAGAACCTCATGCCGCGGGTGGACCGCCGCCTGTTCAGCGTGGCGATCGGCGTGCTCACCACGCTGATCGCGCTCGTCGTCGACGTGAACTCCTACGGCGCCTTCCTCAGCGTGATCGGGGCGGTGTTCACCCCGATGTTCGCCGTGCTCGTCGTCGACTACTTCGTGCTCGGCGGCAAGGCGCGGTGGGACGTCTCGGAGAGCGCGCCGTCCCGGTGGAGCATGGTGCCGCCGTGGCTGCTCGGGTTCGCCACCTGGTGGATCCTCGCCGCCCAGCCCGAGGGCTCCTGGTGGGACGCGATCTGGGTGGCGGCCCGCGAGGCGGTCGGGTTCACCCCCGCCCCGTGGATGAGCGCGGCCGTCGGGTCGTTCCTCGTGTCCGCGCTCGTCACCTACGCGATCGGCGCGGTACGGCGCCGCCGCGCCCGCGTCCCGGCCGACGCGGGCTAGTCCTCGGCGGGGGACCGGCGTGGCCGCGGCCGGGTCGCCCCGGTCCCCCGCCGTCGCGGCGGCCCGCCGTACGCGTCGCCGGGTCAGCCGACGGCGACGCCCTCGAGCGCGAGCAGGTGGCGCTTCGCCTCCGCGCCGCCGGCGTACGCGCCGGGCCTGCCGTGGTCCTCGATCGCGCGGTGGCACGGCACGATCAGGCAGACCGGGTTCGCCGTCAGGGCGTTGGAGACCGCGTGCAGCGCCTGCGGGCGGCCGATGCGGGCGGCGAGCTCGGCGTGGGTGATCACCGTCCCGTACGGCACGGCGAGCATCTTCTGCAGCACGGTCCGGGCGAAGGGCGTGGCGAGCCGCAGGTCGACGGCCGCGGTGAAGGTGCGCAGCCGCCCCTCGAAGTAGGCGTCGATCTCGCGCCGGAGCGGGTCGAGCCGCCGCGGGTCGGGCCCGATGAAGCTGCCGATCTCCCGGCCCACCCGCTCGTAGATCGTGTGCTCGTTCTCGAAGCTACAGGCCGCCACGCCGCGAGAGGTGACCGCCAGCACCAGGCGGCCGACGGGTGTGTCCGTGGTACCGAAGGCGATCTCGGGCGGTTCCGCCCCGACGTAGCCGGGTGCGGTCACCCGAATCAGGGCTTCCAGATCTGGTGTCGGCATTGGCCACGTCCTCTCACCGCGGTCGGCTCGGGGCGCGCTCCCGCGTCACCGACCGTTCCATCAGCGTATCGGAGCGGTCTCAGCCGCGGAAAAGCGGCATGATCAAGCACCCGCAACAGGCACGATGGGGGACGTGGGTGACGAGAAGGTCGAGAGCGCCGACGAGGAGGGCATCGCCCGCGCCGTTATCGCGAGCTCGGCCAACGCGATCGTCGCGCTCGACCGCGACCTGGTGGTTCTCACCTGGAACCCGGCCGCGGAGCGGCTGTTCGGGTGGAACGCGACAGAGCTGGTGGGCCGACGGGCGCCGATCGTCCCCGACGACCTGGTGGCCGAGCAGAACGCGGTGCTGGAGCGGGTCCGCACCGGCGGTCCGGTGACGCTGCGCACCAAGCGGCTGCGCAAGGACGGCACGCTCATCGACGTGGTGGCCGACATCAGCGCGCTGCGCTCGGAGGCCGGGGCGCTGCTCGGCTACACCTTCGACTACCACCTGGCCAAGGACGACGAGGTCGCGCGCGACCGGTACGCCCGCCGCGACCGGCTGGTGCGCCGGCTCACCGACGTGGTGGGCGACATCAACGCCGAGCTCGAGCTGCCCGCGGTGCTCGACCGGATCGCCGCGGCCCTCACCGAGCTCACCGGCGCGGACGCGGGCTGCTTCGTGCTGATCGAGGGCGAGCGGCTGCGCCTGGTGAGCGGCGACCGGCTCCCGGACGAGATGCGCGGCGTCACCGGCGAGCTGCGCGACAGCCTCGTCGGCAAGCTGCTGCGCACCGGCAAGACCGTGCTGCTCGAGACCCGCGACGCGGCCGACCCGGACGAGCCGATCTGGTCGCGGCTGCCCGGCCTCAACGCCGCCGCGCTCGCCCTCGCCGCCGTCGGCACCCGGCCGTACGGCGCGCTGTACGCGCTGTTCGCCTCGCCGAACGTGGGCCACGTGGAGCTGGAGCTGCTCGAGCTGCTCGCCGCGCACGCCGGGATCGCGGTCGGCAACGCGCTCTCCTACCAGGAGGCGGTACGGCAGCGCGCCCACCAGCGGGCGGTGGTCGACGCCAGCGCCGACGGCATCGCGGTGCTCGACGCGTTCGGCCGGGTGGAGCAGTGGAACCCGGCCGCGGAGCAGCTCACCGGGCTCTCCGCCGAGGAGGTGATCGGCAAGGCCCCGCCGTTCCCGCTGCCGCTGCCGGGCGAGAAGCTCACCACGCAGCTCCCCTCGGGCCGGTGGCTCGACATCGTCAGCGCCGAGATCGTGGAGACCGGCGAGACGGTGGTCGACTTCCGGGACGTCACCAAGGAGAAGGAGCTCGAGGAGGCGAAGGACCTGTTCCTCGCCACCACCAGCCACGAGCTGCGCACCCCGATCACCGTGGTGCGCGGGTTCGCCCGCACCCTCGACACCAAGTGGGACAGCCTCTCTGACGCCGAGCGGCGGGCCGCGGTGCACACGATCGCGGAGCGGGCGAACTCGCTCGGGCGGCTCGTCGACCACCTCATGCTCGGCGCGCAGGCCGGGGCGGAGGAGCTGAAGATCCGGCTGGAGCGCGTCGACCTCGCCGAGCGGGTGCGGGCCGCGACGCTGGGGCTGCAGACGTTCTCCGAGCGGCACCGGGTCGAGGTGGAGATCGGCGACCTGCCGCCGGTGATCGGCGACCCGCTCGCCATCGACATCCTGCTCGACCAGCTGCTGGAGAACGCCTTCAAGTACTCGCCGGACGGCGGGCTGATCCACGTGGCCGCGTGGGCGGAGGGCGACGACGTCGTCGTGGTCGTCGATGACGAGGGCGTGGGCATCCCGCCCGCGCACCGGGAGCGGATTTTCGAGCGGTTCGTGCAGGTGGACAGCGGCGACCGGCGCCGGTTCGGCGGGGTGGGGCTCGGGCTGTACATCGTCCGCAACCTGGCGCGGGCCCAGGGTGGGGACGTGACCGCGCACACCCGGCCGGGCGGCGGCACCCGGATGCGGCTCGTGCTGCGGGCGGCGGACGCGGCGGACCGGCACTCCGTGCTCGCGAGCGGGATGCAGGGCGCATCCGACACATCGGAGCGGTAACGGCGCGGTCACGGGCCACCGGATTTCGTGCCGAATGTGCACAAGCCGTAATCAGGCCACGGTTTCCTTGCCCGACCAACGGGGCATTTCGGTCATATCTGGGCTGGCTTTCCTCAGGGGGACCGGAATCGGGAGGTGAGTGCGTCGAGCGTCGTGCTGTTGCCGTATGCGCCGTCCAGCGTCGCCGTCGCACGCCAGCGCCTCAGCGCAGATCTTCGAGCACGGGGGATTTTCGCCGCGGACGCCGACGACGCCGTCCTGGTGATGAGCGAGCTGCTGAGCAATGCCCTGCGGCACGCGCACCCGCTGCCGTCGGGACAGGTCCGGGTGGCGTGGGAGTTCTCCGGGGAGAACGTCGAGGTGCGGGTGACCGACGGTGGCGCCGCGACCGCGCCGCGGGCCGGCCGGGCCACCCTGTCCTCGCTGGGCGGCCGCGGCCTGAGCATCGTCGAGTACCTCGCCGAACGCTGGGGGGTGCACTACGACGACGACGGCACCACCGTGTGGGCGGTCCTCCGCGTCTCCCGTGACCCCGCGTTCGCCGAGCCCGCGGCGGAGGGCGGCGGGCCCGGCGGCGTCAACGGTCACGCCCCCGCCGGATCCCGCGTCGCCGGGACCGAGATGAGCGTGCTCGGCGAGCGGGGGTAGCGGCGAACGGCCCGCGCTCGGCGGCCGGCCGCGCCACGCCGGGAGCCGGCCGCGCCACCGGCTCGATGAGCCCGGCGGCTCCTCCGGGCATGTGCGCCGGAAGGCGGTACGCCCGGGCCGGTGTGCCCCTCCGGCCGGGCCGGGACGGCCACGCGGCCGGACGGCCCCGTGACCCGGCCGGCGGACGGCACGAGGGGTCCCGGTACGGCTAGCGCGTCGAGCTCTTGCCGACGAACGTGACCACCAGGAAGACGATCAGGCCGATCAGGCCGAGCACGAGGGCGAGCTTCAGCAGCGCGAACAGCGCCGGGATCACGAACGAGAACAGCACGAAGAGGGCGAGCACCGCCCCCAGGATCGCCAAGACGAGTCGGGCCATGCCCCCACGCTACGTCGATCTCCCCGCCGCCGCGATCCTTTCCCGGGTCACGGATCCACATCACCCCGGCACGCCGAGCCCCGCACCGGCAGGCGGGCGACCAGGCGAGAGCGGCGCCGCGGCCCGTGCGGCGCTCCCGGCCCCACCCGCCGCCAGGCCGTACGGCCGCCGCGGCGGCCCGCTGCACACGACCCCGGACACCGGGTCGATAAGCCTGGAGGCGGCTCCTTCGGATGCGCGCCGGGAGGCCGTTCCCCCGGGCCGGCGTGCCCGGGGCGCCCCTCCGGCCGGGCACGGCCACGAGGCCGGACGGCCCAGTGACCTGGCCGGTGAGCGGCGCGAGGGGTCCCGGGACGGCTAGTCCAGGTCGGAGCCCCGGTCCGCCCCCGCGGCAGGCGGGCGGCCCGGACGAGGGCGACGCCCACTGCGCGCGGGCGGCGACGAGCACGGGCGCGTGGCCCCGACGAAGGCGAGGCCGTGCGGGCCGCGCGGGCGGGCCGTGCGCGCGGCCCGCCGCGGACGCCGCGTGGCCGGTACGGCCGGCCGATCCCGTCCGCGGCCGGGCGCACCGGCCTTCCCGGGCCCGGGCGGGCGCTACCGGGGCCGCAGCGCGGCGAGGGTGGCGACGCCCGCCGGGTCGCGGTCGGTGGCGGACGGGACGATGACGAGGTCGTCGACGCCCGCCTTGGCGTAGGCGGCGAGCCGGGCGGTGACCTCGTCGCGGGTGCCGAACGCGCCGATCGTGTGCACGAGCTCGTCGGGGATCGCGGCGAGCAGCTCCCGCGGGTGGGGGCGGCTGCGGGCGAGCGCGACGACCTCGCCGAAGCCCGCCCGCTCGAACATCCGCGCGTACCCGGGCGCGGCGAGGTAGCCGACGAGGCCGCGCCGGGCCTGGTCGATCGCGGCCCGGTCCGGGTCGACGGCCGTCGGGATCCAGGCGGCGACGCGCGGCGCGGGGCGGCCGAACCGGTGCGCGGCCTCGCGCACCGCCGCGGCGAGCTCCCCGGCCGCCTCCGGGCTCACCAGGTTCACCACCATGCGGGCGGCGAACCGGGCGGCCGTCTCGACCGCGGACGGGCCGAACGCGGCCACGGTGAGGTCGGCCCCGGGCGCGGGCAGCCGCAGCCGGTAGCCGCGGGAGCGCACGTGCGTGCCGGTGAAGCCGGAGCGCTCCCCGGAGAGCAGCGGCCCGAGCGCCTCGGCGGTCTCCGCGAGCGCCTTCGCCGCCCCGGCCCGGGACCTGCCGTGCCACTCCTCCACGACCACCGCGCTCGAGGTGCCGATCGCCACCGAGACCGGGCGGCCGGTGAGCGCGGCGACCGAGGCCGCGCCCATCGCGATCATCATGGGGTCGCGCACCGACACCGCGAACGGGCCGAGCACGAGCGCCGCCCGGCGCATGCCCAGGCCCGCCGCGGTGGCGAGGGCGAAGGCGTCGTACGTCGCCATCTCGCCCACCCACACCGCCGGGTAGCCGTGCTCGTCGGCGGCGCGGGCGGTGCGCAGCGCCTCCTCGGCCGGGCGGTCCTGCCACAGGCCGAGCGAAACCTCGATGTGCATGGGGCTTCCTTCCGTCGTGCGCCGCGCGCTCTCCGGTGCGGAAATTGCCGCCTGCCCGGCGGCCCGCGCCGGCGACGCGGGGGCGCGCGGCCCGCGGCGCCGGCGCTCCGGCCGCGCGCCCGCCGGATGCGGCCCGCGCGGCCCGGCCCGGTCAGGTCCGGCCGCCGAGCTCGTCGCGCAGCCGCCGCTTGAGCAGCTTGCCGAGCGGGTTGCGCGGCAGCGACGAGCGGATCTCCAGCCGCTCCGGCAGCTTGTACGAGGCGATCTTGCGCTCCTTGAGGAACGCGGTGACGTCCTCAAGGGTCACCGTGGCGCCCTCGCGCGGCACCACCACCGCGCACACCCGCTCGCCGTACACCTCGTCCGGCACGCCGACCACCGCGACCTCGGCGATCGCCGGGTGGCCGAGGAGCAGGTTCTCCAGCTCGGCGGGCGCGATGTTCATCCCGCCGCGGATCACCATGTCCTTGGCCCGGTCGACGTACTCGAGGAACTCGCCGTTCTCCCCGGCGATCCGGAACACGTCGCCGGTCTTGAGAAAGCCCTCCTCGTCGAACGGGCTGGGCAGCCGGTCGCCGTCCACGTAGCCGGGGAACAGCATCGGGCCCTTGATGCGCAGCTCGCCGGGCACGCCGGGCTCGGTGATCTCCGCGCCGGTGGCGAGGTCGACGAGCTTCACCGTCACCTGGCTCGCGGTGCGGGCGCTCCACGTCCGGCCCGGCACGCCGTACCGGGGGAAGTAGCGGGCCCGCTGCTCCGGGTCGGGCACGTCGCGCGGGGTGGTGAGCAGGGCCACGCCCTCGTTCGACCCGAAGAAGTTGATCACGCCGATGCCGTACCGCTCCTGCCAGCCCCGCACCATGTCGGGGGAGAGCGGGGCCGACCCGGAGCCGATCACCCGCAGCGAGGAGATGTCGGTCCCGGCGAGCAGCTCGCTCTTGGCGAGCAGCAGGTTGAGCACCGGGGGCGGCGCCACCGTGTAGGTGGCCTTCTCCTCGGCGAGCTGGCGCAGGAAGGTGGGCAGGTCGAACGGGTGGTGCTGGACGAGCAGCCCGCCGACCCGCAGCCAGGGCAGGAACATGCCGTTGACGCCCGCCATGTTCACCATGGGGAACGGGTTGAGCAGCACGTCGTCGCCGGTGAGGCCGGGCGCGTCGATGGTGTTCCAGCTGATCGCGATCCAGTCGTAGTGGGTGCGCTGCACCCCCTTCGGCATGCTCTCGGTGCCGGAGGTCCAGCAGATCGTGGCGCAGTCGTTGGGGTCGATCGGGTGCCCGGCGACGTAGGCGGCGACGGTCTCGGCCTGCTCGGGGGTGGCCGGGGCCGGCTCCAGCCGGGTGACGCCCTCGGGCAGGTCGGTGCCGTACGCCAGCACCGGCAGCCCGGTCGCGGCCGCCTCGGCGGCGAGGCGGCGGTCGCCCACCCGGTCGATGGTGAAGAACGCGGCGACGTCGACGATCTCCCGGATCCGGTTGATCTCGTGCTCGCGGTACTGCACCGGCAGCGGCGAGATCACGATGCCGAGCCGCCAGCAGGCGAGGTACGCGGTGGCGAGCTCGATCGTGTTCGGCAGCTGTACGGCGAGCACCTGCCCCTGCCGCAGCCCGTGGCGGAGCAGCTCGGCGGCGAGGGCCGCCACCTCGGCGTCGAGCCGCCGCCAGGTGAGCCGGCGCGGCTCGGTGCCGACGAGCTCCCGCCGGTTCGCCGGGTCGGCGATCGCCGTCCGGTCCGGGTGCGCCGCGACCCGGGCCCGGAACAGGTCGTCCAGCGTCTCATCGGTCCACCAGCCGCGTCCGACGTACTCCTCGACCCGTTCCTTGGGATGCAAGCCCCGGTAGGTCATCTTCCGTTCCTTCCTGCGTGGGGGGCGATGGGTGGGGGAAGGCGGACCGTCATTATGTGATGACGGTCGGTGAAGGCTGGGGGGTGCACGGAGCCCCCGGGGCGGCTCCGTGGGCGCGGGCCGCGGTCAGCTACGGGATTCCACGAGCACCTCGCTGCCGCGCAGCGGCGTGCCGCACCGGTCGCAGGCGAGGCGGCCGTGGAAGTCCTGGCCGCAGCCGCGGTGGGTGAAGACCAGCGCCGGTCCTTCGGGCGCGCGGAACCAGCGCTGGCCCCAGGCGAGGGCGGTCATGGCGACGGGGAAGAACGCCCGGCCCTTCTTGGTGAGCCGGTAGCTGTGCCGGTCGGGCCGTCCGGGGCTCGGCTCCTGGGTGAAGACGCCCAGCTCGCAGAAGGTGCGCAGCCGTGCCGAGATCGTGGCCGGGGGCGCGCCGAGCCACTGCGCGAAGTCGCGGAACCGGCGCGCGCCGAGGAACGCGGCCCCGAGGATCGCCGCCGACCAGCGGTTGCCGATCAGCGCCATGGTCTCGGGGAACATCCCCGCCGCGCCGGTCGGCTCGGACCTGCGCCGGGTCGCCGCGGCCGGGACCGAGCGGCTCCAGCTGCCGCTCGGGCCGAACGCGCCCGCCACGTCGCGGGGCTCGACCGGCCGCCCGCAGGCGGCGCACACGAGCACGGGGGTGAAGTCCCGCCCGCACCCGCGGTGCACCATGCGCGGCAGCCGTTCCACGTGGACCGGCACCCACGCCGCCTCCCACGCCCAGATCGTCAGCAGCACCGGCCACAGGTCCCGGCCCCGCTTGGTGAGCGTGTACGCCAGGCGGTTGCCGCCCTGGTACGGCGTGCGCTCGAACACCCCCATCTCGGTGAGGTAGGCGAGGCGGCGGGTGAGCACCGCGTGGGAGATCGGCAGGGCGTCGCGCCAGTCCGCGTACCGCCGGGCGCCGGCGATCGCGTACCGCAGGATCAGCAGGTTCCACTCGTCGCTGAGCAGCCCGAGGGTGTACCCGACCGCGTTCGTCCCGCCGGGCGCGAGCCGGGTGGGCCGGTCCGGGGGGTGGACGAGCCGCTCGGCCGGGCCGTCCGCGGTGGCGGGTCTCGGGGTCAACGAAGCGGGCGCCTTTCATCGACGGAAGGTGAGCGCGTCGGCCGCCGACTCCGTCTGGTGCCAGCCGGGGATCGCGGACCCGGGCGCCCACGTGGCGTGGGTGCCGCTGCAGATCCGCTCCGGCAGCCGGACGCGGGCGATCGGCCCGTCCGCGATCCGCGACGCCTCGAAGATCAGGCAGTCGGACCGATCCTCGTTCATGTCCAGGGTAAAGGTGAGGACGTAGCCGTCGTCCTCGCCGGTGGTGCCGACCCGCGGGGCCATCGCGGGCTCGCTCAGGTACACCCCCTCCGGCAGCCGGTAGTGCTGCTCGGCCCCGGTCTCGGTGTCGTGCCGGACCAGCCCGTTGAGCAGGAACCAGCCCGCCACGCCGGTGGCGGCGTACGCGTACCGGTGGCGCAGCCCGCCGATCAGGGTGTTCGCCACCCCGAACTCGGTGATCGTGTCGGTGAGCCGCTCCTCCTTCACCGCGCCGGTGGCGAGGTTGAGCCGCCAGCGGTGCAGCCGGGTCTTCATCCGGTCGAGGGCGAGGAAGCGGAACATGCGCCGGTACCTGCCGCCCTCCCCGGTGTCGGCCGGCTCGGGGTCGTCCTGGAAGAACCCGTCGAGGACGATCTCGTCGCCGTCCTCGTAGGCGTTGATCCAGTGCAGCACGTAGGTGGGGGTGGCCTCGAACCAGCGGATGTCGCCCGGCCCGCCGCGGCGCGGGATGACGCCGAGCCGGCTCGGCAGCTCGGGGTGGAACCGCACCGCGTACACGCCCTTCCTCAGCAGCTCGGGCTCCCAGAACAGCGGGAGGTCGTTGAGGATGGCGTAGTTCTCGGTGAACGCCATGTCGTGCGGCAGCCGCGGCCCGGGCAGCGGGATGTCGGTGTAGTGCACCAGCCGGTTGTCCGCGTCGACCACGCCGTAGTGCATGTACGGCGCCTCGGTCGTGTAGTTGAAGAACAGCAGCTCGCCGGTGCGCGGGTCCACCTTGGTGTGCGCGGACACCCCGCAGGCCGGGGCCCAGTCGGCCTTGCCGAGCGTGTCGAGGGTGAACGGGTCGAGCCGGTAGACCTCGCCGCACTGGTAGAAGGTGGTGAGCGCGACCCCGGCGTGCACCACCACGTCGGTGCTGGAGGCGTCCTTCAGCCCGCCGCGGGCGCCCCAGCCGTCCTTGCGGATGCCCTTCTCGGGCCGCTCGGCGATGCCCGCCCACAGCGCGCGGCCCGCCTCCTGCTCGGCGAGGAACCCGTCGGTGCGGATGAACCGGTTCCGGTAGAACGCCCTGCCGTCCCGGAACCCGATCATGTGGATCATGCCGTCGCCGTCGAACGGGTGGTACAGCTCGATCGCCGGGTGCACCGGGTTCTCGGTGTTGCGGAGGTAGACGCCGTCGAGGTCGGCCGGGATCTCGCCCTCCACGTCGAGGTCGTCGGCGGCCCACTCGGTGGTCTGCGGCCGCCACGGCCCGGTGCGGTAGGGGTGGTCGTCGTCCTCGGGGAGGGTGGTCAACGCCCGCCCCACGACCTGGACGTCCATGGGGGAATCTCCTTCAGTCGGTGCCGATGACGAAGCCGACGGCGGTGGTCGTGCTGCCGCCGATGTTGAGCGTGGCGACGCGGCGGGCCCGGTCGAGCTGCGTCGGCCCCGCCGTACCGGTGACCTGGCGGTGGGCGTCGAGCACCATGCGCACGCCGGTGGCGCCGACCGGGTGCCCGATCCCGATCAGCCCGCCGCCGGGGTTGACCGGGCAGCGGCCGTCGCGCTCCAGGTCGCCGTTCTCGATCGCCTTCCAGCTCTCGCCGGGGCCGGTGAGCCCGATGTGGTCGATCGCCAGGTACTCGGAGATCGTGAAGCAGTCGTGGGTCTCGACCGCGTCGACCGCCTCCACCCCGGGGATGCCGGCCCGCCGGAACGCGTCGTGCACCGCGTCGCGCACGTGCGGCAGCGGGTACGGCCCGCCGGCGGAGCGGCGCAGCTTGGGTGCGAGCGGCAGCGCGACGGTGCGGTGGCCCCACCCCTGGATGCGGGAGCGGGGGCCGGAGGGGGCGCGTTCGGCGAGGAAGCGCCCGCTCACCAGCACGAGCCCGGTCCCGCCGTCGGTGATCTGGGCGCAGTCGTAGCGGCGTAGCCGGCCCGCGACCGGCGGGTTGACCGCGTCGTCGGGGCCGAGGTGCCGGTCGGACAGCTCCCAGTTCCGGGTCTGCGCGAGCGGGTTCGCCCTGGCGTTGCGGAAGTTGAGCTCGGCGATCGCGCGCAGGTGCCGGTCGTCGACGCCGTACCGGCGGTCGTACTCGTCGAGGAGCGCGGCGAACAGGTGCGGCCAGACGAACCCGGTGGCCTGGGCCTCGTGGCCGGCCCACGAGGCGGGGCGCATGCGCTCGGCGGCGACGTCGCCGGGCACGGTGCGCTCGAGCTCGAGGCCGAGCACGAGCGCCACGTCGTACCGGCCGGCCTCCAGGTCGGCCATGGCCGCGAGGATCGCGGTCCCGCCGGAGGCGCAGGCGGCCTCGTGCCGTACCGCGGGCACCCCCCACAGCTCGGGGACCACGGTGGCGGGCATGCCGCCGAGGTGCCCCTGCCCGGTGAACATCTCGCCGAAGGCGTTGCCGACGTGGATCACGCCGACGTCGGCGGGCTCCAGGCCGGCGTCCTCGAGGGTCCTGGTCGTCACCTCGCGGGCGAGGTCGGAGATCTCCAGGCCCTCACGGGTCCAGTTGCGGGCGAAGTCCGTCTGATGGCCGCCCAGGATCCACACGCCCGTGGTCATGCGGCCTCCCTTGCGTCCGGCCCGCTCGTGGGCCGGTGGCCATCTACTACAACAAGCAGAGCTTGCGATGTCAATGACATCCGCTTAATCCCCCATTACAAGGATCAACGGGACGAATCAGTCTTGTAGTGCGTAACGGGCGTGGCTACATTTGGCGGAGCAACTCTGCGGAGCGGAGGAGTCGCTCGTGGCGGACGCCTTCGTGCTGGACTACGTGCGCACGCCCCGCGGCAAGGGCTCGCCGCGCGGCGCGCTCGCCGGGGTGCGGCCGATCGACCTCGTGGTGGGGCTGCAGCGCGCGCTGGTGAAGCGCACCGGGCTCGACCCGGCGCGCGTGGAGGACGTGATCATCGGGTCGGCGTCCCAGGTGGACGACCAGGGCGGCAACCTCGCCCGCACCGCCACCCTGCTCGCGGGCTGGGGCGACCACGTGCCCGGCGGCACGGTCAACCGGTTCTGCGCCTCCGGCATCGACGCGGTCGCCCAGGTGAGCGCCCGCATCCGGGCCGGTGAGCTGAGGCTGGCGGTGGCCGGCGGGGTGGAGAGCGTGTCCCGGGTGCCGATGTTCGCCGACCGGGCGCCGCTGTGGACGGACGCCGAGGTGATCCGGCGGGTCGGGTCGGTGCACATGGGCGTCGCCGCCGACCTCAACGCCACCCTGGAGGGGTACACGCGCGAGCAGCTCGACGCCTACGGGCTGGAGACCCAGCGCAAGGCGGCCGCGGCCTGGGCGCGCGGCGCGTACGCCGGCTCGGTGGTGCCGGTCGAGCTGCCCGACGGCACCGTGGTCGACCGGGACGAGCTGGTCCGCCCGGACACCACGCTGGAGGGCCTCGCCGCGCTGCCGCCCGCGTTCGCCGAGCTCGGCGCGGCGGGCCAGGACGCGATCGCGCTCGCCGCCCACCCGGAGGCCGGGCGCGTCGAGCACCTGCACACCGTGGGCACCTCCCCCTCGCTCGCGGACGGGGCCGCGCTGCTGCTGCTCGGCGACGCCGCGGCCGCCGAGGCCGCCGGGCTGCGCCCGCGCGCCCGCGTGGTGGCCTGCGCCACCGCCGCCGTCGACCCGGTGCGCATGCTCACCGCGGGCCAGCTGGCGGTGGAGCGGGCGATCGCGCGGGCCGGGCTGGCCCCCGCGGACATCGACGTGTTCGAGTTCGCCGAGGCGTTCGCCGCGCTCTGCCTGACCTTCCGCCGCGACCTCGACGCCGGCCCGGACCGGCTCAACCCGAACGGCGGCACGATCGCGATGGGCCACGCCTTCGGCGCCACCGGGGCGATCATGGTCGGCGGCTGCGTGGACGAGCTGGAGCGCCGCGAGGGCCGGTACGGCGTGGCCGCGGTGAGCGGCGCGGCCGGACTCGGCGTCGCCGTGGTGCTGGAAAGGGTGTCTGAGAAGGGCGCGGCATGAAGAGCCTCGACGGCCGGGTGATCGTGGTGACCGGCGGCGGGCGCGGCCTCGGCCGGGCGTTCGCCCTCGAGCTCGCCGCCCGCGGCGCCCGCGTGGTGGTGAACAACCGCAACCGCGTGGTCGACGACGCCGGGCGCGGCCCGGCCGACCACGTGGTCGCCGAGATCCGCGCGAACGGCGGCGAGGCGGTCGCCGAGCACGGCGACGTCGCCGACCCGGCCACCGCGCGGCGGATCGTCGAGCTCGCCCTCGGCACCTGGGGCCGCATCGACGGCTGCGTGACCAGCGCCGCGATCGGCGGCCCCGGCATGTTCCACAAGGTGTCCCCCGAGGACTTCGCCGCGGTGATCCGCACCAACCTGCTCGGCACCGCCCAGGTCGCCGCGGCCTGCGCCGCCGCGATGCGCACGGCCGGGCACGGCCGGATCGTGCTCGTGGCGAGCACCGGCGGCCTGCACGGCGAGGTGGGCCTGTCGGCGTACGCGGCGAGCAAGGGCGGCATCATCGCGCTCGGCCGGTCGATCGCGGCCGAGGGCGCCCGGCACGGGGTGTTCGCCAACGTGCTGCTGCCGTACGCGGTCACCCAGCTCACCGACGCGGCGATCGACGACCGGTACCGGCCGCTGCTCGACCCGGCCGCGGTCGCGCCGGTGGTGGCCGCGCTGTGCGACCCGCGGTGCGCGCTCAACGGCGAGGTGCTGGTCGCCGCGGGCGGCGGCCTGCGCGCGGTGAGCGTGCTCGAGCACCCGACCGTGCCGCTGCCCGGCGGCCCGCTCGACCCCGCCGAGCTCGGCAGGCTGCTCGACCGCAGCCGGGGCGGCCCCGGCCGCGGGTACGGCACGGCCCGCGAGGCGTTCCTCGACCTCGCCGAGGGGCTCGCCGCCGAGGGGGCGTCCGGGCCGTGACCCTCGTCCCGCTGCTCGGCAACCTGGCGGCGACCGCCGCCGTGGTGGCGCTCGTCATGCTCGCCACCCTCGGCGTTGCGCTGCGGCTGCGGCGGCACAGCGTGATCGACACCGTCTGGGGCCTCGGCTTCGTGATCGTCGCCGCGGTGAGCTTTTTCCTCTCCGGCCTGCAGGGGGAGGGGGTCACCGCCCGCCGGGCCCTCGTGCTCGCGCTCACCGCGGTCTGGGGCCTGCGCCTCGCCTGGCACATCGGCCGGCGCGCCCGGGGCCGCGGCGAGGACCCCCGGTACGCGGCGCTGCTGCGCCGGTGCGCCGGCCCGGTCGTGCCGTTCACCCTACGCACGATCTACTGGCCGCAGGGCCGCACCATGTGGGTGGTGTCGCTTCCGGTTCAGGTCGCGATGTACCAGAACGCCCCGCTCGGCGTGATCACCGTGCTCGGGGTGGCGGTGTGGACGACCGGCTTCCTGTTCGAGGCGGTCGGCGACCACCAGCTGGCCCGGTTCACCGCCGACCCGGCGAACCGCGGCAAGGTGCTCGACCGCGGCCTGTGGGCGTGGACCCGGCACCCCAACTACTTCGGCGACGCCACGGTCTGGTGGGGCATGTTCCTGCTCGCCTGCTCCCACTGGAGCGGCCTGCCGACCGTCGTCGGCCCGATCCTCATGACCCACATGCTCGTCAACCGCACCGGCAAGGCGCTGCTCGAGCGCCGCCTGGCCCGCACGCGCGGCCCCGAGTACGCCGCGTACGCGGAGCGCACCAGCGGCTTTCTGCCCCGCCCGCCGCGCCGGCGGCGGGCCGGTGACCGCGGCTGAGCCCGCCCCCGCCGGGCCGCCGCCGCGGCGCGGCGGTGTCCGCCTCGGGTCGCGGCGGACACGGAACCTGTGTCCGGTCAGTACCTTGTGGGCATGGACGCGAACCGGGCGGCAGTTTGGGACGGTATGCGGGAATCGCGCATCGCCGGGGGTGGCCGTGTCGGCCCGCTGGGTGGCGTGACCGGGCGGTCGAGCCGTACCGGTTCACCGGTGCGCGGGAGGGCGCCGATGGTGGTGAGGCGACCATGATCGGGGGGAGTCCGCCGTCCCGCATCCTCGTGGTCGAGCACGACCCGACGATCGCCGAGGTGATCGTGCGCTACCTGGAGCGCGACGGGCACCGGGTGGAGTGGGTGCGGGACGCGGCCACCGCGCTGGGCCGCGCCGCGGCCGAGCCGCCGGACCTCGTCATCCTCGACCTCGGCGCGCCGGAGCCGGACGTCCTGGCGGCCTGCCGGGCGCTGCGGGAGCCGCCCCCCGGCCCGATGCTCATGCTCACCGTGTCCGGCGAGGAGCTCGACCGGGCCGTGGCGATGGAGATCGGGGCCGAGGACTACGTATCCAAGCCGTTCAGCCCGCGCGAGCTCGCTCTGCGGGTGCAGGCGCTGCTGCGCCGGTCGCGGGGGGCGACGGTGCCGGCCGGGACCGGCGGCATCCTGCGCGACGGCGACCTCGTCGTCGACGTCGGCGCCCGCGACGTACGGCTCGGCGGGGCCGCGGTGACGCTCACCACGCGGGAGTTCGACCTGCTCACCCACCTCATGCGCAACCCGCGCCAGGCGTTCAGCCGGGCCGCGCTGCTCCACCAGGTGTGGGGCTGGTCGTTCGGCGACTCCTCGACCGTCACCGTGCACGTGCGGCGGCTCCGCGAGAAGATCGAGAAGGACCCGACCGCCCCGCGGCGGATCGTCACCGTCTGGGGCGTGGGGTACCGGTACGAGCCGATCGAGCAGTGACGGCGCCCGGCGGCGGTCTGGTGGCGCCGCCGTATCGGGTGGGCCGTCAGGCCCGGCGGCCGGTGGGGGTGAGGTACGGCAGGCGTGCCGAGCGGCCGGCGGGCGGGCCGTCGGCGGCGGGCGCGGGGCGCGCGGGGCGGGGCGACGGCGCGGGCCGCGCGGGTCGCGGCGCGGGCTCGCCGCGGCCGGGCTCCGCGGGCGCGGGCGTGGCGGCGGGCCCGGCGGTACGGGGGACCGGTGCCGCCGGGGTCGCCGTGGCGGGCGCCGTACCCGGCACTCGGCCGGACGCCGCGCTGGCCCCTGTGCCGGGCGCTGGGTCGTCCGGATCGGCGGCGGCCGTCCGGGCATGGGCCGGGGCCTCGGGATCGGCGGTGCCCGCGGGCGGGGCGGCGGAGCGGAGGACGGCGTCGGAGAGGGCGCGGAAGGTGGGGCACGGCCAGCGCCACATGCAGCTGCGGCAGCGCAGGACCGGGTGAGGGCGGATCTTGGTGAGGCCGTTCGCGTCGCGCGGCTGGTGCAGGTCGAGCAGGCGCAGCAGCAGGCCGCTCAGCGACAGCAGCTCCTCCCGGGCGGAGGCGAGGAAGTCGAGGTCCTCGACGGTGAGCCGGGCGCGGACCGGGACGTACCCGTCCCGGTTGACCAGCGCGCGGAGCGGGGTGAGCCGGCCGCGCCACGGCGAGGCGCGCTCGGCCCGGGCCAGCAGCGCCGAAAGGCGCTGGCGCAGCAGGATGCGGTGCGGATCCTCGGGCGGTTCGATCGTCATGGGTCCTGGCCCCCGATACCTCGGCCTCTCAGAGAGTCAATACTTGCGTACTCTCCGTTTTCGTGTGACCGAAATCCGGGAACGAAGGGCGGAAGACTCTTCACTCGGTCAGGAATCGGCAGAGAGCGTGACCAGAGGCCGGGACGGCGCTAGTGTGCCCGCTGTGGAGCTGAAAGTCTCGACTCGGGTCACGGCCGGTCATGCCGTGATGTCCATCGTCGGCGAAATCGACCTGTACACGGCGCCGCGCCTGCAGGCCGAGTTCGCCCGCCTGCTGGAGAACGGCCCCTCGCGGGTCGTCATCGACATGTCCGGCGTGGAGTTCTGCGACTCCACCGGGATGAACGTGCTGCTGTCCGCGCTCAAGCGCCTGCGGGAGCGCGGCGGTGGGCTGGAGGTCGCCGCCCCGCGTCCGGCGGTCCGCAAGATCCTGCAGGTGACGGGCCTCGACTCGGTGTTCGTCGTGCACGACCAGGTGCCGGCCGAGCTGCTCACCGAGCAGCCCGGATAGCCGCACACCGGGAACCCTTCAGCGCTGCGCCGCTGAACGGCCGCCGGTCGGCCGTCGATCCGGCGCGGTCGCCGGTCCGTGACGTGTGCCCGGTGCGAGCCCGGGCCGCCGCGGCCCGCGCGAGCGGGCGGACGGCGCCGGAGCACGCGCTGACGTGGGCGAATGCGTGACCGGGCGCATGCCCGAGCGCCCGTGGGCGCCGCTGCGCGCCCTGCGGGCGGTGCGCCCGGCTCTGTCCGGTGGGCATCGGAGCGGCTCGGCCGTACGGCGGGCCCGCACCGTCTCGCCGGGGTGGGCGGCCGCGAGGCCGGGTGCCGCCGCGGAAGTCCCCGCGCGATGCGGCCCGGCCGGGGTGGCCGCCGGCGTCCGCGCGCGGTCCGACGATCTGCCGCGCGGAAAATTCGGAAAATTCCCGAGAACCGCAAGAATTGCGACTCTTCGCTCGGCGTTTTCTGCGCGTCCGCGCCGTTCGCCGATGGCGATATTTTGGGCGCGGCCATAATCGATCTTGAAATGCGAGCGATTTTCTCGTTGGCCGCACACGCCGACGATCACCGCGTCATCCCGCGCGCCGCGTCCCCTGGTCCGCGCGCCTTCCCCCGGCCGGCCCGCGCGCGCCGCGGCCGCGCCGCCGTACCTCCCGCGGACCGCGTCGGACCGCGATCCGAGCGGCGTTCGCGCTTCGGCCCGGCGGCGCCGGGCGGCGCATTAGCCTAGGGCGTCATGGACGACACTGCGGTGATCATTCCCGCGAAGAACGAGGCCGGCCGCATCGGCGCGACCGTGACCGCGGCCCGCGCCCTGCCCGGGGTGGGCCTCGTGGTCGTGGTCGACGACGGCTCGACCGACCAGACCGGCCGCATCGCCAAGGCGGCGGGCGCCCGCGTGGTACGGCACAGCCGCAACCGCGGCAAGGCCGCCGCGATGGAGAGCGGCGCCGAGGCGGTGGCCCTGCTCGACGAGGGCGAGCCGCGCCACCTGCTCTTCCTCGACGCCGACCTGGGCGAGACCGCGGCCGCGGCGGCCCCGCTGATCGAGCCGGTCCGGGCCGGCACCGCGGACATGACCATCGCCGTGTTCCGCAACCGGGTCCGCCTCGGCGGCCACGGCTTCGTGGTGAAGCTCGCCTACGAGGGCATCAAGCGGGCGGTCGGCTTCGAGGCGACCCAGCCGCTCAACGGCCAGCGCTGTCTCACCCGGGCCGCGTTCGAGGCGGCGCGCCCGCTCGCCCACGGGTTCGGGGTGGAGACCGGGCTCACCATCGACCTGATCCGCAAGGGGTTCCGGGTGACCGAGGTGGAGGTCGACATGGCGCACCGGGCCACCGGCAACGACTGGCGGTCGCAGCTGCACCGGGCCAGGCAGTTCCGCGATGTCGCCCTCGCGCTCGCCGCGCGCGAGCCGGCGATCGCGGAGCGGCTGGCGAAGCTGCGCGGCGGCCGCCGCTGACGACGATGCGCGCCCGCGCGCTGCCGTGTCTCGCCGTCACCGGCGTCACGGCGGGCATCGCGCTCACGATCCTCATCGGCCTGCTCGGGCCGTCGGTGATGGTGCCGCACCTTCCCGGGCCGCCCGGGCAGCCGCCGTACTCGCTCGGCCTCGGCCCGGGCCCGCACCTGGCGATCGCGCTCGGCGCGGCCGCGTTGGTGGCCGGGGCGCTGGGCCTCGCCGCCGGGCTCGCGGCGCTGGCGCGCGGCTGGGCCCCCGACCCCCGGCGGCTGCTGCTCGCGGGCTGTCTCGCCGCGGTCGTCCTCGCGTTCCTGCCGCCGTCCGGCTCGGCCGATCACCTCAACTACGCCGCCTACGGGCGGATCGCCGCGCTCGGCCTCGACCCGTACCACACCACCCCCGCCGCCCTGCCCGCCGACCCGGTCGCGGCCGCGGTGGAGGAGTGGCGGGGCACGCCGAGCGTGTACGGCCCGGTGGCCACGGCGGTGCAGGCCGTGGCGAGCCTGGCCGGCGGCGTCTCGGTGCGGCTCACCGTGTTCGCGATGGAGCTGGTGAACGCGGCGGCGTTCGTCGCCGTGGCGGTGCTGCTGTACCGGCACGCCGCGCCGGGCGACCGGGCCCGCGCCGCCCTGCTGTGGGCGGCGAACCCGCTCGTGCTCTACCACCTCGCCGCCGGGATGCACGTCGACACCCTCGCGGTCGCCTGCGTGATCGCGGCCCTCGTCGCCAAGGGGCGCGGCGAGTGGCCGGCGGCCCCGGCGCACCGGCTCGCCGGGGCGGGCGCGCTGCTCGGTCTCGGCGTCGCCGTGAAGGTCACCGCCGGGTTCGCCGCGCTCGGCCCGGCGTGGGCGCTGCGGCCGTGGCGGCGCGGTGCCGCGGCCGGGGCCGGCGCGGGCGGCGGCGACCTGGTCGCGTCCGGGGCGCGCGGCCGGGCGGCGGGCGGCGGCCCGCCGGGTCCGGCCACCGCGGGCGTCCCGGCGGCCGGCGCGCGGGCGGGCGGACCGGCCGGGGGAGCCCCGTTCGGCGGGTGGCGCGCAGGCCGGCTCGCGGTCGTGGCGGGCGTGGCGGTGGCCGTTGCCGGGGCCTGCTACCTGCTCGCCGGGCCGTACGTGCTCGACCAGGTCTCCCGCGCCACCGAGATGGTGTCGCTCGCCACCCCGTGGGCGCTGGTGAAGGGCTGGCTGCAGGCCCTGTTCGGGCCGGGCGGGTACCGGTCGTGGATCCGGGCGGGCTCGCTCGTGCTGCTCGTGCTGCTCGCCGTGCTGCTCGCCCGGGCGTTACGCGAGCCGTACCGGCTCGCCGGGGCGGGCGGCGACCCCGCGCCGGGGGCCGCCGCGGTGGTCGTGGCGGCCTGGCTCGCCACCGCGCCGTACGCGCTGCCGTGGTACGACGGGCTGCTGTTCGCGCTGCTCGCCATGGTGCCCGCCTCCGCGCTCGACGGGTTCGCGCTGGCCCGGCTCGCGGTGCTGTCGCTCGGCTACCTGCCCGCGCGGCAGGCGGGGCGGCCGGCGGAATTGGAGTGGCTCGTCACCGGGGTCAGGGCGACCGTGGTGCCGTGGATTCTGCTGGCGCTGACGGTGGCGCTGGCGTGCTGGGCGTGGCGCGCCGGAGCGCGGTCACGCACGCGGCGAGGGTGAGCGGCACGGCGACGGTGAGCGCCATCGCCGGGATCGCCACCCCCGAGTCGTTGCTCAGGAAGCCGACGAGCGCGCAGGTGAGCACGCCGAACAGGGCCGGGCGGAGGGTGGGGGCGAGCTCGTAGAGGCGGCCGAGCGCCGACACGCCCCACCGCGACGGCCGGGCGAGCACGAGGTAGAGGAACGCGAGCGCGGCCACCGCGAGCGCGGTGAGCGGCAGGTTGCCCAGGGTGCCGACCATCGCGCCGAGCTTGCGGCCGACCACGGTGAGCGCCTCGCCGTCGAGCACCTGCTGGACGAACGCGCCGAGGTGGGTGCGCCGCTCGGCCGGGCGCCGCCAGTCCGCGACCGCGATCACGGTGATCAGCGCGCCGCCCGCGGCCGCGACGAGCGCGAGCCGTACCGGGGAGAGGCGGCGGCCGGTGAGCAGGAACAGGAAGATCGCGAGCCCGAGGGTGAACGCGGGCACGCCGCCGAAGTCGGCGCCCCACCCGGGCCAGCCGTCCGCGGCGATCGCGAGCGCGCCGTACCCGAGGCAGACCCCCACGGCGAGGCGGCGCCGCCCTCGCGCGAGCAGCGCGTCCGCCACCCCGGCGAGGGCGAGGATCGTGCCGGTGGCGTACACCGCGAACGCGATGTTGCTGAAGCCGTAGAACCGGCCGCCGGTGACCGGCTCGTACCCGGTGACCGCGTTCACCTGCAGCCGGGACCCGGTCAGCACGTCGGCGAGCAGCGCCAGCGACGTCACCGCGGCGACCACGGTGAGCGGCCCGAGCGCATGCCGCCGCCACGGCCCGGCGAGCGCGACCGCGGCGATCAGGGCGGCGAACCCGAGGATCGTGCCGACGAGCGCGGCCATCGGGAACGGCAGGCTCCACCACGGCACGAGCTGGGCGAGGAACGTGGCGACCGGGACCGCGCCGCTCACCACCGCCACCACCCGGGTGGCCGCGAGCGCCCGGCCGCCCGGCCGGCGGCGCACCGCGACCGCGGCCGCGCCGTAGAAGACCAGCTGCACCGCGACGAGCAGGCTGAAGAACGGCGCCCGCACCCGGCGCAGCACCTGCCCGGCGAGGTCGGCGTCGGCGAGCTCGGTGACGGTCTCGGCGACGGTGGCGGGGGCCGCGCCGCCCGGCGTCCACGCCCGGCCCACCATGCCCGGCGGGGCGCCGAGGCCGAGCGCGCCGAGCGCGGTCGCGGTGAGGTCGGTGATCGTGACGAGGGCGTCCTGGCGGGTCGAGGCCGCGGTGAGGAACCCGCGCGGGTACGGCGGGCCGCCCGCGGCCGCCGGGCCGGTGGCGATCGCCACGTGCAGCCGGGGCGCCTCGGTGACGTCGGAGACCCCGGCGAGCAGCACGGTCGTGCCGTCCGGGACGCGCCCGAGCACCTCACCGACCCGCGCGTCGGCGGCGGCCGCGGCACGCCGCCGCGCCTCCGCGGGCGGGGACCCGTGCGTCGCCGCCCGGGCGAGGTCGTCGATCTCGACCACCACCAGGTGGTAGCGGGCCAGGTCGCCGAGGCCGGCGACGGAACCGGCGTAGGCTTCCACGGCGCCGGACCGGTCGGCCGCGGCGAGCGCCGCCCCCGGGCCCGCGGCCGCGGCCCGGCCGCCGGCGTCCCGCACCGTCTGGCCGAGCAGCCCGATCCGCGCCCGGTACGGGCTCGCCGCGTTGAACGCGGCGTACTCCGCCCAGCCGGGCACCCGCGCCGGCCCGTCCGCGCCGCCCACCGGTGCCGCCGGAGGCGCGCACGCCTCGCCCGGCGTCCCGGCCCGCTGCCCCGCCGAGATCGTGAGCCACCCGGCGGCGTCGCAGGTGATCCCGCGATCCGGGGGCGGGATCGCCCGGGTGGACAGCGACGCGGCCCCGCCCTGCCCGGCGAGCCGCCACAGGTTCGGCGTCCGGGCCGCGTCGAGGTCCGCCCACTCCAGCCCGGGCACCCCGATCACGACCACGCGCCCGGCCGGCGCGCGTGCGGCACCGCCCGCCGGCGCGGCCGTGCCGTACCCCGGCCCAGGAACGGCGGCGTCGGCCATGGCGGCGGGGGCGGTCCAGGCGAGCGCGAGGAGGGCGGCGAGCGCGGCGAGCACCGCCGCGAGGGCGCGCCGACGCCGGTCGCCGCCGCGGCGGGCGGCCGGGCGCGGCGGGCAGGCCCGGCGGGCCGCGGTCGCCCGCGCGGTCAGCGGTGCCCGCGCGCCGTCGGCCGGATACGGACCTGCTTCCGCCATCTACTGCCCCGTTT
>Ga0310839_100183_pt1 | contig 53769 bp, 43 predicted proteins | sample SM_ome_7_FD_201305 | JGI IMG/M metagenome (GOLD analysis project Ga0310839, IMG submission 201305) | Sorghum-adapted microbial communities enriched on stacked mutant (SM) sorghum from Joint BioEnergy Institute, Emeryville, California... ...
CTGTCGGCGCTCCGGCCTTCGTCCACCCCCACCAGGGGGAGAGCGAGATCATTCTCATGACCGAGGGGAATCCCACTTCCCATCCCGTACTCCCATAACGGCTGGTACAGAAAACGGGGTCACGTCAACCTCACTAGATAGCGGGGAACTACCTACACGCGTACGTAAGGTAGTTCCCTCGCCATCTTCGTGTCAACTACCTTCGTTTGGAATGCTCGTGACGATCAAACGTACACGTAATCCCGTGGTCCCCGCGCGAGCGGGGGTGGGCCGAGCGGGCCGTCGCCCGCGAGGCCAAGGCGCAGGTGGTCCCCGCGCGAGCGGGGGTGGGCCTGGGGGAGCCCGGCGCCCCATCGTTCCCGTTCGGTGGTCCCCGCGCGAGCGGGGGTGGGCCCCCGCTCCAGCCTCTCGAGGAGGATCACCCCGAGTGGTCCCCGCGCGAGCGGGGGTGGGCCTCGTATCGTGCCTATGCACCACCCTCGGTTGAAGTGGTCCCCGCGCGAGCGGGGGTGGGCCTCTGTTCGCGGCGATGCACTTCGAGGCGATGGTGTGGTCCCCGCGCGAGCGGGGGTGGGCCTCGGACAGGCTCTCCAGCCCCTCGCACTCCCGGGTGGTCCCCGCGCGAGCGGGGGTGGGCCCATGGTGGCTCCGTCAGCGGATTCTCAGGTGCGGTGGTCCCCGCGCGAGCGGGGGTGGGCCGTCACCCGCCACACCGCGTTCGCCGCCGCCGTCGTGGTCCCCGCGCGAGCGGGGGTGGGCCGGCCACAGGGCGAAGGATGGGTCGTCGTTGTGCGTGGTCCCCGCGCGAGCGGGGGTGGGCCTATGGGCGCGGTACATCTCCAGGCACTCGCGCAGTGGTCCCCGCGCGAGCGGGGGTGGGCCCGGGATCACGCGCGCCTTGGTCGCGGTTGTCATGTGGTCCCCGCGCGAGCGGGGGTGGGCCTGGTGGCGACGCGAGGGGGTGACGGTACACGTCGTGGTCCCCGCGCGAGCGGGGGTGGGCCGCCCGATGCGACGGGATGGGCGCACGAGGTGCCGTGGTCCCCGCGCGAGCGGGGGTGGGCCGTACCAGCGCGTTCGGATCGAGTTCGACGGCCAGTGGTCCCCGCGCGAGCGGGGGTGGGCCGCCCTTGCGCGCCAAGACGGCAGGCACGACAGAGTGGTCCCCGCGCGAGCGGGGGTGGGCCTCCGTACACCCGATGAGAATCGAAAACGTCCCAGTGGTCCCCGCGCGAGCGGGGGTGGGCCGGAACATTGACCGCGACGCGCTGCCACCGGGTGGTGGTCCCCGCGCGAGCGGGGGTGGGCCATGAGCGTCTATATCGTCGACCCACGCACGAGGGTGGTCCCCGCGCGAGCGGGGGTGGGCCGGTGCTTTGGTATGAGTCTGAGGGCGTAGCTGGGTGGTCCCCGCGCGAGCGGGGGTGGGCCGGATTTCTACACGAACGTCTACGTCCAGCTCGTGTGGTCCCCGCGCGAGCGGGGGTGGGCCCTCTTGGCATCAACTGGCATCAACGAGAGTGAAGTGGTCCCCGCGCGAGCGGGGGTGGGCCCGACTCCTATGCATCGGGTTTGCTGACCGAAGCGTGGTCCCCGCGCGAGCGGGGGTGGGCCGTAGTACTCGGGCCGGTACATGAGCACGACGACGTGGTCCCCGCGCGAGCGGGGGTGGGCCGCTGTTGTACTTCCTCATCCGCCTTCACCACTGGTGGTCCCCGCGCGAGCGGGGGTGGGCCTCTTTTGTAGGCGAGTTGCAGATCGATTATCCGGTGGTCCCCGCGCGAGCGGGGGTGGGCCGCAGGCATTCTCTACGCGCTGGAGATCTACGCCGTGGTCCCCGCGCGAGCGGGGGTGGGCCCTCCCGTTTTGAAGAACTCCTCTACTCCGGTATGTGGTCCCCGCGCGAGCGGGGGTGGGCCTGACACGGTTGGGTGAGAGTGTCAACATTTCATGTGGTCCCCGCGCGAGCGGGGGTGGGCCGCGCCATGATCTTTGTTAGCTCTTCCACGTTCCGTGGTCCCCGCGCGAGCGGGGGTGGGCCCCGGAGATGGGACCGATGCACACCCTCATCCACGTGGTCCCCGCGCGAGCGGGGGTGGGCCGGCGGCGCTCGGCCCCGAGGCGCGGCGGCACCTGTGGTCCCCGCGCGAGCGGGGGTGGGCCCGCGACGAGGCGACCATGGGACTCAGACAGCCGGTGGTCCCCGCGCGAGCGGGGGTGGGCCCATGGGCATGCAGGCGACGGCGACGGTCCGGGAGTGGTCCCCGCGCGAGCGGGGGTGGGCCGGTTTCGGCCGCGCCTGGGTCGAGGAGGCGCAGGTGGTCCCCGCGCGAGCGGGGGTGGGCCCCCCTCGTCGCCTCGCGGATCGCCTCCGCGACCGTGGTCCCCGCGCGAGCGGGGGTGGGCCGGTCACGGCGCCAGTCGTAGGTCTCCAGGTACCGTGGTCCCCGCGCGAGCGGGGGTGGGCCATCTCCGCGTCATCAACGAGGGTGGTCACATGGGTGGTCCCCGCGCGAGCGGGGGTGGGCCCAGCTCAAGGGCTTCTCTGAACTTGGGCTTTCGGTGGTCCCCGCGCGAGCGGGGGTGGGCCGCCGCGGGTCCACGTTGTTCGCCGGGTCGTTCGGTGGTCCCCGCGCGAGCGGGGGTGGGCCGGTGACAGGGACGAGGTCCTGATCGTCGGTAGGGTGGTCCCCGCGCGAGCGGGGGTGGGCCTGGAACGGCGGTCACGAAGCGCGACAACCTCGCGTGGTCCCCGCGCGAGCGGGGGTGGGCCCCTTTCGGCACGTGGCAAGAGGGTTCTCAACGGGTGGTCCCCGCGCGAGCGGGGGTGGGCCGCCTTGCCCGCCGCCCGAGCCTCGACGAACGTCGTGGTCCCCGCGCGAGCGGGGGTGGGCCGGTTGACGTACCGCTCTAGTGCTGTACTTACTGGTGGTCCCCGCGCGAGCGGGGGTGGGCCCGGCACGACGCGATACTCCTTGGTTCCCGTGACGTGGTCCCCGCGCGAGCGGGGGTGGGCCCTTTACTCATGGGGATGATCTCCAAGGATTCGGGTGGTCCCCGCGCGAGCGGGGGTGGGCCTCGCTACGACTGGTCGGGCATGGGGCAGAACGAGTGGTCCCCGCGCGAGCGGGGGTGGGCCGTGGGCGTTCGGCGATCTCACCACGGGCGACATGTGGTCCCCGCGCGAGCGGGGGTGGGCCCTTTACTCATGGGGATGATCTCCAAGGATTCGGGTGGTCCCCGCGCGAGCGGGGGTGGGCCTCGCTGGTCGTGGCCGAGACGTTCAGCACGTCGGTGGTCCCCGCGCGAGCGGGGGTGGGCCTCGGTATCTGTCCTTTCTCGGGTTGCCCTCAACGTGGTCCCCGCGCGAGCGGGGGTGGGCCGAAGCCGCGTACCCCTGGGTCTGGAGTTAATCGGTGGTCCCCGCGCGAGCGGGGGTGGGCCCCTCATACTTTCAGAGCAGATCACTTCGCTACAGTGGTCCCCGCGCGAGCGGGGGTGGGCCCGTGCAGGCGGTACGCGAGGCGCTGCACGCGGCGTGGTCCCCGCGCGAGCGGGGGTGGGCCCGCCCACCCCTGATCGGTCTGGAGGAACTGCCCGTGGTCCCCGCGCGAGCGGGGGTGGGCCGTCGGCGGCGAGGTTTCCCGTCACTCCGTTCGGGTGGTCCCCGCGCGAGCGGGGGTGGGCCCCCGGAGACCTTGATGACCTCCTTGTCCATTTCGTGGTCCCCGCGCGAGCGGGGGTGGGCCCGAATGGGTCCTCCTGCCGTACACACCCAATGTGTGGTCCCCGCGCGAGCGGGGGTGGGCCACAGGATTTTTGTGCAGGGTGACGATCGATGTAGTGGTCCCCGCGCGAGCGGGGGTGGGCCCGGAGCGTACACTATGCAGACCATCCACGACGAGTGGTCCCCGCGCGAGCGGGGGTGGGCCGTCGCTTTGTGCTACTTTACGCCACGTCTTGTAGTGGTCCCCGCGCGAGCGGGGGTGGGCCATCCGGACCCACGCCACGCCCGCACTCGCTACGGTGGTCCCCGCGCGAGCGGGGGTGGGCCGGTCCTCCGCGCGTCGATCCACGTCGAGGATCGCGTGGTCCCCGCGCGAGCGGGGGTGGGCCGGTTGTTCTGAATAATCACATCGAAGACGGCCAGTGGTCCCCGCGCGAGCGGGGGTGGGCCGCGAACGGCCAAGCTGCGGAGAGCCGGCTGCAAGTGGTCCCCGCGCGAGCGGGGGTGGGCCGCCCGAGGCCGCGATGTCGCTCGACACCGTGACGTGGTCCCCGCGCGAGCGGGGGTGGGCCTGACGGGCGCCAATACCAACGGGCTGGGGCCCGGTGGTCCCCGCGCGAGCGGGGGTGGGCCCCCTGAAAAGCCGCACGCGCAGATTGGCGCGATGTGGTCCCCGCGCGAGCGGGGGTGGGCCTGGAGCAGACCGCCTTCATGCTGGAGGGCGACTGTGGTCCCCGCGCGAGCGGGGGTGGGCTGCCGTCGCCGGTGTCGCAGTGTGCGGAGATGGTGTGGTCCCCGCGCGAACGGAGGTCGCCCGGACATGCAGCGGGGCGGTCGGGATGCCCCCGACGCACGCACCGCTCCGGCACGCGCGCCGGGGGCATCGCATGGATTCGACTTACTTCACCCTCATCATGACGCCGACGTTGAGCGTCGCGGCGCCTTCGCCGATGTCGCCGTAGAACGCCATCTTGTCATTGAAGAAGTAGCGGCCGCCGAGCCTACCGATGAAGTAGAGGCCGCTGTTGCTGCACAGATCGTCGAAGCCTTCGTACGAGCACGAGACGATCGAGTAGCCGAGGCCGAGGCCGACGAACGGGTCGAACTTCTTGTTCTCGAGCTTGAAGTGGTAGTTCGCGGTGGCGCCGATCGGGATGTACGACCACTTGAAGCCCGGCCCCGACCACGAGTAGTAGTCGACGCCGGCCTGGATGCCGATCAGTCCGTCGCCGAGGTCGGGGACGCGGCGGAGCGCGTGCTCGAAGCGCGCCCCGAGGGCCACGGACGCGCCGCCGATCCCGCCGATGCCGAGGGTCGCGCCGACGTCGGTATACCCGAGGCTGAAGCCCTGCTGCGCCATCGCCGGCTGCGTGAACGAGGCGAGTGCGATGAGGATGGCGGCCGCGTGAAAGACTCGAGACATCATCGTTTTCTTCTCCTGAGCGATGAAACGAACGAGTTGATCCGGAGGCGCCGCCGTGGCGCCTCCGGTGACGCCGTGGCCGGTCAGGGCCAGCGCGCCTTGAAGCCCTGGACGGGGCCGTTCCCCTGGACGTCGGTGGTGCCGAAGCCGAGTTTCCCGAACTCGTTCGAGCCCCAGGCGTAGAGCAGGCCGTCCGGACCGATCGCCAGCGTGTGGCTTTCGCCGGTGGACACGAACTCCCAGGCGCTGCCGAGCGCCTGGACGAGCTCGTAGCGGTTGTGCTCGCCGGGCTCGTTGATGCCGAGCTTGCCGCGCGAGTTGGCGCCGGTCGCCCAGAGGAAGCCGTCGAAGTCGAGGGCGAGGGTGAACCCGCCGCCGGTCGAGACGGCGACCCAGTGCATCGCGTGCCCGACCTGCTGCGGGCTCGTCGGCCCCACGACGTTTCCGAGGCCGAGTTCGCCGCTGATGTTGCGGCCCCAGGCCCACAGGGTGCCGTTGTCCTTGATGGCGAGGGTGGCGCCGCCGCCGACGCCGGCGGAGGCGAGGACCCAGTCGCCGGTCGAGCCGACCTGGCGGGGCTGCGTGACGAAGCCCGCGTCGGGGTTGCTGCCGAGCTGGCCGTAGGTGTCGTCGCCCCAGGTCCAGAGGGTGCCGTCGGCCTTCACGGCGACGGTGTGGTCCGAGCCGGCCGCGACCTGGATCCAGCCCTCGCCCTCGACCCGGGTCGGGACGTTCCGGCTGCCCGTGTTCCCGACGCCGAGCTGGCCGAAGCGGTTGCGGCCCCACGCCCAGAGGGTGCGGTCGGCCTTGATGGCGAGGGTGAAGTCGTCGCCGGCGGCGATGGCGACCCAGTCGCTGTCGGTGCCCACGCGCTGGAAGGTCGCGTGCTCGTCGCCGGCGACCCCGAGCTGGCCGTACCCGTTGTCGCCGGCCGCCCAGAGCGTGCCGTCCGCCTTGAGCGCGACGCTGTGGCCGTTGCCTCCGGCGACGGCGACCCAGTCCGTGTCCGTGCCGACGCGCGCGGGCGCGTTCCGGTCCGTGGTGTTGCCGAGCCCGAGCTGGCCGTGGTGGTTCCGGCCCCAGGTCCAGAGGGAGCCGTCCTCGGCGACGGCGAGGGAGTGTGACCGCGCGGCGGCGACGGGTTTGGACTGGAACACGCGCACGACGAGCTCCGCGGTCCGGGTCTTGTCGCCGGCGTCGCCGCGGATCGTGATCGTGTGGTCGCCGACGTGGACGTAGCGGCCGAGGTAGAGGGCGAGCTGATCGCCCATCACCATGGCGGCCATCCCGTCGGACAGACCTTCGACGGAGAGCTGGACCTGCCGGTCGAATCCGCCGACGCGGTCGATCGTGATCCCGACCATCGTCCCGCCGCCCTGGACGGCGTGGACCCGGTCGGCCTCGAGCACGATCCGGAAGTCCGGGTCGTCGGAGCGGTCGACGTGCACCGCCATCTTCGCGGTCCGTTCGGGCGCGCCGTCGGCCTTGGCGCGGACCGTGATCTCGTGGGAGCCGACCTCCGCGGTCGGGGCCGCCGTCAGCGTCAGCGTGCTCGTGGTCGCGTTGCCGGGGACGGTCGCGGGCGAGAAGGTCGCCGTCACGCCGGTGGGCAGGTTCTCGGCGGAGAGCTGGACCGGCTTGTCGAACGCGACGCGGACCAGCGTGATCGTGGCCGTTCCGCTCCCGCCGTGGTGCACGGTCACCGTCGCCGGATCGATGGTGAACTGGAACGAACCGCCCCCGCCGGTGGGCGGCTCGGTCGGGGCGCCGCCGTCGTCTTTGTCGCCGCAGCCCGCGGCGGCGAGGAGGGCGAGGGCCGGGAGCAGGAGGCTTCGGGTCGCTTTCCGGAGCGACGTCGTCCATATGTCCATGGGAAGCACCTCTCGAAGAGTGTGGATCACTCGCGCGACGTCGTCCGGCGGAGACGAGAAAGCCGGCGCTTGAGCGCCGGCCGGCGTTCCACTATACTCCGCCGTGCAGCGCGCGACGGACCGTTCGCGATGGTCCTCTCTCCCCTACCATCGCAGTCCGGGCCCAAAAAGGGCCATCGCTCCCCGGACCGACCCGTAGAGTCCTGCAGAATGACCACCTCACGCGATGCGACCGTCCTCCTGCACAGCTCCCGTGCAGGCGACCGGCAGGCGCTCGACGAGCTCTTCTCGCTCACGTACGAAGAGCTGAAGCGGGCCGCCCGCTTCCGGTTGGGCCGGGTCCGGGTCGGCGAGACGCTGAACACGACGGCGCTCGTCCACGAGATCTACGTGCGCCTGGTCGACCAGAGCCGCGTGGAGTGGGCGGATCGGGCGCACTTCGTGGCCATCGCATCGCGCGCGATGCGCTTCGTGCTGATCGATCACCTGCGCGCGCGCTCGGCGCTCAAGCGGGGCGCGCTGGAGGAGCTCGTGCCGATCGAGGCGGTCGAGGTGGAGGAGGCCGGGACGCAGACGGCGAGCGACCTGCTCGCGCTGAACGAGGCGCTCGAGCGGCTCGAGAACCTCAGCCCCCGGCTCGGCCAGCTCGTCGAGTACCGGTTCTTCGGCGGGCTCACGCACGAGGAGATCGCGGAGGTGATGGGGGTCTCGGTGCGCACGGTGAAGCGGGACTGGACGCGCGCGCGCACGTGGCTCTACGAGATGCTCAGCTCGGAGGATGCGGGGGGCGGGACCGAGCCGTCCGCGTGCTAGCGATGGAAGACCTCACCCCCGACCGGTGGCGGCGGATCGACCGCCTCTTCGAGGAGGCGCTGGACGAGCCGCCGGAGGGCCGCCTCGAGTGGCTGGCCCGCGCCTGTGAAGGCGACGCGGAGCTGTACGACGCGGTGGCCCGTCTCCTGTCGAAGGTCGAGACGGCCGAGAAGGTGCTGGGCGAATCCGTCACCGATTACGCGGACACGGTGCTCGCCGAGCTGGCGGCCGAGGGGGCGGGAGGTGCGGACGGGGCCGACCCGCTCCCCGCGGGAGGTCGCGTCGGCGCGTACCGGCTGATCGAGGAGATCGGCCGCGGGGGGATGGGCACCGTCTACCTCGCGGAGCGCGACGACGCGGAGTTCGAGAAGCGCGTCGCGCTCAAGCTGGTCAAGCGCGGGATGGACACCGACGACATCCTGCTCCGCTTCCGCTACGAGCGTCAGATCCTCGCCTCGCTCGAGCACCCGAACATCGCGCGGCTCTACGATGGCGGCGCCACGGCGGACGGCCGGCCGTACCTCGTCATGGAGTACATCGAGGGCGTGCCGATCACGCGCTACTGCGACGAGAACCGGCTCCCCATCGAAGCGCGGCTGCGGCTCTTCGCCGATGTCTGCCGCGCGGTCCAGTTCGCCCACCAGAACCTGGTCGTCCACCGCGACATCAAGCCGTCGAACATCCTGGTGCAGCCCGACGGCACGGTGAAGCTGCTGGATTTCGGGATCGCCAAGCTGCTGGACCCCACGGCGGCCGGTCCCACGCCGGAGACGCGGGTCGGGCTGCGCATCTTCACGCCGGAGTACGCGGCGCCGGAGCAGCACACGGGCGAGGCCGTGACGACGGCGACGGACGTCTATTCGCTGGGCGTCCTGTTGTTCGAGCTGCTGACGGGCCGGCGGCCCGAGGGCGGAGCGGACGTGGCCCGGCCGAGCGCGGCGCTGGGGCGGGGGGGTACCGGGTCGGGCGACGACGGGGGCGCCGAATCGCTCGACGAGATCGCGCGGCGGCGGGGGACCACGCCGGATCGCCTCCGGCGCCGGCTCCGCGGCGACCTCGACAGCATCGTCGCCACCGCGCTGGCGCGGGAGCCGGCCCGGCGCTACGCGTCGGCCGGCCAGCTCCTGGCGGACGTCGAACGGCACCTCGCGGGGTTCCCGGTCGAGGCGCGCGGCGCCTCGCTCGGCTACCGGGCGGCGAGCTTCGTGCGCCGGCACCGCGTGGGGGTCGCGGCCGCCGCGGCCGTCGCGCTCTCGCTGTTCGGCGGGTTGGGCGCCGCGCTGTGGCAGGCCGAGCGCGCGGCGCGAGAACGCGACGAGGCGCGGATCGAGCGCGCTCGCGCCGAACAGGTGTCCGGCTTCGTGCTCGGCCTCTTCGCGGCCGCGGATCCGCTCTCCGAGGAACGCCTCGACACGCTGCGGGCTCGGGATCTGATCGACCGGGGCGTGGATCGGGTACGCAGCGAGCTGGCCGACCAGCCGGAGGTGAGGGCCCGGACGCTCGCCACCCTCGGGGACGTCTACAACAGCCTGGGTCTCTATGCCGAGGCGCAGGCGCTCCTGGAGGAGGCACTCGAGGCGGTGCCTCCGTCGTCCGACCACCTGCGCGAACGCGCGGCGGTGCTGACCCACCTCGCCGAACTGGCCGACCGGCGCGGCGCGCACGTCGCCGTCGATTCGCTCACCGCCATGGTCCTGTCCCACTACGCGGCGCAGGGCTGGCCGCCGGATTCGCTCTACGTCAGCGTCCTGAGCTACCGTGGGAACGCGCTCGGCGTGCTCGGCCGGAGGGACGAGGCCGCGGCGCATCACGAAGAGGCGCTGGCGCTGGTCCGTCGTCTGGAGCCGGGCGGGAAGCGTTACGCTTCTCTGCTCAACAACTTCGGCGTGTTCTACGCGGACATCGGCGAGCACGCGCGGGCGGAGCCGCTCCTTCGGGAGTCGCTCGAGATCGACCGGAGGATCTACGGCCCCGACCACCCTCGGCTCGCCACCGCCTACAACAACCTGGCCAGCTCGATCCATTACCAGGGCCGACGCACGGAGGCCGAGCCGTTCTACCGCGAGGCGGTGGCCATCGGCCGCAGGGCGTTCGGGCCCGACCACCCGCACGTGGCCTTCTTCGCGGAGAACCTGGCCACCCTCCTGGACGACCTCGGCCGCTACGACGAGGCCGAGCCCCACTACCGCGACGCGCTCCGCATCCTCGAGTCGGCGCTCGACGCGGAGGATCCCCGGCTCGCGACGCTGCGGCGCAACCTGGCGCTGAACCGCCACGCCGTCGGCGCGTACGGCGAGGCGGAGACGCTGCTGCGGGCCTCGGTCGCGGCGCTCGAGGCGACGCTGGGTGCGGACCACCTCTACACGGCGCTCGCCCGGGCGAGTCTCGGCCGCACGCTCACCGCGGCGGGGCGGGCTTCGGAGGGGCTCCCGCTGCTGCGGACCAGCCTCGCGGTGTTGGAGGGGCAGTTGCCGGAGGGCCACTGGCGGCTCCAGGTGGTGCGCAGCGACCTCGGCGCCGCGCTCGCGGCCACGGGCGACGTCGCGGCCGGGGAGCGGCTGCTCCTCGACAGCCACGCCGCCCTCCTCGCGGACCGGGGGCCCGACGACTACTCGACCCGCGACGCACGCGAGAACCTGGCGCGTTACTACCGGGCGCGGGGCCTACCGGAGCGGGCCGCCGAGTACGAGCGGCCGGCGTCGAGCGAGGCGTCGCACTGACCCGCTAGGGTTCCCCCCCCTTCACCCCGCCACCACGATCCCGTACTGCTGCAGCCGCCGGTACATCGCGCTGCGCGAGAGCCCCAGCGCCTCCGCCGCGCGGCTGACGTTGCCGTCGTGGCGCTCCAGCGCTTTGCGGATAAGGTACTTCTCGACCTCTTCGAGGGTCATCTCCTCGAGGCGGGGGGAGGCATCGGCGCGGGGGCGGAGGCCGAGGTCCTCGGCGCGGACGACGTCGCCGCGGGCCATGAGGACGGCGCGCTCGACGGCGTGCTCGAGCTCGCGGACGTTGCCGGGCCAGGGGTGGGCGGCGAGGGCCTGGAGCGCGTCGGGGGCGAAGCCGCGGATCGGCTTGCGGTAGCGGGTGGCGAAGCGTTCGAGGAAGTGCGCGGCGAGGCGGGGGATGTCCTCGGTGCGCTCGCGGAGCGGCGGGAGGCGGATCTCGACGGTGTTGAGGCGGTAGAGCAGGTCTTCGCGGAAGCGGCCCTCGGCGACCTCGCGGGCGATGTCGACGTTGGTCGCGGCGAGGACGCGGACGTCGACGCGGCGGGTGCGGGAGGAGCCGACGCGCTGGAGCTCGCCGGTCTGGAGGACGCGCAGCAGCTTGGCCTGCTGGGAGGCCGGCATGTTCCCGATCTCGTCGAGGAAGAGGGTGCCCTGGTCGGCGAGCTCGAAGTAGCCGACGCGGTCGGTGCGGGCGTCGGTGAAGGCGCCCTTGACGTGGCCGAAGAGCTCGGACTCGAAGACCCCTTCGGAGAGCCCGCCGGCGTTGACGGTGACGAGGGGTCGGTTCGCGCGGGGCGAGGCGGCGTGGAGCCACCGGGCGACGACCTCCTTCCCCGTCCCGTGCTCGCCGGTGATGAGGACGTTGGCGTCGGAGGGGCCGATCCGCTCCATGATCTCGAGGACCGACCGCATGGCGCGGGAGTGGGCGATCAGCTCGGGGAGCCCGTCCTTGCGGAGGAGCCGGTTCTCGCTCTCGAGGCGTTCGGAGCGGCGGAGCGCGCGGCCGAGCTCGACCTGCGTGCGCAGCGTCGCGACGAGGCGGGCGTTGTCCCAGGGCTTCTCTATGTAGTCGCGGGCCCCTCGCCGCATCGCCTCGACGGCGCCCTGGACGCTCCCCCAGGCGGTCATGACGATGACGGGGAGCGAGGCGTCGCTCGCCTGGAGGACGGAGAGGAGGTCGAGCCCCTCGCGCCCCGAGGTCGTGTCGCGGGTGTAGTTCAGGTCGATGAGCACGGCGTCGAAGTCGTCGTGCTCGACGGCGTGGAGGACGCCGGCCGGGGAGCTCGCGGTCTCGATCTCGAAGTCCTCGCCCTTGAGGAGGAGGCGCAGCGCCTCGAGGACGTCGGGCTGGTCGTCGGCGATCAGGATGCGGGGACGGGGCTCGGCCATCTCGCGGTGTCTGCGTCTGTCGTCGTTCGTGGATATCGACAAGTTAACGCGATGGCGCGGTCGGTGGCACCGGGGGCCGGCGCGCTGGTCGGAACGCGCCGGCCCCGGCCCCGGCCGTGTGCGCCGGGGGCGTGCCCGCCGGGGACTGTGCCCGCCGGGGGCCGACCGACCGCGCCATCGCGGGGCGACGTCGTCAATCCTCCCTCAGCGTCTCCTGGGGCGGCGTCGCGGCGGCCCGTGCGGCGGGTCGGGCGCTGGCGAGTGCCGCGACGGCGGCGAAGAGGACCGGGACGGCCGCGAGGGTGACCGGGTCGACCGCCCGCACGCCGAAGAGCTGGGAGGCGAGGAGCCGGGAGGCGGCGAGGGCGGCGAGGGTGCCGACCGCGAGTCCGATCCCGGTGAGGCGGAGCCCCTCGCCCACGACGAGGCGGCCGATCTGCATCCCGGTCGCGCCGAGGGCGAGGCGGATCCCGAGCTCCCGGCGGCGCTGGGTGACGGAGTAGGCGACGACGCCGTAGAGCCCGAGCGCGGCGAGGAAGAGGGCGGCGGCGCCGAAGGCGCCGAGCGCGACCGAGCCGATCCGCCACTGGAAATCGTTCTCGCGGACGATCTCCCGCATCGGCCGGAGCGTCGCGGGGACGTCGGGGTCGAGGGCGGCGAGGGCCGCGCGGACGGGGCCGGTGAGGGTGGCCGGGTCGGCGACGTCGGTGGCGACGACGATGAACCGGCGGCGCGCGGGGGCCTGGGCGACCGGCCGGTAGAGCTGGGGCCGGCCCTTGTCGACGATCCCTTCCTGGCGCACGTCGTCGACGACGCCGACGACGGTCGCGGTGACGGGCGGCTCGCCGGCGGCCTCGGCGAGGAGGATCGTGCGGCCGATGGGGAACTCGCCGGGCCAGTTCCGCTCGGCGAGGGCGCGGCTGACGACCACGACGGGCGCCGCGTCGGCCGCGTCGGCGGCGTGGAAGTCGCGGCCGGCGACGAGGGCGATGCCCATCGCGTCGAAGTAGCCCGGCGAGATGTGCATCCGGAGCGCGGTGGGCCAGGCGTCCCGCTCGGTGTCGGCCGCCTCGGGCGGCGCGTAATGGAGCGGGTCATACTCGTGGTTGAGCGGGAGCCAGGCGGTGGAGGCCGCGGCGCGGACGCCGGGGAGCGTCGCGAGCGCTTCGGTCGCGCGATCGAAGTAGGCGTCGAGGGCCGCCGGAACGGGGTAGCGGTGGGCCGGGGGCGCGACCTCGACGGTGAGGAGGCGCTCGGCGCGGAACCCGAGGTCGACCTGCCGCACGGCCATGAAGCTGCGGATCATGAGCCCCGCGGCGGTGAGGAGGACGACGGCGAGGGCGACCTGGGCGACGACGAGGGTGCGGCGGCCGCGCAGGGTCTTCCGGCTGGTCCCGGCGCCGCGGCCGCCCTCCTTCATCGCCGCGGCGAGGTCGGCGCGGGTGGCGGACCATGCGGGGGTGAGGCCGAAGATCAGGGGCATCGCGAGCGTCAGGGCGACGGAGAAGAGGAGGACTCGCCCATCGACGGTCGCCGTGCCGACACGGTAGAGGGATTCGGGGAGTCGGGGCCCGACCGCGCCGACGACGTAGTAGGTGATGGCGATGCCGAGGGCGCCGCCGGCGAGGGCGAGGAGGGTGCTCTCGACGAGGAGCTGGCGCGAGAGGCGAGCGCGCCCGGCGCCGAGGGCGAGGCGGACCGCGATCTCGCGCGAGCGGGCGGCGCCGCGGGCGAGCGTCAACCCCGCGACGTTGACGCAGGCGATGAGGAGGACGGCGCCGACGGCGGCGAGGAGGAGCACGAAGCCGGTGCGTACGACGTCGTAGAGGAAGTTGAGCGCCTCGCGGAGCGGGCGGACGGAGACGCCGGCGAAGCGGCCTTCGACGTCGGGGTAGAGGGCGCCGAGCTCGCGCTGGATCGCGGTGAGCTCCTCCCGTGCCCGTTCGTGGGACCACCCCGAGGCGAGGCGGCCGACGAGGATGTGGTTCATGCGGTCGCGGGGCTCGCCCGCCGGGTCGGCGCTGAGCGGGACCCAGAGCCGGACCTCGTTCCAGGGGAAGTTGAAGTCGGGCGGCATCACGCCGATGACGGTGTGGGCGGTCCCGTCGATGAGGATCGACCGTCCGACGATCCCCCTGTCGGCGCCGTAGCGTCGCGTCCAGAGCCCGTGGCTCAGGACGACGACGTTCTGGGCGCCGGGCGTGTCGTCGCCGGGCGCGATCGTGCGGCCGAGCTCCGGGCGGGCGCGGAGGAGGGGGAAGAGATTGCCGGTCACGTAGCCGGCCATCACCATTTCGGCGGCCCCGTCGCCCGTCAGGTTGCGGGGCCCGTAATGGTACGCCGCCAGGTCCTCGAACGCCCGGCTCCTTGCCTTCCAGTCCTCGAGCTGGGGGAGGGAGAAGCGTCCTCCGTCCCAGCCGGTCGTCGGGTCGACCTGTCCGATCTGGACCAGCCGCTGCGGTTCGCCGAAGGGCAGCTCGCGGAGCAGGTACGGGTTGAGGATGCTGAAGACCGTCGCGTTCGCGGCGATCCCGAGCGCCAGCGTCGCCACGACGACGAGGGTGTAGCCCGGGCTCCTGCGGAGCGTGCGGAAGGCGTAGCGGATGTCGTGGGTGAGTGTGTCCATGTTATCCCTCCACCCCCGCCAGGCGGCGCTCGCCGGCGATCCAGCCGTCGAAGAGCTCGATGACGCGGTCGCCGTAGGCGGCGTTCGCCTCGGAGTGCGTGACCTGGACGATCGTCGTGCCTTCGTCGTTCAGCCGCTTGAAGAGCTCCATGATCTCGCGGGCTTGGGCCGAGTGCAGGTTGCCGGTCGGCTCGTCGGCGAGGATCAGCTTCGGGCTCGCGATCACGGCGCGCGCCACCCCGACGAGCTGCTGCTGGCCCCCGGAGAGCTGGCTCGGGAAGAGATCCTTCTTCCCGACGATGCCGAAGCGGTCGAGCGTGTCGGCGACGAGCGCCTCGCGCTCCTTCCGGGGGACGTTCCGATAGGAGAGCGGGACTTCTAGGTTCTCGGCGACCGTGAGGTCGTCGAGGAGGTGGTACTGCTGGAAGACGAAGCCGATCGTGCTGCGGTTCAGCTCGGCGCGCTGCTTCGGCTTCAGGGCGTGCACCGGGTGGCCGAGGAGCCAGTACTCGCCGGTCCACTCGTGGTCGAGCATCCCGAGGATGCTGAGGAGGGTGGTCTTCCCGGCGCCGGAGGGCCCCATGATCGTGACGAACTCGCCCTCCTGGATCTCGAGGTCGATGCGGCGGAGCACGTAGGTTCGCCCCGCGCCCGACGGGTAGGATCGTTCGACGTTCTTGAGCCGGATCATCGTGAGTTTCCTTCGACTGCAGATTCGATGGATCGGTGGACGCTCCGCGGGGCCCGTTCAATCCCCGCGGAGCGCGGTCATCGGGTCGACCTTCGCGGCTCGCCGGGCCGGGAGCCAGCTCGCGGCGGTGGCGACGGCGCCGAGGAGCGCGGCGACGCCGAGGAGCGTCGCGGGGTCCGCGGCGCCGATCCCGAAGAGCATCCCTCGGAGCGCGTGGCCGAGGGCGAGGGTGCCGGCGAGTCCGAGGGCGAGGCCGAGGGCGGCGAGGCGGAGCCCTTCGGCGACGACGTCGCGGGTGACGCGGGCTCGGGAGGCGCCGAGGGCGAGGCGGATCCCGATCTCGCGGGAGCGTTGTGCGACGGTGTAGCCGAGGACGCCGTGGACGCCGACGACGGCGAGGGCCAGGGCGAGGGCGGCGAAGAGGCCGAGGAGGAGCGCGGTGAAGCGCGGCGCGGCGATGGAGCCGGCAAGGGTCTCCTCGAGCGCCTCGACGCCGAAGACGGCGAGCTGGGGGTCGAGCTCGCGAAAAATGGCGCGGACCTGCGGGACGACGGCCTCGGGGCGGCCGGCGGCGAGGACGAGGAGCGAGCCGGCCGCGAGCGGCATCTGCGCGAGGGGCGGGTAGACCGCGGGGGGCGGCTCGGCGCCGAGGCCGTCGAAGCGCTCGTCGCCGACGACGCCGACGATCTCGTGGTCCCGGCCGAAGAGCTCGATCCTCCGGCCGATCGGGTCGACGCCGGAGAGGTGGCGCCGGGCGAAGGCGGCGTTCACGACGACAACGCGGGGGGCGGCGCCGTCGTCCCGCGGCTCGAGGAGGCGTCCGCGGAGGAGCGGGACGCCGACGGTACGGAAGTAGTCGGGGCTGACGATCCGGATCGAAGTTTCGGGCTGCGTCGCGGCCTCGGCCTCGGTCTGGCCCTCGAGGCGGAAGCTGGTCGTCCACCCCGGATCGACCGGGTGGTTGACGGCGATGGCGGCGGCGCTCACGCCCGGGATCGTGGCGACCCGGCGCAGGAGCTCCCCGTGGAAGGCGCGGATCTCGGGGAACTCCGGGAAGTCGCTGAACGACTGCGGGTAACGGCTTGCCGGGAGCTGGAAGTCGAGCTTGACCACGTTCTCGGCGCGGAACCCGGGGTCGACGTCGAGGAGCCGGGCGAAGCTGCGGATCAGGAGCGATGCGCCGCCGACGAGGGTGACGGCGAGGGCGATCTCGGCGACGACGAGGGCGCCGCGGGCGCGGACCCGGCGTCGGCTTGCGGAGAGCCCCGGCGCGCCCGCCTCGCGGAGCGTGGCGTGGAGGCCCACCTCGCGGCGTGCGACGGCGGGGGCGAGGCCGAAGACGAGGCCGACGGCGGTGAGGGTCGTGGCGACGACGGCGAGGACTCGTCCGTCGATCGCGGCCGCCTCGATGCGCGGGACCCCGCCGGGGACGAGGCCGACGAGGAGGTCGAGCGCCCAGCCCGCGAGGCCGACGCCGAGGGTGCCGCCGAGGAGGGCGAGGACGAGGGCCTCGACGGTGAACTGACGGGCGAGGCGGCCGCGGGTCGCGCCGAGCGCGGTGCGGACCGCGACCTCGCGGCTCCGCGTCGTCGCGCGGGCGAGGAGCAGGTGGGCGACGTTCGCGCAGGCGACGAGGAGGACCAGCGTGGTGGCGCCGAGGAGGAGGAGCAGTCTCGGCCGGACGTCGCCGACGAGGGCGTCGCGGAGCGGGACGGCCAGGAAGTCGCGCCCCTCGTTGTCGGCGGGGTGTTCCGCCTCGAGCTCGGCGGCGATCGTGGCGATCTCGCGGCGGGCGCCGTCGAGGGTGGCGCCGGGGGCGAGCCGTGCGACGACGCCGAGGTCGTGCACCCCGCGCGGCGCGCTCGTCGGGGCGGCGCGGAGCGGGACCCAGAGGTCGGTCTCGGCGGAGGGGAACGCGAAGTCGGCCGGGAGCACGCCGACCACGACGTGGGCGCGGTCGTCGAGGAGGACGGTCCGCCCGAGGATCGCCGGGTCGGCGCCGAAGCGACGTCGCCAGAGGCGCTCCCCGAGGACGACGACCGGTTCGCCGCCGGGCGAGTCCTCGGCGGCGTCGTAGGCGCGGCCGAGGAGGGGCGAGGCGCCGAGGAGCGGGAAGAGCTCGTGCGACGTGTGGGTGGCGCTCACCCGCTCGGCCTCCTCGCCCCCGAGCGCCATCGGCCGGGTACGGAACGCCGCGGCCCCCTCGATCGTCCGGCTCCGCTCCCGCAGGTCGAGGAAGTCGGGCGTCGAGAACCCCTCGCGCGTGGTGCCGCTGTGCCGGTCGCCCTGGTAGAGCCGGACGAGCCGATCGGGCGCGGGGTAGGGGAGCGGCCGGAGGAGCACGGCGTCGACGATCCCGAAGACCGCCGTCGTCGCGCCGATCCCGAGGGCGAGGGTCAGTGCGGCGGCGGCGGTGAAGCCGGGGCTGCGCCGGAGCGCGCGAACCGCGAGGCGCAGGTCGTGGAGCAGCGAATCGGTCATGGCATCTCCTCGTCGGCCCGGAACGCCATCGGCGCCCGGGCCGCGTGATCGGTCCTCATTCCACGCGCAGCGCCATCATCGGGTCGACCTTCGCGGCCCGTCGGGCCGGGACCCAGCTCGCGGCGGTGGCGACGGCGGCGAGGAGCGTGGCCGCCGCGAGGTACGCGAGGGGGTGCGTCGGCTCGACGCCGTAGAGGAAGCCGCGCAGCAGCCGCGTCACGACGAGCGCGCCCGCGACCCCGACGGCGAGGCCGATCGCGACGAGGCGGAGCGCGTCGCCGACGACGAGCCGCTCGACCTGGCGCGGCTGCGCGCCGAGGGCGATCCGCACGCCGATCTCGCCCGTCCGACGGGTCACGATGTAGGAGATCACGCCGTAGAGCCCGATCGCCGCGAGGGCGAGGGCGATCCCGGCGGCCAGCGCGATGAGCGCGAGGGTGAAGGAGAGTCGGCTCATCGAACGGGCCACGATCGTTTCCAGCTCCTCGGCGTTCGCGATCGGGATGCCGGGGTCGAGCTCCTCGACCGCCCGGCGGATCGCCGGGAGGAGCGCGATCGGGCTCGACGTCGCCGTGCGCACGACGAGGCTCACGCCGCCGTACCAGAACCCCGGTGTCTCCGGCGGCGGGACCATCGGGTAGTAGACCGCGATCGCCGGCTCATCGGTGACCGAGTTGGCGTAGACGTCGCCGACGACGCCGACGACCTCGAAGTACGGCCTGTACGGGCTGTCGCTCGGCGCGATCCGCTTGCCGATCGGGTCTTCCCCCGGCCAGAAGCGCTCGGCGAACGCCTCGCTCACGACGACGGCGGCGGCCGAGGGGTTGGCGTGGTCGGCTTCGGTGAGAAACCGGCCGCGGCGCAGCGGGATGCCGAGCGCTTCCAGGGCGCCCGGGGATGCGTGGACCTGGTCGGCGCAGGTGGTCCACCCGATCTCTCCCAGGCGGTCGTGGACGGCCCGGTCCTCGAACGTCTGGGCGGTGCAGCCGTACCCCCCGGTCAACGGGACGTGGGTCGAGATCCCGGCGGCGGTCACGCCCGGGAGCGTGCGGACGCGCTCGAGGAGCTGCGCGAAGAACTGCCACTTCGCGTGACTGTCGGGGTAGCGCACGTTCGGCACGAAGAGCTCGACCTTGAGCCCGCCTTCGGGGTCGAACCCCGGATCCACGGCGCGGAGCCGGCGGAAGCTCTCGAGGAGGAGCCCCGCACCGACGACGAGGACGAGGGCGAGCGCGACCTGGGAGGCGACGAGGGTCGAGCGCACGCGCTGCCGCTCCCTCCCGACCGTCGTCGTGCGACCGCCTTCGGCGAGGGTGGCGGTGCCCCGGACATCGCCGTGCCGCAGCGCCGCGGTCGCGGCGAGCGCGCAGGCGACGACGATCGAGATCCCCAGCGCGAAGAGGAGCACGCTGCCGTCGATGCGTATCGCGTCGAGCCGCGGGAGCGTGTCGGGCGCGATGGAGGTGAGCCAGCGCACGCCGCCGAAGCCGAGGAGGAGCGCGAGCGCGCCGCCGGTCAGGGCGAGGATCAGGCTCTCGGCCAGGTAGTGCCTCGCGATCGCCAGGCGGCTCGCGCCGAGCGCCGCGCGGATCGTGAGCTCGCGCCGTCGCCCTTCGGTCCTGACGAGGAATAGGTTCGCCACGTTCGCCGCGGCGATCAGCAGCACGAGCCCGACGGCGCCGAAGAGGATCCAGAGGTTCTTCGCCAGATCGCCCACGACGTAGGCCTTGAGCGGCTGGACCACCGTGCGGAAGCCGAAGCGGTCGAAGAAGGCCTGGCTGTAGGCCTTCGGGAACGTCTCGGGGAGCCTCGCCCTCAGCCGGTCGAGCTCCGCCTGCGCCTGTTCGACGGTGGCGCCCGGTGCGAGCCGCGCCATCATCGGGATGACGTGGTTGTTGTAGAACGGCCCCGCCGGGTTCAGCTTCATCGGCACCCAGACGTCCGCACGGACCCCCGACAAGAGCCCCGATGCGCCCGGGAGTTCGACGCCCGGCCCCATGACGCCGATCACCTCGAACGGGAGCTCGTTGACCCGCACCGTCTTCCCAATCACGTTCGGGTCGCCGCCGAAGCGGCTCTGCCAGTAACCATGGGAGATGACGGCGACGTCGGGCCCGCCGGGCACGTCATCGGCCTCCTCGAACAGGCGCCCGAGGATCGTCCTCGCCCCCAGGAGCCGCAGCGTGCCGGCGCTGACCTCCGCTGCGAGGCCGCGCACCGCGCCGTCCGGGCCGTCGAGGTTCGCGCCGCCCATCCTGTAGGCGCCGATCGCCTCGATCGCGCCGGCGTGCTCGCCGTAGAAAAAGTACTGCGCCATGGAGAGGTCCCACCTCGCGCCTTCGCCGACGCCCGGGACCAGGTTCGCCAGCCGGACGAGGCGATCGGCCTCGGGATACGGCAGCGGGTCGAGCGCGACCTTCTCGAGCACAGTGTAGATCGCCGTCGTCGCGCCGATCCCGAGGGCGAGGGTCGCGACGGCGATGAGCGTGTAGCCAGGCGCGCGGATCAGCGCGCGGAGACTCTGCCGGAGGTCCTGAAGCAGCATGCTCATGAATCCTCCTTGCCGTGGAGGGGGCATACGAGCGACTTCACTTCTGAATTCTTCGGACGTCGTCGTGTTACGACCCTATGGGTGGGCGATCCGGGTCATGTCGGCGCGGGGCCGGGGGGCGGTTCACCCCCCGTGCGGGACCCTCGCGCCCTCGCCGCCCACGTGGAACCCGCTCTCCTCCAGCTCCTCGATCGCCGCGCCCGCCGCCTCGTCGCGAATCACCTGACCGTCGAAGAGGTGGATCGTCCGCTCCGCGTGGCGCGCGTAGCGCGGGTCGTGCGTGACCATGCAGATCGTCGCGCCGCCGCGGTGCAGCTCCCGCAGCAGCTCCATGACCGCCTCGCCGTTGCGCGAGTCGAGGTTCCCCGTCGGCTCGTCCGCCAGCAGGATCAGCGGGTCGCCGACGATCGCGCGCGCCACCGCCACGCGCTGCTGCTGACCCCCGGAGAGCTGCGACGGGTAGTGCCGCGTCCGGTGCGACATCCCGACCCGCTCGAGCGCCGCCTCGACCCGCTTCTTCCGCTCCGAGGCCGGCATCCCCCGGTACGTCAACGGCAGCTCGACGTTCTCGTAGACCGTCAGGTCGCCGATCAGGTTGAACGCCTGGAAGATGAAGCCGATCTCCCGGTTCCGGATCCTCGCCCGCTCCGAGGCGCTCAGCCCCGAAACCGGCTTCCCGTTCAGGTGGTACGTCCCCTCCGTCGGCGAGTCGAGGAGCCCGAGGATCGAGAGGAGCGTCGTCTTGCCGCACCCCGACGGCCCGGCGATCGCCACGTACTCTCCCGCCCGGATCTCGAGGTGGATCCCCGAGAGCGCGTGCGTCTCGACCTCGTCCGTCAGGAAGACCTTCTTCACCCCTTCCAGCTTGATCAGCGGTTCCGTCGCCGTCTGCATCGTGCTCTCCTTCTCCGATGGCCGTGGTTGCTTCACCGGTCCATTCCGCATCGCCGCCTTCCGCGCTTCCCTTCCGCTACCCCGCACACCCCGTCACCGTAGCCGCACCCGGTCGTACGAGTCCCACTGCGACATATCCGACAGGATCACGACGTCGCCGGGTTGGAGCCCGTCGACGACCTCGATCGTGCTGACCGAGCTGCGGCCGAGGCGGACCGTGACGCGGACGGCGCTCTTCCCGCCCGGCTCGAGCTTGAAGAGCCCGATCGTGCTCTCGGCCTGACCGTACGCGGGGCGGCCGACGAAGAGGACGTCGTCGAGGCGCTCGACCTCGATCGTGCCGTCGATGCTGAGGTCCGGCCGCGCGCCGGGGGGGAGCGGCCCCTCGAGGGCGACCTCGACGGCGACCGTCCCGTTCTGCACCGCGGGATCGATCCGCATGACCTTCCCCGGGACGACGCCGTTGCGGGTGTCGATCGTGGCGGGCTGGTGCAGGACCACGTCCTTCGCCTGCGTCTCGGGGATGCGGAGCACCGCCTTGAGGCGCCCCGGCTGGGCGACGACCGCGAGGTTCTCCCCCGGGACGACCCACTGGCCGACCTCGAGGCTGAGCTCCTGGAGGACGCCGTCGGCGCCGGCGCGGACGGTCATCGACTCGACCTGGCTGCGCTGGAACTCGGCGATCGCGCGGAGCCGCTGGACCTGCTCGCGCTGGACCGCGAGCTGGTCGTCGATCGACGCGGTGAGGAGCTCGAGCCGCTTCTGCTCGACGTTGAGCCGGATCTCGAGCTCGGCCGCCCGGTCCCGCGCCCGGCTCAGCTCCATCGCGGCGATGAGCCCCTCGCGGGCGAGCTCCTCGTTCGCCTTGATCTGCCGCAGCGCCTCCTCGTACTCGCTCCTCGCCGCGGCGACGGCGGCTTCCTGCGTCAGCCGCTGATCCTCCAGCGACGTGCGGAGGTTGACGAGCTGCGCCTCGGCGGCCGTGAGCTGCTGCTCCGCCTGGAGCGCCTGGATGTGCACGTCCGGGTTGCTCAGCTCGAGGAGCACGGTCCCCGGTTCGACGACGGTGCCCGGGCGGGCGAGGACCCGCTCGACCCGGCCCGGCGTCAGCGTCGTGATGTAGCGGATCTGCTCGGGGACCAGGTTGCCGTTCCCCCGGACCTGTCGGACCATCGGGCCCTGGCGCACCGTGTCGGTCCAGATCGTGGCCCGGTCGACGGTGGGGGCGGCGGGCTCGAGCCGCGCGAGGGCGACGGTCGTCGCGACCACCAGCGCGACCCCGGCGAAAATGAGCACGAGGCGGCGTCGGTTGGGCTTCTTCTGGCGTGGGATGTCCATCGCTCGATCGTTCGTTGTTCGGGAGCCGCGGTGTTGCGGCGTGGGGTGGCAGGGTAAGGACCGTGCCACCTGCAAGGTAATCGCTATCTCGTTATCTGGCTACACGATACGGCAATTTGTCGCCGCCATGGCGCGGGGCGGCCGTGACCGGTTGCGGGACCGACGATCCCACGACCGGACACGGGGGCTCAGGAGCCGCCGGACCCCGGCCGGAGCGGCTGGCCGACCGCCGACTCGAGCGCGGCGAGCGCCTCGTGGAAGGCGTAGACGGCGGCGAGGGCGTCGCGGTTGGCGCGGGTCCACTGCGCCTCGGCCTGGGTCAGCTCGAGGAAGCTGCCGGCGCCGACGCGGTAGCGTTCGCGGGCGAGGCGCCACTGCTCCTCGGCGGCCGCGGCGTTGCGTTGCTCGAGGCCGACGGTGCGGTAGGCGGTCTGGAGCGCGCGGAGCGCGGTCGCGACCTCGGTCCTGCGACGGAGCTCCTCGGCGCGGCGGGCGTGGCGGGCGTCGTCGGCGGCGACCTGCGCGGTCTCGACGCGGAGGCGTCGCGCGAAGCCCTGGAAGACCGGGAGCGAGACCGAGATCCCGGCGGTAAAGGGCTGGCGCGTGAAGTCGAAGGGGAAGACGTCGTTCCCGGCGAGGATCGCCGCCTCGTCCGCCGGGGTCAGCGCGAGGGCGGCGCAGTCGGCGGGGCGGTCGGGGAGGGGCGAGGAGAGACCCGCGGAGATCCGGTTCATCAGCTCGCACGATTCGATGCTCGATTGCGCGCTCCGCCGCGCCTGGGCGAGCAGGTAGTCGGGGTCGCCGGCCTTGCGCGTGAAGCCCGACCACCCGGCGGATACCCGGATCGTCGGCAGGTACGCGCTCTTCGCGCCGCGCACCGCCGCCCGGCTCGCCTCCTCGGCGGCGCGCATCGCCCGGAGCCCGGGGTGCGACGTCGCCGCCATCGCGGTCAGCTCCTCGAGCGTCCACCGCGGCTCGAAGATCTCGAACTCGCTGGTGAGCTCGATCTCGCGGTCCAGCTCGACGCCGAGGAGCTCCATCAGCCGGTAGACTTCCGCTTCGGCGTCGCTCTCGGCCTGGAGCAGCGCGACCTCCGCGCGGCCGTGCTCGACCTCCGCCTGCTTGGCCTCCAGCGGCGGCGCCGCGCCGACCCGGACCCTCGCCTCCGCCAGCGCCAGGTTCTCGGCCGCGCTCTTCAGCTCCCGCCGGGCCAGCTCGATCCCGTCCCGCGCCCTGCGGGCCGCGAGGTACTGCCGCGTCACCTCGGCCCGGAGCGCGAACGCCGCCGCCTCGGTCCGTGCCTCCGCCGACCGCCGCGCCGCCCGCGCCTCGCCCACCCGGAAGAGCGACGCCGCGCCGATCTCGTAGCCGAGACCCAGGGTGTAGCCCGAGGAGTAGTAGGCCGGCGTCTGCCCCAGCCCGAGGTCCGACCCGGTCAGGATCCCGAGCCGCGCCACACCCGCCGCCTGGTAGTCGAACCCCATCGACGCGGTCGCGCTCGGGAGGAGCGCGCCCCACGCCTGCCGCACCTGCCAGTCGGCCGCCGACTCGTCGTTCGCCTGCGCCAGGAAGTTCGGGTTCGACCGCCGCGCCAGCGCGATCGCCTCCTCCAGCGTGAGCGTTGCCGGCGCCTCCCGAGCCGGCGTCTCCTGGGCGAAGGCCGCTCCCATCGGCATCGCCGCCGCAGCGAGCAGCAGCGCGGCCGTCCTGGGGAACGCGGCGCGGCGGATGGGGATCCGCGGTTCGATTCCTCGATGCATCGGTCGTGACTCCACGGGGTCGATTCGGTTCGGTCGATTCTCGGGCCGCCGTGTGGGCGATCCGGCGACGAGTCGCCGGGCGGCGGTCCGGTGGTGCGCCCGGTCTGCGCCGCAAGGGGCCGTTCCGGGGGCGGTCCGGCCGCGGGATGAGGAAAGGGGTGTGCCAGTTGGGGTAGTCGGGATAAGTGCGTGCGATTACATGGTATACGACGCGTGGTGCGCTCCGTCCGCGGCCGGTGCGGCGCCCGTTTGCGGGACGCGCGGTGTCGGAGGCGGACACTTCGCGGGGCGTCGTCGTCGCCGTCGGCGCGTCGCGCCCCGCCGCCGGTGCGCCATCCGCCGGGCCCTTCCGGCGACCCGCTTGACGCCCGGCGGCCGGATTCGCATGCTGTGCACCGCGGCCGTGCGGCGTCGCCCGTCGCGCCGGCGCGCCCAACCTCCCGACCAGGAGTCGACCATGGCCATCGGTGGAGCGCCCCGCGACGCGCGAGGCCCGACCCGCCGCGAGTTCGCCCGGACGATCGCCGGGCTCGCGGCCGCCCCGCTCCTCCCCGCATGCGCGACGATCGCGGCCCCGCCGCCCCGCCCCGCCCCCGCCGAAGCCCCGTCCCCCGCAGCGGTCCCGGACCCCTCCCACCTCCCCGAAACCGAGATCCTCTTGCAACTCGTCCGGGCGCGCTACGGCGCCCACCTCACCCTCGAGGAGCTGGAGGCGGTCCGGCTGGGGATCGAGGGGGAACTCCGGGCCGCGGAGCGAATGCACAGGGTCCGGCTCGACAACGGGGTGGCGCCGGACTTCCCTGCCTGCCTGCGGGACGGTTGACGTGATCGACGACGCCGTGCTCTACGCCCCGATCCGGGAGCTCGCGGCCGGGCTCCGCGCGGGGCGGTTCTCCCCCGTCGAGCTCACCGAGGCGTACCTCGCACGGCTGGAGACGATCGGGCCGGAGCTCGGCGCGGTCGTGACGGTCCTGCGCGATTCGGCGCTGGCCGAGGCGGCGAGGGCCGAGGCGGAGCTCCGGGCGGGGCGCGACCGTGGCCTGCTCCACGGGATCCCCTGGGGCGCCAAGGACCTGTTGGCGACGCGGGGCGTCCCCACGACCTGGGGCGCCGCCCCCTACCGCGACCAGGTCTTCGACTACGACGCGACGGTCGTCCGGCGCCTCCGCGAGGCCGGCGCGATCCTCGTCGCCAAGCTGGCGATGATCGAAATTGCCGGCGGGCTCGGCTACGACCAGGCCGACGCGTCGCTCACCGGCCCCTGCCGCACGCCGTGGAACCGCGACTTCTGGAGCGGCGGGTCGTCGAGCGGGTCGGCGGCGGCGGTCGCCGCGGGGCTCGTCCCCTTCGCCATCGGCTCCGAGACGTGGGGCTCGATCGTGACCCCGGCCGCGTTCTGCGGCGTGACCGGGCTCCGGCCGAGCTACGGCCGGGTCAGCCGCCACGGCGCCATGGCGCTCTCCTGGAGCATGGACAAGATCGGCCCGATCGGCCGCACCGCCGACGGCTGCGGGATCGTCCTCGCCGCGATCGCGGGGCCCGACCCCCTCGACCCGACGACCCTCGCCCGGCCGTTCGACTACGCGCCCGACCGCGAGCGTGCGGGCGGGTGGCGGATCGGGGTGCTCAAGGACGCGACCCGGGGGACGCAGCCCGAGGTCGCCGCGAACTTCGAGGCCGCGGTCGATGTGCTCCGCTCCTTCGCGACCGTCGTCGAGGGGGTCGAGCTGCCCGACTACCCGTACAACGCGATCGCCGGGACGATCATCGACGCCGAGGCGGCGAGCGCGTTCGAGGAGCTGATCGAGAGCGGGAGGGTCCGGGAGCTCGCGGCGCCCGGGAGCAGGACCGGCGGGTACAGCGGGATCGTCATCCTGGCGCGGGACTACCTGAAGGCGCTGCGGTTGAGGGGGCCGTTGCGGCGGGACCTCGATGCTCTCCTCGCCGGGTTCGACGCCATCGTCTCGCCGACCCGGGCGACGGTGGCCTACCCGATCGACCGCCCGTTCCACCTCGCCTACCCGGGGCTCGGCGGCGGGGCGCCGGCGATCGGCGCCGCCGCGAACCTCGCGGGGCTCCCGGCGATCGCCGTCCCGAACGGCTTCGGCGAGAACGGCCTCCCGACCTCCCTCACCCTGACCGGCCGGGCGTTCTCGGAGAACCGGCTCCTCGCGATCGCCGCGGCGTACCAGCGCGCGACCGACTGGCACACCCGCCGGCCGCCGCTCGCCTGAGGGGTTCGCGGGGTCGCACCACCGGGGGCGGGCCCCGCAGCCGGAGCGCCGGCACGCCCGCCGACCGGGCACGGCGTTTGCCGCCGGGCCGGCGGGCCGCTAGATTGCCGGCCCGCACGCGGCCGCGGGCGACGCTACCAGCTGATCTTGCCCTGCTGCGAGGTGTCGATCTCGTCGGGCCGACCGGTCCGGAAGAGGAACGCCTCCATGTTGGCCATCAGCATCTCGCGGGCGGGCTTCTCGCGGACGTCCAGGCCGTAGTGGTTGATCAACGCGGTCTGCTGCCGGAGCCACTGATCCCAGCAGCGCTGGCAGATGGACCGGTACACCCGCTCGCCGAGCTCGTTCCGGAGCGGCGGCCGCTCGAGCTGCGGCGCGACCTGGCCGCACCGGACACACGATATCTCAGCCATTGTCTCTCCTCTCACGCCTCGCCGGACCCGGCAGGGACCGGCTCCTTCGCCAGGTATCGGGGATCGTTCACGGTAAGGTACACGGGCGCGAACGCGTGTCCACCCCCAGCTCCCCGCAGTGGACCGCCCGTGCGGTCGTCGCCCTCCTGACGGGGCTCCTCGCCGCCGCGCCGCTCCGCGCCCAGGAGGGGCTGGTGCTCGGGGGCGGCGGCGCACGCGGGCTCGCGCACGGCGGCGTCGTCGTCGGGCTCGAGCGCCTCGGCCGCGACCCCGACATCGTCGCGGGGGCGAGCATGGGCGCGATCATCGGCGCGCTCTACAGCGCCGGGTACGAGCCGACCGAGATCTGGCGGATCGTCGTCGACGAGAACTGGCCCGAGCTCTTCACGCCGATCCCTCTCTTCGTCGGGCCGGACCGCGACGCGCGGTACCCGGTGCTGCGCGTCGCTCTCGAGGGCGCCGACCGGGGGTGGGGGCTGATCCCCGACGCGCGGATCAACCGCCGGCTGACGCAGCTCCTCTTCGAGGCGCAGGCGCGGACCCGCGGCGACTTCGACCGGCTGCCGCGGCGGTTCCGCGCCGTCGCCGCCGACCTCGCGACCGGCGGCCTCGTCGCCCCCGCGGAGGGCGACCTGGCGCGCGCGGTCCGGGCGAGCATGGCCGTGCCGGGCGTCTTCGCGCCCGTGGCGTGGGAGGGGCGGCTCCTCGTCGACGGGGGCGTGCGTAACTACCTGCCTGTTACGGTCGCGCGCGAGCTCGGCGCCGAGAGTGTGATCGCCGTCGACGTGATCCGGCCGCCGGCCCTCGAGGACGTCGACCCGATCGCGACCGCCATCCGCGGGCTGCGGCTGATCCTCCTCAACGCGCTCCCGCCGGGCTCGGAGCCGGACACCCTGATCCTGCCGGCGATCACGCCGGGGTTCTCGGAGGCGCTCTTCCCGCGCGACCCGCGGCCCCTCCTGGAGAAGGGGCTCGTGGCGACGCTCGAGACGCTCGGCCCGGCCGGGGCGTCGCCGCCGCGGGCGAGGACGCTGCCGCCGGCCCCCGCGTCGCTCGGCGAGCTCCGGATCGAGTCGGCCGAGCCGGCGCTCGAGCGCCTCGCCCGCGACGCGTTCCGCGACGCCGTCGGCCGGCCGTTCGACGCGGCCGCGGTCCTGGCGGCGGTCGACCGGCTCTACGCGACGGGGCTCTTCACCGGCGTCTGGCCCGCGGTCGAGCCCGACACCGGCGGCGGCGCGCCCGCGCTTCGCGTCCGCCTCGAGGCCGAGCCCCGCGTCGCCCTCGGCGGAGCCGTGGGGTACGACAACGACCGCGGGTTCCGGGGCTGGGGCGCGCTTCGCGGCCGCATCGCCGCTGCCGGCCGCCCCGCCGAGCTCCACTTCGAGGCCTCGGGCGACGCGCTGGACCGCTGGGCCGCGCTCTCGACCCGCCTCGTCCCGCTCCGCGGGCTCGCCTGGAGCGCGGGCGCCTTCGCCCGCGAGCGCGACGTCCGCCTCTTCCGCGGCGACGAGCTCCTCGACAAGGAGCTCCACGTCGCCCGGCTCGGCGGGTGGATCGGCGCGGAGGCGCTCCGGCTCTCGCCCGACCGGGCGGCGGCCGCGACGCTCCGGGTGGCGCGCGTCGACGTCGAAGGGGGCGAGGAGGGGTGGGCGTGGGGGCCGATGCTCCGCTACGGCGAGACCGAGTCCCTCGCCCGCGTCGTCGGCGCGGCGCCAAGGGTCGAGGCGGAGGCGAGCTTCGGCGCGTTCGAGTACCGCCGCGCCCGCGCGATCGGATCGGTCGACGCCGTCGTCGGCGGGGCCTGGCTCGCCGCCGTCGCCGACCTCACCCTCGTCGGCGGGGACCCGACCCCCGACGAGGTCCCCGCCCTCGGCGACGACGGGCTCATGCCGGGGCTCCGCCGCGGCCGGCTGCGCGGCCGGACCCGGGCCGTCGCGGGGGGCGACGTCGCCTTCGCGATCCCCCTCGAGGCGCTCGCACGGTTCCGCCTCCGCGCCGGCGGCGTGGCCGATGGTGTTGAGGTCCCGACCGGCTCCGATGCCTGGCTCGTCGGCGCGGAGCTCGGCGTGATCTGGTCGACGGCGTTCGGCCCGATCTCCGTCGCGGTCGGCGGCAACACGCGCGGGGACTGGCGCCTCGACCTGAACCTGGGACCGATCTTCTGAGCCGAACGCCCCCGGGTCCAGGCCGCGGCGGCCCAGACCCCGCGGCGCCGCCCGCGCGCCGTACTCCGGCACGCCGCGGCGGCGCCCCGGGGATCCGCCCGGGGGCTACTCCTCCGCCGTGATCGCCGCGCCGCCCGCCGCCGCGGCCAGCGACAGGATCGCGGCGAGGAGGATCCACCAGACGGCGGTCGAGAGCGTCCCCGCCACCTGCGTCGCCACCTGCGGCGCCTGACGCTGGATCTGCTCCGCCTGGAGCTGGATCCCCTGCGTCGTCTGCTGGATCTGGTTCGCCGCCGAGCGCGCCTGCTCCTCGCTCAGCCCCTGCTGCTCGAGGATCGCTACGACCCGGTCCGTCCCCGTCTGGCCCGGCTGACCCAACGGGAGCTGGTCGACCTGCGTGACCGCCGCCGCGCCGAGCCGCGTCGCGCCGCCGATCGCACTCGTCAGCGCCTGCCCCGCCACGCCGAACATCCCGCCGACCAGCGTGCTGATCCCCGACGACAGCGCCCAGAGCGCCACGATCACCGAAAGTCCCCAGACCAATATCCCGTGCAGGACCCCGTCGAACCGGCTGACCACGCCGGCGAAGTGGCCCGCGGCGAGCCCGCCGACGAAGAGCGAGATCAGCGCCGTCGCGACCGCCCAGATCCCGGCGCCGATCCCAATGTCCTGGAAGGGCTGCCCCGTCCGGAAGTCCAGCGCGCCGAACCCGATCGCGAGGCCCAAGAGCGACAGGAGCACCTGGACGACGACCGCCACGACCAGCCCGGCGAAGATCGCCCCCCAGCTCAGACGAAAGCCGATGAACTCGATCTCCTCGCCCGGCTCCGGATGTATGTGTTCAGCGTGAACCGCCATAACGCACTCCCTGCGAGGTGACAACGAACCCGCGTCCTCCGCGAGCCCCACGCGTGCCCGCGGTCGCAAGGAGCGTTCCGACCGACCCATAGCAAAGCGCCCGCGGGGGAGATCCCCCGCGGGCGCCCTGCGGCCGGGGCCGACGATCGACTAGAATTCGTCGTCGTAGCGGCCGGCGCCGTACCGGCCCGCCGTCGGCCGGCCGTGACCCTCACGGCGCGGACCGGCGCCGCCCCGACGGGGCGGCTCGGCCGGCGGGTTCAGGCGCACGACGTTCTGCGCCTTCAGACCCTTGTCGGCCTGCAGGATGTCGAACTCCACCTCCTCGCCCTCGTAGAGGACCTTGAAGCCGGTCCCCTCGATCGCGCTGTGGTGGACGAAGACGTCGGGTCCGCCCGGCTGCTGGAGAAAGCCGTAGCCCTTCTCCTGGGAGAACCACTTGACGGTCCCTGTGGTACGAGCCATCGCCGTACTCCTGGTGTGAAAAGGGGTTGTGACTGTGGGGGGTGCGGAGCGATGTGCCGTACCCTCTCACCGACAATGCCGCGATGGAAGCGCCCGCGGCTGGCGCATACAAGAAGAGGGACCGCGAAGGCTTCCGCAGGTCCCGTTTGATGAGTCCAGGCGAATCCCGCGTACCCCAGGCGACCGCCCCGCGCCGGGCGCCGCCCTGTCTTGCGAGTGAAATAGTAGCGCGGGCGCCGACGGAAGTCAATACGAAAGTATTGCCCCCAAAGGCGTTTGCGGGACCGTGACCGGGTCGTGGCGAAGGGGTTGCGCTCCGGGCGATTGACGGAGGGCGCGCGGCGTTGTAGCGTCCCCCCGGTCGCCGGGACCCCGGCGGCGGGAAAAGAGGATCACGGAACTGCGGGTCGAATGGATATGGCTGGACATCAGGGCAACCCCGGGCGGAACTCGGGCGAGGCGTTCCGCTTCCGCGTCTCCGACGCCGTCGAAGTCCCTCTGCGCGGCTACCTGCTGCGGCTCCGGCTCCTCGACGGGGCGCCGAACCTGAAGGAGCTGCGGCCCGGTCGGTACCTGCGGCTGCGCGCGCCGGACGGCTCCGAGCGGCTGGCGAAGATCCTGGACTACGCGATCACGGGCGGCCATCCGACGCAGGCGAGGCTCGAACGGACCCGGGAGCTGGACGTGGTGATCGCGCGCGAGGATGCGGTGCGCGGCGGTCGGCCGGTCGCGATCGGGTGGATGGTGGTCGGGGTGGCGACCGGCGGCGGGGAGCGCGCGGCGTAGAGGCGGGATCCAGATCGCGATGGGGGCCGCCCGGACGGCGGCCCCCGACCCACCGGAGGTGACGGCGGACCCTGCAGGCCCGTCCTGGTTATAACCCCCTCGGCCCACGAAGTCCGAAGGTCGTCCCTCACCCCTGGTCGCCATGATGCATCGGAAACGGCTCCTTCTCGTCCTCCTCTCGATCCCGGTCGTGCTGATCGCCGTCGTGGTCGGCGCGGTGCTCCTCGTCCCCGCCGATAAGGTGGGCGCGCTGGCGGCGGAACGGGCGACGGTGGCGCTGGATCGCGAGGTCCGGGTCGGCGGCATCTCGCTCGCCCTGTTCCCCCGGCCGGCGGTCGTCCTCGAGGAGGTCGCGATCGAGGGCCGCCACACGAAGGACCGGCCGATCGCGACGGTGCGCCGGGTGCTGCTGCGCCCCCGCATCCTCCCGCTCCTGGCCCGGAAGGTCGTGGTCGACGCGATCGTGCTGGACAATCCGCGGCTCCTCGTCGAGATCGACCCGGCGGGGCTCGCGGACCTGCCGCTCCCCGAGGGGAAGGGGGAGGGCGGCGGGGGCGGGGCCGCCGGCGATGCGGCGTTCCTGATCCGCCGCTTCGAGATCCGCGACGGCCGGTTCGCCTTCCGCGACGAGCGCGACGGGACGGCGCTGCGGCTCGACGGCGTGAACCAGCGCCTGCGGCTCGCGGGCGAGGTGAGCGCCGGGGCGCTGCGGCAGATCGAGCTGGAGGGCCGCATCGAGGTCGCCGGGCTCTCGGCCGTGCTCCCCAAGACCCTGGCCGTGCCGGTCGAGAACCTGCGCCTCACGGTCGACCACAACGCGGTCTTCGACATCGCCGCCGACAGCCTGACCCTCGGGCGCCTCGCGGTCACGCTCCAGGAGCTCGCGCTCGAGGGGGCCGGCACGGTGCGCGGCCTCTCGTCGCCCGAGAACCGCAGCCTCTCGCTCCAGCTCGCGGCGGGGCCGGTCGAGATCGGGCCGCTCCTCCGATCGCTCCCCGCCGCCGTCGTCGCCAAGCTCGGCGGCGAGGCGCTCCCCGACGCCGATGGACGGGTGCGGCTCCGCGTCGCGATGGATGGACGGCTCGGGGGCGGCGAGCTCCCGGCCGTCGACGGGCTGCTCGGGCTCGACGGCGTCGCCCTCGGCGCCGGAAAGGGGGCGGTCGTCACCGACCTCGGCGGCGACGTCGCCTTCTCCCTCGATTCCGTCACCACGCCGGGGCTCCGCGGCCGGCTCCTCGGCGAGCCGATGGAGCTCGCCTTCAAGGTGCGCGACCTCGCGGCCCCCGTCGCCGACGCGAAGCTCAACGCGACGCTCGACCTCGGCCGAGCGGCCGCACTCGGCTTGGTCCCCGACTCGATCGAGGCCGCGGGCCGCGTCGGGCTCGACCTCGCCATCCGCGGACCGGCGCTCGAGCCGGCCCGGGGCGAGGTCGACGGCGTCGTCCGGCTCGACGGGGTCAGGGTCCGCACCGCGGCGCTCCAGGAGACCGCGGTCGTCGAGTCCGCCACCCTCGCCTTCGAGGGGCGCCGGCTCCGCGGCCAGGGGATCGCCGTCCGCATGGGCGAGAGCGACCTGACCGTCGACCTCGACGCCCGCGACTGGCTCGCCCTCGCGCTCCGCGACTCCAGCGCCACGCCGCGCCTCGCCTTCGATGCGCGCTCCAAGCTCCTCGACGGCGACGCGATCCTCGGCGAGCCGCAGGACTCCCTCAAGTACAGCCAGCTCCTCTTCGCGCGCATGGCCAACCGCCCCGTGGGCGGTCGGCCGGTCGAAGAGGTCGCCGACGAGCTCGGGCTCGGCCTCCCGCCGCTCCCCCCCGCCCAGATCGACGGGCGCTTCCGCGCCGGGGTCCTGCGCCGCAACGGCCTCGAGCTCCAGGACGTCGACGTCGCCCTCGCCGGCACCGGCGACCGCATCGAGCTGACCGGCGGGAGCTTCAAGATGATGGGCGGCGGGATCCAGGTCGTCGGCCAGGTCGGGATGCCGACCGCCCGCGGCGACTCGACCGCGGCGCCGCAGTACCCGACCGTCCTCTCGTTCCAGGTCCGGGACGTCGGCGCGGGGCCGTTCTTCGACACCTTCACGCCGTTCCGCGACCACCTCACCGGCTCGCTCCTCCTCGCGGGCACGGCACGCATCGTCCTCGACCGGCACCTGCTCCCCGTCCGCGAGAGCGTCTCGGCCGACGGGACGATCGAGGTCGGCGGCGGGCGGCTGGTCAACTGGCCGGCGCTCCGCGGGCTCGGCGAGAAGCTCGGCCTCGCCCAGTTCGACACCCTGACCTTCAACGACTGGACCGGGCAGTTCGCCATCACGGGGACGCGGATCACGCTCCGCGAGTCCGTCCTCGAGTCGAGTCAGCTCCGGGCGCGGACCGCCGGGTCGGTCGACTTCTCCGGCGCCCTCGACCTCGGCGCCACCGTCGAGCTCTCCGGGGAGCTCGCCTCGCGGATCCGCGGCGAGCTCGCGAACCGCATCACCGCCGCCGCCTCCGGGCCCGACGGCCGTATCCCCGTCGGCGTCCGGATCACCGGCCCGGCCACGAGCCCCGACGTCTCGATCGACTTCTCGGCCGCCGCCTCCAACGCGGTCGCCGAGGCCAAGGAGGCGGCCGAGGCCAAGGCCCGCGAACTCGTCGACGACGCCGCCCGGAAGGCCGCGAGCAAGCTCCTCCCGGGCACCGACTCGCTCACGGCCCCCGCGATCGCCGACACCGCGAAGGCCCGGCTCCAGGAGGAGCTCAAGAAGAAGCTCTGCCGCTTCACCAAGTGCTGACGACGAGGCCGGGCGCCCCGACGCGCGTCGCCGAGGCGCCCGGCCCGATCCCCGGAATGCGCTCGATGCCGAGAACCATCTTCCTGACCGGTGCGACCGGTTTCATCGGTTCCCGCCTCGCCCGACGCCTCGCCGCCCGCGGCGACCGCGTTCGCTGCCTCGTCCGCGCGAGCTCCGACACCACCGACCTCGAACGCGCCGGCGCCGAGATCGTCCGCGGCGAGCTGACCGACGTCGGCACGATCGCCGCCGCCCTCGACGGGGTCGACCTGGCCTACCACCTCGCCGGCGCCTACGCCCTCGGCCCCCACGTCGACCCGATCGCCATGCGGAGGACCAACGTCGAGGGGACCCGCGCCTTCATCGCCGCCGTCGAACGCGCCGGCACCCCGCGCGCAGTCCACGTCTCGACCACCGCCGCCCTCGCCCCCGCCTCCGAGGGCGCGATCGGCGACGAGAACTCCGAGGTCCCGCCCGGCGCGTGGTTCCCGTCGTTGTACCACCGCACCAAGGCCGAGGCCCACCGCCTCGCCCGCGAGGCCCAGGCACGGGGCACCCCCCTCGTCGTCGTCTGCCCGGCCAACGTCTACGGCCCCGGCGACCGCGGCCCCAACGGCGACTTCATCGCCGACCTCCTCGCCGGCCGCGTCCCGGGACTCCTCCTCCGTCCCGGCTGGTACTCCTACGTCCACGTCGACGACGTCGTCGAAGGCCTGATCCTCGCGGGCGAGGCCGGCCGCGACGGCGAGGTCTACGTCCTCTCGGGCGAGAACCTCTCGGTCAACGACTTCGCCCAGCGCGTCTGCGCCGCCGCGGGTCGCCGCGCGCCGGCGCTCCGCTTCCCCGCGCCCCTCGCCCGCCTCTCCGCCTCCGCCCTCGACATCGTCTCCCGGCTGACCGGGATCCGATTCCCGCTCACCCGCGAGACCGTCGACACCAGCGCGGGGCTCCGGTGGCTGCACTCCCACGCCAAGGCGACCCGCGAGCTCGGATGGTCCCCCCGCCCCCTCGCCGAGGGGCTCCCGGAGACGATCGCCTGGTTCCTGGCGGGGCGGCCGTAGGGTTCACGGGCTTTCCGCGCGATAATGGCCGACGCTCGGGTTTTCCCGGGCGTCGGACGACTCCCGATCTCGGCCGAGAAGGCCGCCAACCCCAGTGCCCGGTTGAGCACACCGCCAATCCCGGCGTCCGCGCGCGATCAGGGCCGTGCCGGCCCCATCCCATCCCCTACGTCTCTCTTGACCCCAGTCCATTCCTGGACTAATCTGTGCATGGAGTCCAGAATTGGAGGTGTGCGATGGGCGTCGCTCAGCCGGCGAGACGGCACGTCACGGGCGAGGAGATGGCGAGAGCGGGGTTGCGGGCGTTCTTCCGCATCGCCGAGGCGTGGGGGTTGACCGTCGACGAGCAGATCCGGCTCCTCGGGAGCCCGGCCCGGTCGACGTACTTCAAGTGGAAGAAGGACGGGGCGGCATCGCTCCCGCGGGACGTGCTGGAGCGGCTCTCGTACATCCTGGGGATCTACAAGGCGCTGCAGGTCCTGCTCCCGGACCCGCGGGCGGCGGACGCATGGGTGCGGAAGCCGAACGCGGCGCCGCTCTTCGGCGGCCGCTCGGCGCTGGACCGGATGCTCTCGGGAAACGTCGCAGACCTCTACGAAGTGCGCCGGTACCTCGACGCGGAGCGGGGCGGGTGGGCGTGACGCGGGAGGGGGCGGCGGGCGGGGAGGCGGCCGCGGAGGTGCGGGGCGGCGCGGGCGATGCCGTGGGTGGCGCCGTCGGTGGAGGCGTCGACGGCGTTGCGGGAGGTGCTGCGGGCGACGTCGCCAGCGATGTTGCCGGCGCAGTTCCGGCGATGGTCGCGATCCCGCTGCGGGAGGTGGTCTGGAAACCGTGTTTCCGGATCATCCCGAGCCGTTACCCGCCGATCGACCTCTTCGAGCGGATCGCGCCGCCGGAGGACTGGGACGCGCTGATCGAGCTGGAGTCGCTGACGAACGACCGGCTCCGGGACGAGATCGGGGCGATCAGCCTGGTCCCGCCGGAGGAGCGGGTGGTGGGGCCGGGGGCGGGGTACGTGATGGCGGCCTTCACGCACCTCTCGACGGAGGGCGGCCGATTCAACGACGGCACGTACGGCGCCTACTACGCCGCCCGGGAGCGGGACACGGCGATCGCGGAGACGATCTGGCGGCGGGAGCGCTTCCTCGCCCGTACCGCCGAGCCGCCGATGCACCTGGACATGCGGCTCCTCGAGGCGGACCTGGCCGGCGAGCTCCACGACCTGCGAGGGCTGAGGACGTCGCTCCCGGCGGTCTACGACCCGGACGACTACCGCGCGTCGCAGGCGCTGGCGCGGGAGCTCCGGGGCCGCGGCTCGTCGGGGATCGCCTACGAGAGCGTGCGCGCCCCCGGCGGCGAGTGCGCCGCGGTCTTCCGGCCTCGCCTCATCACCCGCTGCCGCGAGACGCGGCACCTGACCTACGTCTGGGACGGCCAGCGCATCGTGCAGGTCTACGAGAAGCGGCCGTACCGGCGGGGGCGGAGGGCGGGGCGGTAGGCGCGAGTCGCCCTGACCCCCGGCGCGGCCGAGTCGCCGCCGGGCGCCGTGGGGTCGGGGGCCGGTTCGCCGGATCTCACCGCTTCACCCCCGTGATGACCTGGCGCTCGGGGTCGACGTCGTCGACTTCCACCTCCCCGAACCCCGCCCGTTCCAGCCACTCCCGGTACTCGGCCTCGGTGTAGGTGTCTCCCGCGTCGGTGCGGAGGAGCATGATGATCGCGAAGCGCGCCGCCCGGGGACTCCGGCCGCGCACCATCTCCCCGATCGCGACGACGCCCCCCGGCCGCAGCACCGCCCCCGCCTTCCGCAGCAGCTCCAGGTTCTGGTCCGGCGAGTACATGTGCAGGACGTTGCTGATCAGGACGACGTCGAACGGCCCCTCGGGGAGCGGGTCGACGAGGAAGTCGCCGCGCGCGAGCTCCAGCCCCTCGACCCCCTTCAGCCCGTACGCCTCCGCCACGTGGTCCACCGTCTCGGGCCGGTCGTACAGGGTGACGCGCGACGCGCCTCGCCGCAGGAACTCGCGGGCGTAGAGCCCCGGCCCCCCGCCGACGTCGAGGACGCGCGGCGCCGCCGGCGCTCGCGCCAGCGCGATCTCGACCGCAGGCTCGACCTGCTCCCGCGGACGGGAGGCCATCCCGGCCATGAAACGGGCGATCCCCTCGGGCGACGTCGTCCTCTCCCGCTTCGCGACCGGCTCCCCCGTTCGGAGCGCCTCCGGGAGCCGGGTCATCGCCCGCAGCGTCTCCAGCCAGAGCGCGAACCCGCCGCCCATGTAGCGCCCCGAATCGGGGTCGGCGAGGAGCGCGCGGCCGTCCGCGGTGAGGGAGAAGATGCCGTCGCGCTCCTCGACCACCCCGAGCTCGGCCAGGGCGGGGAGCACGATGCGCACGGCGCGGGCGTCGAACCCCATCCGGCCGGCGAGGGTCTGCGGGTCCGCGGGTCCGGCGAGCAGCTCGCGGAAGAGCCCGGTCTCGACCGCGACCGCCACGAGGACGGCGAGCTCGCCGTGGTCGCGCCAGGTGTTCAGAGTCTCGGGCGTGGGGTGCATGGTGCCTCCTCGATTCGGGGTGCCGGCGCGCGCCGCTCTCGGCGGTTCCGCCCGCCGGAGCCGCGCCTGCGGTGCGGTGCGGAATTGTGGAGCAAGTCGTGGCGATTCGGGATGCGAAGTTTGCCGCCTCTCGTGCATCTATATCGTAAGAGAGTCGACGTGCCAGGGCCCCTCATGGAGCCTTCCGATGGCACGTTCGCTCGGGGAGCCACGGCGTCGCGACGCCCAGGGCCAACGGATGGTCGTCGAAGGGCCTCGACGCAAGGAGTCGGAGATGACCTCGAAGAAAGCGCACCCGCTCGTTGCCGGAGCCGTTACCGCCGTGGCGTACTTCGCGTGCGGCATGCTCTTCGGCCATGCCGCACCCGTCCGTTTGATCGCCCTCTCGGTGGCCGTCGGCGCTTTCGTGGCGGTAGGCCGTCACCGCGAGCGAGCCGGCCGGAAGCCCTATCCCGTTTGGGTGACCGTGGGCCTGATCGTGGTCCTTGTCGCCAGCGTCACGGCCCTCGCCGCCCTCGCCGGCCCGCCGTCCGGGGCCGACTGGGTGCCCCTGATCCTCATCTACGCGTTCGTGATCTGGATGTTGCGGAGCGCGTGGAGGGAGAGTCGGACTTGACTCGAGCATCCTCCGAAACGGCCCCTAAACAACAGATGCCGTGGTCTCGTGGAGTGCTGGTATCCAATGTCCTGGACATCTCGGACGATGGGTATCCAGATCACATCTGGAGGTGAAGATCGGATACATGTGTGTTTGCGCGTCGGCGATGTCTCTGAAATGTGGGCGATACAAGTACGTGGCTGAAGTCGTTCGTGCGTAGGGATATCAGTCTCGAATCAAGGAAATGCCGATTACGAGAGCGGCGAGACCGCTGAATGGCTCAGGCTTAGATAACTCCGCAGCGTTTGCTGTGATGGCCCCTCCCATCCAAGTGGCTAACCTGTCGTAACGAGAGACCCTGGGGCAGCCGGAACTTTCAATGTCTTGACCTGGGCATGGTTGAGTCTCCGGCCGATGGAGTTCGCAGTTCTCGCTATCCTCGCCCCAAGTCCGATCAAGCGCGTATCGAGAAGCAAACTGACGGAGGTTCGGGTGGTTGCGCCCAATGGTGGGGAAGGCGTAAGTAGACTTATCGGGCAAACGCCTGGCATGCTTCGGGTAAAGGCCTTGATACGTCAAATTGGGGCCGCGCCTGTGCCAGTCTTGATTCTGGGTGAAACCGGAACGGGTAAGGAGCTGTGCGCTGCGGCTATCGCTGAATTGTCGGGCCGCAAGCCATACTTTGCGGTGAACTGTGCCACGTTTACAGAGACGTTGGTTGACAGCGAGTTGTTCGGCTATCACCGCGGTGCATTCACTGGAGCAGTGAGGGACCACCCTGGAATCATCGGGCAGGTGGACGGCGGTGTGCTCTTTCTAGATGAGCTCGCTGAGACCCCCCTTGCGGTCCAGGCAAAGCTACTGCGGACGCTCGAGTCCGGTGAGTACCGCAAGCTTGGTGGAACCAAGACTCTCCGGTCACAGTTCCGGTTACTTGCAGCAACCAATGGTGATCCAGAGAAGTTGATCGCCATGGGAAAGTTACGCGCGGATCTAGTCCACCGGCTCGGCGCTATTCGGATTCTGCTTCCACCCTTACGGGAACGCCTGGAAGACATACCACTGCTGGCCAGAACGTTCCTGAGAGAGTTCAGGGATCGTTCCGGCTTCGGACCCGACGCGATTACTGTAGGCGCGCACCAGATCTTGGCGGAGCACCATTGGCCGGGCAATGTTCGTGAGCTTCGCAACGTGATCGAAGCAGCGGCGGCCTTGGCCGGAACGGCTTCTCAACTCTGCGCCGAACACGTGTTACAGGTCCTCAGACCAAGCGATATCAGAGGAGACGTTGCGTCGGATGACATGCCTACGTTGGCGCAAGTCGTGAGCCGCGTTGAAGTAAAGGTCATTCTCGATGCGCTTCGTCGTGCCGAGAACAACCGTGCGAAGGCTGCTCAGATCCTCGGAATCAGCGAGGCAACGCTGTACCGCAAACTGGCAAAATACTACAGAATCACGAAGGTATTCGAGTCACAGGCGAAATCTCCCTTGCCGACACAAGCTGAGCGCAAGAAAAAAGCTGCGATGAATTAGCCGAATGATCGGCTAGTTCTGCCGCAGGGACCTGGTCCGGTAGCCGATCGAATCCGAAGCGGCATCGAGATCTTGATCTGTCCGTATGACTCGCGGCGTGAGGAACACGAACAACTCCGTTTCGGTGGTTCGGGTCGAATGCCTTCCGAACAGACCGCCAAAGAGAGGTAGCGATGAGAGGATAGGTACGCCGGCACGGGTAATATCACGTTGCTGGTCGCCAAGCCCTCCCATGACGGCGGTGTGTCCATCCTTAACGAGAAGATTCGTCCGAATGCTCCGCGTCGAGATCACCGGCGCGTCGAAAGCGACTTCCGTGGTCGCAGCACTCACTTCCTGTACCACTTCGAGCATAACGTAGCCATCCTGGCTGACTGTCGGTGTGACGCTAAGTCGTGTTCCGACATCCTTGAACTGTACGACTTGATCCCGTGTGGGCGAGTCTGTGGGCAGCGTCCGTTGGACTTGAACGAAGGGTCTTTGGCTGCCCACGAGGATCTCTGCCGGCTCGTTGTTCGCCGCCAAGAGGACCGGGCGGCTGAGTATGGCCACGTCGCCGCGAGATGCGGCCGCTTCAAGCGTAGCCGTGAGATCTACCCCGCCTACCTTCAGCATCGTAAGGATCAGTTCACCGATCCCGGGCTCCGGCGTCGATACGGACCACTCAGCATTATCCGAATCGCTGATTCGCCGCGATGGCATGTCCACTCCAACGCCGAAGCGCAGACCGCGATCGCGCCGCACTTCCGCAATGACGACTTCGATGAGCACCTGAAGCGGCCGTATGTCAAGCTGCTCCACCGTGGCGTGGATGAGTTCGAAGTCTTCTCTCGACGCCCTGATGAGCAGGCTGTTCGTGCGTGGATCGGGCACGATCCGGACTTCGCCCGTCAGCCGCGCCACCCGGCCGACGACGGGTTGTGGCAATGAGGCGTTCATCGTGCCATCCGCGACATTCGCAGCGTCGCCATTGGGGGGCATGCTCCGCTGTACTGGTGCCCCGATCTCTCCCATGGCGTTGGGCTGGCCGTAAAGGGCTGATACGGTGGCAGCAACGTCGGTCGCACGCGCATGGCGGACCTGGATCACGAAGAGTTGCACGGCCGATGGAGCCGCCTTGGTCTCGTGTACAGGCTCGGGTACGGCATGGCGGACGGCATAGTACTCCTTTTCCTCTTCGAGTCCAAGCCCGAATGTTCGGAGGATGCCGTCGAGCAGATCAGGAACGGCTGAGCGCGGAACAGGCTGCGGGGTCTCGAGAGAGATCCGATACTGCGCAAGATTCCCGAAAACCACGGGGCGGTCCACCAGCCGTGCCAACGTCTGTACGGCCAACCTCAAATCCACGTCGATGAAGCGAATGGAAACGCTGTCATTCCGAACATGGACCATTGTGTCTTGTTGCACTACCGACCCTTCCGGTTCCGTAGGCTCCTGCGCGCGCAACACCTGTAGCGGGAGCACGGCCAGTATAGCAACAGTGAAGGATATTGCGTTCCTCATCGCCACACCTGCTTGGGTACCAACACCCAGGTTGAATCGAAGCCTACGAGCACGGCGGTGTCGCCGCGTATACTCTCCAGCCGGAATCCGTTGATTTCCTCCCCTTGGATCAGGACGGCTCCGGACTCGTGACCCGGAATCCCCTCGATCAGTGCCATCCATGGAGGCCCGCCGACGATGCCGGCGAGAGAGAGGGAGAGGTTCACGCCATGCGACGGGATCTCCACGGGTTCCGGCACCATCTCGACGACTTCCGAGCCAAAGCGGACCGAGGTCGGACGCCGTGCCACACGAAACGGATTCCGATCGCGTAGCACCTCCGCGGCGCGTTGGATTGCTTGAATATCGATCGGGTGTGACAAAGGGACGGGCTGCAGAGTGATGCCGTTCTCCGGGTAGACATCCGGCACCGCGAGCATCCACGCCCACATCGATCCCAGAGTGGCGCCCAATGCGAAGGTCCAAACGATCGCTTCGATGAGCTTCGATTTGTTCATGTAGTTGTGCGGCTCGCCGCTTCAGTGTTCAGCATTAGGCATTCGACTCTGAGTCGAAAGATCAGCGTTTCGATTTCGTGTTCGGGCGTTTCTACGTTCTGTGGCACGATCGATAATCCTTGGATCGCCAAGGCGAAGGGGCTACCTTCGACTTCTCTCAAGAATGTGGCTAATCCCGTAATATCTCCGGCACCGTCAAGGACCATGTATAGAACCGGCAAGATTTTCGTGCGAGTGCTGTCTACCCCGGTTTCGATGATGTTCATCTGAACCGAGCCCGCTCGGGCGGCGGCCTGGACCGTGCCGATGAGGATGGCCCGCGCATCATCTGGGTTGCCGGCTGCCACAGGCATGGGGCGCATCTCGCGCAGCCGGGCGATGCCAGCCTCGAGCGAGTCCAAGATCACCGGAAACGCTTCATACATCGCCCTCGTGCGGGCCACCTCGGTCATCGCCACCGCTGCGGACTCCCGAGCCTCGATGCGCCACGATGTCCAAGCCGGCAACCCGCGGAACGCCGTCACGAGGGATATTATGATGGCCCCGCCAATGGATATGGTGCGGCGTTCGGCCGTCGTAAGGTCACGGAGAAACATTGCTTGACCTCGAATCCGTCGAATCCAACGGAATCTCTCGGGTTCGGAATCGGACGGTCATCCGTTCGAGATCCAGACCGCCCACATACTGTCGGGCACCCCGCGAATCGACCTCGATGGATGCGAGACTGGGTAGGGTGCGCAGGGACTCAACAAAGGCTGCGCCGTGTGGCGTCAAGACCTCGAGGGTGCCCTCGGATCCATTGATCTGGATGCGTACGATGGCACTCCGGTCGGGTAGTATCCCGGCGAGTTCGCCCAGCAGCTTGGTTCGCTCCGGCCTCGTAGATACAAAGCCTTGAATGTCGTTCAGAACGGCTGTGATCTGCTCGAGGCGCGAAACGCTATCTACCATGGTGGTCCATGCCTCGCCGGACCGGCTATTGTCGAGCGCGGCCCGTGCGCGGTAGGCCGCCACCTCGGATGCGACGGGGGAAAGCACGAACGCGACGAGCCCCACGCAACCCAGCATGGAGGCTCGCGCCACCCGACGCCTCCGGCCGGATACGGAGAGCGGCCGGTCTCCCACGGCTCCGAGCGCCAACGGCGAGTGCGGATCCACGAGAGTCGCGCCGTATGCGTCCGCATATCTCGCTTCCCCGGGTCCCAGCGCCGCGACGGGTTCAATCGGATCAAGGGTAGGGGTGTCGGGTGGCAGGAGGGCGGACGGCACTCGCCGCACAGCCTTGAGGGCACCGCCGGAGTGAACGATTTCCAGTGAAACGGCCCCGTCGTTCCAGATGAAGCGGTCGTTTCGAGCGACCAGGGGCAAGATGGCTGCAGTGGGTGAGATCGACCGGAGCTTCATCGCACGAGCCTGGCACCCCACACGGACGGCGTCGATCAGAGGCTGGTCGAAAGCCCCGGCCCACACCCGTCCTTCTCCCTCCGCACGCACCCCCGTTGTGACCAATTCATGACCGTTTCGGAGAAAGTACGATGCCGAACCTTCCCGGATAACGGCCGCTAATACTTCGGTGTTGTCGACCGCCGGAAGGTCCGCGATTAGCTTCAACTGTGAGCCGAACGCACCTATCGCAACATGTACCGGAACCCTGCGCCAGCGTCGGCGCGGTGCACGAGCGAGAAGAGATGCAATGCTCTCGGCGAGTGACGCTTCATCATGCCACGGCGCTTGATTTCTCCATACGATCTCCTTCTTTCGAACGAGGACCGCACGGACGTCGGCGTGGTCGATACCAATTCCGATCACTCCCATCACAACACCCACGATCGTCTGCGGACGATTACGATCTCGGTCGCGAACCGTTCTATCCTCACCTCGAGAACCACGGTCACGGCTGGCGCGCCCGAAACGGACCGAACCGTCAGAACCCAGGCTTGGGGCACTAGGGAGGCATGTGCCACGAGCTGCGGTTCGGCCTCGGCCAACGACTCGGCCGCGGCCGCCGACAAACCGTTTCTGATCTCGGCGAAGGCGGTGATTGGCCTGCCGGCTGTGCGAGCATTCAACACATGCTCCACCGCCTCTCGAGTGAATCCGGGAAGAATGCCGAGCACCGGGGCGGGCGCATGGTTGATCGATATGACGCCTTCTTCGACGTCCAGCAGGTCGTCTAAGGACAGGGCACCCGCCGCGTTTCGGACCAGTGCCAGTTCTGATACGTGGGCGAACGGCCGGTTGGCCGGCGGCATCTTGCCCACTGCCTCGTACCACTCCCGCTCGGCGCCGAGTGGGCGTGGCGTATCGTCGGCGTCTTTCCAATCGGCGATGGCCGCCGCGAGTGAATCGGCCTGCGCCGGTGCCAGCCCGGCGCCGCGAAGGAGGCGCGACAGCGTTGCCTCATCGGCGGAATTCACGTTGAGGCGCGATCCCACGGCGCGCGCCGTGATCACGCAGTCGGCCAGGTCTCCGGCGGAGGATTCGCCCAAAATCTCATCCACGCGGCTCCAGGCCGGCTGTCGGTATGATGCCGCTGTTCCTTCCATTCCGATCGCCTCCGACAGAACCGAACGCGCGCGGGCCAGACAGCCGGAGGCCGCCCACTCGGCGCGGGCCAGGGCGATCCTGTTTCTCGAAGCCGCAATGACGTGGCGCGATGCTGCGGCTGCCGAAAGCGCCAGCGCGGTAGCGGCGGCGCAAATCCAGAGAACGCCGATCAGGGCGTAGCCGTTCGGCGTGCGCGAACGGCTAGACTCAGACGTGAGTGCCTGCCGAATCATTCGCGGATCGGTAGGATGAGCGTATCCTCGTCCAGCACCACGCCTAAGGCACGGGGGAGAACCGTTTCCGTCCACTGTTCCGCCCACGTCCCCCCCGCCCCTGGATCGATCAGATAGAGGAGCTTCACGGTCCGCATACGGGTCCACAGGTCGACGACCGTTGATTCACCGACCCGTGCCTGGCCTTGGACGTCAGGGTTCTCCGGCCGCAGTTCGAGTGAGAGCTTCCATCCGAGCTCTTCGGGACTTGCGACCAGCCGAACCGAGCAGCGGACCGGCAAGCCGGTCGGACTCTCGCACCACGATCGGAAGTGAGCGGCGCCCGGGCCGCCCTTCAGGGATTGCGTCGCGTTCGGCTGCAAGTCGAGGTTTCGCACGATCGTCCGCAGCAACCTCTCGGCGTTCATCTGGTGATCCAGTGTCCGGGCTACCGTGTCGATTGCACGGCCGCGGTCGGATAGGCCGAGCAGCAGTAACGTGGCCCCGGAGATCGCCATCGCTCCGATCGCGAGCGCCAACAGGACCTCGACTAGCGTGAAGCCCTGCCTCATCAGACAGCGCCTCCTTACTGGTGCCCGTCCATTCCCCCGATTCACCGGAGTAACGTCCCCTATCTGAACAGAGCGGTGCTCAGCACGACTGCGCCCGTAGCCGTGTCGGCGAGCGAGATCTCGTAGAGGTTTGGCTTGACCCGGTGGACACGCAGTTCCCATGGGCCTTGGGGGGAGGCGCCCAGGTGGCGGTCCAAGTCCTCACGTGGCCACAAAGAGACCGCTGCCATGAATCGCTGCGCTCGGAGGACCTCCGCTTCGGCCGTGCGTGCCCGGACTACCGCCCGGATCGATTCCGAGCACATCCAGGCGGCGGTGCCGCCGACTGATGCCAACACCGCGAGCGCGACCATGGCCTCCAGCAGTACGGCACCTGCTCGGTTGGATCGTCGCGAGCGTACCATCGACTACCGTTGTCCGCTCAGGGGATGGATGCCCAGGGCGCCGGCGCCGATGACACGCCCATCCGGCAATACCGTGACGACAAGCGTTCGGCCATCTGCGTGGATGGTCCGCGTTACGGCTTTGCCGGACGATAGGGCCTGGGCACGCATCGATACGACCGCAGCCACACCTTCATCTTCCTCGGTCTGGATTTCGCCTAACCCTGACCGCCACGTGAGGCCGACGACCGTCGACATGGCGCCTAGGGCGACGATCACGACCAGGAGCTCGACGAGCGTGATCCCGGCGCGGGGCCTTGCACCGATGCGGCGCTCAAAGGATGCGCGTCTCATGAGCGCTTGTTCATGGAACCAGGCGGTAGCCGTACATTGCTTGCAACAACGCGGCTGCGACCAGCATAACGATGCCTCCGAACACCAGGATGAGGGCGGGCTCGAGGAGGCGCACGGCGCGCTGGAGCTTTCGCATCGCCTGAGCGGATTCGATCTCGGCCGCACGGCGCAGCATCCCCGGCAGGTCGCTGGCTTCCTCGCCAACGCGTAGCAGGCGAATCGTGGCCATAGGGAGGACGCCCGCTTCCTCGAGGGCGGCGGACAACGGCTCGCCCGCGGCGATTCTCTTTCGGGCCGCCTGAAAAGCCGCGTCTATGGCTGCATCGCCTGCGGCTTGGCCCGCGTGGGGGAGCGCGGCCGAGAGGGGGACGCCCGCATGTAGTAGTGCGGCGAGCGTCGACGTAGCGTTCGCCGTCGCCGACGAACGACGGATCGTGCCGATTATGGGTGTGGACAACAGGACCTTATGCCAGCGGACGCGCACGCCAGGCTGCGTGATGGCCCACCGCCCGATGACCAGTGCCGCGCTTACGGTCAACGTAACGGGAACGACGGCCGCGGGTGCGAACTGGCCCACCGCGATCAATGCGCGCGCGGCCGCCGGAAGGGTTTGACCGGCATCGGTGAGGATTTCCGCGAACCTGGGCAGGACGACCGTGATCAAGAGCAGCACGGACGCGGAGCCGGCCGTGGCGAGAAGAATCGGGTATGCAAGCGCGTTCCTGAGCGCGGCCCGGGTGGCGGCCCTGCCTTCCAGCAGGCTGGCCGCGGTTTCTACGGCATCGGCCAAGCCCGATCCGGCCTCACCCGCCCGCACGATCCCGATCACGTGGGGCGGCAAGGGCAACGTCGATTTCTCCAGCGCAACGGCCAGAGACTCGCCTTGTTCAATGCGCTGCCGGATCCCAGGAAGTGCAGTCAGCCACGCCGGCGTCGCCAGCTCCTGCAGGATGGCGATCGCCCGGGACATCGGCAGTCCGGAACGGAGGAGCGACGCTAGTGCGCGCAAGCCCCCGGCAAGATCGTCTGCGCCGATTCGGCGGAATCTTCGGGGCGATGACTTGCGAGCCGTGATCTCGACAGGGAACAAGCCACGGGCACCAATGAGTGCAGCCGCCGTCTCCCGATCCGGTGCCTCGATGCTGCCCGCCTCGAGCTTACCATCCGCGTGGAGTGCGCGGAACTCGAACGTGATGCTTCCCGTCACGGCTCGATGGCCCCGCCCCACGATGTGATGTCCCCGTCCTCACCCTCGCCTCCAACGAGCCCGTCGCGCCCGAGCGTGTAGAGATCGTACGAATCGACATTGTACACGCCCGGAGACTTGTAGTAGTAAGGTCGGCCCCACGGGTCGTTCGGTATGTTCTTGCGCAGATACGGGCCCCGCCAATTTAGAAGACCGACACCGTCATCGGGCCGGGTGCGCAGTGCCTGAAGTCCCTGCTCCGTCGTCGGATAGGCGAGGTTGTCCATACGGTAGGACTCCAGGGCACTCGATAGGATCTCGATCTGGCTCCGTGCCGTCGCCGTCCGTGCATCGCCAACGTTGCGGAACACGGATGGTGCGACCAGCGTCGCCAGTGTCGCGATGACGGCGATCACGACCATCACTTCGATCAATGTGAACCCCACGCGGTTCCGGCGCGTGCGACGCCCCGCCTGCGCGCCGTGGCTAATCCGCAGTGACACGGAGCACCTCCTCGATTGTAGTCAGCCCGGCTACGACCTTGGCGAGCCCATCGGAGCGCAACGACATCATACCATCGCGGAGGGCGAGCTCCCGGAGCTCGCTCGAGCGGGCGCCGCGGGCGATGGCTTCGCGCAAGTCGCGAGTGACGACGAGGAGCTCGAAGATCCCGACCCGCCCGCGGTACCCGGTCCCGCGACACTCCGAGCACCCGCCGCCCCGCGTCAATTGCGCTCCCCGGATGGGGCCAAGGTCTCGTAACGTCGAATTCTCCGCGGTAGATCCCTCAAGCATGCGCAGCACCTCTGGGTCGGGAGTGTACGGCTGGCGGCACGCGTCGCAGATCCGGCGGACGAGGCGCTGCGCAAGGACCCCGTCCAGCGTTGCCCCGACCAAGAACGATGGAACTCCGAGGTCGATCAGGCGCGCGATCGCCCCAACAGCGTCGTTCGTGTGGAGTGTCGAAAAGACGAGGTGACCCGTGAGTGCTGCACGAATCGCGAGTTCGGCGGTCGTCGCGTCTCGCATTTCGCCGATCATGATCACGTCCGGATCCTGCCGGAGGATCGAGCGCAGCATCGAGGCGAACGTCACGCCGGCCTGCTCGTGGATGGGGACCTGGACCACACCTTCGAGGGCATACTCGATCGGGTCTTCGAGCGTGATGATCTTTTCCCGTGTTGAATCCCTCAGGCCGAGCATGGCGTACAACGTAGTCGTCTTCCCGGCCCCGGTCGGGCCCGTGGCCAATACCATCCCGTGCGGTTTCTTGGCGAGGAGCGTGATGGTATCGAGCAGGCTGCCCGGCAATCCGAGGTCGGCCAGGGCAATCGGCCGTCCCCCACGCTCCAGCAGGCGCAGCACGACGCTCTCTCCGAAGATCGTCGATACGGTGGAGACCCGCAGGTCCAGCTCCCGCTCCTCCATACGGACCCGGATCCGGCCGTCCTGGGGACGGCGCCGCTCGGCGATGTCGAGGTCCGCGAGAAGCTTCACGCGCGAGATGACCGCTCGACCCAACCCCGGCGCGGGGGGCTGCGCCGGTACCAGCACGCCATCGATACGAAACCGGGTCTCGACGCCGTAGCGGGTCGATTCCAAGTGGATGTCGCTCGCACCGGCCTCGTACGCGTCGCGAACGAGGAGATTGAGGTAGCGCACGACAGGAGGCTGGTTGGCCAGGTCGCGGACGTCCGACGCGAATTCGTCCTCGTCCATCGCGCGACTGGATAGCTCGATGTCGCGCTCGCTCGACGACGTGAGGCGTTCGATGAGTACCTGAACCTCCGATGCCGTCATCGGCTCCGCCGCGACGGGGGCGCCATACGCCACACTCAGGTCGTCCAATCCCTCGAGCACGGAATCCGGCTCCACCGCTACACGCAACCGCCCGTCATCTCGCAGCGCGATCGGACACAGACGATGGCGCAGGAGAAACGAGCGGGTGACACCCGCCGCGAGGCCCACCCGGCTCGTCGCCACAACCTCACTGGGTACGTGGAAGGACTCCGTGGCTGGCACGTCGTCGTTCGCAGGTACGTTAGCGTTCACAGTCACAGCAACCGGATCAAGAGGGCGCTGGATCCCACGATTGCGGATCGGGACGTCGCAATGGATCGCATCGGCGCGCGACGAACGCAGACGTCAAGGACAATCGGGGCGATGCTGCAAGAGAAAAATGCGTGCCAGGCGGGCAAGGTGTTGTGGATGTGGGTGTTGGGTGATGTTGCGGTGCGTGCGCGGAGCCGCCTCCTCGCAGTTGTGCGAGTGGAACGCGAAGGCGGTCACCGGGCATGCCGGTCGCGTGTCAAATCGATCATGGCTCGAAGCGGTCCAACGCGCGTGGCCACAGCGTCGTGCGCCTCTACGGGCATGCTGACGCGGAGACGCGGATAGTCGGGTGTCGAGCTCATCATGGGTCGCAACCGTGAGAGCGTGGGCACCGGTGCGACTCTCAGAAATGAGAGTCGCGGCTCGACGCTCGGGTGTCTTGGATCTCGCTATGCTCTGTTCCAGAAACGATTTGTGATTTGGCCACGCACTTGGCTCACTTCTTTCCTAAGCATCGGCCCGCCGACCTGAAGCTCCACTTCTTACGGAGTCGATTCATGTACCGTGTGAAGCTGCCGGTCTCCTTCCTTGGGCTGGGATTACTGCTGCTATCTCAGGGCGCTTGGGCACAGACGGGCTCACTGCGCGTCACCGTGCCATCACCGACCGCTGCCTCTTTGGGCAAATTCGGAGATGTGCCCGTCAGCTTATATACGGGAGTTCCGGACATCAGCATCCCCCTCTTCACGGTGAAAGGACGGACGCTAGAGCTGCCGATCGTCCTGAGATACCATGCCGGTGGGATCCGCGTCCAGGACATCGGCGGCTGGGCAGGGCTGGGTTGGTCCCTTGAAGCGGGCGGTGTGATCACCCGCACCGTGCGAGGAATCGTCGACGAGAAGCAGAGGGGGTATTACAACACAGGTCACATCTTCTACAGTCAAAGCAATTGGCCCTCTCCACCTGCCGGCGTGATCAGCAATCTTCGCGACGGATTGGTCGATGGTGAGCCGGACCGTTTCTTCTTCTCTTTCGCAGGGCGTTCCGGACAATTTGTAATGGGTCCAACCAGCACGGACCCGACCGTGAAGGAGTACCGTTCCATTCCGCATCAGAAACTTCGCATCAAACCCACATTCGGCGCCGATGGAATCGTAAGCTGGGAGATCACCACAGAGGACGGTACCCGGTACATATTCGCGGCGGTAGATACCACTACCGATTTCAGCGTGGCCCATGTGGACAATGGATCACCGGAGTTGCCGAACTGGGGGGAACGTCATCATTCCAGCTGGCATTTGACAGAGATCCGAGCGCCCGGAGGAGATTTCATCAAGTTGTATTACAGTTCCTATTCGGCCCGCCACAGGCCGTTTAGGCACGAAGAACGTTTCGATCAGCGAGTCTATGTGAATCCTAGGGAGTGCGTCCCATACCAGCACATCATTGAAGCCGAATACGAGATCCGGGCGCAGCGACTCGACTCGATCCAATCTGCAACGCACACGGTTCGGTTCGGCACGACGCTTCGGTCGGATGCACGGTCGCCTATAACTGGGCAGCCGCAGGAGCCGCGGCTTGATCATATATCGATCAGAACACCCGAGGGGACCGAGATACGCCGTTTCCAGTTTCAGCACGATTACAACGCCGGAGGCCGTCTCCGCTTGACCGAGATTCGCGAAATAAGTGGAGGTGACACACTTCCGCCGTACACATTCACGTATGACAGCCAGGCGCTGCCGTCTCCAACCTCGTTCGCCCAAGATCATTGGGGATACTACAACGGCAAGACCGGCAATTCCATGTTGGTGCCTGGAATGAAAGGCTTCGGCGGCGTCTATCTGACAGGGGCCGACCGGTCGCCCAGCCCATCGTTCATGAAGGCGGGTGTCCTCACTCGAATAACCTATCCAACAGGCGGTTACAACGAGTTCGTATACGAAAGTAACGACTATGGGGCAATAGGGATTCGCGGCCTGACTCCGATCGGTGAAGGGCCAGAGCAATCGGTCACAGCGACGAGCTTTGATGGAGGGCCTGAGGATGTCCGAATGTTTACCATCGGAGGAACGGTTCCGGTCACGGTACAGATCAGCGTGAGCAAGAATCCCAGTGGCTGTGAATCTCAAGACGAGCCCCCGTGCCCAATCGCTGAGATTGTAGGCATTGGAAATTTCCCCGCAGGGACGACGTATCGGGATCTTGCACCCGGCACGTATACTCTCCGCGCATTGGCCAATCGATGGGATGGTTATGCATCGATAACCGTGACTTGGCGTGATCGTGGACCGACCAAGAAGAAGACGGCGGGCGGGTTGCGGGTTGCCGAGATTCGCACCGCCGACGCCATGGGCAACACAACGGTCCGCCGGTACAAATACACGCTCCAGGGCGATACAGCCTGGTCGAGCGGTGTCATCAGCGCCGAGCCCGAATACGGTTACGGCTTCACATCACCAACGTGCACATATTTCGCAAGATCTTCGATGTCGAAGATGCCGCTGGGCGAGGGACCGGTGGTCGGCTACAGCGAAGTCACGGTATGGCATGGAGCGAACGGAGAGTACGGAAAGACGCGGTATACTTTCCGGTCGCCACGTGATGTGGAGGACGATGCGTTGTACAAGGACACCTGGCCTTTTGCAACTCGGACCAGTTACGAGTGGATGCGAGGCCAGCAAACGAGCGTTACTGAATACAACGCATCCGGGCAGGTGCAGCAACGGACAGCGTCCACCTATGCTTTCAGGCAAGACTCGGTGGTAGCGAGTAGGTTCAAGGGCGTGTCCATCCACACGTTCACCTCGGGGGACGTCGCGTCTTACTTCGCTGTCCAGCCATTCGAGATCATTTCCGCCTGGGTGCACCCCTTGTCGGACACCACGGTCGTATACGATGAGACCGGGGTAAGCTCCGTCACTTCGGTGAGGACGTACACGTACGGCAATCCCGCGCACCTCCAACTCACGCAAATCGCCGAGACGAACTCGGATGGCAGAGAGCGCATCACGCGTATGAAGTATCCTGCCGATTACGCGAAGGGCTCCGCAAATCCGGAGGCAGCGGCGCTTACCGCCATGCAGGACTCCGCCCACATGCATTCGCAGGTAATCGAGCGGTGGGTCGTCGAAAAGAACGGCGGTACGCAGAAGGTGATTCAGGGAGAGTTGTCGACTTACAAGATCTTCGCACCCGGCCAGATCCTGCCGTTCCAGCGCTTCATCCTGTTCCCGGAGAACCAACCATGATCCGGCGCACGGCATTAGGATCGGAGCGCATCGCGCGCGAATGGCCAATGCAGGAGCGGTCCAAGGAGGGGCGTGTGGATCTTGCGGCGCGGTTTCTCCTCATGGTGACCCTGATAATTCTTGCCCTCCCAATCACGGCGGCTAGCGCAGTTGCGCAGCAGGGCGATCCGGGCGGGGGGTGCGATGAATGCGATCCGGGCGAAGATCCACCCTCGTACGGAGTGGATGTGCGTCCGCAGGTTGGCTCGTTTGGTACGGTTCCGACGAATTCAAGCGGGCATACGCTCACGTTCATCATCACGAATACTGGCAACCATCTAACGGAATTCTGGGACCTTCAGTGCACCGGGACGAATGGGATCACTTGTTCAGTGTACCCTATCGTTGTGGATGTGAGTCCCGGGTACTCACGGACCGTCACGGTGACGTTCGCGACCGGTGGCTCATCGGGCCCGGCACAGATTACGCTGACCGCGACAAGCCCACGTAGCACCGGTTCGGGGCATGTCACGGGCACGATCGTGCGCTACGGCGTGAGCGTGACACCGGACGGCGGGACCGCGCCCACGCGAACGGCGAATACGGGCGGCCACAGCCAGGTGTTCACGATCAAGAACACGGGTGAAACCAGCAATACCTACACGTTCACGTGCAGCGGCACGAGTGGGGTGACGTGCGGCTCGGCGCCCTCGCCGGTGACGCTGGCGGCGGGTGCGGAGACGACGGTCACGCAGAGCTACAGCGTGGGCGGGCCGGGCACGGGCCGGCTCACGCTGACGGCCACGGGGACGAACACGAGCGACTCGGGCTACTTCAACGTGCCGATCGTCTCGTACGGCGTGAGCGTGACACCGGACGGCGGGACCGCGCCCACGCGAACGGCGAATACGGGCGGCCACAGCCAGGTGTTTACGATCAAGAACACGGGCTCGGCCTCGAACACCTACACGTTTACGTGCAGCGGCACGAGTGGGGTGACGTGCGGCTCGGCGCCCTCGCCGGTGACGCTGGCGGCGGGTGCGGAGACGACGGTCACGCAGAGCTACAGCGTGGGCGGGCCGGGCACGGGCCGGCTCACGCTGACGGCCACAGGCACGAACACGAGCGACTCGGGCTACTTCAACGTGCCGATCGTCTCGTACGGCGTGAGCGTGACTCCCAACGGTGCAACCGCGCCGGCGAGCAAGCCGTACTCGAGCGGCGACAGCGTCGTATTCACGATCAAGAACACGGGCTCGACCTCGAACACCTACACGTTCACGTGCAGCGGCACGGGCGGGGTGACGTGCGGGCCTGCGCCGGCAGCGGTGACCCTCGCCGCCGGTGCGCAGACGACGCGTACGCAGCGCTACAACGTCGGTGGACCGGGCACCGGTACGATCATCCTCACCGCTTCGGGCACGAACGCGAGCAGCTCGGGCAGCTACACCGTGCCGATCGCCGCCGTCGACGACCCGTTCCAATCGACGGTGACCAATGGC